>MDTG01409347.1_pt1 | contig 162803 bp, 127 predicted proteins | sample 811421 | NCBI WGS metagenome assembly MDTG01 (sample SAMN05326645, study PRJNA326480) | marine metagenome | isolation source: seawater | place: Pacific Ocean: South East | collected 2011 | reverse complement strand
CAGAGCCTAAATGAGATTGCGGATATTTTCCTTTGCGTATGTGAAGTTTTCAGAGGAAAATTCCGCAATGACGTCCTAAGAGGGGATATTTTGCTACTTCGTTACATCTAACTCAGGTTAATTAATAAACAAAAAAACCCCAGCTGCAAGCAGCCAGGGCACGATTTGGATGTATGTTATCCCACGTGTGGGATATTAGTAGGACGATTTGTCGTTGGGAATGTTTCCGCTGTTCGCTAATTATTTTTTCTTTTTCCTTAACTGGTTCCAGGCAATACCTCCCAAAGCTAGTGCACATAGTCCCCAGGCTATTTCCAGGTGTACATAGGAGAGAGGTATACTGGCAAGAACAGTCAAAATGCCAATGGCCCAAATCAGGTCCGCTTTGGGGTTACTTCTTCGGGTACTTATCTCACGGGTAGCCATATGCCTTTCGGCAAAGATGAATCTCAGCTTGGGGTAGTCATAAATCAAAAGCCACAGATTAAGAACAATAAGAAAGGCGTTGACATAAGGAGTGCCCTGCCAGCCAAGAGAAACCGTAACCATGAAAATATTCGAGATCATGGGCAAACACATAATTGCGCCAAGGGTGGCAAAACGCTGAGTAAGGAGTAGCAAACCTATGGTTACCTGACTGGCTCCAATAAACCGGGCATATAGCCCAAGCCCGTAGGTCGAAAGTTCATCTTCTAACCAAACAGGGCCAATAAAACCGGGGAAACTATGCTCGAAATACAGTTTGGCCATGCCGGAACTGAAGAAAGTAAGCCCTAAAAAAAATCGAACAACAATGATTAGTCTGGGCTGATGTTTTTGGAAAAGAGCTATCATATGGCTGAGGTTAATGCTAAATAATTCGTTTACGCTGCGTATCAATGGCGGCAATGGAAAAGACCACCGCGGCCAAAGCCAGACTTAGGTACACCGGTTCCATGTGGCTCCAGAGGCTAAAGTTTTCGGTACCAACCGGCCCGGAAGACAATACATGATAACCGTAGGGGTGATACCTGGCATATTCCCATCCTTGCACCAGAATCATAAACGATACAATGCCACCTACTCCAATACCTAAGGGTAGAATAAGGTTTTTGGTGCGCTGGCTTAAGTAAAAGTGTATGGATCCAAAGCCCAGTGTGGCCAGAAAGATGGTAAAACAATTGCCAAGCAAATGCCACAGATTAAACGGATCGGCAAAACCCAGGTCAGGATTGGCCAGGTGCACCAGCCAACCAACAGCGTAGGTCATTAGACCAAAGAGCATTAGGCTGCAAAACAACATGGCTATATACACCAGCATTTTGGAGCAGAACACATTCAGTCGGGAAAGCGGCTGAGCATAAATGAGTTTCCATGTGTTGGAGTTAGATTCTATGGTGTTCACAAAGAGTGCTACTATAATCACAAAGAAGGGAAACAGAAAGTTGGCAGGTCCGCTGCTAAACTGCATCAGGTTTTCCCAGGCCGTACCACCCCGGGCAACAATGGCATCGCCTCTTCTTAAAAAGGCAATGAGGTTTATGGCCGGAATAAAGGCCGGGGCCAACAAAACGAACCAAAATACAAAGGTGCTTCGGTACTTATATATTTCTGCAGAAATACCTTTTTTCAATGCTAGAATGGCCATTACTGATCAAGTTTTTTAGTGAGATTAAGAAATATCGATTCGAGATTTTGAGCTGTTGTGCTCAATCCGTATACCTCCAGGCCGGCATCTACCAACAGCTTATTTACATGCGCAATCTCCTGCCGGGATTGAATGGGTAAGATCAGTGACTGCCCGTTTTGTTCGGAAATGGTGAAGTTGCCGGTTTTGAGTACCTGAACAGCGGTGGCCACATGGTTGAGCTCTACCTTGAGCTCTGTTAGCTGGGATCCTTGACGGAGTCCGTCCAACTTGCCCTGGTAAAGCACCTCTCCCTGATCAATAATTGCAACGTCTGTGGCCAGCTTTTCAATTTCTGAAAGTATGTGGCTGGAAAGGAAAATGGTTTTCCCATGTTCGCGATTAAGGCGAATAATTAACTCCCGCATTTCTATAATCCCACTGGGATCCAGGCCGTTGGTGGGCTCATCCAAAATCAGTAATTCCGGATCAGTCAGTAAGGCAGCCGCTAAGCCTAGCCGCTGACACATACCCAGAGAGTAATGCTTGGCTTTTTTGTCGGCATTATCAACAAGGCGAACAATCCTGAGCACCTCGTCTATCCTGGATACAGGAACGTTCACCATTCTTCTAATTACCTCCAGATTTTGGCGGCCGGTGAGGTGTTTGTAAATACTGGGGTTTTCAATAAGCGCACCTACCTGTTTTAGAATAGCACTGCGGGCTGTTTCATAACTCTTGCCAAAAAGTTTTACACTACCACCTGGCGCATGAAAAAGGTCGAGTAAAATTCTAATGGTTGTGGTTTTGCCTGCTCCGTTGGGGCCTAAAAATCCAAAAATACTACCTGTGGGTACTTGCAGGCTAACATTGCTCAGGGCTTTAAAGTCTTTAAAGTAAAAATTGAGCTCCCGGGTTTCTATGCTGTATGACTCCATAAAAAATGGCTGATTTGACAGAATGACGAACCGATGAAGCACTTGGGTAACAAAGACCAGCCAAAAACACAAACGGCTTAGTCCTATCCACCAGAGGAGGTAATAAAAAAACTGTGTTTTAAAGGACACATTCGGCTTAAATCGTCAACCTTTTTCATATAACTGGTGTTAGTGAGGCATGGAAGAATCAAAAGCGGCAAAAGCTACCTCAAAAAAGTCGCCAGACCAGAAAATAAGGGACGGCTACATTGGTCATGTGCTGGAACACGGCAAGGCACCGGCTTCAATTTACCAGTTCATTAAGTCGGTAAAAATTAAGGAAGAAGACTTCTACAACCACTATAACTCGTTCGAAAGCATTGAAAAAGATATTTGGTTGCATTGGTTCAGACAAACAGTAGACACGCTAAAGACCGACCCGGTATATGATGAATATTCGGTACGCGAAAAAATGTTGGCTTTCTTCTACACATTTATAGAGCTACTTAAAACTAATCGTAGCTACATTTTGCAAACGGTGCCGCGCAAAATAAGACCTGAACTTACTCCATACTACCTCACAACCGTACGAAAGAGCTTTAAAGAATGGGTAGGAGAGTTGTTGCTAGAAGGTGAAGAAACAGAAGAGGTACAAAGCCGTCCGTTGATTGGTAAAAGATATGACGAAGCGCTTTGGTGGCAATTTCTATTTGTGCTCGGATTTTGGATTAAGGATGAAAGCAAAGCTTTTGAAAAGACCGATGCCGCTATTGAAAAGTCTGTAAACCTGGCCTTTGATCTTTTGGGGCGGGGCCCGCTCGATGCCATAGTAGACTTTGGCAAGTTTTTATTCCAGAACCGTTAATTCCAGTTCATGAAAGAACAATCTAAAATACCTACCTCTAAGGTGCAGCGTGCTGCCAAATTTGTGACTACCGGAGCCAAGGTAGGGAGCAATTATGTAAAACATTATGCAAAGAAGGCCATTAACCCTTCTCTGGGAAAAGAAGAATTGCATGCCGATAATGCCAGAGATATCTACAATTCACTAAGTGAATTGAAAGGTAGTGCACTAAAAGTGGCGCAAATGATGAGCATGGATAAGAATATGTTACCAGCCGCTTATCAAGACAAATTCTCCATGGCTCAATACAGTGCGCCACCACTTTCTTACCCGTTGGTAGTAAAGACTTTTCAGCAGTATTTTCAGAAAAATCCGATGGAGATTTTCGATACATTCACCAAGTCGGCTGTTAATGCGGCCTCTATCGGCCAGGTACACCAGGCAACCCGAGACGGCCATAAGTATGCCGTAAAAATTCAGTATCCTGGAGTGGCCAATTCGGTAAAGTCCGACCTCAAGCTGGTACGTCCGTTTGCCGTGCGCCTAATGAACCTGAACGAACGAGACCTGGATCATTACATGGAGGAGGTAGAAACCAAGTTGCTGGAAGAGACCGACTACCATCTGGAAGTAGAACGATCTATGGAGATTTCTGAGGCTTGTTCGCATATTCCTAACCTAAAATTCCCCAGATATTACCCCGATCTTTCGGCCGATCGAATTATTACCATGGACTGGATGGAAGGCAAAGTGTTGAAGGAGTTTATTAAGTCTAACCCCGATCAGGCCACCCGCGACAGAGTGGGACAAGCTATGTGGGATTTCTATGACTTTCAAATTCACACCCTCAGGCAGGTTCATGCCGACCCGCACCCCGGTAATTTTATAATTGATGACGAGGGTACACTGGGTGTAATTGACTTTGGTTGTGTAAAGGTGATTCCCGATCGGTTCTATGACCCTTACTTTAGCCTTATTCGAAAAGATATACTTACGGCCGACAATGAGCTGGAAAACCGATTCAAGGAACTTCAGTTTATTTATGACGATGATACGGCTGAGGACAAGGCCTATTTCTCAGGTGTTGTGAAAGATATGATGGGCTTGTTGGGAAAACCGTTTCATCAGGACGAATTCGATTTTGGTGACGATACATACTTTCGACAGATTTTTGAGATGGGAGAAGTAATTTCTGAATCCAAGAAATTCAGAGCGTCTGAAAAGGCCAGAGGAGCCCGGGATGGTTTGTATATAAACCGAACCTATTTTGGACTATATAATATTCTTAATGAATTGAAGGCCAGGGTGAAGACTACTAAACCTGAATGGGCTGCCCGTGTAGTGGCTTAAGGTAAATTGGAAGGAAGGGAAATGGAGCCTAAAAGGCTACTGGCTGTTACCGACTTTATGGTGAAGTTTAGGTTTTCCAGCTTTTTGAGCTTCTCGTGTTCAAAGTCAATGGGCTGCTTTAGCGTAGTAATGAGTTGGCCTGCTTCATCGTATATCTCAAAATAAATAAGCCCTTGTTTGCTTATTTCTTTCATGTCTTCTAGCAGCTCCTTGCGTTCCTTTTTCAGGTTGCGTTTTACAATGCCCAAAAACTGATCGGAAAGATTGTCTGGAACAAGTTGATAGCTGAAAAGGCATAGGGCAAACAGGCAAGCTGCCAAGAGATAGGTGAAAAGTCTGCTCATCATTGCAACTTATACCAGACAAAGCCAAACTACCCTACCTGCCTCTCAAAAATTAGGAGCAAATAGGGGATACGCCTAAGCTATTTCCAGTCATCGTTTATTTCTATCCAGTAGCCGTTCGGATCCTGAATGTAGATTTGCCTTACACCATCGGGTCTGATGGTTACTTTACCCGCCTCGCCTTCCCAGCTTTCGTAGGGTATTTGGTGTTCTTTGAGTCGGTTGATAATGGGCATGAGAGCTTCTACCGCTAAACTAAGGTGGAATGATTTGGTCAATTGTATGGCACTCATATCGCCCTGAAGCATATGAATTTGCTGGCCGCGACTGTTGCCCATCCAGTCAATTAAAGGATTGCCCGTTGGGTCTTCAATGGGCTTAAAGCCGAGGGCTTTGGCATAAAAATCTTTGCTTTGCTGTAGGTCTTTGACCACTATGGCCAGGTGATTGAATTGGGTTTGTGTTTGGGCATGTATCTGCGATACAGCCACTGTTGAAATAAAGAACAGAACGGGAATTAATTTGTGCTTTATCTTATCCATATTTTTTGGTCATATAATCGTACGATTCTTGAATAAGTTGTTCCAATACCTCCAGGTCTATATCTTCCAGCCTTTTTACGTACAGGCATGACTTTCCGGTTTTATATTTCCCCAGTTTTTTCATTAGGGAATCGTACCGCTCAAAGCCGGGCATTATGTAGAGGGTCAGATTTTGGGCGCGTGGCGAGAAGCCCACTTTCATAAAGTCACCTTCCCGGCCGCTGTCATATTTGTAGTGGTATACATCGAAACCAACAATGGCCGTGCCCCACATTTTTGCTGGTTTGCCGGTTATTCGCTCCATCATGTTTTTGATGGCAAAACTATCGGCACGTTTCTTTTCGTCTTTTACCGAATTTAGAAATGCATCAACGCTGGCGTTGTTTTCTGTGGTTTTGTTTTCGTTTTTGCCCATTGGTTCTACTATTTATCCAGTACAGGGATTTTGAATTTAGCTATTTCAGGCTCTTCATGTGCCTCTTCCATTGCTTTTCTTATCCGTTCCACAATATCGGGGTGTTTATTAGCCAGATTATGCTGTTCAGCCGGGTCGTTTTCCAAATCATACAGTTCTATGGCTAAGTTGCCTTCCATCATGTCTTTTCTAATGCCCTTCCATCGGCCCATACGTACAGCCTGTTGGCCATTATAACTCGGAAATTCCCAGTACAGAAAGTTGTGAGTGTTTTTGGCTTGCTTGCCATAAAGCACCGGAACAAGGCTTTTTCCATCGGTTTGGGGTATAACTGCGCCAGCCAGTTCGCTAATTGTGGGCAACAGATCGTAAAAAGCACCGATGTGTTGAGATATGGATTCTGAAGGAATATGTCCCGGCCATGAGGCAATAAGTGGTACACGAATGCCACCTTCGTATGTAAAACCCTTGGTGCGACCATAAGCGTTGGGGAATGGCCCCGCACTATTAAAGTATTCGGGGTCTACTCCTCCCGCATAGGTTGGGCCATTGTCGCTGGTGAAAATAATTAAGGTGTTCTCGTAAATACCTTCTTGCTTCAATAATGCAACGAGTTCTCCCACCTGATCGTCCAAGTAGTTGATCATACCTGCATAGGCGGCCTTCGGATAGGGGTGGGGAAAGTACCCATTCTGGCCCAGGTAAGGTTCTTCTTCGCCAATAATGTCTCGGTACTTTTCTACATATGGCTGTGGCACCTGTAGTGGTACGTGGGGGAGAGGGCTGGCATAGTAAAGGAGAAAGGGAGACTCTTTATCTCTGTTTTTTATAAACTCAAGTGCTTTCTCCTGCATTTTTTGCGGTGCATAGTCCGTTTGAGTAAAGGCATCGTAAGCTTGCGGATTGTATGGGTTGGCTTCTGCAGTTAGCTTGGTGCCTGGAGGCACCGTGTCATTGTTCAGGGCAACCTTAAGTTCGTTTTCCCACAAGTGAACGGGATATAAGTTGTGTGCCTGGCGCTGACAGTTGTATCCGAAAAAATAGTCGAACCCTTGCCGGTTAGGTGTGCCTTCTGTATTTGGAGCTCCTAGCCCCCATTTGCCTACCAGAGCCGTTTGGTAGCCTGCCGATTGTAATACTTCCCCCATGGTCAGGGTAGAAGCAGGGATGGGACGTTGACCTTCGAGCTCAGGGTTTTTTATGGCCGCTTTATAATTCCAAACATCTCCACGTTCTGTCCATTCGTCATTACCTCTTATAAAGGCATGGCCCGTATGCCGGCCGGTGAGCAGTACATAGCGTGAGGGTGCACACACGGGAGAGCCTGCATAAAAATTGGTGAAACGGGTGCCTTCTTTGGCCAGTGCATCCAAATGGGGAGTTTGAATCACCTGCTGACCATAGCTGCCCAGTTCGCCATAGCCAAGGTCATCGGCCATAATTAGCAATATGTTAGGCGGTTTTTGCTCCCTAGATTTAGTGCAGGCGATAGTAAGGAAAAAGCAGAATAGGACAGCGTAGCGTAAAGGCATAGAAAAAATCGTTTCTCCAAAATAGAAAAACGATTCGAATTATTTTCTTGATGAACAGGGCCTTGGACCGGTGGTTGTCAATAAAGCCCCGGAAAATTAGGTTGCGGCTAGTTGTTGCCTTTCAAGGCTTTAAAAATGTTTTTACTGTCTTTTCCTTTCTTTAGCTTAATAATGATAAGGCCTTTTTTATTTTCCAGATCATAAATTTCGAGTACTTGTTTTTGTTTAATTACCTCAATAGTTTGAATGTTTTCCGGGCCAATGGAGTCTATGTTGTCGTTGGATGTCAGTAAATAACTTTCATTGCCATATCGCACCAAAAAAGCAACATCTTCCATGGCCGGGTTTTCTATGTGGCTTCTTACTTGCACTTTGGCCTCGCTTTGATTCGTAATACTTTGGGGTTCAGAGGCATTGCCTAAAACAGGATCTACTTCCAGTAGATGGGAGCGCCTTCCTTTTTCAACGTTAAAATAAGCTCGTGTTTCAGGGTTGTCTTTCAACCATATTTGAATGAGCCCATTCTTTGCTGCATTTCCATACAGAGCCGTGGCCGATTGTCCCTTCAATACGGTTATGCTCTTTATGGCCTCCTGATCAATTTGGTCTAGCCGGGCCAATGGAGAGAGCAGAAGTTTTTCGTTTCCTAAATGTATTTCAATAAGAGGTTTCTTCTTTTGATCAGTTATAGAAGTATCTGAATGGGTGACCGTAAGTTGAAGTTTTTGTTGTTGGGCAACAACGGAAGCGGATAATGCAACAAGCAGAACAGGTAGAATCAGTAAGTTTTTCATAGCAGTAGTTTGGCGCATTTGTCTCAAAAATAAGGCCAAAGTTTTATTTTTTAGAGGATAATTTAAATTATACTGTGTGAATAGAAACTCTGCTAATTGCAGGGTTTTGCGTCTAAGACACGGAATGCACAAACCGCTATGTTTTGTTCGCCTACACCAAACAGTTTTATTCAACTTTACATTGTATGAGCAGGAGCTAAGGTGTAATTTGCCCCTCCAAAGGCATGAAGAAAGTATTTCAGTTAATTGTACTAGTGAGTCTATTAGTGGCTTGCGACTCTGATCAAGACAAGGCGGGTAGGTTTTTCATTAAAGGAAACGAAGCTTTGAATCAGGGGCAGTACAACGAAGCCGTACGTTATTATACAGAAGCCATTGCTCTGGCACCTTCTATGAAAGAAGCCTATAATAACCGTGGTGTGGCCTATTACAAAGATGGTCGCTATGCGGAGGCTATTAATGATTACAGCTATGCGTTGGTACAGATAGATGAACACTATGCCGATGCCATTCGCAACAGGGCCAATGCCTACCTGGCCGACCACCGGCATAGCAAGGCCATAGAAGACCTAAACAGGCTACAACGCATTTATCCAGACTCCTCATTTGTCTATTTCACCAAAGGCATTGCGCTGCACGAAGATAAGGCCTATGCTGAGGCAATCGATGCATTCGAAAAGGCCCTCACAATGCAACCGAACGATGCAGAAGCCATGGTGAACCAGGCCAACAGTTTTTATATGCTTCAGGAATTTGAGCAGGCAGAGCAGTTGTTGAACAGAGCCGAGTCTATTGACGCATCGGAACCCAATATCTATAACACCCGAGGTCTCATAGCCATGGAAAAGAAGGAGTATAGTAATGCACTCAACTGGTTTAACATAGCTCTAAGAATGGATCCGGGCAATGCGTATTACTTGAACAACAGAGGGTATCTATACCTTCAGATGAACCGTATAAGTGCAGCAGAAGAAGATTTGCGCAGAGCAATAATTGGTGCGCCAAACAACGCATGGGCTTACAGAAACAGAGGTTACTACTTTCACTTAAATAAGCGATACGAAGATGCCATTCGTAACTTTGAATTAGCCGCTAAAATGGACAATGAAGTACCCTTGCTTCATTTCTATTGGGCCCAAACGCTGCAAAGTCTGAACCGTGGAGAAGAGGCTTGTGAGATTTTATCTCGTGAAACCACCACTTTACCCGAGGTTGAAGACCTGCGTCAGCAAGTTTGCCGATAGCCCGATTTGGCTGTATATTCAGATATCCAATATTTTTTTTCATGCCTGTGTTAACATCGGTACATCACATGGCGTCTCACTTTTGATTATGGATGTATCGCGCTTCAAAGCAGAGATTTTACCTCTTAAGAATAAACTCTACCGCTTTTCGCTCCACATTGTAAGAGATGAGGAACTGGCGAAAGACGTAGTGCAGGAGAGCCTTATAAAGGTTTGGGAAAAGCGGGAAGAGCTGGGGCAAATTCAAAACATAGAAGCCTGGTGCATGCAAATTACGCGCAACAAGTCGCTCGACAAACTCCGAAGCAAGCACGTAAAGAAGACCGACCTTTTTGAGGTGGAATTCGATACCCGAAAGGAGAGAGATACACCCTTTGTGGTTACGGAAAGAGGCGATTTGATGCAACGAATTATGGAACTGATTGAAAATCTTCCGGACAGGCAAAGAGAAGTAATGCACCTGAGAGATATAGAAGGGTATGCCTATAAGGAGATTGCCGAAATGTTGGGCATAGACATCAATCTGGTAAAAACCAATTTGTTCAGAGCGCGAAGAAAATTAAAAGAGAGCTTAATAAAAGTAGATGCTTATGGACTTTAAGACATCAGAACTAATAAAAAAATATTGGGAGGCAGATACAAGTCTTCAGGAAGAAGAACAACTGAAAAGAGAGTTGCTTTCTGCCACCAACGAAACCGACTGGGAAGAAGAAAAAGCATTATTCGCCCACTTTAAACAAGCCAAAGAAGCAGAACTGGACGATTCGTTCGATCAGGCCCTTCTTGCTGAGATTGACTCTCGTGAAACGGCCGGAACCAGGCAAGTGCAATGGACCGACTATTTTAAGCAGTACTACAAAATTGCGGCCGCAGTGGTAGTGCTTTTGGTTTCAGGAATGCTCTATCAGCAACAACAAAAAGAAGTGGTGGTAGAAGATACTTTTGACAACCCTGAAGTAGCCTATGCCGAGTTGAAAAAGCAGTTACTGATTGTTTCGCATTACCTGAACAAGGGGCAACAAACCGTATCGGAGCTCAACAACCTAAGCAAGGTACCCTCCGAGCTGAAAGACTTTGCCAAAATGAGTGAAGCCTCTGAAGGCCTGGAAATGTTAAGTGAAATGAATGTTGAAAATTAAGTTAGAATGAATATGAAAAAGTTAGTATTAACAATGGTTATGGCTGTGTTTGCTGTAGGAGCAAAGGCACAGACTGATGCGATATCGAAGTACTTTAGCAAGTACGTTTCTGATACTTCCTTTATGCACGTAAACTTTAGCGGTAAAATGTTTCAGATGATTAGTCGTCTGGAAATGGATAACGCTGAAGAGCAAAAAATGATGGAAGAGTCGCTCGGCAAAATTAAGCGCGTGCAGGTGCTGGGGAAAGATAAGAATGTAGACGGAAGAAAAATGTATGCCGAAGCCATTAAACTAGTAGAAGGTAAAGGTTTTGAGGAGCTCATGTCGGTAAGAGAAGATGACAAAGACATCCGTTTCCTTATCAAAGAAAGCAACAATAAAATCGATGAGTTATTTATGGTAATGGGTGGCAAAAACGAGTTTGGCTTGCTAAGCATTGTTGGAGACGGAATCGATTTGAACGCCCTATATAAGCTGTCCAAGAAAATAGGAATGGATGGTTTTGAGGAACTTGAATTCCTGGATCAGCGCAAAGGAAACTAAATTATACCCGAATTGTGGCGGAGCTTTACGATTGGCTCCGTCCCAATTTTTTAAGTCAAAAGCTCACTATTTGGATGTATGAAATGAGCTGAAACCACCCTCCGGAGCCCTGTTTCGGAACTACACTTTTGCGGTTTTAGCAAATTTCATGTGTGCAGACAACACAAAACGATTACACATGAAAAAAATCTTAACCCTTGGTCTATGCCTATGTATGGTAAGTTTTGCCACAGCGCAAAGCAAGCATGTAGAGCGGTTTCGAAAAGACCATAAACCCACCACATCGCTCTTCTTTTATAAGAGTACATTAAAAATGTATGCTCGAATGCAGCAAAGTCTGCAAGGTCAGTTCGATGCTGAAGAGTTTTCAGAAATGCCACAGTTGGCCGAAATGATTGATGGAATAGAAAAAATCAAATTCTTTTTATACGAAGATTGGACGTCTCAGCAAGACAGACAATTGTTTGAAAAGCTGACAGAAGATGTGCGATCAGAAGGCTATGAGGAGCTCATGTCCGGCAGGGTTGAAGGTAATCAAATGAGTGTTTTCATGAAAGAAGGCAGAAGCCGTCCGCAAGGCTTTGTGGTGATTGTGCGAATGGAAACCGGATATAGCATTATAGATATTGAGGGCTATCCTAATGTCAATAAGATCATGAAGCTCTCTAACCTGATCAATAATAGCTCCAATAGCCTCAATCTGTCAGAAGCAATTAAGTAAGGTCAACCTAAAATTCACGATTTGGACACAGTATTATCAATAAAAGGTCTTTCCAAGCACTATGGGAAGATAAAAGCCCTTGATGGCCTCAACCTGGAGGTAAAGAAGGGTAATGTATTTGGCATATTAGGCCCCAACGGAAGTGGAAAAACCACTACACTCGGAATGATTCTGGATGTAATTAACCCCACAGCCGGGCAATTTGAGTGGTTTGGAAAGAAAAGTGGACCTGCTACGCGTAAGCGCATTGGCGCCATACTGGAGCACCCCATTTTCTACCCTTACCTTACCGGTAGGCAAAACCTCATGATTGTTTGCGATATCAAACAAGTACCCTATGAACGGGTAGACGAGGTATTGCTTCAGGTAGGGCTGGAAGAACGCAAAAACTCAAAGTTTAAAACCTATTCTTTGGGTATGAAGCAAAGACTTTCTATTGCTTCTGCTTTGTTGTGCGATCCTGAGGTAATGATTTTGGACGAACCAACCAATGGGCTAGATCCACAGGGTATTGCCGAAATCAGAGACCTGATTATATCCATTGCCAATAGTGGTAAAACCATCATCATTGCCAGTCATTTGCTAGATGAGGTGCAGAAGGTATGTACTCACTTTTGTGTGCTGCAACGAGGCAAACTCATATACAATGGTTTGGTAGAAGATGTGGGCAAAGGAAACCTGAGTGTAGAAGTAAAGGCCGATGATGAGCGACTGGAAGAAGTACTTGGAGCCTGCAATTTACACCTCGAAATGAAAAGGGAGTTAGATAAATACATTCTTACCATGCATGATGGCTACAGTGCAGCCGATGTAAACAAATACCTTTTCGACCACGGTATTACGGCAAAGCACCTAATTGTAAAGACTAAAAGTCTGGAAAAACAGTTCTTAGAAATTCTAAAAGACCAGGAAGGAGGCAAACAATGATACGACTATTAAAAATTGAGCTTAAGAAGGTTTGGCCGAGCCGGGCGTTTCGTTTGCTTTCCATCATGTATATGGTAGCTATGGTAATCATAGCCATGGGCGTAATGCCGTTTTTACGGTGGATGAAGTCTAAGTTTGAAGATTTTGATCTGGACGGAATTGATCCCACCATAATTCCTTTTTATGAGTTCCCCGACATTTGGCAAAACCTTACCAGTGTGGCCATTTGGTTTAAATTACTTTTAGGTTTTAGCCTTGTATTTTCTATTACCAATGAGTTTTCGTACCGAACCATACGCCAAAATGTAATCGATGGACTTAGCAAACATGAGTTTATTCTATCTAAGATTATTATGGCCGGTTTTTTGGCAGCCGCTTCTACAGTAACCCTCTTCGTACTGGGCTTAATTACGGGATTAATGTATTCTACCGAGATTTCTTTTATGCTCATTTTTGAAGACAGCTTTTTTCTGTTGGCCTTTTTTATTCAGCTATTCTCCTTCCTGCTCTTTACTTTGCTCATAGGGGTGCTAATTAAGAAGTCGATTATTGCCATGGGACTGTTGGTTTTCTGGATACTTGCGGTAGAAAACGGGTTCTACATTTACAGCCAGGTAAAGAAGATTGAATGGATCGAATATTTGCTGCCCATAAAGTCAATCAATGCGCTCATACATAATCCTTTTCCCAAGTACGTATTTATGGAAATACAAGACTGGGTTGCCCTGCCCGAACTACTGCTTGTATTAGGGTATGGTGGTTTGTTTTATTGGGCTACTATACGACTGGTGGTAAAGAGAGATCTTTAAGAGACCCTGCTGCCTGCCAGCGGAACAACCTCAACAGCCCTTACCGGTGGTTGAGGTTTTTTATTTCTTTTTATGTTTCAACAGCCAGAAAATGCAACCCAGCGTAATGGCGAGCAATAAGAAGAGAGCAGGTAAACCACCCAGGTTAGAAAGCATTTTTATACCCTCAATTCCGGCCATACTCACCATAATATAGGCTACAAGACCTATGGTAGTGCCCCAAACAATTTTAATAAAAACCGGGGCAGAAGGCGCCTGAGGCGAAATACCGGTCGAACTAATACCACCCATGGCCTCGGTGTTGGAATCGGCAGCCGTTACATATGAAAGAAAAGCTGTGAAAAGAAATATCAAGGCCAGCAGGTCAGACCAGGGTAAAGCATCGAAAATACCATAAATTACCGATTCGGGCCCCAATGAGGTGAGCAAGCCAAGAAGATCGGCCTTTTTACTTAGCTGAAAATGGAGGGCAATACCACTAAAAATACTCATCCAGAGCATTCCGAAAAGAGAAGGTAGCACCCAGTTGAAAAGCATAAACTGGCGAATGGTATAACCTTTGGCAAGCCGCCCTAAAAACAGGGCTGTAATAGGTGCCCAGGCCATCCAGTTGGCCCAGTTAAAGGTTGTCCAGCTTTTAGGCCAGTCGTCATTTGGGTAAAGCACACTAACCACTGTCATTTCAGGGAGCGATTTAAAGTAAATGACCAGAGCCTGGCCCCATTGCGATAGAATGCTTTTAGTGGGGCCAAAGAAAAGTAAGAACAGAGCCAGAATAAGAAATATGCGGGCATTGATGTCCGAAAGCACCCGAATACCTTTCATTAAACCCGATATAGCCGAAAGAGTAAAGCATCCCACTATGAGAAGGGCAATGAACAGCAACAACCAGGGACTTTGATAACCCGTGAGGTTATGAATTCCACCACTAAGGGTTAGTATACCGGCTCCCAAAGAGGCCGCCATTCCAGCAACCAGCGCATAAAGACAAATGCCGTCTATTAACACTCCCAACTTCCCCTTTGGAGTAGCCTTTTGCCAGGGGAAGAGTGTAGACTCCAGGCTGAAGCTTCGTTTTCGGTTATAGAATGCAATCGCGAACATTAGGGCCGGAATACAATAAATGGCATAGGGAGTAAACGTCCAGTGCAGGTACATGTAACTTAGAGCCTCCTGAGCGGCTTTTTCGCTCAAGGCTGGAGTTTCAGAGAAAGCAGGAGGAGAAGAAAAATGAAACAGAGGTTCGGCAGTTCCCCAGAATATGATGCCCGTGGCAATGGTGGTACACAATACAATAGAGAACCAGCGCCACTTGCTGAGAAAGGGTTCCGCATGCTCACCACCAATTTTATGCTTTCCCAGGGGGTGAAAGCATATTACGAGGCAACAGAGTAGCATAAGACCGGTGGTTATACTGAACAGCCATCCGAAACGAGAAATGATGAGGTCATTGATGCGGCTGGTAGTTTCAAGAAAACCCTCCGCATCTGCAAGACTATAGACAAGAGCTGCGAGAAGGAGGAGAAAGGGAGGCCAGAAAACCTGATGACGAAAATTGGAAAACAATCGATTAATTCTCAACGGTGTTCAGTATATCAGTTATTTTTGAAAGTAAACCATTCTTTATCGTTAAACAAACTATCGGCTATTGGCCATGAAAGCACTGCATACTTCCCTATTCTTTCTTTTTTTTACTGCCCTCAGTGCTCAGGACTTACCTTACAGGTCTATCCCTGATGTGCCTGAAGGGCTTTATGCCCAGCAGGCAATGGCACGAATGGTCGATGGTCTGGGGTTTAGGTTTTATTGGGCCTCTGAGTCGCTAAGGCCAGAAGATCTTGCTTTTGGGCCTGAAGGAGAGGGGCGAAATGTAATGCAGACTATTCAGCATATTTATGGCCTTTCTGTCTTTACAATGACCTCTTTAGATAAAACTTTTGAAGCACCCAAGGCAGCCGATACCTATGAGGAGCTTCGTACCCAAACCCTTCATCTGATCAAGGCTATATCTGATAAGTTGCAGCGAATGGATAATGCTTCACTGCAAAAGGTAGAAGTGAATGGACTGCCCTTTTGGTACTTGATTAATGGCCCGATTGCCGATGCCATATACCATACCGGTCAGATAGTGCTGCTGAGAAGGATGTCTGGTAACCCCACAAACCCAAAAGTGAGTGTGCTAAGGGGAGTAGTGGGCAATTAAGTATTAGAAGTTCTTATCGATAATTTTTTTGAGTATTTCTTCTGTAAGAGGTTTGTGAATAAAGCCCTCTACTTTGGTGCTTTTGGATTTTTCAAGATCATCGGGGTTGAGCGATGTGGTGAGCATTACAATAATCACTTTGGCCTTTTGGTCAATGTGTAGCTTTTCGTAGTGCTCCAAAAACTGCCAGCCGTTCATGCCGGGCATGTTTATATCTAAAAAAATTAGATCGGGTTGCGGATATTCTCCGTTTTCTGATGACTTCAAGAACTCCAGAGCTTCCATGCCGCTTTTAGCTACCACACAGCGTTCGCAACATTCGGCCTCTTCAACAACCATTGAGTTCAGAAAATTGGTGGCAGCATCATCGTCAACCAACAGGATGCATTTTAGCTTCTTTTCCATAGACTATAAATTAGGAATGTTAAAAAAGAAGGTAGATCCCTCATTTGGGGTCGATTCTACCCAGATATTACCACCGTGCAACTCCACTATCTTTTTGCAATGCGACAGGCCGATACCGGTACCCGGATATTCACTTTGGTTGTACAAACGTTGAAAAATGACAAAAATCTGATCCTGATACTGTTTGTCAATACCTATGCCATTGTCTTCTATAGAGAAAGTCCAGCCATTGTTGGGTTTGGCCGAAACGACCACACGGGGTGGAACGTCTTTTCTTCTGAATTTTATGGCATTGGCTATCAGGTTTTGAAAAAGTACTCTTAGCTCTGTTTCGTAGGCGTTAATTATAGGCAAGTCGTTAATAATAAGCTCTCCGTCTACTTCCTCAATAGAGGTTTTCATGTCTTTCTTTACGGCCTTTACCAGCTTAATACAGTCAACCGATTTGAGTTGTTTGTTTTTTCCAATCCTGCCATACTCTAACAGACCTTTTACCAGGTTGCGCATGCGGTTAGATGAATCGGAGACAAATGAAAGCAGCTTGTTTCCTTTGGCGTCCAGTGTATCGGCATAGTCCTTTTTCAGCTTTTCTGACAGGTCTATAATGGTGCGTAAGGGTTCTTGCAGATCGTGAGAGGCTACGTAAACAAATTGCTCTATTTCCTGATTTTGTCTTTGGAGTGAAGAAACAGCCCTTCTCAGCTTACGTTCGGCCAATTCGGCCTGCTTGGTTTTTTCGGCTAAATCGTGATTAACGTACTGAAGTTCAAAGATAATGCTGGTTAGCTTGGCCATGCCTTCCAGATACTCCTGGTCATGCTCGTCAAAATCACCTTCGAATCGGTCGCTAAGTTGTAAAACACCCACAACTTCACCATTGGGTCGTTTTACAGGTGATGCCAGCCAGCCAGGCATAGGAGGATGCTCCAGCCCACGGGCATCTTTAAGTTCGCTAAAGCGTTTGAACATAGGGTGGCTGTAGAGTTCTTCTTCCGTAAATCTCACCGACTTCCTTTGGTCAATAACCAAGCGCCAGATCCCCTTGCCCGTGGGCATTACGTCATAGGAATTATATTTTTCGTACTTACTCGAGAAGCTATGGGTATGGACTGCCCGCTGAAAATCTCCGTCTGGTATAAAGCTTACCGCTGATTGATGAGCTCCAATCGATGTTCTTATCTCTTGGGCGATGTCGTACAAGACATCGGCAAAAGACTTGTCATGAGCCAAGCTCAGCGTGGTGTTTATATTAAGTACCAGCTTTGCTTTTGACTCACGAGAATCAGATGTGCCCAAAGAACTAAACATAGACAATTCTTACGTCTAAAAACTTTAATGGATTAATGTAATTACATATTAATTTACATATAAAATCATATAAATCAATATATGTAAATATTATTCTTTGATATGTTAAGAAGAATATTTCTTCGAAGATCTGTGAAGATAGACGTATACGGGGTTCTGTTTATACGTCTTAGTCAACATATTGTTTTAAAAAGTTCTTCCCAAAATTCAATAATGGGGTGGAGGCCATAATTTTCAATTCTTCTAAAAGCCCCGTCTCTTCATCGAGAAATTTAAACATTGTGTGCAGTCCATTTTTTCTGAAAAGAGATCCGAAAATTTCTTCACCGGTATATTTTCCTTCGGCTAAAACCCTCAATAGAGTGGCGTCATAGGCTTTGAATCGGGAGGTTTGGTAGGGTAGATGGCTGTCGGGTGCTTTTCCCTTTTTCAGGTTTTCTACCATGGCTTGGAGTATTTGCTGTCCGCGCAGAAATGTGTAGCCCGTAGAGGCCTTGGCAAAGCCTCCGTTAATGCCAATGTTATAGACGTTTTCACTTTGTTTGATCACGAAGCGATGATCCGTCATTGGAATTACACCAAACTCTTCCTCAGCAATGGTGTAACCTTCAATACCTAATTGTTTAATGTAGCTCTTCAAACCCAGTGTATATTCTGTTTCAGAAAGCATTGCAGGGCTAAATAGGGTATATTCAACAAGAGCCCTTTTGCTGCTGAAAGGCAGCACGTAGCCAAAGCGACAATCGCCTTGTTGGTCTACCGAAAAATCCATGTAGGTGGCTGTGTCTGGCAGAAAACTGTCTGATGCAGTTTCAATTACCCACCCTTTAAAGTGCTGTAAAAGAGTAGTGGAGGCTTCTTTTTGGAGCGCGTTAAGGTTGAAAATGCTGGAAAAAACCAATTGTCCTTTATACTCAGAAGAGTCAGTTTTAACCACTCCGTTTGGGCTTATTTGTTCCACCGTTTCCTGTACCCAGACTACTTGCGGCACATTTAGGTTTTCTTTCATGAAGGCATAGAAGTCTATTGCCCGAATCATCTTATAGGAATATGGAGCGAGAGCATAGGTTTTATGCCACTTTGAGGTAGCTACTCTGGCGTTTGCCCATGTTTTGAACACCAGTTGCTCCAGCAGGTTTTGGCCTTTTTGCCAAAAGCACCAGGTGCGGTCGTTGGTGCTTTTTGAGTCTTTTTCGATTATAAGTATGCTTTTTTGCTTATCTTCGAAACCCGTCAGCAGATAAGCCAGGGTTAATCCGGCTGCCCCACCTCCGGCTATTATATAATCGAACTGCTTCATTAGATCAAACTTAATAGAATAACTGCTATTCTCTCTTTTTGATTTAAATGCTTTTTAAACGACTGTAAGACTGTGTGATAAAGGGTTTTTGGGGAACCTCTTTATGTAAAACTTTTTAAATTGGCGGCCAACTGGGAGACCACGAATGACTAAAACACCTGTCATATGCCTTATGGTACTGTGCCTGCTATCTTCTTGCGGGATACAAATGATATGCCCTGCTTACCATTCTTCCTTTGTGCTGGATGAAGATCACCAGCGTGATCTTTACTCTCTGTTTACTGTAGTGGATGGTGATACCGTGCCCAAGCGTCCTTACGGATTTAAGTACAAAGCAGAAGGTGATAGCATGATGGAAAAGTTTATCAAAGGTACGGAAGGTAAAGGGTTTAGAGTACAGACCGGCAGGGTGCATTCTTTAGAAAAGGCCGGTTTTACCTATGAAAACCGGGTGAAAGAAAAACTGTGGGTGAAGATTTTTTCCGGTCGGGAAAAACCTGTTCTTGAAAACCCTTATCTGTTCGACCGTATTACCAAAAAGCGACCGTTCTATAAACTCGACCAGTTGGAGACCGAGCTGGTTCACTTTAACAGTGCCGCCTACGATAGTCTGGTGCGAGCAACTATCAATCGTGGAGATACTGCAGCTTACGATCGTTTAATGCAGGAGTATAATGCGCTACCTCCGGCTATACAGGCACAACATGCCCCGCTTCTCAGAGGAGGGTTCAATGTGGAGCAAGATGAATACGACAAGCGTTACAAAGATTACTTTCTGGAACTGCCCGAGCCCCCAGCACCCATAGACAGTAGTTTGTTAAAAGCTCAACAGCCCGACACCCTTGCTACCGATACAACCTCCAAAAAGGGAATTTTAGGGCTGTTCAAAAAGAAAGGGAATGAGAGTGAAGAAAAGCCGCCTAAAAAAGAGCGCAAGCGCGATCGGAAGAATAACGATGAAGGTATCTTGAATGAAGATGATGATAATTAAAACTTCCGTTTCGGGGGGCGACTTTGTACTTAGGTCTTCCGTTTTTTCTTTTTAGCAGCCGGAAATAGAATATTGTTTAGAATAAGCCTGTAGCCGGGCGAATTAGGGAAAAGGTTAAGATCGGTCGGTTCTTCACCTACCCGATGCTGATAATCTTCCGGGTCGTGTCCTCCGTAAAAAGTCCAGAATCCCTTGCCATAGATGCCGTGAATGTATTTGTCTTCATTGGCTGCAATTGTTTCGCCCATTACTACCACATCTGGTTTTACTACCCGTTTCTTAAATGACGTGGTTTGTCCGTAAAACCCTTTAATGAGATTGGTATGGTTTTGTGTGAGCATAGTTGGCACCGGATCCCACTTGGCTGAAAACTGAAAGAGCTTAAAGTAATCATTGCCCTCGTTGAGCGAGCGTTGTCTGCGGGCATCCGTGTTGTCTATATCGGAAAATTCATACTCCAGTGGATTGGTTTTGAGCTTAAAGTTTTCGAAGGCCAGCGTTTGTGTAAAGTCAAACCTTCGCTCTGCCCCCGGCTCGGCAGGGTCGCCATCGTACATAGACTCTATAAAGTCTACTCCATTGGCTGCCAGGGCAATGTCGAAAGAGTCGGTGGCCGAGCACATGGCAAACAGAAAGCCCCCTCCGGCCACAAATGCCCTGATTTTTTGAGCAATGGCCAATTTGAGTTGAGAAACTTTTGCAAAGCCATGCTTTTTGGCCGAAGCTTCATAGTCTTTCTGCTGCTGAATATACCACGAGTAGTTTTTAAAGGTGGCATAGAACTTTCCGTACTGACCCGTAAAATCTTCGTGGTGTAAGTGTAACCAATCGTATGAGGTTAGTTCATCGTTCATGAGTTCATCATCATAAACCACATCGTAAGGAATTTCTGCATAGGTCAGGGCCAGTGTTACGGCATCGTCCCAGGGCATTTTGCTTTTGGGTGAGTAAACGGCAATTTTGGGCACCTTCTCCAGCCGCATCATATCCATGTTGCTCGAAGGAGAGGAGAGGAGTTGCTCCAGCTTGAGGGCATCGGCATCAGAAATTACCTGATAGCTCACTCCCCTTACCACCAGTTCATTTTCAATGCCCGTTCGGGCGGGCAGTAAAAAACTTCCTCCCCTGTAATTTAACATCCAGTCAATTGGTTCGTCTTGACTTAAAACCCAATAGGCAATTCCATAAGCTTTGAGGTGGTTGGTCTGGCTTTCGTCCATAGGAACCAATATCTTATTGGCAAAACCAGTGATTGTAAAAAGGCAGAAGAGAAAGGTGAAAACTAGTTTCTTCATAGCGAACAAGATATTAAACCGTTTAGCTGTGGAATCGTTCAATTTACGTATTAGTTGCTAAAACTTGACCAGTGGTCAATTACATTTATAACGAGGTTAGACTCAAGTATTACGCATGAATTTAAGACAAAACATCTCCGAAGGCATTAGCTCCATAAAAGCCAACATTCTCCGAACTGTCCTTACCGGACTCATCATTGCCATTGGTATTACTTCTCTGGTAGGTATGCTCACGGCTGTAGATGGCATTAAAAGTGAAATTGATGCCAGCTTATCCAACCTGGGAGCTAATAGTTTCGATATTAATTCTCGTTTTTCCGGCCGAAGAAACCAGAATGGTAGAAAGGAGAAGTCTTATGAGCCCATTCGCTTTACAGAGGCCAACCGCTTCAAAGAAACTTTTGAGTTTCCTTCTACCACTACAGTTTATACCCGTGTGAGTGGTATTGCGGAAATAAAGTATGGTAGCAAAACCACCAACCCGAATATTTCGGTTACGGGAGGCGATGAAAACTACATAGCTATAAAGGGTATTAATATTGAGCGCGGTAGAAATTTCTCTTCGTTGGAAATTCAATATGGAAACTACGTGTGCATTTTGGGTACGGAAGTAGTAAAGGCCCTTTTCGAAGCCAATGAAGACCCGCTCAACCAACAAGTGAAGTTTTACGGCAACAATTACCGGGTAATCGGAATTTTGGAAGAAAAAGGAGGTTTTGGTGGCGATACGGAAGAAGATAGAAACATTATCATTCCGCTACAGAATGCCAAACGACTGGATAGAAGAGGCTCTATGCGCTTCAATATTACTACCATGATCCAGAACCCTGAAGATATTGAGTATGCCATGGGTGAAGCCACCGGTTTAATGCGTCAGATTAGGGGCGATAGAATAGGAGAAGAAGACTCTTTCGAAGTAGAAAGGAGCGACTCGGTAACAGAAGCCCTTGATAACATTACCAATGGCATGCGAATGGCCGGATTTGGTATAGGTGCTGTAACCCTGTTGGGAGCGGCTATTGGCCTAATGAATATTATGATGGTTTCGGTAACCGAGAGAACCCGTGAAATAGGGATTAGAAAGGCTCTTGGAGCTACTCCAAAGCGCATACTGCAACAGTTTCTTATTGAGTCGGTAGTAATTTGCCAAATGGGCGGTATTGCAGGAGCTGTTCTCGGCATTATTGTAGGGAACATTCTGGCCAAGTTATTAGGAGGAGCATTTATTATTCCGTGGCTGTGGATTACCGTAGGTCTGATTATTTGTGTTGTAGTAGGAGTTATTTCCGGTTACATTCCTGCCAAGCGAGCTGCCGCTATGGATCCTATTGAGTCGCTTCGCTTTGAGTAAGAAGCTTTCAGATGGTGGGCATTAGAACGAAAGCATTGGTTTACAAAGGTCTGCCATACTTATCGGATTGACACCTATTGGTAATTGCGGCATACAATATTTAAATTGAAAAGAAAAAGCCATGAATCTCACCGATCCTGTTCACAAAAAAGTCATTGGTATCATTTTCATTATCTTCAGTGCTTTTGGTCTTCTGAGTATTCTGTTTTACGATCAGTTTATGGATTTTATCATTCGAATGGCTGCGCAAGATGGAGATATGCCTCCGGAAGCTGCATGGATTTTCGATTTCATCAGCTCCTTACTTTGGGGGATAGCCCTTATTTTCTTCATTCCTCGAATTATTATTGGGATAGGGCTTGTTAATCAACGTAAGTGGGCCGAAGTTCCGGCTTTGGTATATGGCATAATAAGCCTTATCAATATTCCTATTGGTACCCTACTGGGAGTCTATTGCATTTTGGTGCTAACGGCCAAAAAAAGGGCAGAAGAAGACTACTGAGCCGGTATATAGACCACTTTCTTGGTCTCGAAGAACTCTTCTTTAAAGTGCTCTGAAAGTGCATATGTTTTTATACGCTTCAACTTAGACTCCTTTAGTTCTTCATCCAACTCGCCCCCTTTTAGGTACAGGATACCGTTTTTGAGGGAGTGGTTAGACTGCTTCATAAACTTGTCTTTCACCCAGGGATAAAAATTGCCCATACGTGTGACCGCACGGCTCACAACAAAATGGAACTGGCCCTCCACTTGCTCAGCCCTTACGTGCTGACCTTTGACATTTTCAAGGCCCAGGGCTTGGGCTACTTCGTTAACCACTTTGATTTTCTTGCCAATGGAGTCTACCAAAAGAAATTGGCACTCGGGGAAAAGTATGGCCAGCGGAATACCGGGAAAGCCACCTCCTGTGCCTACGTCAAGAATCCGCGTTCCGGGCCTGAAATTCAATACCTTGGCTATACCCAATGAGTGAATCACATGTCGCTCCATGAGGTTCTCAATGTCTTTTCTGGAGACTACGTTGATTTTATCATTCCATTCGGCATATAGACCCGGCAGACGTTCGAACCGTTCTTTTTGCTCTTGGTTCAGGTTGGGAAAGTACTGAAGCAGATTCTTCATGCTGCAAAGATATATGGAATACACATTGACTAGCTCCATTCTTCCAATTTAAAGGGCAGAGGAAGATGCAATGACCGTTGGTGCGATTAGATGTGCTCCTTCTTATTTTTCACCAAATCGTACATGAGCTCTCTGGCACGGTGTAGTTGAGCTTTTACAGTACCTAATGGTGCTCCCAGTTCCTGAGCAATTTCATCGTAGCTCAGTTCATCGAAGTAGCGTAGTTTTACTAACCGCTGATATTTTGCAGGTAGTTTATCTACGAACATATGGACCAGCTCAATTTTTTGAGCCTTTATGGTTTCATCTTGTGGGTTCAGATTTTTATCCTGAACATCAATGGTTACAGCCTCTCCGTTGTCATCGGTAAACGATGTGTTAAGGCTCATGGTGTCAAGCCGCTTTTTGCGAATAAAGTCAATGGTATTGTTAGTGGCTATACGGAACAGCCAGGTAGAGAAAGTAAAGTCTTTTTTAAACTTATGAAGGTTTTTGAAAGCCTTTGCAAAAGCTTCAATGGTCAGGTCTTCGGCATCATCGACATTACGAACCATTTTAAGGATCATATGATAAACCGGTTTCTTATACCGTTTCATAAGATCAGCATAAGCCTGTTCGTCTAGCCCTGAAACTGCTGCGTCAATTAACCTGAAATCTTCTAATGCCTTTTTTGAGAATTGCTTACCTACTTCCATTCAACTTGCTTCGTTGCCAATGCCTTTATGGCGACTAAGGGATAATAAAAACAATAACAAAGATCTAAAAAAGGAAGCAACCAAATTTCTATCTCTGTTTTGAGTTTTTGCCCCAATTGCCTGATGATTGCATAGTTCAACAGACATCTGACGCCAAAGGCCGTCCATATCCATGAGGGGAGTGAACTGGTAGCCAATGCCCAAAAAAACAATCCCCATCCGACCACACAAGATAACGTAAAAATTCCCAAAAGCGTTTGGTCTTTTTTATCATAGTGCTTTCCGGCTGATAAATGTCTGATTTTCTGATGCAAGTATGATTTAAGCGTCTCTTTTGGCGTACTTACAGTGAATGCAGCCGGTTCAATAAGAATTTGTATGGAGTGTGTTTTGCTCAGGTGGCCAACCATTAAATCATCGTCTCCACCTTCTAAATGACCAATCTTTTTTAGAAAATCAAGGTCGTAATGTTGGTGGGTCACCGCCCAGTTTCTTCCCACTCCCATGTAAGGTTTTTTCCACAAGGCAAAGCCCAAATACTGCATAGCTACCCAAAGGGTCTCATACTGAATAAACCGGTTTAGCCAGCCCTTTCTTTTAGCATAAGGCGAGTACCCCAGTACAACCTGATAATCATTCGCCAGAGCGTTACCCATAAGCTGAATCCATTGATCTGAGGCTGGCAGACAATCCACATCGGTAAACAGTAGTTTGGAAAACCGGGCTTTTTGTACTCCACAGAACAATGCATATTTCTTTCCGGTCCAACCGGCAGGTAACGACTCCACATCCACTACGGTCAGGGCCTTCCATTGTTTTTGCCATTCGTTCAGTAGTAAGGCTGACTGGTCTGTAGAACGATCATTTACAACAATTACCTCATACGGATACTCCTGGTCTTGTTCTTTGAGCCTTTGGAGTAACTGATTCAGGTTTTTAGCTTCATTTCGAGCGGCAATAATTACCGATACCCCCTGGTGATTGTCGAACGTTTTTGGGTCTCTATGCCTGATTAATGGAATACCAAGTGCAAGGACAAAACCAGTTTGCACAGCCATACAGATTAAAAATGCAATATCAATGAGGCTCAATGAGGAAAGAATAAACGCTAAAGAAAATAGAATTAAGCAATACTGCTATTTTTGTGGCTTCAAATCAAGTCGATGGAGTTTAAGCTAGTAGCAGAAGATAAGGGGTCGAAGGCAAGAGCAGGGATTGTAACTACCGATCATGGTAGCATAGAAACCCCAATTTTTATGCCTGTGGGTACCGCAGGTACCGTAAAGGCCGTACATCAACGTGAACTACACAATGATGTACAAGCTCAAATTATTTTGGGCAACACCTATCACCTTTATTTGAGACCCGGACTGGATGTAATTGAAGGAGCCGGGGGACTGCATCGTTTCAACGGCTGGGACAAGCCAATTCTTACGGACTCAGGTGGGTATCAGGTGTATTCACTGTCTGGAACCCGAAAGATCAAAGAGGAGGGTGTAACTTTTAAATCACATATCGATGGGTCTAAGCATGTGTTTACCCCAGAAAATGTGATGGATATTCAGCGAACCATTGGGGCTGATATTATCATGGCTTTTGATGAGTGTACTCCTTATCCCTGTGAATATGGATACGCCCGTGAGTCTATGGAAATGACCCACCGTTGGCTAAAGCGTTGTTGTGATAGGTTTGATGCCACCGAGGGTAAATATGGATATTCGCAGACCCTTTTTCCAATAGTACAGGGCAGCACCTTCAAAGATTTACGCATAAAGTCGGCCGAAACAATCGCCTCGTTCGAGAGAGAAGGTAATGCCATAGGAGGGCTTTCTGTAGGGGAGCCTCATGAAATGATGTATGAGCAAACTGAAGTGGTTTGCGATATTCTGCCAAAAGATAAACCCCGATACCTGATGGGGGTAGGCACGCCAGAAAATATACTGGAATGTATAGCTCTGGGGGTAGATATGTTCGACTGTGTAATGCCAACCCGTAATGCACGTAACGGAATGCTGTTTACCTCAGAAGGAATTATTAACATCAGGAACGAAAAGTGGAAGAACGACTACAGCCCCATTGACCCAAATCTTGGTGGCTATGTAGACACTTTTTACAGCAAGGCATATTTAAGACACTTGGTGGTAAGTAAAGAAATTTTGGCTGCGCAAATTGCATCCATTCACAACCTTACCTTTTACCTGTGGCTGGTAAAAGAAGCCAGAAAAGAAATACGAAAAGGCACGTTTATTGATTGGAAAAACCAAATGGTGAAAAAGGTGACCAGACGATTATGATGAGAATTCTCGATAGGTATATTCTCGTTAAGTTTCTGACCACCTTTGTGTTTGTGGTCGGTATACTGGTTTCTATTGTACTCATCATTACCTTCTCTGAGCGCAACGAAAACTTCATTAAAAACGAAGTTCCCACCCGCCTGATCATAGAGTATTTCTTAACCTACGCGCCCTATATAGCGAATCTTATTACCCCTATAACGGTTTTTATTGCTACGGTTTTTGTTACCTCCAAACTGGCCAGTCATACAGAGATTATCGCTATTCTGAGTGGTGGGGTTAGTTATCCGCGTATGCTAAGCCCCTTCTTTTTTGGGTCAGTGATTATTGCCATAACCAGCTTCGTTTTTACCGGTTGGGTTATTCCCGAGGCCAATAAATTCAGGGTCGCATTCGAACAGGCTTATTTTGGTCAGGAGTTCAATTTTTCGGAACGCGATGTGCACTTTAAGGTGAGCCCCACAACTTATGCCTACATTGCCTCATACGACTCGCGTAGAGATATTGCTTTTCGCTTCACGTTGGAAGAAATAAAAGGAACCGATGTTGAGTGGAAGTTTACTGCCCGGCAGGTAAAGTGGGATTCTTTGCAACAAGGATGGGAGGCTTCAGATTGGACTCTCCGTAAATTTTTGCCTATGGGCGAAGACTATAAATACGGAAAGAACAACGACACGCTTCTGAAAATTAACATGAAACCCAGTGATTTTGGTAACCTGAACAGTTTTGAACAAACGCTTACCCTCAATGAACTGGATCAATACATTGCCGACCTTAAAATGAAAGGGGCAGATAATATACCCATATACGTTATTGAGAAGTATGTTCGGTATATGTCGCCTTTCTCGGCTATCATTCTCACCTTCATCGGAGTTATTCTCTCTTCACGCAAAACAAGGGGAGGTGTAGGCTTTCAAATTGCGCTTGGCTTCATGATTGCCTTCATTTATATCATACTCTTTATAGCCGCAAAAAGCAATGCTGAGGCAGGTTCAACCAACCCCTTGCTGGCAGTTTGGATTCCTAATATCATTTTCTCCATTATTGGTGTACTTTTGTACCGTTTTGTCCCAAAATAATGGAATCGGCTTCTTTAAGAGACTTTTTAAAACTCCACTTTATAGTATTTCTCTGGGGGTTTACGGCCATACTTGGCAATGAAATGAGTATCGATTCAACCGATTTGGTTTTGTACCGAACGGGAATAGCAGCACTGGTGCTTTCGGTAGTCATGCGATTCAAAGACAAAACCTTTAAATTCCCTCCCCGAGGGGTTTTTCATTTGTTTCTCACCGGTCTTGTGGTAGCTGCCCATTGGGTTACTTTTTTCGAAGCCGCCAGAGTATCAACTGTATCAGTTTGCCTGGCCGGAATGGCTACTACTACTTTCTGGACCAGTTTGGTAGAGCCGTTATTCAAAAAACAACGCATTCAGCCTTTTCAGGTATTCCTCGGCTTGGTGGTAATATTTGGTTTATACCTCATCTTTAAATTTGAATTCACCCATGCCTACGGCCTTCTTCTGGCCATTATTTCAGCATTTCTGGCAGCTGTTTTTTCGGTGCTCAACTCTAAATTCACCCTAAAGTATCCGCCCTACGGTATTACCTTTTATGAAATGCTTTCGGCAGCAGTAGGGCTGTTATTGTTCATTCCGGTGTACAAAACTTTTGTACTGCACAGCGAAATAATGTATCAATGGCCGGAGCCAAGAGACTGGGTACTTCTCTTGCTTTTAAGTGGGGTTTGTACCGTATATGCCTTTTCGGTTGGAGTGGAGCTTATGAAGCGTATTTCGGCTTTCGTGGTTAACCTAACCATTAATTTGGAGCCTGTGTATGGTATAGTACTGGCCCTGCTTATTTATGGGGAAGATGAGCAAATGAGCACAGGTTTCTACTACGGTACCCTCGTGATTCTTGGAGCTGTTTTGACATATCCGGTCATTAGAAGAATGCAAAGACGCAGGCAGCTCAGCGTTGAAAGCAAGCCTAAAATGGGTGCTTAAAAGCGGTATATAATTCGCCTTCTTGAAGGCTTTGCACTTTGCCCTCTGCAACTTCGAAGCGAACAGGAATAGTGATATATGGCGATTTACCGGTGGTATATACCACAAAGTGGAGATGAGACCCTGAAGCCCAACCGGTAGCCCCTGCGAGAGCTATGGGCTGCCCTTCCAATACTGTATCTCCCAGTGCAACCAAAACACCTCTGTACTTCAGGTGCACGTAGTCTGCCAAGGTTCCATCATCATGCAGAAGGGTCACATAATTTGAGTAGTCGGCACATTCAGAACTTGGGCAGCCTCTTCGAGAGTCTTCTTTTATACGTACCACCACACCCGGTCTGGCTGCCGTTATGGTATCGCCTTCAGGCATCGTAAAGTCCAATGCATTAGAGCCGCGATGGGTTGTTGCTCCGTTATAGCCTTGGCTTAGACGGTAAGATTTGCCTTTGAGAAATGGCAACCGGTAGGTATGGTCATCGTTATGCACGGCCTTGGCGTTGCCTATGGCATAGTTGTAACTGAGTTGATAAGACCATGTCTGATTTTGTGGTTTGGTAATGGAGGTGAGTTTGAGGGCTCGTGTTTTTGGCGGAATTACGTAAAATTCCTCCATATCTTCGGGTAGTTTGGCGTTCACCACTCTCAACTGAAGCGATACTGAAATTGGGAAAAGCTCCTGGTTATCGGCTAGTATCGATACTTCGTTTTCACTGTCCTCTGCAAATATTCTTAGTTCCATATCTACGCTTTGAGCAAACGTCCAGTGTACACTAAGAAGTAAAAGGAAGGTCCAACGCATGGATGAAGAAACGAACTTTCTTACTACAGGTACATGGTTTGATAAAAGAATTTGTCTTTTAGGGCCCGAATTTCTTCCGGTTTAGAATTGAAAAGCCCGAAAATACTTGATCCTGAACCACTCATGGCCGCATATTGAGCCCCCGATTGATAGAGTGTGTCTTTGATTGTTTTGAGTTGAGGATGATCTTTAAAAATCGAATCTTCAAAGTCATTGACCAGCTCTGTCCGCCACCGTTCAAAGTTTTTGCTTAAAAGAAGGGGTTCAAGTTCTGTGGGGGCTGCTTTGGGACTCACCCCTGCATAAGCCTTTTGTGTAGCTATGTGAATGGCCGGATATACCAGCACCAGGTACATTCCACTTAAATCAAGAGCCAGGGGAGAAAGCTCTGTGCCGGTGCCCGTGGCCATTGCGGCTTGATTACCGATAAAAAAAGGGCAATCGGATCCTAGCTCTCCTGCATATTCTTCCAGTAAACTATCATCTAAGAACAGCTGAAAGTGTTGGTTCAGGGCTTTGAGCATAAAGGCAGCATCTGCCGAGCCTCCTCCCAAACCTGCTCCAATAGGAATGTGTTTATGCAGGTGAATATCGAGCTCCGGAAGCTGAAAATCCTTCTTTAACAGCTTGTAAGCTCTAAGCACTAAATTGTCCTTTCCATCTTGGGGAATGTGGCTTCCGCTGGCCTGAAAGCTTGTTTTCTTCTTAGCGGGTACAAACTCCAGGGCGTCTTTTAGTGGGATGGGGTAAAAAGAAGTATTGATGGCATGATAGCCGTTGCTGAGTTTCTCAGTGATTTGTAAACCAAGGTTAATTTTTGCGTTGGGAAAAACCAGCATGTTGTATAAAAGGGGGCTTAACAACTACTGTGCTCACCCTAATGGCCTGTGTAAAAAGAATTACTAAAGCCCCGATGATTGACACACGAGTTGCTAAGACCCCTGTTTGTATTATTTATCTTTCTTCAAATCTTCGATCAACCGATCTGTAATGCCCGAGGTAGAAAATCCTCCATCGTGCATTAGGTTTTGCATGGTTACCATTCGCGTAAAGTCTGAGAAATACATTACACAGTATTTGGCACAATCTTCAGCACTGGCATTGCCTAGTGGAGACATTTTGTCGGCATAATCATAGAATACATCAAAACCTCCAACACCGGTGCCGGCAGTGGTCATGGTTGGCGATTGAGAAATGGTATTTACACGTACTTTTTTAAGTCGGGCAAATCGTTCTCCATAGCTTCTGGCGATAGACTCAAGCATGGCTTTGGCGTGGGCCATATCGGAGTAGTCAGGGAAGGTTCTCTGCGCTGCAATGTATGAGAGTGCCATTATAGATCCCCACTCATTCATGGCGTCTAACTTCTCGGCTGTTTGCATTACTTTATGGAAGGAGATAGCCGAAACATCGAGTGTTTTCATTAGCCAGTCGTAGTTTAGGTCGCCATAGTCTTTGCCTTTTCTCACATTGGGGCTCATGCCAATGGAGTGCAGAACAAAATCTATTTTTCCGCCTAAAACCTCCATAGACTTGGTAAACAAGTTTTCCAAATCTTCTACAGAAGTAGCATCGGCCGGAATAATTTCGGCATTACACTCTTCAGCCAGTTTATTAATTGTTCCCATTCGCAGAGCAATTGGGGCGTTGGTCAATGTAAAAGAAGCACCTTCGGCATGGGCAACTTGCGCCACTTTCCAGGCGATAGAGCGCTCATCTAGCGCACCGAAAATGATTCCTCTTTTTCCTTTAAGTAGGTTATGTGACATGATATTCGATCGTTTTGCGTGTCAAAAATAGGGAATTGGATTTAAAATGGAGAGTTTGCAGAATCACATTTAGCTCAGAATTCAATATAGGCCCTGAGTGCCAGTACAACGGGGTTTTTCATAGGTCTGCGAATTTCGTTCATGCCTATGTAGTGGAAGTAGGGCTGAAGACTGAGCCAGTCGTCAACTTCTTGCTTAAAGTTAATTTCAAGCACTGTTTCGGAGGCCAGCCCATCGGCCAAATTTCCATATTCTGTATTTACTTTGGCATGAGCAACAGCCATTCCCAGAGCATTGGGTCGACTGGAGTTTATGAGATTGTCTATTTTCATTCCCAACCCCAGGTAATAGTCGAGCAAACTTGCCTTTTGTTTAACCGTGAGGTTGTATTGTGCAAAAAGGCTGAGCTTCTTCTTTTCTTGCCATTGCAAGAGCATAAGATCACTCACCAGGTAAAGTCCGGAAAGCCCGTCCGTGGTTGTGTTTGCACCGGGAGTATAATCAGTAAAGGTACCTGAATGATAGTAAAACCCCACTTTCTGTACTAACCGGTTTTTGAACAGTTGGAACCGCGGCTCCAGAACGTAAATGAGTCCCTCTTTTTCATTCAGGGCCCAGTTAATGCCCAGGTAGTTGTTTCGGGGCATGGCAAACTGACCATCGAATATACCGGCTTTAATCCTCACCAACTCGGTAATGGGTATCTGAGTGGTAAGTGAAAAACCGGTTACCGGGTAGGTGGGGGCGGGTACGTTCATAGCGGCTACAGCATCTATGCCAAAAGAGCTATGCGTAAAGAGCAATCCGTTGCGGCTAACGAGAAAATCGGTGTTGATATCCACCTGCCCCAGTTTCACCCAAAAATCACCTTGTTTGTATTGATAATAGACCTCAAAGAAGCCGTAATTGAAACCGGCTTCAAGGTTCGAGAATGTTTGCAAGTCGCCAACAATGTTGGCTGAGGGTTCTCCACCGTGAGTAAGTGCCAGGCTAAGGTTCAGGCTATGGCCTTTTGGAAAATTGAGTTGACTGGTGTTGAGCAGCCAACCAATAAAGTGAATATCTTTCCCTGAATTGGACGATGTGTAAGCCAGTATTTCGGTGAGATAGGCCGTATGATTTTCGTAAGAAATTCTTTGGTCTTGGGCTGCCAGGTTACAAACGAACAGCAGGCACAGAACAGCGTATACAGCGCATCTCCTCATAACTTCCAAAATACTAAAGGAGAGGCTAAAAGTAGTGACCTCGATTGAAATCAGAATTGATCTAAATAAACGTTAATGACTGTCTGATTTTGAGAGAGGTGTGGAAACGCCTCAACCCATGTTCATTAGTTCGCGGGCCGAGTCCAGGGCTTTGGCCGATGCTCCTTTGCCTCCAATCATTTCGGCAATTTCCTTCAGGCGATCGGCTTCGTTGAGGAGTTTAATCTGGCTGTTGGTAGTGGTTTCAGACTCATCTTTATACACAAAGTAGTGAGCTGCACCTTTAGCGGCAATTTGTGGCAAGTGGGTAATGGTAATTACCTGATGGTTTTGTGCCATTCGTTCCATCATTTGCGCCATTTTTATAGCAATTTCTCCGGAAATGCCCGTATCTATCTCATCGAATACGATTGTAGGTAAGGCGGTTTTGTCGGCCAGAATGTACTTTATGGCAAACATAAGTCGCGAAAATTCTCCACCGGAAGCCGCTTGTTTTAACGGGCTGGGAGAGATGCCTTTATTGGCCGAAAAGAGAATATCAATTAGGTCTGAACCCGATGGGCTCAATGCGATTTCCTCATGTTTTACCTGAAGGGTGGCACTGGGCATCCCCAGGTCGCTCAGTAGTTCTTTTACCGATTGCTCTAGCTGAACGAATACGGCTTTTCGCGAATCTGAGAGTGCTTTGGCTTGTTGTTGGGCGGCCGCAAGAGCTCTGCTTTCGGCTTTGGCTGCCTCTTCTATGGCTTCATCGAGATTGCCCAGCCGCATTACTTTTTGCCCGAGTTCTTCATAAATATCTAATAGTTCTTCAATAGAGCCTACCTGATGTTTTTGTTGCAGCTTGTAAATGAGGCTCAACCGCTCCTGACATTCTTGCATACGTTGCGGGTCTACCTCTACCCGAGCCTCCTCATTTTCAAGTTCGCTCACAATATCTTTCAGCTCAATTTGCAGACTTTCAATACGCTCTCTTAATTGTTCATAGGCTTTGCCATAAGCGCTAATTGAACTCAGGGAACCTTTTAATTCCTGAATTAGCGAAAGGGCATTGAATTCGGACTGATCGGTGAGCATTAAGGCTTCGTTGAGCTTTGTTTTAATTTCTTCGGCATGTTCCAGCCGGGAAAGCTCTTGTTCCAATTCGTCTTGCTCATTTGGAGACAAGGCGGCTTTGTCGAGTTCTTCAAACAAAAACTGATAATAGTCGGCCTCTTTGCTCATTTGGTTACCTTCTTCAACAAGCTCACGGTGTATTTTCTGTTTCTCTTTGTAGAGGTTATAAGCTTGTTTGTAGGCTTGCTTGAGCGGTTCATTATTGGCTACAATATCAATTACCTGCAATTGGTATGTGCTATTGCCAAGAGCCAGGGTTTCATGCTGAGAGTGCACGTCCATTAGACGTACGCCCAGGGCCTTAAGCACTTCTAAGGTAGTGGGTGAGTCATTTATAAAAGCTCGTGATTTGCCATTGGCGTTTACTTCTCGCCTTACAATGCACTCCTCGTCATAGTCAAGGTCGTGAGCTTCGAACAGGTCTTGAAGCGCGTAGGCTTTTATGTCGAATATGGCTTCAATAATGCACTTCTTGCGCTCATCGAACACTACACTCGACTCGGCTCTTTTACCTAACAGGAGTCCGAGGGCACCCAGCATAATAGATTTTCCGGCCCCAGTTTCGCCCGTAATAATATTGAGCGAGCCCACCGGACGAATTTGCAGTTGCTTAATGAGAGCGTAGTTTTCTATGGAGAGGCTTTTCAGCATGAAGCAAAAGTATCAATTCAGCCTACTCTAAACAACATCATTTTTTACCGGATGGAGCAATTTTAAGAAGGGAGAGAGTGCAAGTGCCGAGGGGCTAAACTCAGTTTTGAACAATCTTTTGGTACTTTGACCTGCGGGTTGGGTCTAGCTTAAGTAATTCGTTGTATACCTGCCTGCGAAGAGACATTTCACCCTGTGAAAAAATATTTACCAATTCGTCATTTTTTGCATCGAGAAAGGCAATAATGAGGATGGCATTGGGTTGAATAGCATTTACTTTTTGAATCTCTACCAGCGATTCATAAATATTTTTACGAGCTTCTTCGGGGGTGTCTTGAAAAATATCAAGTCCGTTGAGGTGGTAATCGTATAGGGCTTGTCTAACCGGTTGAAACTGACCGTTGCTAAAGAGGTTTTCTACCAGCCAATATCTGTTTCTTCGGCTTTGAAACTGCCCCCAGCCAACGGCTCCCGAGTTTTGTGCATTGTTCACTATGGTTAGGGCTCTTTCATAGTGCGATGTACCTCCAAGCGGACTAAAAGAGTCGTAGTCTACGCCTAGTGCGATATAAGCATAGTAGGCCAGAAGGGAGGTGATGTTGTTGGTAAAGCTGTTTTCATTGAATTGCAACGGCTGCGATTGTGTAAATTGAAATTCCCAGTCGCGGTCGGCAAAGTTGAGCAACAATGTTTCATAGGTGCTACCATACACGGGGCGCACCACCTGAATTTGAGCGTTGGCTGTAAATCTGCCAATGCTGGGCTGATCTTGAATGGTGAGAATTAGGTTGCCTTTTATTTTTTCATTGTTTCTGAACTGATCATCGGTCCATTTCGTGTCATTCAAAAACCGTTCGAAAGCGGTTTTCATTTCTTCAAAGATGCCACGCTCAGTGGTTTGAACAACATCGGCATTAATACTTACTGTAAAGTTGAGTTCCTGAGCACAGAGTGGTGCCAGGCCAGTGAGTAACAGAAGTAGTGAAAGGCTAAATTTTTTCAACGATGTTTTTGATAATGTCTTTGGCAACCTCGGTTTTAGACTTTAACTCAAAATGTTGAATATTATTGGCTTTGTCAATGAGGGTAATCTTATTGGTATCGTGTCCGAAGCCTGCACCTGTGTCTTGCAACGAGTTAAGTACGATCAGGTCGAAGTTTTTACTTTTTATTTTTCCCTTGGCGTGTTCTATCTCGTTGTTGGTTTCCAGAGCAAAACCCACATTGAATTGTTCTTCTCTTTTTTTAGATCCGAGTGTTTTGGCAATGTCTATGGTCTTGCTCAGTTTGATTTCAAAGGTATCATTTTCCTTCTTTATCTTATGGTTGGCCACCTGAGCAGGGGCATAGTCGGCCACGGCTGCCGCAAATATATTGATGTGCGATGTGGCATAGTGTTCTTCACAGGCCTCATACATTTCTTTTCCACTTCTTACATTGATTCTATTCACCAGGGGATGTTCAATGACTAAGTGAGTTGGGCCCGCCACCAAGGTGACATGCGCACCCATTTGAGCTGCTTCCTGAGCCAGTGCAAAGCCCATTTTACCCGAAGAGTAGTTGCCAATGAACCGTACCGGATCTATGGCTTCATAGGTTGGCCCTGCTGTAATGAGTACCTTCTTGCCTTTTAGAGGGGCGTTTCTGCCAAAAAAATCAGAGAGACTTTCTGTCAACTCTTCCGGTTCGGCCATTCGTCCCTGGCCAACAAGACCACTGGCTAGTTCTCCGTGCCGTGCTTCTATGAGTGTATGGCCAAATTGCTGAAGTCGTTGAATGTTGGTCTGCACCGCAGGGTTCTGATACATGTCTAAGTCCATGGCCGGGGCAAAAAGCACCGGACAACGGGCGGAGAGGTAGGTGGCCAGTAACAGGTTATCGCAAAGGCCATTAGCCATTTTGGCTATAGTATTAGCACTGGCCGGGGCTATAATGAATGCATCGGCCCACAGCCCCAGGTCTACGTGGTTGTTCCACTCACCTTCCTGGCCTTGAGTAAAATCAGAAAGCACCGGGTTTTTAGATAGGGTAGAAAGGGTTAGTGGAGAAATGAATGATTTGGCAGCTTCGGTCATTAAAACCTTCACTTCCGCTCCTTCTTTTACCAATAACCTAACGAAAATAGCAGCCTTGTAGGCTGCTATGCTGCCGGTTACCCCGACTATTATTTTCTTACCCTTCAACATGAAGATTATTTATCTTCTGCTGCAGCCTCTTCGGCTTCTTTGAATCTGAAGTAGATTTCACCATTCAAAAACTCTTCAATGGCCATAGCTGTAGGCTTTGGCATTCTTTCGTAGAATTTAGAAATCTCAATTTGCTCTCTGTTTTCGAAGATTTCTTCCAGGTTATCCACAGTAGAAGCGAATTCGGCCAGCTTGCCGTTGAGCTCCTCCTTCATGTTGCTGGCAATTTGCTTAGCTCTTTTTGAGATAATAGCTACTGACTCATAAATGTTGCCGGTTTGAGCGGCTATTTGGTCAGTATCTCTGGTAATGATTGATGGACTTGCTGCCATATTAATCGGTTTTCAGTTTATTTAATTCTTTTATCGATTGTTCGTAATAGTCTTTTACCCGATTGGTATACTGGCTTTCAGGATACTTTTCGGTAAATTCTCTGTAAAGTTCGATCGTTTTGTCGAACCGCTCTTTCCTCTTGGTTGTAATGCTGTTGTCGGCCAGCTTAAAACTGGTTTCAACACTCAGATACAGCAACTCCTCGTTGTACTTGGAGTCGGGAAAATCTTCTTTAAAAGCCTCAAAAGTAACGAGGGCTGCCTCTAAATAGTTTCTGTAAGAAAGCCCTGTTGTGAGTTTGTAGTATAGTTTGGCTGTTTGGTAGGCTTTGGTTTCAAACCGTACCTGAAGCTCATCTATTATTCGGTTGGCTTCCTGATAGCGCTGAGAGGCGGGGTAGCGGTTCAGGAAGTTTTGCATGGCTATTACGGCCTGTTCAGAACTGTTTTGGTCTAGTTCCGCATCGGGAGAGTCAAGATAAAGCGAATAGGCTTCCATGTATTGTGCCTCTTCTGCCAATGGGCTTCGGCCAAATGTCTGGTAAAATTCTTTGAACTGATAGGCGGCCAACTGGTATAGGCCCATATAGTATTCGCTGTAGGCCCAGTAGTATCTAATTTTTTCCGCTTGTTCAGAACCTCTGTAATAGGGATATATGCGTTCAAAGAGCAATTTGGCTCTATCGTATTTGCCTCTTTCGTAATAGGCTATGGCTCCGTTATACAGCTCGTTGTAATCGTTGGAGCGCTCCAGTTTGCCCAATGTGGTGGTGCAACTTGAGTATAAACTCACAATGGCTAGTAAAACGAAAAAGAAAGGGGCTTTTTTCATGAGCCTGCAAAATTATCAGTTTGATTAGACTTTTCCAATTTGTTCAAATGGCTTAAGAGCAATTAATGCTATGACGTACAGTAGTTTTAAGCCATGGTGCTTCATTTTGAAACGAAGCTCTTGCGTTAAGTATGCTTAGCACAAACGAAGGTAAGAGGTTCATTAATTTTATGTGACTGAGGCTAGAAAGATTAACCATTTTTAACCCGGCTAGCGGTCATATCGTAAATGCCTCGCCACTTGTTCAAGAGTGGGTTTTTCATCGCCAAGCCAATTGAAGCCTCGCAAGCGTCTGTCTAACCGGCTAATCTCAAATTCGGGCTTCACCTGGCCGTCTACCTGTTCATAATTACGGATTTCTGTTATGGTATTTTGGCTAAAATAAAGAGCCATATTGGAGCACTTCATGCTGTTCATAGATACAGCCCCCGAGGTTTCTTTTAGGTAATAAATACTTTCACCGTTTCCGTTTACGTGGGTCTTACTAATGAGCCCCTCATTAAAGTAGACCTCCATATCGCGGCCTTTTACCTGATTGTAGTTTCCCAAAGTATCTTTGGAAATCACAAACGAATTGAGTCTGAGGTTCATTTTGTCGATTTTATTGTTTCGAACCTCAATGTTAATGGAGTCTGCTTTTATCTGGCTGTTCTCTACCCAAATAACCGGATCGGTGTACATGTAAATCACCGAGTCGGCAAAATTATAGCTTACCGAGTCGGCCATGCCTTGCATATTCGATTTGAACATTTTTACCTGATGGTATGCTGTGAGGTACTTGTTGTTCTCATCAGATTGGTCGGAGAACAACGTGTCTGCACTAATAAACAGAGAGTCGCCTTCCATCATTTTTCGCAAATAGGCCTGGTCGTAGACCAGCGAAGTCTTTTTCAATTTATTGTAGAAGCCCTTCTCACCATATATGGTCAGTGAGTCGGGTTTAGAGATAAGCTTGATGTTTCTGCTGGCGTTGTATAACTGCTTTTGGTCGTCTGTAATGAGCGTGTCTGCTTCAATAAAATAGTCCGGGCCATTAATGTTGCCTCGGTAAACTTCGGCATACTGCAACTGACGGTTATAAATAAGCCCATGGTTGGTTCTAAGTGTGTCAGCGTCAGAGGTAATGCCTATGGTTTTTCCCTTGGTTTTGGCCAGAGAGGTGTTAGTGTTATAGTAAAGCGTATCGGCAGCCAGATCGAAATCAGGGTTGGTCATGGTTACCTTCTGAAAGAATTCGGCTTGTTTGGTTTGGGTATGATAATACCCCCATTGCGACTGCAGCTCATTTTGAGAGTCGATGAGGCGTCCGCCATTAAAGTAGTTTCCGGTTTTAGTAGTGCGGTTGTAATCCAGAAAATCAGTGTAGAGGGTTACGCTATCGTCTTTCATTACCACATTGTTGCGGAGTTTGGCCCTTCGCGTATTACCATCGTACTCCATGTAGTCGCTCTCGATGTGAAGTGGGTCTACCGTATCTATAATTCTTACTCTGCCAAAAGCTCTGGCCGAATTGGTTTCTTTATTCAGATAGGCCGAGTCGCAGTAAATGTTGGTGTTGCCTTGTACCAGCCAAACATCGTTTTTGAGTCGCTGCACACTTTCTTTGCCAATATTAACTTTTGCTAAAAAGCCTGCTCGTTTGAGCTTTACCTCGGTTTGGCTCATTAATGGGCTGCACAAGGCTAGTATAATTAGGTAAAATGTGAGTCTTCTCATTCGTACGGGGGGCAAAATTAGCGATTTGTGCTATTTTTGGGTCATGTATGATCGCTTTTTACAGTTTATCAAAAAGCATGCCTTGATAGACCCGGGCGATCGCATTCTGGTAGGAGTGAGTGGAGGGGTAGATTCAATGACTCTACTTCATTTGCTCAAAAAGTCAGGATACCCTTTGGTGGTAGCTCATTGCAATTTTCAATTGAGGGGCGAAGAGGCAAATAGGGATGAAGACCTGGTAAGAAATTATTGTCGCAAAGAGGCCATCACTTTTGAGGTACAACGCTTCCAAACCAAGGCCTATTCCCAACAAAAGGGTATTTCTACCCAAATGGCTGCCCGTGAGTTGCGTTATGAGTGGTTCAAAATGCTTCGGATAACTCACAATTGCCAGAAAGTGGCTATAGCTCATCATTTAGATGACTCCATAGAAACATTCTTTTTGAATTTGGCCAGAGGAACTTCGTTGAAAGGACTGAGGGGAATTGCGCCATGCAACCGGGAGGTAATACGCCCCTTGTTGGAGTTCACCAAAGAAGAATTGATAGAATTTGCCACAGCAACGGGAATAGAGTGGCGCGAAGATGCCAGTAATGCGGAGTCGTATTACAAAAGAAATCTTATCAGGCATCAGCTCATTCCTATTATGCACCAGCTCAATCCGGATTTTACAGGGGTAATGGCTCAAAACCTGCAAAAACTATCCGCTCGTTATTATACTTCTGAAAGGCTGTATGATGGTTGGAGGTCGGAGTTTATAAAAACCGGTACGAATGGTTTTCATTTGTCCAAAAAGGCTGTGCTAAGTGTATGTCAGAGCGCGTATGATCTATATGAGCTACTTAGAGACTTCAGTTTTAACTATGCTACTTGCCAACAGTTGTTCGATTGCTTGCAAGAAAATACAGAAGTTGGGAAAGTATTCCTCTCGGCAAGTCATAGGCTTGTTATAGATAGAGAGGATCTTTTAATAGTCAACGACAGCAATGCAGAGGTGCTACCACAGGTGGTTATGGAAAACACCGGTAGCTTTAAGGTAAATGGGGTTGGCTACACCATTCGGTTATGCTCTGCAGGTCAGGTTGCGGTAGATAAAGCGTCTGAAAATGCCATGCTCGACTTCGAAAGACTCCGTTTTCCCTTGCATTTGAGACCCTGGAAAATGGGCGATTCGTTTGCTCCTCTGGGCATGAAGGGCAAGCGCAAACTGGTCAGCGACTTTTTAATCGATGCCAAGGTGCCTTTATCAGAAAAAGGGAAGGTGATGGTTTTAGAGTCTAAAGGAGAAATTGCCTGGCTAGTTGGTTTCAGAATTTCAGAGCACTTCAAATTGTCTACTCAAACCACTAGCATTTGGTATGCCCGGAAAGAGAGCGCAAGCCATTGATAAAATAATGTGCTAAACATTTGTGCCTGAATTTTATTTAGAATTAAGGCTGCTTAACTTTGCCGCGTTTGTAAAAATAAACCCTTAAACCCATGAAAGTAACTGTAGTAGGTGCCGGAGCAGTAGGTGCCAGTTGTGCAGAGTATATTGCTATCAAAGACTTTGCTTCAGAAGTAGTTCTAATTGATATTAAAGAAGGTTTTGCCGAAGGTAAAGCCATGGATTTGATGCAGACTGCTTCATTGAACAGTTTCGATACAAAAATTACCGGAACTACTAACGATTACACAAAAACAGCGAACAGCGATGTGGCTGTAATTACCTCTGGTATTCCACGAAAACCAGGCATGACCCGCGAAGAGCTGATTAGCACCAATGCCGGTATTGTGAAGTCGGTGGCTGAAAATCTGATCAAGCATTCACCGAACGTAATCATCATTGTGGTATCTAACCCAATGGATACGATGACTTACCTAACTCACAAAGCTACCGGTTTGCCGAAGCACAGAATTATTGGAATGGGTGGAGCGCTTGATTCGGCTCGCTTTAAATATAGATTGGCCGAAGCTCTGGATGCACCTATTTCTGATGTTGACGGTATGGTGATTGGTGGGCATAGCGATACGGGTATGATTCCACTTACTCGTTTGGCTACCCGAAACTCTGTGCCGGTTTCTAAGTTCATTAGCGAAGAGCGCATGGAAGAAGTTAAGCAAGAAACCAAAGTTGGCGGAGCCACACTTACCAAGCTTTTGGGCACTTCTGCGTGGTATGCCCCGGGTGCGGCAGTATCGGCCATGGTTCAGGCCATTGCCAACGATTCTAAAAAAATGTTCCCTTGCTCATGCCTGCTGGAAGGAGAGTATGGCCTCAATGACATTTGTATAGGAGTGCCAACCCTTATTGGAGCTAAAGGTGTGGAGAGTATTGTAGAAATAGAGCTGACAGAATCAGAAAAAGCAGAGTTGGCCAGCAGTGCCGATGCAGTAAGAAAAACAAACAGCTTGCTTTAAAGAGCCGGTCTGTTAATTAAATAGAAAGGGTTGTCTATTTGAGCATGAAGTGCTTTACAGACAACCCTTTTTTAGTGCTTTTTTCTATTTACTGTTCGTAAATCACCGAACCTTTATCGTCTACAATCCTAAACTTGCTTTGCTTTAGAATGGAGATTTGCTCGCTGGTTTGCAAAGCATTTTGGTTTGCATCGAGAAAGATTAGTGTACCTTCTTCATAAGACTTAAGCTTTTTACCGGGGCCCTTGCTAATTTTTATATTTGTTAGCTTTTCTCCCTGCCCGTAAGCATTAAGGCCAACCTCAAACTGAACTTTGACCTCTCCATTGGCATAAAACTCTGTGAAATCGCCAAAAAGCTTATTCACCTTATAGTTACGAATGCTTTTGACGTCTCCATCTTCAAAGAATTCGGTTGCTTTGCCATGCAATCGGCCATCAAGTGCCGCATAGGTAAACTTGAGAATATTATTCTCATAGTAGTCGATAATTTCTCCCGTAACCGGTTTTTCCTTGTGGATATAAAGTCCTCCGGAAAAGTGAACTTCAGATATAAGTATCTTTTCTGCCACCTTGTCGGCAGAGATACAGCACACTATTAAACAGGTTAGAATCAGTTTGTTGAGTACAAGCTTCATAGGTCTATTTTAAAAATCAACGATTGGCGTGGTTGATTTTCAAGGTTAAGGTTGTTGATATGTGTTTTTAAATTTCTGGGTTAAATGTAAATTTTACAATACAGATTATTGCTGTCTATACTATCTAATTAACCATTTGAATTAACTCGAGTTGCAAAAATGAATTTTGTCCTTGACATCTCCAAGTGAAAACTTTTAAGTCAACTAATTCGCATAAATTGACACCTTTGTGGTTTAAATAGTTGTAAGGCTTATTTAACAGTTCAAGCATTAAACTTTAATTCACCTTGAAGTCTAAAAAAATCCTTTTTGTCGGTTTATTCGTGGTTTTAGCCGCATCCACTTATTGGTTGCTGGAGCTAAAACGGCCAAAAGTCAAAATAGAACACATTTTGCCCGAAACGAGTTTGTTCGTTTTGCATGGTAGCAATTTAAAGGCCAGTTTGTCTTCGGTTGAGAAGTTCGATTGGGTTGAAGCTTTGAAGGAGGTGCCGTTTGTGGAAACCCTATACAACTGGTCGGCCAAGGTAGATTCTCTGCAACAGTCCGGTCAATTGCGATCCGCTGTTACCTCTTTACCATTTTGGATTTCCTTCCATTCTACCGCGAGCGATGAGGTAGCTCCACTGTATGTTTTGCAAGCCGATGGCTTTCAATGGAATGAAGAGAGCATTATTACTATACTTCAGGAAATCACAGGTAAAACCTTTACCACCAGCCTTCAGGTGTTCAACGACTATGAGCTTATTAATGTGGTGCATGAAAGCTCCAGACTTGTGATGCTCATACAGGGCGATTATTTGGTCATTTCAGAGGAAAATATCCTGGTAGAAGATGTGGTCAGGGCCTTGCAGAATGAATCGAGCCGACTAGTTGCTGGCGCAATGGAGGCTTACCCTGAGTCCGATATTCAACTGGTGCTAAACACTAAGCGTTTGAGTGAACTGGAGCGGGTATTTTTTAAAGAAGTGAAGCAGCCTCAGGTCAGAAAACCTGAAATTGCATTTGTCGGACTGAAGTTTACAACCGAGGGTATAGAGGCCAGAGGAGCCGCCTATCTGCAATCTCTATTGGAAGCAGGGGAATCGTCTATTTTTGGTAAAAATCTGGTGCCTCTGTCGGCTATAGATTTTTCATGGAGACCCTTTAAGATTGGGATGGAAGAATTCGAACCCTTGTTAAAGGGGGAGCTATTGAGTGTTACCCTCGACATGAATTTTTCTGATGTGTCAAAAGTCCTACTTATAAACACCACCGATACGGTATACTTAAGAAGAACACTAGAACGAATATCAGAACAGTATACTAGTCCTCAGGATTCAGCTGTTTACAGCGAATACTATTTAAGTACCTATTTGGGCTTTGTTCAGCAAGACGATTTTGTAAAAGAGCTTACCGGCCTGGAGGAGCCCATGGGAGCTCCGTATTATGCCATTTTTCAAAATGCGTTGATTTTGAGTGATAATCTTGACGCCTTGAAAACCGTAATGAATGAGTTCGATAACGAATCGACTTGGGGTAAATCGGTACAAAAGAGGGAAATTCTGGATGATATTGTTCAGGAAACTAACCTCACCGTTTTTAAAGATTTTGCCTTTGCTTCAGAGTCAATGATAGATAGGCTTAAACCAAAGTGGCATGAATTTATTGAAGAAAAACCGGCTTTGAAACAGTTGTTTAAGCGTTTTCAGTTACAGTTGAATGCGAGCAATGCCAATTACCTTGTTTCTTCATTCGTTGCTTTTAACGAAATAAAACCACAGCTTTTGCCCGGCAATAAAGTTCCGGCTGGCCAAGAGCAAAGAGAGCTGAATATAAGGGCCAATGTATTTGCCGATACAACTCTTATTACCAAGCCATTTGTAGTTCGGAATCATGTGAACGCCAGTTTGGAAGTTATTTTTCAGGACCACAACAATACACTCTATCTGGCTTCGAGGCAGGGCGATGTGCTTTGGAAGCTACCCGTTGAAGCTCCGGTAATTGGCCCTATTCATCAAATAGACTATTTCAACAATAAAAAACTTCAATACCTCTTTTTTACCGATTCATTGGTACACCTTATCGACCGCAATGGCGAAGTAGTTGAAGGCTTTCCAAAACCATACGAGGCGCCCATGGCTATTGAAGGCTCTGCAGTGGTAGACTATGACAATAGCAAACGCTACAGGTACCTGACCCGCGACAGGAGGGGTAATATTAGTTTGTTCGATAAAGAGGTAAACCTTCTGGAAGGCTGGAATCCCAATGCTATGGAAGGAAATCTTTTACAAACGCCCTTCCATGTACGAGTGAGGGGAAGAGATGCTTTTGTAGCCGTGGAGGTTACCGGAGAGATTTCTCTTTTGAATCGAAGGGGAGAGTATTATCAAGGCTTCCCACAAAAGTTCGATCAAAGGTTTAGTGGCGATGTAGCCTTTCTTAAAGGGCCCAATTTTGCGGGAACTCAAATTGCGGTGATTGGCCAGGAGGGTGAATTATTGAAACTTAATCTGGAGGGTAAACTCGTACAGAGCAAACAGTTCTTTAGGCCAACTACCCGCAGCATCTACAGCATGGTGAGTGATGTACTGGAAACCGGATATCGTGTTTTCCGAAACGATCAGAACCGAATAGCCTTTTTTGATATGGAAGGACAGGAGGTTTTTGAAATTCCGTTGGAAAACTCGGGCAATCTGGAGGTGGAGTTCTATAATTTCAGGAACGGCCGGGAGCTTTATGTGATCCGTGATAAGACTAAACAAACCCTTCATTTACTAAATGGAGAGGGTGTAGCTATAGCTCCTATCATTCCGGCAGCCCACAGAGTGAGCATTCTATACTACCAGAATTTATCAGAGTACGAAGTCTTTGTTAACTTCGCCAACCAAATGAATATATATACCATAGATGCGAAGTAGTTGTATCCGGATTTTTTTCTTGCTGACCTGCTGGCTGGGTTTAGCTACTACAGGTTTTGCTCAGGCCGATTCTCTGCCCGATGATTTTGCTAACCCCTATGAGGTTATTTACAATCACCTCAATTATTTGCAAGAAGATAATTATCTGCCGGCTCAGTCGGCCAAGTCGCTCTACAGGGGCAGTAGAACTCAAAAAGAAATAAATAACCTCGCCATTGAGCTGAAGCAGATTCTCGATGGCTCCGGCAATTTGGTGCGTATGGAAGACCTGCCAAAGGCCGCCAACTATTACGACTCGCTGCTCAAGCGCAATAGGTATGTTATAACTGATGACTTTCCTGAGCTCTATGTGCAGAAATACGGAGACCGATGGTTGTTTTCAGAATATTCAGTCGATCAAATTGACCGACTCCATAAGCAAGTTTATCCTTTTGGCACAGACAAGCTTTTGAACATTTTGCCCAATTTAGGTACAACCAAATACCTTGGGCTTCACCTGTGGCAGTATCTGGGTATTCTCATTCTACTTACTATTGGCTTTTTGGTGCACCTTATCTTTACGGTCGTACTCAGAAAGATACTTTTTGGCTTGCTGCATAAGTATGGCAAGATAGACCTGGCCAACCAGTTTCTCAATCCGGTGGTTAAGCCTTTCAGTTTAATGATCATTGCCTATTTGGCTAAAATACTGGTGCCGGTATTGCAGTTGCCACCATTTGCCGCTACGAATATTATACTTCTTGTACATGCTTTGGTGCCTCTTTTTGCGGCCATGTTCTTCTATCGATTGGTAGATATTCTGGGGCATTACCTTAAGCGAATGGCCGAGCGGTCAGAAAACACACTCGATGATCAATTGGTGCCTCTGGTTACCAAAGTGCTAAAAGTTTTTGTGGTTATAGTGGGCTTTGTGGCTGTACTGAGAGGGTTCAAATTTGACATATGGCCTATACTCACAGGGCTTTCTATTGGAGGTTTGGCTTTTGCTTTAGCTGCTCAAGATACACTCAAAAACTTCTTTGGTTCACTCATGATCTTCATAGATCGCCCGTTTCAGATTGGCGACTGGGTAACTTCGGGAGATATTGACGGAACTGTGGAAGAAGTAGGGTTTAGGTCTACCCGGGTTCGAACCTTCCGAGACTCCGTAATGTACGTGCCAAATAGCATAATATCGAACAGCATGGTCGATAATCATGGAAAAAGGCAGTATCGCAGGTTTTATACCCGCCTGTCCATTACATATGATACTCCGGCCCGGCTCATAGAGGTATTTGTAAAAGGGGTAGAGGAGATAGTGAAACAACACCCTCACACGCGTAAAGATTACTATAACATTTTTCTTAATGAATATGCCGGTAGCGCGTTGGAGGTAATGGTGTATATCTTCTTCAAAGTACCCGATTGGAACAGCGAGTTGCGATGCCGCCAGGAAATTATGCTGGAGGTGAACAAACTGGCGGAACATTTAGGGGTGAGGTTTGCGTTCCCGACCCAAACATTGATGATAGAACAAGTGCCTGGTCAAAAGAGCCTGACACCGGAATACAAACAATCCAAAGAAGAAATGGAGGCCGAATTACAAGCCTTCTTTAATAAAAAGTAAACGATATGCGATTCGACACGAAAGCAGTTCATGCGGGAGTAACCCCCGATCCTTCAACAGGAGCTATTATGACTCCTATTTTCCAAACCTCTACCTATGTGCAACAGTCTCCGGGAAATCACAAAGGTTTTGAGTATTCGCGTACCCAAAACCCCACTCGATTTGCTTTGCAAGACAGTATTGCGGCCTTGGAAAATGCCAGGTATGGCTTGGTGTTTGGTTCGGGACTGGCCGCCATCGATGCTGTAATAAAGTTGCTCAAACCGGGCGATGAGGTTATCAGTGCTAACGACCTTTACGGAGGAACTTACAGAATCTTTACCAAGGTTTTCGAAAACTTCGGTATCAAGTTTCACTTCATTGGCATGGAAGACGTAGCCAATATTGAGAATTATGTGAACGACAATACCAAACTCATTTGGTTGGAGACACCTACCAACCCTATGATGAACATTGTAGACATAAAAGGAGCTGCGGCCATTGCCAAAAAGCACAATATCATTCTAGGGGTAGACAATACCTTTGCTTCTCCGGCCCTGCAAAACCCTATGGATTTGGGTGCAGATATTGTAATGCATTCAGTAACAAAATACCTTGGCGGTCACTCCGATGTGGTGATGGGTGCGTTGGCTATGAATAGCGATGTGCTCTATCAGCGATTGGCTTTCATACAGAATTCATGTGGAGCCGTAGCCGGACCACAAGACTGTTTTTTGGTGCTAAGAGGTATAAAAACCCTTCACCTGCGTATGCAAAGACACTGCGAAAACGGGGAAAAAGTGGCTCGTTACCTTGCCGAGCATCCAAAAGTAAACAAAGTGTACTGGCCGGGCTTTGAGTCGCATCCCAACCATGCTATTGCCAAAGAGCAAATGAGAGGCTTTGGTGGAATGATTTCGTTTACCTTTCACGAAGATGATATGCAACAGTCGTTCAGGGTTATGGAGCGATTCAAAGTATTTGCCCTGGCAGAGTCTTTGGGAGGAGTAGAATCTATGGCTAACCACCCGGCCACCATGACACACGGTGCCATACCTAGAGAAGAGCGAATGAAAGTAGGTTTGTTAGATTCACTCATCCGTTTGAGCGTTGGTATTGAAGACGCAGACGATCTAATTGCAGATTTGGAACAAGCCATTGGTTAAGCATGAGGTAAAAAAATAAGAATATATGAAGTTGAGTCATTAAAATTTAAAGTACTCAACCAAATAAAATTGCTCGAAAATATCCCGCTACAGGCGGGATTTTTTGTGTCTGGCAATTCATCCGCAATTTTATACCGCTTAACTGTCATTTGAGCAACTCACTAAAAATATTCTACTTTTTTTAAGCTGATCGTTAAACTTTTTCAGAACTTTGTCGTCTAAATAAGCATAGGAAAACGAAGAATATTTGGTAATACTGAATTAACATCATCTAAACACAAACATAAAAATTCGAAACAACATTGGTCATGAAAAAGCAATTCACAACACAAAGAAAATGGTCGGCAATAGTTGCTCTGACCTTGGCAGTGGTAGTTACATTTATGGCGGCCCTTCAGTCTTACGGAGTAACCAAAGTAGAAGAGCTGATAGTATACGATATTAAAGGTTCGTTGGACAGGGCCTATGAAGAGGCTCTGGAGTCAGACAAGCTTTTTGACATAGAAGTTCCTTCGGCTCAACTCCAAACTATTAAAATATTCGATGCGGATGATAACCTTGTGTTATCGGTAGTGATGGAGAAAGATGGAGTAGTAGAAGATGAGAAAGCCAAAAAAATGCTCAATAGAGCAGAGTTTTTGGCCTCCTATTCAAATACATCTATATACAAACTTATCGATTAAAACGCTCCATACCGCATTCTCAAGACCCTCTTAGGAGCAGGCTTCTGGAAAAGAACAGCAGCCTGAAAAACTCCTTAGAGGGTCTTTCTTTTTGCCATTGGTATAAAAAATTAGCCCCTCTTTCTTAAAGTCTTCATCAGTTCATAACTTTTAAGTCTTTGAACTACTCAAATCATCAATATCAAACTAAGAACTATGAAGACTACCACAATTTTTAAGACGAAGCTTCTGGTGCTTGTCTTTGGCTTGCTCTTCTCTACAGTATTCGATGTAGAGGCCCAGCGCAGAAGGCGGGGAGAGCAACCCGAAGCCAGTGCTTCTGATCCTAAAGCCGATGTTTATAAAGGCATCGAGTGGCGTTCCATTGGTCCGTTTAGGGGCGGTCGGGCGTCAACTGTTTCCGGTGTTCCGGGCAAACCCCAGGTATTTTACATGGGAGCAACCGGTGGCGGAGTATGGAAAACTGAAAACGGAGGGCAAACCTGGAAAAATATTTCAGACGGCTATTTTGGCGGTTCCATTGGAGCTGTGGCCGTGAGCCCTTCCAATACAGATGTAATCTATGTGGGTCAGGGTGAACAAACCGTTAGAGGGAATGTCTCATCCGGATTTGAAGGTTTCTGGAAATCTACCGATGGAGGAGAAACCTGGACTAACATTGGTCTAAAGAACGCGATGCATGTAGGGCGTATAGTGGTGCATCCGAAAAATCCCGATATAGTATGGGCTGCCGTTATGGGCGACTTATTCAAGTCGAGCGAAACAAGAGGTATTTATAAGACTACCGATGGTGGGAAAACCTGGAAGCGAACTCTTTTTGCCAATGCCGATGCAGGAGCAGTAGACGTATCTATTGACCCCAATAACCCGGACTTTGTTATGGCAAGTACCTGGAGAGTGCGCAGAACCCCTTATAGCCTAACTTCCGGTGGAGAAGGTTCCGGTATTTGGAGGTCTAAAGACGGTGGAGAAACCTGGGAAAACCTAATGGACAAATCGGGAATGCCGCAAGCCCCAATAGGAATAAGCGGAGTGGCCATTTCTCCGGTAGATTCAGATGTGATCTATGCCATTATAGAAGCCAACAAAGGGGGCGTATATAAGTCTACCGATGGTGGGGAAACCTGGAGAAACACCAACTCATCGAGAGCATTGAGGCAAAGGGCTTGGTACTATTCCCGAATTTATGCCGACACCAAAGATGTGGACAAGGTTTACGTGATGAATGTGGCCTACCATGTGTCTACCGATGGTGGAAGAACTTTTGAGTCAAATGGGGCACCGCATGGCGATCATCACGATTTATGGATTGCTCCGGAAGATAATATGCGTTTGGTGATTGCCGATGATGGCGGAGCGCAGGTATCTTATGATGGTGGCGAGAGCTGGTCTACTTATATGAACCAACCCACTGCTCAGTTTTACAGGGTTACTACAGACAATGCGTTTCCGTACAGAATTTATGGAGCACAACAAGACAACTCAACTGTGCGAATTGCCCACAGAACCTCAGGTTTTGCCATCACAGAAAACGATTGGGAATCTACAGCCGGTGGAGAAAGTGCTCACCTGGCACCCAAGCCAGACAACCCCAATGTAGTATTTGGCGGAAGCTACGGAGGTTACCTGGAAATGGTAGATCATGATAAGGGCATAAGCCGCAACGTAAATGCCTGGCCAGACAATCCAATGGGACATGGAGCTGAAGACTACAAGTATCGCTTTCAGTGGAACTTCCCAATATTTTTCTCTCCACACAACCCCAATAAGCTCTATACCACCTCAAACCACGTACATGTTTCTACCAATGGAGGAGAGTCTTGGGAAATTATTAGTCCGGACCTTACCCGGGCCGAGCCGGATAAACTGGGTAAATCTGGAGGACCTATTACGTATGACGATACTTCGGTAGAGTACTACGCCACTATTTTTGCTGCCACCGAATCGCCATACGAAGAAGGATTAATTTGGGCAGGCTCAGACGATGGCCTCATTCATGTGACTCGCGATGGAGGAAAAAACTGGACCAATGTGACTCCTCCCGATATGCCTAAGTATCTTATGATTAATTCCATTGATGCAGATCCGTTTGTGAAAGGTGGAGCGTACATTGCCGGTACTCAATACAAGCTGGGCGATTATCAGCCATACCTGTATAAAACCAAAGACTACGGTAAAACCTGGACAAAAATTACCACTGGAATTCCTAACGATTACTTTACCCGTGTACTAAGGGCCGACCCGGAAAGGCAAGGATTGCTTTATGCGGGTACTGAGCGTGGAATGTTCATTTCTTTCGATGATGGAGCCTCCTGGAAACCGTTCCAGATGAACTTGCCTATTGTGCCAATTACCGACTTAACCATTAAGAACAACAACCTGATTGCAGCCACACAAGGGCGTAGTTTCTGGATGATTGATGACCTTACCATACTGCATCAGTTGTCCGATGAAATCGCAGCCAAAAATGTGCACCTTTTCAAACCAATGGATGCCTATCGTTTAATGGGCTCAGGCAGCAGCCGATTCCGTGGTGGTAGTGGTAATGCCGGATTGTTGTACGGAGAAAATGCTCCTACCGGACCAGTAATTTATTACAACATGAAGGAAGCTCCGGCCAAAGGCACCAAAGTATCCATAGAAATTTATGATAGCGAGGGTAAGCTAATCGATAGCTTCGATCAGAGAGACGTGAAGGCCGGACTCAATTCGTTTAACTGGAACATGAGGGTTGAAAATGCAGAAGGGTTTGACGGCCTGATTATGTGGGCAGCTTCTGTTAGAGGTCCGGGGCCATTGGTGCCAACCGGGCAGTACAGAGCCAGACTTAAAGTAGGCGATCAGGTAGAAGAAACTACCTTTAACCTCATCAAAGATCCCCGTTATCCTTCCACCGATGCCGACATCAAAGCACAATACGATTTCCTCATTAAAGTGCGCGACAAGGTTACCGAAACTCACAGAGCCATTAAAGACATTCGTGCTGCACGCGAGCAAATGAACGATTTAATGGACAAGATTAAAGGACAAGAGGAGTATAAGGATGTAGTTGAGGAAGGTAAAAAGCTATTGGCTAAAATGACGGAAGTAGAAGAAGCCCTCTACCAAACCAAGAATGAGTCAGGGCAAGATCCGCTCAACTTCCCAATACGTCTCAATAACAAGCTGGCTGCCCTTCTTGGAGTTGCCGGAGGAGGAGAGTGGAGACCTACTCGTCAGGCCGAAGAGGTAAGAGTGGAGCTGACTCAGCAAATAGATGCTGAGCTGACTAAACTCCGAAATATTATGAACAATGATTTACCGGCTTTCAACAATCTGGTGAAACAAAAGTCAGTAGACTACATTGTGATTAAGAAAAGAGATAACTAACCTTTGCTGTTAATAGAAAAGAGGCCTTTCGAAAGAGAGGCCTTTTTAATTTCTACTCTCGTCATCCTGTAATTTCAGACAGTTTCAGATAGCAACCTTTGCAAAAAGAAGGTATGTTTATAGTTGATTAAAGAAGACCCAACTCAGAATTACCTTAAATGAAACGAATCAAATACTGTAGAGGATTATCTCTCGTATTGATGGTGTTACTATCTTCCACCTCTCTTTTTGCACAGTCCAAAGTAGATTCCTTGTTGTCCGTTTGGCAAACCGCCACACACGATTCAATCCGGGTAGAAGCAGACATTGCCCTTATGAACCACTATAGGGTTCCTAATTCAGACTCTGCCATTTACTATGGAGAGCGGGCCCTCAAAACGGCCAATAACTCCTCTTTGATTGGCCTGCCGGAATATAAAAACAGGGTGCTGACCTATTTGGGCCTGGCCTATGGCTATTCATCCGATGGAAAACGAAAAGGGATTGAATACCTCAAACGAGCCATTCCTTACTTTCAAGCACAGAACAACCTAAACCAATTAGCCTATAACTATTTCTGTATTGGGTATTTCTTCGACAGTCATTTATATGAATACGATAGTGCTGTGGTCTATTTTACCAAAGCCACACAACTCAGCGATACACTAAATACAGCCTATGTGAGCGGAAGCTATAACAACGGTGGTCTATCTCTCTACCGACTTGGCCGCTATGACAAATCGCTGGAATACTACCTTACGGCCTTAGAAATGAGAAAAGAGAAGGGGAGTGTGTACGATGTAGCCTGCACTATTCTTAACATGGGCATGGCCTATGATAAGCTCAACCAGCCGCAAAAAGCCAAAAGTCATTATACCGAAGCACTGGCCGGTTTTATTGAAGCAGGCCATGTGCCCAACCAGGCCGTGAGCTATAAGAATATTGCCGATGTACTCACCGCTCAAGACAGTCTTAGTAAGGCCCTGGAATATTACGACAAGGCCGGTGAGCTTTTTAAGCAAGTCAACAGTACCTATCTTCTTTCAGACTGCTTTTTAAATATGGGTACCATTTACGTGAAACTGGGAGAGTACAAAAAGGCAGAAGATTTTTTGCTCAATGCAGAATCAACAGTACCCAAAGGGGCAAGCGATCGATTTAAAAGTCAGATATACACTCACCTGGCCCGTACCAAGAAAGCGCAGGCCGATTCGGTCTATGCCAACAACCGGTACTTAAAAAATACGGCCCTGCAATCAGGCGCAGCCTATGGAGAAAAAGCCTGGAGCCATGCCAATACCAGCAATTCGCTGGAGGTAAAAGTAATGGCGGCTCAAAGCCTGGTAGATATATATGATGAGCTGGGCGATTATGAGAGAGGTTTTCTCTATGCCAAACTGCTAAACGAAGCCAATCTGGAAACAGGCGAAAAAACTCAGTCAGATGCAATGGCGCGAATGGCAACCGAATATGAAACGGAAAAAGTAGAAGCGGAAAACGCGCTTTTACAGCAAACGCAAAGAACTCAAGAGGCTCGCCTAAAACAGCAAAACCTCATAATTTATGGAGGTATAGTGGTGTTAGTGCTCATACTAGCCATTGCTGTAATAGTTTACAAGAGTAGACAAAAGCTTCAAAAGGCCAACGCAGCCATAGAGAAGTCACTTTCAGAGAAAGAGGTATTGCTCAAGGAAATTCATCACCGGGTAAAGAACAACCTGCAAGTGGTTTCCAGTTTGCTCGACTTACAGTCCAGAGGTATAGACGATGAAAAGGCACTTTCTACTTTTATGGAAGGGCAAAACAGGGTCAAGGCTATGGCGCTTATTCACCAGAAGCTATACCAGAACGAAAATTTGGCCACCATAGATTTTGCAGAATATGCAGATCAGCTTATGAATGAACTAGCCACCATTTATCCCTCAGCCGGGGGCGTAAAAACTAAAATAAGCGCCAATGGCGATGCCCGTTTCGATATTGATACGGCCGTGCCATTAGGCCTGATACTCAACGAACTCATTTCCAACGCCTATAAGTATGCCTTCAAAGAAAACAAGGGTGAACTAAGCGTGTCTGTGACCTCTCTTGGGGAAGGCAAGCATCAGCTTACTGTGGCCGATTCGGGTGAGGGATTGCCGGCCGATTTCGATCTCACCAAAGCCAGAAGTTTGGGGCTTAGGCTGGTAAGAAGACTATCCAAACAGCTCTATGGTTCGGCCGAATATTATTATGAGCAAGGCAGTAAATTTATCATTACTTTCACCGATACTTTGGAAAGAAAAGCCATCTGATGAGCCGGGTTAAAATTTTAGTTGTTGAAGACGAAATTGTAATAGCCGATAATATTTGCCTCATTCTGGAAGACCTGGGGTACGAAGTACTTGAGCCGGCTATTAATTACGAAGAAGCACTGCAAACCATAGAAGCCGAAAAACCCGACCTGGCCATTTTAGACATTCAGTTGGGAGGGAAGAAGGATGGCGTAGACCTGGCCTGGACCATTAAGGAGCAGTTCGACTTTCCTTTTATTTTTTTAACCTCCAATGCCGATGCGGGCACCATTGAGCGTGTAAAGAAAGTGGCCCCTCCGGCCTATCTGGTAAAGCCTTTCAAAAAAGACGATCTATACACCTCCATCGAATTGGCTTTGCATAATTATACCGAGCAAAAAAACAACACCAAGGTAGAGGAGGAGCTTCTCATTAAAGATGCCATTTTCATTAAAGAAAAGAATCTCTTCCATAAGGTTAAGCTTAGCGATATTCGCTTTTTACGAAGCGACCATGTCTATGTAGAAGTGCATACCGTTAGCGGGCAAAAGCACCTCATCAGAGGTAGTTTAACAGACCTTTCGGAAAGGCTTCCTCAAAACTTCTACAGAACCCATCGGAGTTTTACTATCAATGTAGATCACATGGAGGCTATTAACTCCGCCTATGTGCTTATGAACAACGAGCAGATACCCATCGGAAAAAACTACCGGGACGATTTACTAAGGAAGATTCGTGTGGAATAAAACCCTTGGAGCACTTCATCTTGAACCGTGCGTCACCTAAGTAATATCCCACCCTCTATGGAATGTCTACCTCAGTAGCTACCTTCGGCTGCACCTCACCCTAAATAGCACGTGACCGCGAAAAGCAAGTCACCCTAAATAGCACGTCACCCTGAACTTGTTTCAGGGTCTACTCAAAAAAACATCGCCCTTAGTAATACGCCACCTCGAATAGCACGTCAGTCTGAGCAGCATCAATTCGAATAGCGCGTCACTCTGAATAGAACCTCACCCTGAACTTGTTTCAGGGTCTACTCAAAAAAACATCGCCCTTAGTAATACGCCACCTCGAATAGCAAGTCAGCCTGAGTAGCACATCAATTTGAATAGCCCATCACCCTGAATAGCACGTCACCCTGAACTTGTTTCAGGGTCTACTCAAAAAAGAACACCGAAAGCCCGCCAATCAGAAGACAGTACACAAAGCGGTCCCTTGCGTTACAATGGCCTTTCCAGGTCTCTAAAGCTAGTTTTTCAGCCTTTGCTCCGGGCAATAACTAAACCCGAAGAGGAGGAGGCTCAGAACAAAAAACACTACTTTCAGAACAATTGCTCAGGTTGCCAGCTATACATTATTATCTTTGTGCGCTTACTGCGTAAGCCTCAACGTCAATTTTTGCATTTCTTCCCTTTCACTCTGAGAGGGAGTTTCTGCCCTACCATGGTAGAGTGTCAAAAGCCAAATCGAGGCCCGAACCAAATAGAAATTATCAATCAATTCACATTCAGAACAAGCCAGCCCTAGTTCAGAACAAAATTTTTCATGCTGTATAAACCATTGGTTTATTCGCTACTAACTATTGAATACCGAAACATCAACTTTATGAATTTTAATCCTTTCATCAGACTCGTTGTCTTTGTTGGTCTTTTATGCTTTGGGAGCAGCTCGCTTTTAGGGCAAACATCAACTACTCAATTGCCTACAAACCCAATAGAGGTAAGTACCTTTCCCTTTATTGTTGAAGACTTAGATACAAAAGTCGACAATGACGGTACACCTGAAGGAATGTTGGGTGGTTGTAATGCCTTTCCATGTTGTGAAGTTAAATGGATCAAAGTAGAAGTACCAGAAAGAGGTTCGCTTCGTGCCCAGATGTCTAATTATACAGCTTTGGCAGGAAGTATTATTGCTTATAAGCAGATTAATGAAAACCCAACACAAACATCGGATTTATCAACTTTCAGTACGGCCGAGGAAGCTGGAGCGGTACAATCAGGCAATTTCTGTGGATATAGGGATTCTCTGCAATTGGGTTGGTATGATTGGAGTAAGAGATTTATTCTTGATGAAGCTGCAAGAAACGAGCCGTATGATTTTACCAATTGGTCTGAAGGGTATTATGCTAAGCAAGCTGAAGGTAAGGAGGATCACCCTTACAATGTTCAACCTTACATAGAGTCTGGTACCTACTGGTTGGCATTTTGGAATTACAATCAACAGGTGAAAATAGGTACTGCTGATGGTGGTGCTTCAAGTGAAAACAAAGGATATACGGGAGAACTTACAAGTGATCTAGTAATCGATTTCATACCATTTTGCCCCGATGGTTTTACTTGTAATAGTGTGAGCGAGACCATATGTAGCTCCGAGAGTTTCACTACAACCGGAGGGCAGGTGATTACAGAAACCTCCACAGTTGAAGAAACCATCGGAACCACCATTACTACTTATAATATCACAGTCGATGAATCCATTACCTGTTGCCCTGATGGATTTACCTGTAACGAGGTGAATGTAACAGAGTGTGCGAATCTTTCCTATACCACCCCACTCGGTAATGTAATTACAGAAACAGGCTCGGTTCTGGACGAAGACACCAACGCCCAAACCAGAACAGTATATAACGTCACTTTCGATAGGGCAGAAGTTGATTCAGATGTTTTTGTAGATGCCATCATTGCCGAATCAGGTAACGTAACCTATCAGGCCAACACCAACGCTACAGGTGTACTTTCCTTCGATAAATCACAGCAATTCTGGGTAGACCTAAATGCATTGCAAGATGATTTAGATGGAAAAAGCCGCTCTGTCTTTATGTGGGTAAAGACAGAAAACAGTGTGAGTAGCAACCAAGCGCTATTTGCAGTGAATGCAGCTAACGGAGATAACCTGTCCTTCCTTTGGGTAGATGATGATGGCAATAATCTGGAAGTAAACAGAGGGGGCTCCACCAATGAGTCTTCATCGTACAACATGGGCGGTAACATCTGGCACTATGTAGGCTGGACCTACGATCATACCACAGGTGAAACGGTAACTTATGTTGATGGTATAGAAAATGACCGATTTACTACCGGAACCTCCGTTCCAAATGCATCTGCACAATATTCACTGGGTCAGGAGTTTGATGGCGGAAGTACCAGTGATTTTTATAATGGAGACATGGCAGAAATCTCTGTATGGGACGAAGTGCTTACCGGGGCCGATATTAGAGAGGCCATGAAGGCCAAAATCAATAATGGCCATCCTAAGTATGCCAATCTGGTGGGCTATTACTCCGTATTTGGAGATTGCAATGACGATACTGCCATACTCAAAGACCATTCAGGCAAAGGGAATGATGGAGTAATGAAAAACAATTTTGTCATTGACTTCAGAAATGTTCAGTCGGTTGCTGGTTTCAATGCCGTAGACTGGTATGAGAATATTTCATGGAAAAAAGACGGAACAGAAGTTTCTACAGCTAATACCTTTACCACCAACGTGGAAGCAGGTAACTATACGTTTACTGCGGCTCGCAGCTTTATTCAAAGCACCGACTCATGGTCTATAACGGTAAATGACAATGCCACTACAGTAGACCAAATTACTGACGAAACCCTGTGCTCAAACGATCCCGTAACCCGGACGGTAACAACCAGTCAGGTGAATTATCTGGACTTTGAAGAAACCGAGAGCAATTACATTGAAGTGAACACTGTGGCCAATGCTTTGGTTGGAAAAAACCGTTCCGTCTTTATGTGGATTAACAAAGAAAGTAATATAGGCAGCGGTGATTTCAACAATGTATTTGTGCTTCAGAACACTGACATAGACCAGGAGAGCCGCTTTTACTTAAGAGAAACCGAAAAGCTGGCTGTGTTTGATGGTTCCAGCCGAATTAACTCCTCTACCGCGCTTAGCAACGGCACCTGGTACCATGTAGGCTATACTTACGATCATAGCACCGGTGAAACCAAGATTTATGTAAATGGTACAGAAGAAGACAGTGGTACGCTCAATATGCCCGTTTCAGACGGTTGGCTTGCCCTACTGGGTGCACGCCATAACGATAACAAACCGGAAGGGTTCTTAGACGGCAAGCTTGCGGAAATTACCATTTGGGACAAAGTGCTGAGCAACGAAGAAGTTTCTGCAATTATGACTGCTGCCCCGGCCCATGATGCCACTAATTTGGTAGCAGCTTATGGTACACATAAGAATATTGCAGACAACCAAATGCGCGACCTTACCGACAACGGCAACAATGGCCTGGCCTCTCACAGCACCATATTTGTAACAAACCAGGAAGCTGAAATCACTAATTATGATGCCTCTGCTAATTATTCATTCTCTTGGAAAAAGGATGGTGCTGAATTTGATACCGATGCCACCGGCAACATAACGGTAGAAGAAGGTACCTCACAATATTCCGTAACCTATGGTACACCGCTATTCCAAAAAACCGAAGAGTTTAGCCTTAGTTATACCAACCTATTACCAACACAGCCAACCGGTCAAACAATAGCAGCTACTACTACCGTAACTTTTGAGGTAGAAGATATTCCCGGAGCATCTTATCAGTGGTATAAGAAAGAAGAAGGATTTGATAACGTAGATATACCTGGTGATCCAAGAGTTGCTTATGCTTATCGATCAAGTGACGGAACGCTCTACTTTGGTTCCAGAGACGATGGATTATATATATCACCAAATGATGGTGAAAGTTTCGCAAATCGTACAACTACGGAAGGACTTTCTTTAAACGATGTTAAGAAAGTAGTTGAGCATGATGGAAAGATTTATGTGGTTCAGCTAAATAACGATTTATCTGTTTCAGAGGATGGAGGGAGCTCATTCACAGTTTTATATGAACAAACTGCATCGCAACCTGGCGTGAATGATGTATATGTTAATGATACGGTCATTTTTCTGGCAACAAACACTTTAAGAGTTTCAGATGACGGTGGTCAGAGCTTTGATGTAATTACGAATGCTAGTGCCGGTGCTGGAGGTAAGTTTGAAGTGATTCATGAGTCAGACGGTGTATTTTATTTTGGTGCGTCCAATGGTCTCTTTATTTCCAGAGATGGAGGCTTGACTTTTACACAGAAAACCACGGCCGATGGATTAATAGATAACCACGTGAGAGCTATACATGAATCTGATGGGGTTCTCTACGTAGCTACACAAACAGGTATAACTGCTGGTCTTTCCATTTCCACAAATGGAGGTGAGTCTTTTGAGGTAAGTAAAACAAAGGATGATGGATTAGTAGGCAATTTTATAAGAGCAATACAAGTCCACGATAACACCTTATATGTTGGTACCACCGATGGTTTATCTATATCTACGGATCAAGGGGCAACTTTCACAAATTTTGATGAGGGTGATGGCATGTCTTCTGAAAGTGTTAATTCACTTTATGTGTACAATGATAGAGTTGAAATAGGTACAAGTAATGGATTGTCTGTTTATAGAAATAACCTCAGACTTGAAGACCGGACCAGTAGCGCTACCGATCTAATTGAAGGAGCAACCACCCACCAACTAACAATAAGCAAAACTTCTCTTGAACTCAATGGAGCGGTCTTTTTCGTTGAAGTTACTAAGGATGGTTGTACACAACAGTCAGATGATTTGTTATTGAATGTTCTGGACGTACCTGCAGTAAGTAGTTTTAGTCCAGAAAATGGTAACACAGGCGTTGCTATCGATACTGAACTCATTGTTGGGTTTAATCGATCAATCGACATACAAACAGGCGAATTAAAGATTTACAATTATGCTACCGATGCCCTAGTGCAAACACTTACGGCAGATGATCTGACTATTGATGGAACAACGGTTTCTATTACTTCCGGTGTTTCGCTGGATTATGCCACCCAATACTACGTTACTTTGAGTGCCAATTTGGTAAAGGATGAAAGCGATGTCGGAAACCTGGCTATAAACTCTAAGGATGTTTGGTCATTCACCACAGAGTTGTCTCCACTAATTTTAACTCAACCTACGGATCAGTCGGCCGGGATAGGGGAGAGCGTTACTTTCTCAGTAAACGAAGTTGGAGGAGCCACCTACAAGTGGTTAGCCAAAAAAGAAGGTGGCACTGTTCTTAAAGCCAATGAAGATATATCTACCAGTGATAGTTTTATTTGGGCTGTTTCTGCCTACGGAACTAAGATTTATGGTGGAGGTCGCGGAGGTCTTTTTATGTCAGAAGATGGCGGGGCTACTTGGAATAATATCTTTTCTCAAAGAGAAGTACACGTAATCTACTCAAAGGGCAATAATATTTATCTGGCCCTTACCGATGGAGTAGCTGTTTCCAGAGATAATGGTGTCAGTTGGACGTTTACGGAAGTTGGTCAGAATGGACTCACAGGGTCGTTTGGCTCCACTTTCGATGCTGTTTTTGGCATAGGAGATTATATGTATACTGCTAATGGGGCGAGCTTCTTTATTTCGGAAGATCAAGGAGTCAGCTGGACAAAGCAGGTGGCTGGACAAAATGGTTTTCCTACTATTGGAGCAGTGAATTCCATAACCAGTGATGGAAGTAAACTCTATCTCGGAACGTCCTCAGGACTATTCTATGCTACCTTGGGTGAAAGCAATTGGATTAAAGTAGAAGCTGGTGAAAATGGGTATTCAAGTTCTTCTATGGTCAATACAGTTTTTTACGATCAAGGTAAAATTTATGTAGGTACCGATGCCGGGCTCTCCATAACTTCAAATGTGGCAGGAAACTGGAATACCATAACCTCTGCAACAAGTGGATTTGGACCTTCAGATAATGTGAGGTCTATCTATGCAAGCGATGGTCAAATTTATGCTTTGACCAATGGAGGGCTTAGTTTGACCTACTCCTCCGATGGAGGGACAACATGGACATTGGATCCCATCGAAGGCATTACTCGACAAATTACAGAAATTTCAGGCTCAGGTAAGGAGTTATATTTGGGCACTTTCCAGTATGGCTTATATATCTACAGTGAGCAAGAGCAACTCAACAATGAAGCCGACTCCGGTGCTGATAACCAAATTACAGGTGCAGATACTCATGAGCTTACCATAAACAACCTCACTCAAAGTGTCAACCAGAGTGAGTACTTTGTTTTAGTTACAAAAGAAGGCCGTTCAGAGATCTCAAATACAGCCGTGCTGACTGTTTCAGCTTCGGTGGATTCTCCTGTATTGAATGACCTTACCCCGGCAGATGATGCCGTGGATGTAGCTACCAACACAGACTTCGAGTTTGTCTTCGATCAGGCCGTTGCTGCTCGCTCGGGAGACATACTCATTAAGCGCACTTTAGACGATGCTACTGTAGCTACCATTGCAGTAAATTCAGACCAGGTAACAGTCAATGGCACCACTGTACAGCTTTCGTTGGGAGATGTCACACTCGACAATGGAACAGAGTATTACATCTTAATTCCCGAGACCGCGTTTTCCGTAGCCAATACAGAGGTGTTCTTTTCAGGAATTGTCAATAAAGCCTCCTGGAGTTTTACCACCGAAGAAGCTGTGGAGGCACTGCCAATTACTTCTACCAACCCCAGTGCAACTAAAAATGCACTTATGGACAGTGATAAGTTGTCTTTCACCTTTGGTGAGTCTATCCAAAAAGGTTCGGGAACACTAACAGTTTACAGAACCAGCGATGATAGCGTGTTAGAAACCATCGATGCTTCTGCTGTAACCATAACTAATCAGCCGCAGTTTTCGCGAGCCTATGCCACCATCAGGTTCTCACAAACCTGGGAAAGAGGAGTGTCTTACTATGTGCAGTACGACTAGGGCTTTATACTAAACCTTGACGGAACTAAAGAGCTTGCGGAAGTAAACGATAAGACAACCTTTACCTTTACTACCGAAGATTTTGAAGAGAGTATTATTACCCGCTTCTTCCCGGCCACAGGAAGCTCTTCCTATGAAGCCGATTCGGAAGATGACTTTAAGCTCTTTACCAGCCAAAACGTAGGCCTGGAAAGAGACCCGCTAGGAGCTTTTAAGATATACAAAGCCTCTACCAATGAATTGGTGAAGACCATTGCATACGATGGAGAAAATAGCAGAGACCTTTCGTATGGAAGTGATGAACCTATTATCCGCTTCGAATTCGATGATGATGAACTGGAGCCGGGAACCGAATACTATGTATTGATAGATGATGGCTTTATTGTTTCCTATGAAGAAGCCAGATATCACGTGGGTATTTCTGATCCAACCGTTTGGCGATTCACCACCTTGGCCTTGCCAAGCACCCCAATGCTCACTGCCACAAGTCCGGCAGACGATGCCACAGATGTGGCCATTTCGGCCAACATAACACTGACCTATAGCGAAAACATTCAGGCTTATGTATACGGAGAAGGAGGAACCACAGCCAACAATGTGGTGCTATATGATGCCAATGATAATGTGGTTGAAACTTTCCCTGCCAACACCTTGACCTACAGTGGTTCTAAAGTAACCATCAATCCGTCTAGCGATTTAGCGTACAATACGGCTTACTACCTTCTGATAGAGAACGAAGCCTTCATTAGCAATAATGAAGTGAAAACTTCAGCCATTACCGATCCAACGGTGATTAGCTTTACCACGACAAGCCAGCCTAACACGGCACCGGTAGCTAGTAGTGTAAGCATTGCTGGTAGCTTAGAAGCCAATCTGGAGCTTACAGGTTCTTATAACTATAGCGATGCAGATAGCGATGCAGAATCGGGTTCAACTCTTCAATGGTATGTAGCCGATGATGCGAGCGGGGCCAATAGAACTGCAATAAGTGGAGCAACTTCAAGCACATTCACATTGACCTCTTCTGAGGTAGGTAAGTTCATTAGCTATGCGGTAACACCAAACGATGGAACAGATGCAGGAACACAAGCATTCGCCACCTATGCAGGGCCAGTAGTGGCTGCTGTGGTACCTACGGTAATTAGCACTATACCAACCGATGGTTCGGTAGATGTGGCCAAAGATGCCAACCTGAGTTTCACCATGAGCGAAACGGTGACCAAAGGAACAGGTAATATCACCCTAACTCCTGCAACAGGAACTGCAACTGTAATTGATGTAACTTCTAATGAGGTGGCTATTTCAGGAGCAGACGTAACTATTAACCCAGACAGTGATTTACTGGAAGGTCAATTCTACACGGTTACTTTCGATGCCTCAGCCTTTGTTGATGCCGATGGCAATAATTCAGCAGGACTGACCAGCCAAACCACCTGGAATTTTACAGTAAAAGAAGCCAATGTGGCTCCAGTGGCGCAGGCGGTAACCATTAAAAAATCTTTGGTTGTTGATGGGGTACTGGAAGGTTCGTACGCATATTCAGATGCGAATGACGACCCTGAATCGGGTACGACCTTCCAATGGTACCGAGCCGATAATTCTGCAGGTGCTAATAGAGTGGCTATTGCCGGAGCAACCACCAAAAGCTACACCGTTGTGAATGATGACAATGGTAAGTATTTGAGCTTTGAAGTAACGCCTGGCGATGGTGTATTGACCGGAACAGCAGAGCAAAGCACATTTTTTGGGTCAATAGTGGTTAACGATGGCTTTACCAATATTGCTCCAGCCTTTACCTCCGATGCCGTCACCACTGTGATGGACAACGAGACATACACCTACACAGTCACCTATGAAGACCTAAACAACGATGTGCCTACACTGGTAAAACTGGTGGGCCCTACATGGCTTTCAGTAAACGGATTTGTACTGAGTGGCAATCCTTCTTCGTCAGATGTGGGAGAACATTTAGTACAACTCGAGCTGGCAGATCAGTTCGATGATAAGGCCTATCAGGAGTTTACCATTACCGTAGAAGCAAGCAACACAGCACCGTCAGTAAATGCAGTAAGTACCGATGTAGTGTTCAGTCTGCAAGTAGATGCCCCATTGCGCGGTGTTTATAACTTTATAGATGCCGAATTGGATGCCGATAATTCCACATTTAAATGGTACCGTTCTGACGACAACTCAGGAACCGGCAAAACAGAAATAGCAGGAGCCACCACCACTACTTATGTATTAACGGCTGCCGATGCCGGTAAATACATCAGCTTTGAGGTAACACCGAACGATGGTAAGGTTAGTGGTACCGATGTTGAAAGCGTAGCGGTAGGTCCTATTGCCAAGAAAACACCAAGCCTTTCACTAAGTGATATAGCCAAAACTTATGGCGATGCCGACTTTGACTTAAGTGCTTCGACCAATTCATCGGGGGCAATTACTTACACCTTCGATAATGACCAAACCGGAGCAGCTATCAATGGTTCTACTGTGACTTTGGGTAATGCGGGTGAGATTACTGTTAATGTAAGCCTTGCTGAAGATGCTGAATATACAGCTCGTCAGGTACAAGGCACCATAACAGTGGCTAAAAAGGCCATAGCATTGAAAGCAACCGATGCCGGTAAGGTAGTTGACGATACCGATCCGACCTTAGAATTTACCGTAACAAGCGGTTCCATAGTTGGTGACGATGAAGTGGTGACCGTAAGCAGAGATGCTGGTGAAGCACCGGGTACTTATGCCATTAACCTGACTGACGGTACCGATGCCGCTAACTATGAAATAACGGCTGTTCCGGGAGTATTCACTATTTCACAAAGAAGTCTGACCATAACAGCCCAGGCCGCAACCAAAACCTATGGCGACAATGACCCTGACTTTGCTTATTCAATCACCAGTGGTTCATTGAATACCGGTGACGAACTGAGCGGTGCAATTACCAGGGTTGCAGGCGAAGATGTTGGTACTTATGCCTTGCAGAGTAGCCTGTTCAACCCTAACTACGACATAAGTTTCGTGAGTGCTGACCTGACCATTGAAAAGGCCGATTTGACTGCCACGGCAGACGATCAGACCAAATACTTGGGAGAGGCCAACCCTGAGCTTACCATAAGCTATTCAGGTTTTGTAAATGGAGACTCTAAAGCCAATATTACAGAACCGACCATAGCCACCACGGCAACCGAGTCGAGCCCAGTTGGAACGTATGATATCACCCTTACTGGTGGTGCTGCAACTAACTATAACCTCAACTTAGTTAATGGTCAACTGACTGTAGAGCAGAGACCATTCATTACCACCTGGGAGATAACCAGCAGAGATGTGAATCGTTCCAGAACATTCTTCAACACTTTGGGGAGTCACACCTATCTCTACGACATTGATTGGGGAGATGGCACCGTTGAAACAAACCAAACGGGCGCAGCCTCACATACTTATGCGGCTGAGGGCACTTATACTGTTAAGGTAAGTGGGCAGTTTCCACAGTTTGAATTGTCTTTCTCCAGACTTCGATCTGTTGAGCAGTGGGGCGATATTGAGTGGAAGAGTATGGAAGGTGCATTTATCGCTGCTGATTTCGATATCAATGCTACTGATGCTCCAAACCTTACCCAGGTAACCTCAATGAAACGTATGTTCGAGAGAACCTTCATTGGTAACCCAGACCTAACATCTTGGGACGTTTCTAACATCACCGATATGTCTGAGATGTTCAAAGAGAGCGATTTTAATGGAGACATAAGTGGCTGGAATGTCAGTGCAGTAACCGATATGTCCTACATGTTTGCTCAGGCTGAAAACTTCAATTCATCCATCTCCAACTGGAATACATCCGCTGTTCAAGATATGTCTTACATGTTCAGCTATGCTCAGAGTTTTGATCAACCAATTGGTGCTTGGGATGTAAGCTCGGTAACATCAATGTCGTCCATGTTTGCTGATGCAGCGGTGTTCAATCAAGATCTCAATTCATGGGATGTGAGCAGTGTGACTAAAATGGATAAGATGTTCGATAATGCATTGCTATTCAATGGTGACATCACAGGCTGGAATGTGAGTAGTGTAACGGATATGTCGAACATGTTTGACGATGCCAAAGCATTCAATCAGGACATCAATGGCTGGAATGTAAGCAACGTCACCAGAATGAATGCAATGTTCAATGATGCCGATGCCTTTAACCAAGACCTTAACTCCTGGGATGTGAGCAAGGTGGAAACCTTCCAGGCCATGTTCCAGAATAACGATGCGTTCAATGGCAACATCAGCAACTGGGATATTTCCAATGCCACTAAATTGGAGCGTATGTTCGAAGATGCCCATGCCTTTAACCAAGACATAGGCAACTGGCAGCCGACCAATGCCGAAAACCTTACGGCCATGTTCAGAGATGCCAGGTCATTTAACCAGGACATTAGCTCATGGAGGTTCCCTAATGCCGACAGGCTAAACCAAATGTTCTATGAGGCAGCGGCCTTCAATCAGGACATTTCATCGTGGGAGACTGGCAATATTGTAGACATGAGTTCCATGTTCGAAAATGCCGAGTCCTTTAATCAGAATATTGGAAGCTGGGATGTAAGCTCAGTAACCAATTTTGGCAGCATGTTCAGAGGAGCCTCGGTGTTCAATCAGGACATCAGTGAGTGGGATATGAGTGCCGCCACAAGCATGAACAGCATGTTTAAAAATGCCTCGGCCTTCAACCAAAACATTAGCGGTTGGAATTTGACTACTGGCGATAATGGCATTACCAGCATGAACAACCTGTTTGAAAATGCGACAGCATTCGATCAGGACCTCAGCACCTGGGACATTTCAGGAGTTCGAAGCCTAAACAGTATTTTTAGCCATTCAGGTATGTCGGTGGCTAACTACGATGCTACCCTTATTAGTTGGGCCGCTCAACAATTACAAAGTGATGTCAATTTTGGAGTTGAAGGCCTTCAATACTGCGCAGGCACAGCCGCCAGACAATCCTTGATTGACAACTTCAACTGGACAATAGAGAACGATTCGCAGGCTTGTTCAGCCACGGTGACCATTGCCGATGTATCGGCCAATGAAGATGATGGTGCTATTACGGTGACCCTAACTTCCGATGCCTTTGTAGTCGATGGCTTCACGGTAGATGTAAGTACAAGCAATGGAACTGCCGAAGCAGGTACCGATTACACCGCTGTGACTGCCAAAACCATCACTTTTGCCGGAACAGTAGGAGAGACCCAAAGCTTTACTATCACCCCAACGGCCGATTCGAGTGTAGAGAGCGATGAGACACTGACGGTAAGCATGAGCAACTTGGTGACAGATGCTGCGAACACAGTAACCATTACGGATGAGGCGACAATAACCATCCTAAACGATGATGTGCCAGTAGTTTCATTCAATACAACGGCTCAGAGCAGTACAGAATCAGTGACCAGCAGTAGCATTGTGGTGAACCTGGATCAGGCTGGTCTTTCTGCCGCCACTGTTGACTATACCGTATCGGGTACAGCCACAGGAGGAGGAGTTGATTACACCCTTGTTAATGGTACACTCAGTTTTGCAGCAGGAGAGTTAAGTAAAACGATAGACCTGACAATTGTTGACGATGCGCTTATTGAGGAAAATGAGACCGTAGTGATAACCCTATCCAATGCCTCTGGTGCCAGCTTGGGTACCAATACGGTGTTCACTTATACCATTGTGAACAATGATGCACAGGTAACCATTGAAGATGTGAGCCAGTTTGAAGATGGAGAGTCTTTCCTAATCACAGCTACACTTGAAGGGACTATAGAAGGCGGATTTACGGTTGATTTATCGACTGCCGATGGCACGGCTACAGTGGCCGATGGAGACTACACTGCTGTAAGTGGAGCTACATTAACATTTAGCGGAACCGATGGCGAAATTCAACAACTCGATATTGCACCGGGCGTTGATAGTAAACTCGAAGCCGATGAGACCTTTACTGTTTCCTTGAGCAACCTGGCCGGAACCACAGCCAATGTAGTAATCACAGATCAGGCCGTATTGACAATCAAGAATGACGATGCTGCGGCAGTAACCCTTGCCGATGCCAGCGGAAATGAAGGAGACGGAGCCATTACAGTTACCGCTACCCTGGACAATGCCGTTCAGGGCGGGTTCACGGTAGAAATAAATACGGCAGATGGAACAGCAACACTAACCGATAGCGACTACACAGCCGTTGCGGGTAAAACGTTGACCTTTGCCGGAACAGCCGGAGAAACACAAACCTTTACCGTAACTCCAACCAACGATTTGATTATTGAGGCGAATGAAACACTGACTGTTTCAATGAGCAAGCTAAGCACTGCCTTGGGAGTTGATATCAGTGATGGAGCCACGGTAACCATCGTTAACGATGACTTCAATAACTTCCCGACCGATATTACGCTAAGTGCTACTTCAATAGCTGAAAACAATGCGTTGGATGCAGCTATTGGAACACTGACTACCACCGATGCCGATGCCGGTAACACCCACACTTATGCATTAGTAAGTGGGGCAGGAGATACCGACAATGCCAGCTTCACGGTTGACGGTTCAACCTTAAAAACGAACAATATTTCGTTCAACTTTGAGGATAAAGCCAGCTACTCTGTTCGTATTGAAACCAACGATGGAGAAGGCGGAACCTTTGCCAAGGCCTTTGAAATTACGGTGACCAATGTAAACGAAGCACCATTTACGCTGAGCCTTACCAATGCCATCATTGAAGAAGCCGATGAAGCCCAGGAAGTAGGTCAGCTTATGTCGCTCGATCCGGACAATGGAGACAGCTTCACCTATAGCCTGGTGGCCGGTGATGGCGATGCCGACAATGCGCAGTTTGCCATTAGTGGAAACACTTTGAGCACAGCCGGAGCCATCGATTTTGAAGACGGAGCAAGCAGAAGCATCCGTGTGCAGGTAGCCGATGCCGGAGGGCTTACTTTCGAGCAAACCTTCAGCATAACCATTGAAGATGTGGTGGCCGAGCCGGTGAGGGAATACACCCAGAACCAACCAGGTGCCGATGTAAAGAACGTGTTCTCGCCAAATGGTGATGGAATCAACGAAACCTGGGTGATTGAAGACCTGCTGGACAACCCGTTCAACCAAGTAAAAATCTTTGCACAAGGAGGAAAACTCATCTACAGTAAAGTGAATTACACCAACGATTGGGCCGGAACATTCAAAGACAATCCGGTACCGGATGGTACCTACTATTACGAGATACTCATCTTTGAAAATGAGCAGTCCACAAGCCCGGCCAGAACCATTAAAGGCTTCTTAACCATCATTAGAAACAGATAAACATCAAAGTCATGCATAAGCAAATGAAAAACATCAGAAACAAATTCATCCTTGCCTTCACTATGGCTTTGATTGCAGTAGGAGCCAAGGCACAGCAAGTAACTTTGTACAACCAGTATTACAATGCCGCAACCTTGGCTTATCCTTCCGGGGCAGTCTTTCAGGAGCACCGTTACATAAGTTTAGTGTACCGCGACCAGTTTGGGGGGCTGGTCGGTGCTCCAAAAAACTTCGCCCTGGCCTATAACTCCACCTTTAGAAATAAACTGGCCTTTACCGGTAACCTGACCACAGCCGATATAGGCTTCACCAGCCAGGTAAAACTTTCAGGAGGAGTAGGTTATAAGCTGTTTGGCGAAGGAAAAGATGGACTGAGCATAGGTAGCCAGGTTGGTCTTTCTTTCTTCAGCCTGAACGAAGAAAGAGTGAACCCGGAAAACCCATCGGACAATGTGCTGGTAGACCTACTGGGCAACAACGGAAGCTCCTTGAGTGTAGACTTATCGGCCAGCTACAGACGTGGCAGATTAAGCGTAGATGTGGCCGTTCCAACTGTAATCAACCAAAGCCTTTCAGACGATGCCTATATCCGCATTAACGATGACAACGTGCCTGACTTTATAGGAGGCGTGCGTTACAGCTTTACCATTAATCCGGATCTGAGCCTGACACCCTATTTGGGCATGAGGATGAGAGAAACCATAGGTGCCGAACTAGACCTGATGGCTCAGGCCAATTTCAAGGAAAAATTCAGTGCCTCATTAGGCTATCGTGATAACTATGGCCCATCCATAGGCTTTGGTGCCCAGGTGTTGCCCAAGCTGTTGTTTAACTACAACTATGATTTTGGGCAGAAAGACGCCCCGTTCTTGGCCGATGGCTTCAATGAATTTGGTGTTCACTATCAACTCAATACCCCGGAAGAAAAGGCCAATGTCTGTGAAGAAGAAGGGCTTGCCGTAGTGAACAGAATCATAGACCAGCGCATTTTCGATGAGAACCTGGTGAATCCGGAAGACAAGGAAAAGGCCCTGTGCTACTTGAAGAGCCTGGAAGAAGGCAAAAAGAAAGAGAAGAACCAAAGAGCCGAAGAAGCCTACAAAGCACTGTTTGAGAAGATAGAGCAAGAAGAGCTGGCCAAGGCAGAAGCCGCACGACTAGAAGCCCTAAGAGCTGAAAAAGCAAGACAAGACTCTATCAAGAATGCAGAAGCTGAAAGAGAGAGAAAGCGTATTGAGGCTATAGAACTGGCAAGAATGAAAGAGTTGGAGAGACTGGCATTAGAAAGGGAGCAAGAAATAAAAAGAGCCCTGAGCCTGGCTACAGAATCAGTTGCCTTTAATTCCGGTAGCGCCAACCTGAAAGAAGAGTCGCACGATGCGCTCAATCAGGTGGCCGAGTTAATGACTGCCAACCCAGAGTTGAGACTCAAGCTATCGGGCTATACAGACAATAGCGGTAATGCCCAGTCTAATCTGGAACTGTCCAAACGCAGGGCAGAGGCAGTTAAGGCCTACCTGATGAGCAAGGGAATTGAGTCCGACAGGTTAGAGGCCGAAGGCTATGGCATAGCCAATCCAAGGGCTGATAACAATACTGCAGAAGGCCGGGCCCTTAACAGAAGGGTAGAAATGGAAATCATTAAAAAATAAGTTGATGGGCTATTGAAGGTTGAGGTTAATAGCCAAAATAAAAAGCCACCGTACGGGTGGCTTTTTATGGTTAGGTCAAAACGGATAATCTTAGTATTTTCACTGAATAATTAAAAACCCTATACAATGAAAAGAATATTCGCCTCTCTGTTTACGGTTTTTTTGTTGAGCTTTTTTGCAGGCCAGGTTATGGCACAAGACAAAGTAGATGACAAAAAAAACTACCTTATCGTGGTTGCCAATTCGGCCGATAAAGCGGCCAATGAGCAAGTATTGGAGCAAATGAAGAAGAAATTCAAAGATGCCGGTTTGCACTACGATGCCAAGGAGAAGAAGTATTATGTATACATCGAAAAGTATTACAGTAAGTCTGGTGCCGATTATGCCGTTTGGTGGCATAAAAAAGAGAATCCAGACTTACCCAAAGTGTGGGCCAAGGCAGTGCCGGTAGAAACCAGTAACTAACCTTAGAGACTGTCTGAAAATTCAGTCTAGCGTCATCGAGAACCTGTCGCTGTCTACAGCCGGTCTTGTTTCAGGAGCTTTAGGAATTTAATTTCAGTACTAAGGATTCTGACCCTGAGGCTTGGGAGTAGAAGAACGGGTTTTGTGGTTTTTGAGGCATCCTTCTTTACACCTAAAAACTATTTAGTACCTTTTCTTCCTAAGAGATACTAACTTCGCCTAACTTCGTGTATTTATATCATTTTGTTGAGATTGTATCGTAAGTCAGTTATTCTTGTAAGTCTCTTTCTGGCCGTAGGGCTTACGGTTGGGCAGGGTTTGTTTGCCTCTAAAACGGCTCATCTGCATGGCTTGGTTACTGACGGACAAGGTGAGACCATTCAATCGATTCATTCTCCTCTTTTTATCCCCGGATCCTTAGTAAAGTCTGTAGCAACCGGTTTTACTCAGTACTCCGGTGATCCAACGTCTTCCGACCTGCAGAAAGAGAATGCCAAAGCTATGAAGGCTCTTGATGCAGCTCATAGGCTGGCATTTTTTACGGAGAAACGGGTTTTCTACGAGGCTCTTATTTTAGAAAAACTCGTAGCCAGGCTCTATCCAAAGCATTTCTTTTTATAGCCCTCTTTTTACAGGGTGGCTTACTTAAGCCGTTAACATCAGACTTCTGTGGTTTGTCTCCATTGGTGTCTTGGGAAAGGAGTGTTTCAGATGCTGTGAAAACACCACCTGAGACGGCCCTGCGGTACGGTTTAATGGCTAGTCTATTTTGAAGGTATTCCCTTCGTATCGTTCCAAACAGTTTAAGACAGAAGTCATTTCTGTTATCAATTAATTATTAATCAAATGGAGTTTAGAACAACACTATTTGGGCTGGCAATTTTAGCCCTATGCATATACATATTTGTGCTTTTAAAAAGAAGTAGAAAGAACAAAGAGAAAATACTAATCAATCAGTTACAGGTGCTTGCCACAGGACAGGCTGCCCAAGTTGAGGCACATGAGTTGGGACTTGATTTCGGGTTGGGTATCGATGAAACAAACCGATACCTCTTTTATACAAGAGATCAAAAGATCGGCTTTACGAATAAGGTCATAGACTTGGTTGCGGTGAAGAATTGTACGGTAGCAATCCAAAAAAGGCAAGTAGGAAAAGAAGCCTACATGGATAAGGTTTCACTGATTTTTCATCCAGAATCCGGTAAGGCACAAGAGAGGATAATTCTTTTCGATTCGGAGTCAACAGCCCTACCAAATGGAGAACCACTAATGGCCAAAAGGTGGGCCGAAAGAGTCAATGAGCTTTTGAAAGATGCAAAGTCCGGTTCTACTTTTCGGGTAGCAGGTTGATTATAATAAGAAGGCGATCTCAAAAGTCAACTATAATGGTCATGCTCAACTTTATTGGGAATGACATTCAGCTTTTGAGACCGCCTCTTTTTCTTTTGGAGAAGCACTTATTGTTTCAAGGCTTCTGTAATGGTCTTTTGGAAGGATTCGTTAAGTAGTCCGTAATCATAGAAGGCCATACCATTGGCTTTGGTGTCTTTCACAAGCTTTACGGCTTCTGCCACTTCCTTATCATTCTTGTCGGCCAGGTAGAAGGCTGTGTACAACGGTTTGCTTCCATTTAAATCGTTCAGACCTTCTTCGGTTGCTCTTTTCATAAAGCCTATATCTTCGGCATAAAACTTATAGTAGACCATGGGGAACACAAAGTCGAGGTTCCATTTGTCCCAGTCTTGTCTTACCATCTTACGGGCGAGCGATGGGGTGGCAAATACGGAGGCTGATATTTGCTTTTTTCTTTGATGAACACCTTCGGCAATTTTATTTACCAAATGAGTGATGGAATCATATCTGAATTGTCTCCATTGGCTGTCAGTGCTTGGGTCATCCAGGTCAAGCGGATCGTATCCTTGTTCAGCTTTGAACTTGTTTCGGCAATCTTCGCAATAACAAAAGTCGAACTCGGGCATTTCATGGTCTTGCACAAGATCATACTTTTCCCATAGTCCTCGGGGAAGAATTACATCGCAGTACCGCACATAGTCGAGCTGAATACCATCTAATCCTTCTATTTCACACACCTCCATCATGCCATTAAAGACAAACTCCTGAACCTCAGGTTTGGTAGGGCAAAGCCACTGGTAATAGTCTACATAAGGCCGTACATCAAAGCTGGAGTTGCCTTCTCGGCTTACTGCATACCATTCGGGGTGTTGCTGGGCGGTTGGGTCGCCCGGCCTGTTCATGGTCCATAGCCAGGCATGTATTTGCAGTCCGTGTTTTTTTGCGGCAGGAATAGCTTTTTCCAGTACGGGTTTTCCACCGCCTACTAAAACACCATAGAAACCCAGGTTCTTAAGACCTTCCAGCTCTTTATCCCAATCGGCTTCTGTTTTATTGCCTCCACCTGTCCAAATCCAGAGTTTAAAGTCGCTGATGGTGTCTTTAGGTTGGCATGAATGAAATAGCAGGGGGCTTCCCACTATGGCCGCTGTTCCAAGGCCTAGTTGTTTAATAAACTGTCTTTTATCCATTACTTAAATTCTTTCCATAGTCTTCCTGTTTCGTCTATATGCCACACGATGCCAGCATTGAATGGGTGTTGCATAATGGCATGGTAGCGGTATTTATCGGCCTGTAACTGCCATACAATAGGTTTGCCTACATGAAAAGTTTTGGCTTCCAGCAATTGGTCTTTTGCCGCAGTGTATGAGCCGGTTTTTTTCTTGCTCTGCTGTTGGTTTCGGTGTATATGAGCCAGTAGTTGTCTCACTTCTTCAGAGCCAAAATCAGATACATACTGGTCAGGTTGATCCACCGTTTTGGCCGAAAAGACTACCTGCCCCCAATACTCGGGTTCGTGCATGGCTATAATGCGCTGAGGAGACCACACCCAGTTATGTTCAACCGGTCGTTTGGCTTTGGGGTCAACAATCTTTTCATATCCACCATTTACAATTTTGGTATCCCACTGAACCCGGGAAAAGTTAACGCGCCAAACGTCTCGGGCTTTAGGTTTTTTTCCTTTAAAAGCCGCTTCTTCCAAAGCATTCCAGGGCATGGCTACTTCAACCGACCAGTATTTATCCGTGTCGGAGGGGTTGTTGAGGCTCCCTTCAATGTGAACAGCCGAACGAATTCCGTTAATATTCCAGTGATCTATGGCCTGGCCATTGTCTCTATAGGCTCTTGTAAGCATAAGATCCCAGATGGTGTTGAAGGCATTCACTTCATATTCATAATAATGGTGAGTGTCACCGTCAGGGTCTATGAATATTTCGAAGTCGTTGTCGTAAAAAATCACCGTATCGCGCTGTTTTAGTTTGGCCCATATGTGGGGTTCTTCCAATTCAGCATAGAAGTAAAAGTAGTTTTCGTCCCAGAGCATTTTTACCCTGGTACGCAAATGGGGCTTAGGTTTTTTATGCCCTTCAATATCTACAAAATCGTCTGTCCACTGAGCATTTTTCCATGATTGTTCGTCAGCTTTTCCGTCAATCATCAGTGAGTCTATGGGCTGCTTGCATATATAGGCCCGGGTTTCAATGAGGGGGTATTGTGCATAGGCTGATAGGCCTGTGAGTAACCCCAGAAGTAAAGTCAGTTTTAGTTTGAGCATAAAAAAATCCTCTCTTTTCAGGGAGAGGATTCAATATCTGAAATTCGTGTAAGCTTTAAAAAAGGTTTACGCCAAAGTATGTTTTTAACACCGTAATTATAAAGATAAATGCCAGAATGGTTGGTGCTAAATAGCTAATGGCAAAGTGTAAGTATTTCTGAACAAATGAGCCTTTATAGTTCGGAGATCCGTTGGCAAGTTCTTCGTCCAAACTGTGCTTCTTCCAAACATGAGCGGCAAAGAATACAATTAAACAGCCACCCAGCGGAAGGAAGGAATCATTGGCCACATTGGCAATAAAGCTCAGGAAGTCAGTGGCACTTTCTGCACCGGGGTAGGTAATGAAATTAGAGAAGAAGTCTGAGTAGCCATTGCCAAGTAGTGATGGTATACCAATGAGGTAAATAAGCCCCGCCACTAGCCAAACAGCTCTTTTTCTTTTAACCTTTTTCTCGTCTACCACATAGGCTACCGGTACTTCTAGCAGAGATACGGTAGAGGTGAGGGCCGCAAAACACAGAAGTACAAAAAACACGGTGCCGGCTATGGCTCCTAATGTACCGCCAATGGTACCAAAAATTTGAGGTAAGGTAACGAATATTAGGGCCGGGCCACTACCTACGCCTTCCATGGTACCGCCACTCATAAAGCCTATTAATGGGAAGATCATCATACCGGCAATCACGGCTATACCCACATCGGCCAGCGTAATGAAGGCCGCGGCAGAGACAATGTTTTCCTTTTTATTTACATAAGAGCCGTAAGTAATTAGTGCGCCCATTCCCAAAGAAAGAGAGAAGAAGGCCTGGCCAAGAGCGTTGGTTACTACTTCGGCATTTATTTCAGAAAAATCAGGTATAAGGTAGAATTTCAATCCTTCTACGGCATTTGGCAGGGTTAAGGAATATACCACAAGGGCTAGAATCATTACAATGAGTGTAGGCATCAGAAACTTAGCTGCCTTCTCTATTCCTCCTGAAACTCCTTTGGAAACCACATAGGCCGTAGTAGCCATAAAGAGCAGGCCATAGGCTCCAACTTTAAAAATGTCTTTAACAAACTCTCCAAACTGCTCGGCTATACCAAAGTTGCCCGAAGCCATTTCGAAAATATAGCCAAAGGCCCAACCGGCAATTACATTGTAAAATGAAAGAATAAGAAAGCCACTGAGAATGCCGAGTTTTCCAACAAAACTCCATTTTTTAAAGCCCAGTGCATTGAAAGCACCTACCGGGTTTTTCTCCGTTTTACGACCTATGGCAATTTCGGTAACCATTACCGGATAGCAGAGTATAAAGCAGAAAATCAGGTACATTACCACAAAGGCTGCACCACCTCCTTGTCCAACTTCATAGGGAAAACCCCATATGTTTCCTAATCCAACTGCCGATCCTGCTGCGGCAGCAATAAATCCAAGTCTGCTTGAAAATCCTCCTCTATTAGCCATTGATAAAAATTTAAAATCCGAATATATGGGATTCTAAAGAGTATTTGGGTGCGAACCTTATAAAAATCTTAAATGAAGGATGAACGGTGCTTCAGAACAGGAGCCTTGAGGTTTTGACCATAAAAACAGCGGTTCAACTAATGAAAAATTCCTATACTTGGAGCCTAACCAAAAAAACAGCCATGCCGGTGTTTACCAACGATGCCATTGTTCTTGGACTACTCATAATGGTGGTAGCCTGTGTATTCTATACCTCAAGTTCGGGAAAGCCCTTTTGGAAGAAATTCTACACCATAGTGCCCAGTATTTTGCTGTGTTATTTTTTGCCCGCACTACTCAACTGGCCGCTGGGGCTTATAGACGGAGAACAGTCTAACTTATACTATGTGGCTTCGCGCTATTTATTGCCGGCTTCGTTGGTTTTGCTTTGTTTGAGCATAGACCTCAAAGGGATAATGAACCTTGGGCCTAAGGCTATTATAATGTTTTTAGCTGCAACAGTAGGTATTGTCTTGGGCGGGCCATTGGCTATATTGCTTATTTCTTCTATTGCGCCCAGTGTGCTGGATGTAGGCGAGGGTCAGGAGGTATGGCGCGGACTTTCTACAGTGGCCGGTAGCTGGATTGGTGGAGGTGCTAACCAAGCCTCTATGAAGGAAATTTTTAAAGTTGGCGAAGACCTTTTCGCTACCATGATTGTGGTTGATGTGATTTGTGCTAACATCTGGACCGGGTTTCTGCTTTATGGAGCCAATATTAGTAAAAAGGTAGACGCTTGGCTTAAGTCTGATACCAGTGCTATAGACGATTTAAAGAGAAGGGTGGAAGAATATCAGGCCGGTATAGCTAAGATTCCCACCCTGGCCGATACTTATATGATTCTGGCAATTGCATTTGGAGGAACTGCTCTTGCTCACTGGGGATCTGATTTGATTTCGCCAATGCTGGCTGCTCGTATGGAATGGCTCAAGCGTTTTTCGTTAGAGTCACTAGCTTCAGGTTTCTTCTGGATTGTGGTAATTGCTACCACAGTAGGTGTTGGGTTATCATTTACTCGCTTGCGGAAATATGAGGGAGCGGGTGCCTCGCGGTTGGGTAGCGTATTTATTTTCATTTTGGTAGCCACCATTGGTATGAAAATGAACATCCGTGAGGTGTTTGATAACCTGGGACTATTCTCCATAGGTATTACCTGGATGCTCTTTCATGTACTCATTATGGTGGTGGTAGCCAAGTTGATTAAAGCACCATTCTTCTTTGTGGCTGTGGGAAGCCAAGCCAATGTGGGAGGAGCGGCTTCTGCACCAGTTGTAGCTTCTGCTTTTAGCCCTGCATTAGCGCCAGTGGGGGTTTTATTGGCTGTTTTAGGTTATGCCTTGGGCACTTATGGAGCACTGATTTGTGCTTTCCTGATGGAAAGAGCCTCAGCTTTTTGAGCGGTTCTCCAGTTCAAGCTGAATTTTGGTTTTGACACCTCCAAATGCCAGGTAAGGGTAACCTATTCCTACAATGAGAAAAATAGGAGCCATTTTGTATCCTTGTGGAGCATTCCTTAAATAAGAAACTATGACTATTACCACTGCTGCTAAAATTGCAGCAATGGTAATAGCTTTCTGAAGCTTTTTGAACTTGTTTAATTTAGCGTTAAGCTCCTCTTTGCTGTATTCGGAATATTCGTTGGTGCCATTCATGGAGATACAATCGTTATTTCAGACCAATTGTTTAATAGGTCTCTAAAATTTGAAACAGGGCATCTAGCTTTGGAGTGAGTATTATCTCAGTGCGTCTGTTCAAAGCTTTGTTTTCTGGAGTGTTATTAATGGCAATAGGGGAGTATTCGCCCCGGCCAGAGGCTGTAATCGTCTCAGGGTTTACTCCATTGTTTACAAGAATTCTGACAATGGATGTAGCACGCATCACACTCAGGTCCCAGTTGTCATTCATGTACTGAGATGTACGTGAGATAGGTACATTATCGGTGTGGCCTTCTACCATAATGTTGATCTCGTTATTTCCTTTGAGCGCATTGGCCAATTGTTTAAGTGCTTCAATCCCTTTGGCATCAACCTTGGTGCTTCCAGAACCAAAAAGCAGCTTTTCAGCCAAGGAAACATACACTTTGCCGTTTTTTACCTCAACTGTTAGTTCGCCCTCATCAAAGTTCAATAGTGCATCTGTAACTCGCTTTTTCAGTTGCTCAACGGCCTTTTCTTTATCGGCAATTAGTTTTTCCAATTCGGCCACACGCGCTTCTCTTTTGGCCAGGTCCTCCGCCAACTCCTGATTTTTCTTTCGTTCAATTTCGAGGTCATCTTCAATGGCCAAAAGCCGTTGCTGTTGTTGGGCCAGATCTGAATTTAATTGACTACTGTTGCTTAGCAGGTTGTCATAAAGTTGTTTTACTCTGTCGTAATCGGCTTTTACGGTATTGTATTCTTTTGTAAGTAGTTCAAGGTCGTTTTGCAAGGCGGCAGTTTTGCCTTTGTACTCTTCCACCTGCACTTCCAGCCTGCTTATCTTTTCTTCAGCAATTTCCAACTGCTCTTTCAGGTTGGCATTTTCATTTTCGAGGCCTGTTTTTTCATTAAAGAGGGCATCGAATTCTTTTTTGGCCACGCAAGAACTTAAAACTGTGGTGGCTGCAACAAGGAGAATAAGGTGAGTTTTTAGACGGCTCATAGGTTTTTTGACTTATAGGCAAATATGCTCATTTCGTTCGAGATTTAATGAAATGACAGCCAATTTGAAATTTAGTTTTGGGTGTTCAAAATGTTATGCATGCAGAGAATTATTCGATAACTTAACAACGAACCTAAAAACGTAAGAGTTACTCATGAGAACAGATGGAATGTTAAAAGACGATGCACTAAAAGGTAAAACCATAATTGTAACCGGTGGAGGCACAGGCCTTGGGAGGTCTATGGGTAAGTACTTTTTAGAGCTTGGGGCAAACCTTGTAATTACCAGCCGTAAGATGGAAGTGCTCGAAAAAACAGCCGCAGCACTTGAGGAAGAAACAGGTGGCAAGGTACTACCTATTGCTTGCGATGTAAGGGAATATGACCAGGTAGAAGCTGTTCTTAAACAAACTGAGGATCATTTTGGGGCTATTCACGGACTCTTAAACAATGCGGCAGGTAATTTTGTGAGCCCTACGGAGCGCTTGTCGCACCGGGCATTTAATACCATCATAGACATTGTTTTAAAAGGTACTACCAACTTTACTCTTGCCCTTGGGAAACGATGGATTGATAAGAAACAAGCAGGAACAGTGCTAAATATTGTAACCACTTATGCCTGGACAGGATCGGGCTATGTGGTGCCATCGGCTTGTGCCAAAGCGGGCGTTTTGGCTATGACACGTTCACTGGCGGTGGAATGGGCTAAATACAACATTCGTATGAATGCCATTGCACCAGGGCCATTTCCTACAGAAGGGGCCTGGAGTCGATTACTTCCAGGAGATTTGGTGAAGAAATTCGATCCGGCCAAGCTTGTGCCCGTAGGCAGAGTGGGGGAACACCAGGAACTTGCCAACCTTGCAGCATACCTCATGTCTGATTTTTCTTCATTTGTCAATGGAGAGGTAGTTACTATTGATGGAGGTGAATGGTTAATGGGAGCCGGAGAGTTTAGTCATCTGGAAAAAATACCTCAGGAAATGTGGGATATGCTTGAAGCTTCTCGCGGAAAAAAGGCATAAGCCCCAAATTACTTTGGGGCTACTGGAAGGCGAAGCGTAAGCTTAGGAATATTGAGTTATAGAGGAGTTTTTATCTATTGATATTCAGGATAGTTAACCGGTTTCGAAATGGAGATTTTTTTTTGTTTTAGCCTAAAAAAAACTCTTTTAAATCTTGTTCTTTCTATCAATATTCGCACAAAATTACCTATATGCGCAAGTGTATTTTTGTGTTTGGTTGGCTTTCAATCACTACTGTAAATCTGCTTTCACAGCAATACCAAAAGTTTTATGAATTACTAGTGCCATCGCTAAGTATAATAGCTATAAATCATGCCGATTTAGACAATGATGGATTCAAAGAAATTATTGTTAGTGGATTGGAGGATGGAGAAAGTCTTTCTGTAGTACTGAAGTACAACGGGAACACCTTTGAACGTCTAGATAATGTTTTTCCCAATGCCCCGATTGGTGAGGCTGTTTTTGTTCATATCGATGGTGATAATCTAATAGATGTTGTTTTCACTCAGGAAACAGATATCGGAAACAATGCTGCAGTTTATTTAAATCAGGGAGGGCTTGTGTTTTCCAGAATTAATGGGCTGGAAGAAAATGTTGTTCTAAGAGGTGTAAATGCGGTAGATATTGAAAATGACGGTGTGATCGAATTAATTGATCGGGGAGGGACTCTTTACACACTTGTACAGGCCAATGATGTTAAACGCTATATGCCAACCAGTGATATAGCAACAGATATTCACCTCTACGAACAGAGCAACTGGGTTGAAGCAGACCTCAATGCGGATGGTTTTAAAGACTTAGTACTCTTTAGGCCATCTGGCAAGGAATTTAATACGGTATTTATAAATAAGTCTGGTTCGTTGGAGCCAAACAACTTTCAAAACGAGATAGTCAGTGGTATGCATTTTAATACCGCAGATATTGATGCCGATGGACTGCCCGAGATTGTTTATGTGGATTACATAGATAACAAAGCCACACTTAACTTCTTAAAGTGGATGGGTGGGGAAATTTCGCAGTTGGTCGACATGCAAATAACTCTGGTCAACGTGCCAAATGAATTAAAAATCGAAGACTACGACTTAGATGGTGATTTAGATATTCTGTTATTGAACTTATTTGAGAATGAGCAACTCATTAATAAAGTGCTGATCAATAATAATGGTGTGTTCGATGAGTCAACCACCTTATTTATTGACAACAGTGTGGCCAAAACAGATTGGTTGGACTTTGATAATGATGGAGATTTGGATGTGGTGTTTTTTACTTACCCCAGTGTAGAAAACACCGGAATTGTTATTTCGAGAAACCAGTTAGTAGAAGGCTCCAGTCTTGTTAATCAAAGACCGACACCCCCCGTTCAGACTACGGCAGAGGTTTCTGAAACGGGTGTCAAGCTTAGCTGGACTAAGGCGTCAGACAATGAGTCAGAACAAGCTGCTCTTTTATACAATGTAGTGGTTGAGCAGATGGATGGAACGGTAGTATTTCATTCAATGTCTTCTGATAATGATTTGAAAACCAACACCAGAGGGCAGACATCTTCCCTGAGTCTTCCTTTAACCTGTATGCCAAATGGTCAATACAAGTGGAAGGTACAGGCAGTAGATCAGACTCGTTTGGTTTCCCCATTTTCTGACTTTGGTACCTTTACAATCGACAGAAATGCTCCTACAGCTCCTTCAAGTCCTCAGGTAATAGAAGCTTCAAGTAATTCTGTTTCAATTCAATGGCTCGGAGGACAGCATGTTACGCAGTATAGGATTTTTAGAAAGCTTTCTTCTGAAAATGCATACCCCTTACTGCCGCTTGCTTCGGTGGATGCTGAGACTCTCGTTTTTACAGACAGTAACTTGGAGTCTAACCTGGAATATGACTATAAAATTGAGGGCTACAGCTGTGGTTTTGAAGCACCATATGTAGAGCTTTCTGTAACAACTTCTAAGCTCGATTTTAATTTGTTGCCTATTGAGGTTATTGGTAACATTGAAGACCTGTTTGCAGCGAATTTGGCCGATTTTAACAATGACGGCCGAGTCGATATTTTTATTTCTGCCCTACTTAAGAATGGACAAGTAGTGTTTTCCATATACGAGCAGAAGTCAGATGGCAGTTATCTCGAGCATCAAATCACAAGAAATTCGCTAAGAGAAGAGGTTGTTGTGGTTGTAACAGACTACAATAACGATGGGCTTATGGATTTGGCTCAGCTTCAGGGTTCACTTGAGCTATTCTTGAACAAAGGAGACTTTAACCTTGAGCTTATGGAGGCAGAATCTATTGGCTTTCCCGGCTCCAACGGTATTGGATTCTTTGATATAAATAATGATTTAAAGCTGGAATATCCGACTCCGAAAGTATCTGAATGGAAGTGGCTTTATTATGATATTCTCAAACCTCAATCAGAACCCATTTTCATTCAAAAGGTAATGGCCACTACCCAACAATTGAATAAACCAGCAGAGAATGTTGAGTTGATTGATGTTAACCGAGATGGTAAAAAGGATTTTCTGTTCGTCTACTATGATCGATTGGTATTGCTCACAAATACGAATAGTGGTTATGATGAGAGTACGTATTTTAAAATAGGAGAGGGAGGTATTTTAGACGTTATAAGTGGCGACTTTAATTCAGGAAACGAATTTCAAATCTTAGTTCAGGGAACTAACGAATCGCAATTTAGCTTGGCGGTTTGCACCATGGCAGATGGGCAATTGAAAGAACAACTTGTCTTAACAGAGAATCTTGTAGGTAACCCTTTGGTGGCCGATTTTAATAATGATGGTTTGAGTGATATTGTGTATAACGAATACGTACTGAATGGAACTTCTATTGTAGGAAAAAGAACCATTATAGCCTACAGTGAAAAAGATTCGAATAGCTATACTTTTCAGAGGCTACCAGATTATGGAGTAGACCTCTTGGCTCTGGCCGACAAAGATAATGATGGCGACCTCGACATCTTGGTTTCTCAGTATCATTCCAGCCTTAGATATACTACAATGAATTGGTTGGATAACTATCTGGACGAGTTGGATATGACAAAGCTCAATAGTTCGCCCAGTAAAGTGAAGAATTTAACGCTAAGCCCTAATCATGCTTTAAATACCGTAAGAATACAGTGGGAGAGTGCCGAAGACAATGAATCGGAAAGTAATAAGCTGCACTACGAAATATCTATCAAAGACTCAGAAGGGAATTATCTAATTGCTCCTTGGTCTACAGCAAATGGATTGCGACTAACTACAGAGAGGAGGAATTTTGTTTCTACTCTTGAAACCACAATCAACTGTATTCCCAATGGTGTGTATACTGTATCTGTACAAGCTATTGACAATGGGTTCAGAGCATCGGAACTAGATTATACTGCAACATTCGAAATGAATGGTACTGCACCTGTTGCACCAATTGTGAGATATACTCATATTTCAGATACCAAAGTACTTCTGGAGTGGACTGATCGTTCAGTTTCTGAACAATCCTATAGGATTTATCCATTTGAATTAAATGGAGAGACACTCTTTTCGAACGAAATCCCTGCCAACTCTACATCATACCTTTTGGAAAACTTATTGGCCGATACCGAGTACTCGTTTAAGGTGGTACCCTATCATTGTGCGTTCGAAGAGGCGGCAACAATAGTTACTTTTAAAACCTATCCCTTACTTTATACAGAAACCAATGTTCTCGATGGATCTCCCTTTAATGACTTTAAAAGGGGAGATTTTGATAATGATGGTACAATGGAAATTGTTTACCTGTCTGGAGATGAAGGCAATGAGCTGAATATCTTTAAATATGTAGACGGAAATTGGGTTAGTTCGCGTGCTCAGGTAGACCAAAAAGGACCTGTAGCAGGTTTTCTCACAACCATCGATTTTGATGGAGATGGATTGCTGGATGTAGCGCACTTTGGAAATACTGAAGAGGGACCGAAACTGAGTGTCTTTTTAAATAAGGGGAATTTTCGTTTTGAGATAAAGAACCTCATATTGTCATTGGCAAGTGGCTTTGGAATAAGAGGTGCTCCAATTTGGGTAGACTTCGATCACGATGGTGATATAGATGTGGTATGTAACGTTACGAACCAAACAGGTTTTAAAGAAAGCACGGTCTTCTTAAGCAATGAAGGTGACTTTTTTAAAGAAAGACTTATGCTTGAAGGATTCAGTATTGGCGGTGAAGCTTTTGTCGACCTGGATAATGATGGGGATAAAGATTTGTTTGGTCATTTATTACGTGAGCCAGTGCTTTTGTATAATGATGGCAAGGGGAACTTTAAGTTGTCTGAAGCAGTGCCTCTGGTAGGAGCACCAACTTTGAGATACTATGAGAGTCATTTCCAATCTGTGTGGAGCGATTTTGATCGTAATGGCTATTTGGACTTAATGTATGTAGGTGATTTAAGCTCAAACCCGAGTATCGTCTACTTTACTCAGGAGGATGGTCAGTTTAGTTTAAGGTCAGACTTTCAAGGCATTACTTTGGAGATAAACCATCTTAATGTAGCAGATATTGATCATGATGGTGATCTGGATGTGATATTGATGTCTTACTACCCCTTCTTCTATGTCAATTCAGGCGATGGTAGTTTTGAGAGAATGCGTAGGGGTGAATTTGAGAATTATGTTAAATATGGCATGGCTACCGCGTCTATTGTCGAGGATTTCAATGGCGATGGTTCTGTAGATATTTTTATGAAAAGAGGTAAAAGGCTAGATTATTACCTTTCCAGTGCCTCTACGGGTTGGGGAAGAACAAATAACCCACCAGCCAAACCCAATAATCTTTGGGCATATAATGTAACCAGCGGTGTACTAATTACTTGGGATGATGCGGTTGATGACCTCACTCCCAAAGAGAATATGCGATATCATGTTCACTTAAAGTATGAAGATGACGGCACAATTCTTAATCCAAGGTATGACAATAATCAACTGAATAAGACAAAGAACGATCTTCTTTTTACCAAGGACAATCAGCTTTTTATAAAGAGAGATATTTCGGGTAGAGTCATGTCTGCCTCTATTCAGGCAATCGATGCGAATGGTCTTGCTTCCGCTTTCTCCTACACTCTTCCTTTCGATTTGGTTACAGGACTTAATGAAGGTTCTAGTCAAGTAAAGATGAATATCTCACCTAACCCGACTAGCGAGATCATAAATATTACTTATGAAGGAGGCTATATCGGCAATGTGACGCTTGATATAGTGAATGTGGAAGGTAGGATAGTGAAGCAAGTTGAGACTCATAAGAGCAGTGCTATTTTCCAAGAATCGCTGAGGATAGAAAACCTTAAGCCAGGTATTTATACCTTGAGGGTTAGAGAAAAGAAAGAGACGAAAACAGCCAGATTTATTAAACTAGACTAAACCTTGCATTTTAAACTTCACACAAACTTTAAATTGCCTAACCCTTAAGCTAACATTCGGGCTGTAGCTTACCTGAGTGTTTCGGAAGGCTGTACTAGGATTAATTATTCTTGGGCAATCTGCGTTGATTTGGGCGCAGATTAGGAGCAATAATGTACTTATTTCTACCTCCTCCAATTCGGCCAATACACTCTCCGTGCAGCTTAGGTCATTGAATGGTCTGGGCAATTTTTATACCTCTACCGATCCGGATTCTGCCTTTTACTATGCCAAACGTGCGTTGGATGAAGCGCTTGAATCCGGCAACCTTCACCAGCAGGCGCAAGCGCAACGCACCATAGGGCAGGTCTTCTATCTACAAGGGGCTTATGACAATGCTATTGCCTACCTCACCGATGCACTCGCCAAGTTTAGTCAGCTAGAAATGAAAGCCGAGACAGCCCAAACCCTACTTTCTCTAGGCGCGGCTTATCAGTTTCATAACTTATGGGCCGAAGCGATTAAAGAGTATAAGAGGGCTCGTAGCATTTTTGAACAGCTGGCCGATTCTACAGGAATGGCAGAAACCTATGGCGTTATTGGGCATTATTTTGAAAAAACTGCCCAGGCTGATTCTGCTTTTTACTATCAATACAAAGCATTGCGGCTCTACGAGGCTTTAGACGATCCCAGAGGAAAAGCCATTATTTATGATAATATAGGTAGTGTTTATGAAGACCTGGGGCAGTTCGATAAGGCATTCGAATACTTCTTACTATCGGCTCATTACGACTCCCTGTGTAATAACTTGCCCGCTTTGGTGAATACACTCAATAATCTGGGAGATACCTTTAGAAAGCGAGGCAAAGTGGCCGAAGCTGTTGCCTATACCAACCTAGCGCTGCACTTGGCCGATTCGCTGCAACTCAACTACGAAGTTCTCAGTGCCTATCACGACATGGCCAAAGTTTACCGGTCGAACGGGCAGTTGAGTCTGGCACTTAGTTATTACGACAGTGCCTATGAGTTTTCGCAAGAGCTCTTCAACTCACAGATTGCCGGCCAAATAGCCAATTTTCAAACCCTCTATGAAACACAAGAAAAAGAGCAAGCCATAGCCCGCCTGGAGGCTGGGAAGAGAATTGATCGGCAGGCGAAAAATTCACTCGTAATAGGTGGTTTAGGACTGGTGTTTTTTACAGCACTCGTGGCCATACAAGAAAGAAAACGGAGAAACCAGGCTACTGAGGCTCTAAAGGCTCAAAAAGCATTGAGCGATGAGCGAATACGCAATATTGAGCTGGAGCAGCAGGCCCTTCAGGCACAACTGGAAAATAAACGACTCAAAGAGGAACAATTCTATTTGGAATTGGAAGCCCGAAGCCAGGATCTTACGGCTAAGACATTGCACATTATTCAAAAAAACAGGTTACTCAAAGATATCCGGGAGCAAATCGATCAGCTGGAAAAAGAGTCTAAAATGAAAGCCGAAGTGCTGGAAGGGCTAAGTAACAGCATCGATAAGGGCTTTCGGTTCGATACGGAGTGGGAACACTTTCAAGACACCTTCAATCAGGTACACGATGACTTTACCCTCCGCATTCGAAGCCAGTACCCAGAACTCACCGATTCTGATATTAGGCTGTGCTCACTAATCCGCATGGGTATAAGCTCAAAAGATATTTCAACCCTGCTGGGAATAAATACCGATAGTCTCAGAGTAGCTCGATATAGGCTAAAGAAGAAGCTTCATCTGAGGCATGGTCTCAAACTCAAAGAATTTCTAGCCGAGTATTAAGTAAAGCTTGTTAACATTTTATGTGTTTATAAGTTTTTGATTTTCAGTAGGTAATGGTTCTCTGTATATGTTTTGTTAACGTTTTTGAGTAGCAATTTATCACTTGCTTAACCTCCGGTTCATCAAGCCTTATTAGGTCATTTTCATATTTGACCCATTCAATTTCACGAACAAAAACAACTATGAAAAGACTATTACTAACCATTGCAATCATTGGCCTTATAGCCACCCCTGCGTTTAGCCAAGGGGTAGTTAAAGGCAGGGTGTTGGATGAGCTAGGCCTGCCTTTGCCTGGGGCAACTGTGCTGTTGCCGGGTTTAGAGAAAGGAATGCCAACCGATGCCAACGGCTACTATACTATAGTTGAAGTGCCGGCCGGTGAGCACAACATCACCGTTACTTTTGTAGGCTACAAAAAGATAGAGCAGCAAATAACCGTTTTAGACAACACCACTACCACACAAAACTTTTCTATGGAGCCCGGATACACCACAGGGGGCGAAGTGATAATAGTGGGCGATCGTTTGAAAGGGCAGGCCAAAGCGCTCAACCAACAACGAACCAACGCTAACATTACCAATGTGGTAGCTGCCGACCAGATAGGTAGGTTCCCCGATGCTAACATTGGCGATGCCCTAAAACGAATACCGGGTATTACCATCCAGAACGATCAGGGAGAAGCCAGAAACATTATTGTGAGAGGCTTGGCTCCGCAGCTCAATTCAGTAACGCTCAATGGTGAACGAATCCCCTCGGCAGAAGGAGATAATAGGAATATTCAACTAGATCTTATTCCGGCCGATCTGATTCAAACCATTCAGGTAAATAAAGCCGTTTTGCCCGATATGGATGCCGATGCCATTGGTGGTTCTGTGAATCTTGTAACCCGCTCGGCTCCTGCAGGAAGAAGGCTGTCCGGCACCCTTGCCTCAGGGTATAACTTCCTGTCCGAAAAGCCCATATGGACCGGTACACTCATTGCTTCCGATCGTTTTGCCAACGGCAAACTTGGAGCGGTCTTTTCGGCCAGCTACAATAATCATGACTTTGGCTCAGACAATGTGGAGGCCGTGTGGTATGAAGGAGACAATGGCGAAGCACTTATCGAAGAATTCGACATTAGAGAATACCAGGTGCAGCGGGTACGAAGAAGCTTTAACCTCGCTCTCGACTACGAAATCAATGCCAATCACAAACTCTATCTATCCGGAGTATATAACTGGCGAGACGATTGGGAAAATAGGTTTAGAATGCGCGTGTCACAGATTGATGATGCTTTTGATGATGGCGATGCCATTTCTACAGGCACGCGCACCTGGAATTTGCCGGCTAGGGTAGAATACCAAACCAAAGGCGGCCTTGACAGTGATAGAGTTAGAAAGAGAAGGCTGGAGGATCAGCGCAACAGAAATATTACCCTAAAGGGAGAGCACTTGTTTAACAGTCTGAAAATGACCTGGTCTGCTACCTATGCCAAAGCATCTGAAGATCGCCCCAACGAGCGATATATCTCGTATCGCCAGAGTAACCAGAATGTGTTTGTAGACCTACGCGACCCGGGTTTCCCTTTGGCCAACCTCATTAACCCTGCCGACAACCTGAACATTGGCTTAAATGAGATTTCTGAAAACCATGACTACACAGAAGATGAGGATTTCAATGCAAGAGTAGACTTTCAGAAGCCATTGACCAGCAAGGCACTCCTTAAATTTGGAGGAAGAGTAAGAACCAAAAACAAACTAAGAGACAACTCTTTCTTCTCATACGAACCTGTCGATGAAGATGCCTTTGGCGCAAGGTTGGGCAATGTACCCAACAGCAGCTACACCAACCCTAACTATCTGGCCGGTAGCAAATACAAAGTAGGTCGCTTCGCTACTCCGGCATTTTTAGGAGGATTAGACCTTAAGAATCCTGCCCTTTTTGACGAAACCGATGAGTTAGGCGAGTATGCGGCCAGCAACTATAGTGCAACGGAGAATATTTATGCCACATACGCCATGGCCGATATACAATTCAATGAAAAACTCTCAGGCATAGTAGGTCTGCGCTATGAAGCCACATCCATTGATTATACCGGTAATATTTTCGATGTAGATAACGATGTGGTCACCGGAACTTCAGACGATCAGAACTATGGCAATTTTATGCCCGGACTACACCTCAATTATAACTTTAGCGATTATTCTATTTTACGCTTTGCCTGGACAAACACTATTGCCCGACCCAATTATTTCGATTTGGTGCCCTATGCAGAGTTTAGCCCGGACGATCAGGAGCTGGTACGTGGTAACCCTGCCCTGGAAGCCACAACCTCTATGAACTTCGATCTGATGTTCGAAAACTACTTTGAAAACATTGGTATCATTTCGGGCGGTGTGTTTTACAAAGATGTAGACCACTTTATTTATGAGCGGGTTATTGAAGGCTACAACGACCCTGAGTTTGGCAATGATTTGGAATATACCACCTTCGAAAACGGAGGTACGGCTGAAATATATGGAGTGGAAGTGGCTGTGCAGCGACAACTATGGAAAGGCCTTGGGCTTTACCTCAATTACACTTATACGCAATCTTCAACCACCGGTATTCAGGGCCGAGAAGGAGAAGATATTGAGTTGCCGGGAACAGCCAACAATATGTTCAATGCATCATTGAGCTACGAAACGCCCAAACTGGTGCTCAGAGCCTCGCTCAATTATGCCAGCGATTATATAGATGAATTGGGAGGCGATGCCTTTGAAGATCGTTTTTACGACAAACAGACCTTTATAGACCTGAATGGTTCTTACGCCTTTACACCACAATGGAGGTTTTTCTTTGAGGTGAATAACCTCACCAATCAGCCATTGCGCTATTATCAGGGAGTGAGCAGCCGCACCATGCAGGTAGAATACTACAACGTTAGGTTCAATGCCGGCTTAAAATTCGATTTGTTCAACGACTAGTTAGTTTACTATTAACAGATTTAAAGAAGGTGGCCTTAAGGCTACCTTCATTTTTGCTATGATAAAGAAAATTAATCTACTAATCCCTTTGGTTTGGCTTATGGCCATGGCTTGCAACAACCAACAGCCAACTATAAAACCTATACTGGTTACCGAAGCAGTAAAGCATGACTCTGACGATCCGGCCATTTGGATTAACCGCCAGGATCCTTCCAAAAGCCTTGTTATTGGCACGGATAAACACGAAGATGGGGCCTTGTATGTCTTCGATTTGCAGGGAAGAATTTTTCCGGAAAAAGTGGTGAGAGGACTAAAGCGCCCGAACAATGTAGACGTTGGTTATGATTTGGTACTAGGCAAAGACACAGTAGACTTTGCCGTAACCGGTGAAAGACTCACTTCCATGCTTCGGGTATACTCTGTCCCGGATATGAAGCCAATTGATGGAGGAGGTTTTCCTATGTTTGAGGGAGAAACGGCTCCGGAACATCGAGACCTTATGGGCATTGCCCTGTATCAACGCCCTGCCGATAAGAAGACCTTTGTAATTATGGGGCGAAAAACCGGGCCAAGCCAAGGCTATTTGTGGCAATACGCGTTAGAGGCAGACTCGCTGGGCCAACTGCAGGCCCGGTTGGTAAGAAAGTTTGGCAAGTTTAGCGGGGTAAAGGAAATTGAAGCTATTGCAGTAGACCATGAACTGGGGTATGTCTATTATTCCGATGAAAATGTGGGCATTCGAAAGTATTATGCCGATCCTGAGAAAGGTAATGAAGAGCTTGCTCTTTTTGGTACTGAAGGCTTTGCAGATGACCACGAGGGAATTTCAATCTATACTACAGAAAATGGACGGGGCTTTATTCTGGTTTCCGATCAGCAAGCTAATAGCTTCAGAATTTTTCCCAGAGAAGGAGAAGCACAAGACCCTCATTCACACCAGTTGTTAAAGGTGGTCAGGCTATCGACCAAAGAGAGTGATGGTTCTGAAATAACCAGCTTGCCATTGAACGATATGTTTAAAAAAGGGCTCTTTGTAGCCATGTCAGACGATCGCACCTTTCAATACTACCGCCCGGAAGACCTGCTCGATAGCCTTTTAAAGAAGTAGCAGCTTACCTTTTGGGCAAGTACTGTAAACTAGAAAACCATAGTTCTTTTCTAGGCAGGCCTGAGGGAAACAAATTCCTCAGGCCTGTCTTCCACAAACAGCTCTGCCAATTTTGTTCTTTGCATGGTTCGTGGCTTTCTCTTAGTTTAGGAGTTCTTCATTCCGATTGTATGAAAAAGACCTCTCTATTCGCGCTGGGAGTTTTGGTCGCTATGGGCTGTAGCCCTACTTCTCAGAACTCGATTTTCGATGAACTCCTTTCTTCCACAGAATACATTGATGGCACTACTGAATACCTGGCCTCGCCTTATGTAACGGCAGGAGACCGGTTATACATGGTGGGGCATCAGGACGGAACTTTTCCGGACCTTGGCTGGCATGTGACTGGTGAAATGGGGGGTATTTGGGATCACCCCATAAAGCTAATGGATGGCTTTAGCATCTCACTCAATAGCAATGGGCAGAGCGTTTGCCTGGAAGAGGCCGAAAAGTTCAGAAATTACCCTTTTGCCAATAAGCACTTCTATAAACTCAACCAGTTGGGCCTGGAGGCCGAGCGAACTCAGTTTGTGCCTGACGGTGAAGAGGCTGTATATGTGGAGCTCAAGTTGAAAAACCTGGGTGGTGAAACAAAAACTGTCGACCTGACCTTCTCTGGTATGATCGATTTGAGGCCTGTTTGGCTGGGCGAACGAACCCAGATGAATGATGGACAGGACAAAGCCCAATATGAAAAAGCAATAGATGGAATAGTGGGCAAAGATGCCGATAACGAATGGTATGTGGCTTTTGCCTCCAATACGCCTTCAACCGGCAACTCTGTGGGTATGGTGCCTTGCGATTATGAGCAAAAAGGAAAAGGAGTAAATGCTTCGCTGACGTATGCGTTGAAGGTGAAACCCGGAAAAACGGAGACCATTGCTTTCGTAATTGCGGGCTCCCATCAATCCAAAGAAAAAGCTTTGAACACACTCAGTCGGGTGAGGGAACAGGCTGGAGATATGCTACAAAATAAGGCCAAAAGGTACCAAACCATTGCCCAAACGGCCGAGTTGCACATTCCTGACCAACGCCTTGAGCAAGCCTTTCGCTGGGTAAAATATAATACAGACTGGCTGGTGCGCGATGTAGAAGGCCTTGGAAGAGGCATTACTGCCGGAATTCCTGACTATCCGTGGTACTTTGGAGCCGATAGTGAATATGCGCTGCAAGGGGCGGTAGCCATAGGCATGCACGATGTCTCTGAAAAGACCATTGCCCTTATCGACAGTGTATCAAACGCTATTAATAAGGGTAGTGGTAAAATTATCCATGAAATGTCTACCAATGGTGCGGTCTTTAATCCCGGCAATCTCAACGAAACTCCTCAATATACCAGCCTTATATGGGAGGTGTTCAAGTGGACAGGCGATATGGATTTTCTTAAAAAGCACCATGCTACGGCTATAGCCGGTTTAGATTGGCTCTTAAAAGAGCATGATGAAGATGGTAATTTGTTGGCCGATGGTTATGGCATGATGGAAATTCATGGACTGGAGTCTGAGATGATCGATGTGGCAGCGTATACCTATAAAGCCTTCATTGATGCTGCTCAGATGGCCCGGGTATTGGGTGAAGAAGAGCGGGCTGCCGACTTTAGTGCTAAGGCCGAGCAACTGGCAAATACAATTAATACCGATTTCTGGGTTGAAGAGTTTGACTCCTATGCCGATTTTATTGGCACGGCTAAAGAGGCCTTGCATTTAATTGATGGAGCCATCGTAAGGGCCGATACTCTGAATAAGCCCTGGGCTGTTTTGGAACTTAAGAATACTCAAAAGAAAATAAGGAGCTATGCTCCAAATAAAAAACAAGGCTTTGTGTTATACCACAACTGGGTGGTAAACACACCCATGGAGGTGGGGGTGGCCAAAGAGCAGTATGCCCTCAGGGCCCTGAAAACAGGTAGTAAATATGTGAATCCGTTTGGCGTATTCGTAACAGGCATCGACAGGGACGAATCGGCCGGAACAGATGATGGTGGCTTTGCCAAGAAGATGAAGATTTTTAGCTATACCGGTGCTGTTATGACTTTACCGACCGGAGTTCAGGCTATTGCAGAAAATAATTATGGCAGACCGGATGAAGCATTGGATTACTTGCAGCGAATGACCAACTCATTTAGCTATGCCCTGCCGGGGTCTATGTATGAAGTGAGTCCCGATTTTGGGATGATTGTTCAGGCCTGGAATATTTATTCCTACGCTTTCCCCATTGTACGTCAGTTTTTTGGAATAAACCCTATGGCTCATCGCTCGGAAGTAATGATTAGCCCTTTAATGCCTTCGACCTGGAATGAGGCCGCTATAAACAACCTAAAGGTAGGGGAGCATTTGCTTTCGGTGGCGTACAAGCGTTTGGATAATGGAGAAGAGCTAACTATAAGCCAGCCTGATGATGCCCTGAGTATGGTGTTCGATGAAGAGCGTTATGAAGTAACTGTGGTTAGGGGTGAGCAGCTAAGAAACAACGGCCCCCAAATAAGACTAAAAGGAAAAGAAATTGTAGTGATTCTCCGACCAAGATAGTTTGAATGGCTTTGGAGAAAGTTTCTTTCTCCTGGTTGCATAAGAAAAAAGGAGAAGTTCTGTCAAAAAAACCTGTTTGGTCTTTGATAGTACTCAAAACTTCTCCTTTAGGTTCTATACTTCAGTGGCACCTGGGCCTTTCCTAAACATCTTCTTTACGGCCTGTTCCAGTTCTTCAGCCGCTTTTCTTAAGTGGAATTTAGCCTCTTCGAACTTAGGCTCATTTTTGGTTTTAAAGTCCTGTAGCTTGTCTTCCAGCTTATCGCGTTGTTTCTTCAGGTCTTCTATCACATCTTCCATTTCTTCGCGAGCCTCGGCTCCGGCCTCTTTGGCCTTTTCTACCAGCTCATCTATTTTCTCTCTGATTTCTTTCAGTAACTTCTCTGTGTCCATTAGTTTGTAGGTCTTGTTTTAATGGTGGTTGAAACATTAATCCAGCAGCCCACTTTAATAGGATCTCCCTCATTTTTGTTGGCTGTGAATACATCAGAAACTGTGGGGAACTGTGCTCTGGCCTGGGCCATTCCTTCCTTATTACCCGCTTTCTGATATAAATCGTATGCTGCCATATAAATGGCTCTATCATCGATTTGGCTTTGTTGCTTAGCACATTCGTTGAAGCTATTCATGTACATATTAGCTACCAAAGTAAGTGCCTGCGCTTCATAAGACTTGTGTGTTTCTGCAGCCTGGAAGGCTATTTTTCGGGCCTCTTGCTTGTTGCCCTGGGCTATGTATACCGAAGTGAGCCCCAGTAAAAGATCTGCCTTTTTCTCAGGGTTTTTAGACAAGCTCACAGCTTGTTGATAGAATTTTACTGCCTTATCATATTCTTTAGTGGAATAGGCTCTTTGAGCAATTACTTTGGCCATTCCTTCAGTAGGTTCCAGTTTCTGAATAATCTCGGCCGATTTCAGGAAGTATGTACTTTCGGTACAGCCCTGATTGAGTAGCAATCCGAAAATCTTTTTGGCCAGCTTTAGGTCGTTGGTATTGTTATTCAGGGGAGGGGCCAGATTGGTATTAATGAAGTCACAATTGAGGTCATCACCAATAATCTGTGTGAGCAAACCATTTACAGCCGCACGGTATCGGTCTAGTTTGTCAGAATCTTCACCTTGTTGTTCTTTGCGGTCAATAACATCCAGCACTTTGCCATAAACATCCAAAACCTGATCGTTCGAAATGGAGTTGCCATAGGCCTTGTAGCGTCTCACCACATCCATGTAAGAAACAATGTTGTTGTTAATAACCTCTTCTGGTTTTTTGTAGGCTTCGTGGTATGCCTCTAGTGCTTCACCTATTTTTTCACGATTCGATTTCCAATATTTATAGTAGCGATAGGCCTTATTGTTTACTTCCAGGTCGCTTAGACCAAAGTATTTCTCTTTTAAGTTGAAGGCAATAAACATCGAGTCGAGCAACACATTCTGTTTGGTCTCGTCCGTTTCGGCTTCTGCCAGGTTTTCGTAAGCTTTATATGCGTTTATGTACAGACCATCGTACAAATCAGGGGCATTTTTCATGAGCCAGCTAAGCGAATTGGCCGCTTGTCTATACCTATCGATAGACATGGCATCAACCGATAGAGCAAATCTTCTTTTTGCTTCTTCGGCAAGTACCGGATCATCAGGCAATTTTAGCTGACTTTCCTGGCTCATTCCCACTTGAGCAATACATAAGGTAAGTAGTACAAAGAATATCCTTTTCATAACAATGAGTTTTCTAACCAATCATTTAATCAAACATTTAGCCAAAAAGCTAAGGCCACGCGAAACTAACAGGTCTTAGAAAGTATGAATAAATGCATGGATTATCAAATTGTTGTTTTTAGCTCAAATATAACGGTCAATTGCTTACTCTTGTTCTCAATTTAGTGCTTAGCTGTATCCAGCAGTCTACGTCAATTTGGTCTCCATCGAACAAGTTATTTTCGAAAGCTTCTTCCCGCGTTGGGAATCTTTTAGCAGCTTCTTCCATACCCTTCTTGTCGCCTGCTTTTTCGAAAGCGTCATAGGCTACCAGGTAAACGGCCTTGTCCTGAACCCGATCATGGCGTTCGGCACAATCGTTATAGCTGGAAAGATAAAGATTGCCAATGAACGAGTAGGCCACAGAGGTTTGGCCGGGGTCTGCTGCCACAGCCTCTAAGGCACTGGCTCTTGCCTTGGGTTTATCATTGTTTAAAAAATATATTTCGGCCAGACTCAGATATATCGCTGCGCGCTTATCGGCTACAGATTCCAGCTCAATGGCTTTCACATAGTGCGTTGTGGCTAGAGCGTAATTCCCCTCTGCTGCAGCGTATTGAGCCAGTATTTTATGAAGTCCCGGACTTGGCTCGCTTCTGGAGAGTATATTGAGGGCTTTTAGGTAATGTTCCGATTTTCCACATTTAGAGTCGAGGGTGAGCGATACAATTTTCTTGGCTAAATACACGCTGTCCGGGGCAGTCATGTGGGTAGCTATTTGCTTAATTGCCTGACAATGTTCGTTGACATTCAGTGTTTTAAAAACCTGATCATCGGCATATTTGCTGTAGGTTTCGTATAGCTTGAGGTTTTTTGAGAAGTACCTTGAGGCAATTTGCCTGCTGGCCAGTTCATAGTTGGCCAATATTTCTGCCGTTGACAAAGGCTTTACCAGCTCATGGTATTTGTTGGTTATATACATAAAAGCTACCAGGTTGTTGTTTATTACCTCATCGGGGCTTTCAAAGAGTTCATGGAAAAGAGGGTAGGCTTCTGCTACTTTCTCCTTGTTGTTCAGAAAATAATCGAAGTACCGAAAGGCCAGTTTGTTCTTTTCAATATCTGTCAGGCCAAAGTGCTTTTCTTTAAGGCGGAAGGCAATAATTAGCGAATCGAGAAGTACATTTTTCTTGGTTGTGTCTTCCACTTTACCGGCTGTTTCTTCCAGCGCTTTGAATGCTATGCTGTAGACACTAGAAGATGCCTTGGGAGCATTCTGAAGCAGCCAGTGAATAGATGGCAGAGCCTTCTCATAATAACCAAAGTGCATGTTGTCTCCGGCCATCACTAATTTTTCATTAATCGCATGCTCAGAAGGAGTGTCTTGAGCATAGGTTAAACCCACCGTGAACACGGTGAGAAGCAGGAAAGTAAGTACTCTCATTTTGTTTAAGGTTTATTGAACCTAGAAGGTAGTGGAATAAACCCTTAAATCAAACTAATTTATTAGTTCAATTTCTAAACAGGTTGGTAAACGAGAAGCTTTCTCCATCGAACAGGCCTTTGTCGCTAAGTTTAAGTTTGGGAATCACAAGTAAGGCCATAAAGGAGAGGGTCATGAACGGAGAATTGAGTTTGCTACCGAGCTTCTTGGCCATGGCATCAATAGCCGTATATTTTTGAGCGACCACATACCCGTCTTCGGCCGACATGATTCCTGCTACAGGCAATGGTAAAACCATTTCGTTGTCAGAACCCACGGCACTTACTCCACCCTGCGATTCAATAATGAGGTTGATTGCTCTTGCCAAATCCTCATCGTTGGTGCCAACAGCTATAATGTTGTGGGAATCGTGCCCTACACAAGAGGCAATGGCACCTTCTTTTAGCTGAAAGCTTTTAATAAAGGCTATTGCCGGCCGGGCCTTATGATACCGATTTACCACCACCATTTTAAGGATGTCTTTCCGGGGATCCGAAACAGCCATTCCCTCAGCATTGATTGGGCAGGGAAGCCATAGACTGTTTGTAATGAGCTGCCCATCCATGGCCTCAATTACCTGTACTTCCCGGCCGGTAGCTTTAACAGCTATTTGCTTCGCTGATACAGGCTCACAATCGAAGCGATTAATTATTTCGTTGTCAACTCTCGGAATAAGGGTTTTGCCTCTTTCGGCAACAGCTTTGCCATTAATATAAGTGGCCAATACATTAAACTCCTGTAAGTTGTTAACTACAATAAAGTCAGCCAAATCGCCTATTTGCAGGGTGCCCACGTCTAAGGAGTAGTGGTCTACAGGGGTAATACAGGCTGCAGTTAATACATCGAACAAATTGAAGCCTTTGGCGAGTGTACGTTTTACGAGTTGATCAATGTGCCCTTCCACAAGGTTGTCAGGGTGTTTATCGTCAGAGCAGAACATGAGCATATCTGGAGCTTCACCAAACAGCTCCACAAGGGCATCAAAGTTTTTGGCCGCAGAGCCTTCGCGAATAGCTATTTTCATACCATGCTTTAATTTGTCTCTGGCTTCATCGGCAGTAAAACACTCGTGGTCAGTACTCATTCCCGCCTTCACATACTTTTCAGCTTGTTCTCCTCTAAGGCCCGGTGCATGGCCATCTATAGGTTTTCCGGCTTTTTGAGCACTTTCTATTTTCTGCCGTACTGTCTCATCGCCATACAATACACCCGGCCAGTTCATCATTTCTGCCAGATACTTTACCTCAGGCTTTTGCAACAAATAGTCAACTTCCGCAGCACTAATTTCGGCCCCGGCTGTTTCAAAAGTAGTTGCTGGTACGCATGATGGTGCCCCAAAGTAAAACTTGAAATTTACCTTACGTCCGTTTTCAATCATGTATTCCACTCCCTTAACTCCGAGCACGTTGCCTATTTCGTGCGGGTCGGAAACCGTGGCTACTGTGCCATGTACCACTGCCAACCGTGCAAATTCAGAGGGTACAAGCATGGAGCTCTCCACGTGCACATGAGCATCGACAAATCCGGGTAGTATGTATTGGTCGGCAACCTGGTTGGTTTCTTGTATTGAAACTATTTTGTTGCCCTCCATACGGATTTCACCATCAAATATCCTCCGGTTTCTGACATCGACAATATGGCCTGATATTTTCATGCTACAATGTTAAAGAATTGCCCCATGGAATTCCAGCCGGTGGAGAGCTTAGAGCGAAAAGTAGCTATAGTTTGGGCTAAGTATAGGAGGCTTAGTGCCTGGCTTGTGGGTTTCTTTATTAAAAAATGGAAGATAAGCCTTTGAATCCTACCTTTGCGCAAACTTCTGAAATGACCAAGATTAATATTGCCATAGACGGACTCTCGGGCTGTGGAAAGAGCAGCACGGCCAAAGCCGTAGCCAAGGCACTGGGCTATAAATTCATAGACACCGGAGCCATGTACAGGGCTGTAACCTTATATATGTTAGACAAACAAGTGGATATTAATAACCCTGATGCGGTTGAAGAGGCCTTGGCCAATATTCGGATAGATTTTCGTTTTGATTCTGAAACACAGAAAAACGAAACCTTTTTGAATGAACAGAATGTTGAAACAGCGATACGTTCAATGAGGGTGGCAGGCCAGGTAAGTCAGGTGGCTGCCATTAAGGCCGTAAGAAAAGCAATGGTTGCTCAACAGCAGGCCATGGGTAAAGACAAAGGAGTGGTAATGGACGGGCGCGATATTGGTTCTGTCGTTTTTCCTGACGCGGAACTAAAGGTTTATATGACCGCCACTACCGAAGTGAGAGCCAGGAGAAGGCAAATGGAGCTGGCTGAAAAAGGGGAGAAGGCGGACCTCACTGAGATTATGGAAAACCTGGAAAAAAGAGACCAGATAGATTCTACCCGGAGCGAGAGTCCTTTAGTAAAGGTAAAAGACGCTGTAGAGATAGATACTTCTCATTTGAAATTTGAAGAGCAAGTTCAAAAAGTGTTAGCTTTGGCCAAGCAACGCATTGAGGCAGAATAGAATAAGTGTATGCAAGTTACCATAGATCAGAATTCAGGGTATTGTTTTGGAGTGGAGTTTGCCATTCAGATGGCCGAAGACGAAATGAAAGAAGGTTCGCTCTATTGTCTTGGCGACATTGTACACAACAGTATGGAGGTAAAACGCCTCAATGAAAAAGGGCTCAAGATTATCGATCGGGAAGACCTGAAAGACATTAAAGACTCCAAAGTGCTCATTCGGGCGCATGGAGAGCCGCCAGAAACCTACCAATTGGCGCTAAAAAACAATATAGAACTGGTGGATGCCTCTTGCCCTGTGGTGCTAAAGCTTCAAAACAGAGTAAAACTGGCCTATGACAAAATGAAAAGAGTAAACGGCCAGATTGTAATATATGGCAAGCTGGGTCATGCAGAGGTCATTGGCCTGTCGGGTCAAACCAACAACGAAGCCATAATAATCATGGAAGAGGCCGACTTGGAAAAGATTGACTTTAACCGTCCGGTTACCCTTTTTTCCCAAACTACCAAAAGCACAAAAGGCTTTTATCACATTCGCGAACTGATTGAGGAGCGCATAAAAGCGGCCAAAGGTGAGTTGGAAGAAATTGACTTTTCGGCCAACGACAGTATTTGCCGCCAGGTGTCTAACCGAGAGCCTCAACTACAAAAGTTTGCAGAAGAAGTAGATGTTATTGTGTTTGTGAGTGGCAAAAAGAGCTCCAATGGCAAAGCCCTTTACACGGTATGTAAACAGCAGAACGAAAGAAGCTACTTTGTAGAAAATGAGGACGAAGTGGATTTTAGCTGGATTCGCCCTTCAGACCATGTGGGTATTTGCGGAGCCACCTCAACTCCTATGTGGCTCATGCAAAATGTGGCACAACACATTGAAAATCATTTCACTGAAACCGTAGAAATATAATATTTCACCTAGCATTTCAATAGCAAGTTTTTTGAACTTAACTTGCGCACCGAAAAGGAAGGCCTAGCCTTTCATTTGAGAGCAAAAGTGTTATTTTTGCCTCGATTTTGATCAACCTTAGTGATTCGCAACTCAATACAGTATGTCTAAAATTGTAAAGCTTAAAAAAGGCTTTGACATCAACCTTGCCGGGAAGGCGCAAAAGAAAATCGCGAATACTCCCCCTTCGGAAACGTTTGCTATCAAACCCACTGACTTTGTAGGAATGAAGAGACCCAAGCTTTTAGTAGCTGAGGGTGACAACGTGAAGGCTGGAACTCCTGTTTTGTATGACAAAATGCAGGAAAACGTGATGATTTGCTCTCCCGTAAGTGGTGAAGTAGTCGAAGTGAAGAGGGGAGCCAAGAGAAAACTACTTGAGATTAAGATTTTGGCCGACAAGGAAGTTGAATATGAGCAATTCAAAACCTACAATGTTTCTGAGCTCAAGAGTCTCTCCAGAGAAGAGGCTACCGCTCAGATGACTAAAGGAGGAGTTTGGGCCAACATCATTCAAAGACCTTATGGCATTATCGCCAAAGAAGAAGATACCCCTAAGTCCATCTTTATTTCTGCCTTCGATACCCACCCATTGGCAGCCGACATTGCATTTACCCTAAAGGGTGATGAAGAGGCTTTCAAAACCGGTATTGAAGTGTTGAAGAAATTTACGGAAGGTCCTATTCATCTCAATCACGATCTAAATGGCGAGGTGTCTTCGGTATTTGCCAACGTAGAAGGTATTCAACACAACAAATTTAGCGGGCCTCACCCTGCGGGCAATGTGGGTGTTCAGATTCATCACATAGACCCAATAGCTAAGGGAGATATTGTTTGGACCATTTCACCTTATGGTGTGGCTCAAATAGGAAAGCTTTTCAGCAAAGGAATATACGATGCTTCTCGTTTGGTGGCAGTTGCCGGTTCAGAAGTTAAAGACCCGCAATACTACAAAACCTATACGGGAGCCTGTGTAAATAAAATGGTTGAGGGCAACCTCAAACAAGACCATGTACGCTTCATTAGCGGCAACGTACTAACCGGTGAGCGAGTAGAAAAAGACGGTTATCTGGGCTTTTACAGCAACTTGCTTTCTGTATTGCCAGAAGGAGACCATTCAGAGTTCCTCGGTTGGCTAAAGCCTAAGAAAGAAGTACTGAGTTTCCACAGAGCATGGGGCTTGTTCTCATTCCTGAATAGAAAAAATAAAGAATATGTACTGGATACCAACACCAATGGTGAGGTAAGAGCATTTGTTGAGACCGGGGTGTTCGAGAAAGTGACCCCAATGGATATTTACCCAGTGTATCTACTGAAGGCTATTTTAGCTGAAGATTACGATAACATGGAGGCCCTTGGAATCTATGAAGTGATTGAAGAAGATTTGGCCTTGTGTGAATATGTGGATGTCTCTAAACATGATGTTCAACAAATTGTTAGAGATGGGCTTGAATTGATGCAAAACGGTTAATAGGAATGAAGTTTTTACACAAAATATTAGAAAAGCAGAAACCTATGTTCGAGAAGGGTGGTAAGTTGGAGAAATTCTACTACCTGTTCGAAGCTGGTGAAACGTTCCTGTTTTCTCCACCCATTACAGCCGGTAAGAAAGGCGTTCAGGTGAGAGATGCAGTAGATTTGAAGAGAATGATGATGACAGTGGTTATCGCCATGATACCCTGTCTGATCTGGGGAATATTCAATGTGGGCTATCAGCATCACATTGCAGTGGGAGAGACCACTTCATTCTTCTCGGTAGACAACCTGTTGTTTGGTGCCCGCTGGGTACTGCCAATCGTTTTGGTTTCCTATGCCGCAGGTGGTATAGTTGAAGCCATTTTTGCCGTAGTAAGAAAACACCCCATCAACGAAGGATTCCTTGTAACAGGGATGCTCATTCCTTTAATAGTTCCTCCGACCATTCCTTTGTGGCAAGTAGCCTTGGCGACAGTTTTTGGAGTTTTGGTAGGTAAGGAAATTTTTGGAGGAACGGGTATGAACATACTCAACGTGGCTATGACAGCCAGAGCCTTCTTGTACTTTGCCTATCCGTCTCAAATTTCCGGTGAAGTGTGGACTCAATTGGCCGATAAAACGCCCGTAAACGGCTATTCTGGCGCAACAGCACTAGCAGTTGCTTATGAGTCTTCTACCACTGATACCAGTGTGATCTCTGGTTTAGCCGATACCAATAGTGTACTGGCTGCACCATTCGGAGGCGACTTCTTTAGCTTCCAAAACATGCTTATTGGTGGAATTCCCGGATCGATTGGTGAAACTTCTACACTAATGGCCCTGTTGGGAGCATTGATACTCATTGCTACCGGTGTGGGTAGCTGGAAAATTATTGTAAGTGTGTTTGCCGGAGCTTTTGCTATGGGTACCATCTTCAATTTGGTAGGAGCAAATACATTTATGGAATTACCAGCAGAATATCACCTTGTTATGGGTGGTTTAGCTTTCGGTGCTGTTTTCATGGCTACAGACCCGGTGTCTGCTTCTCAAACGGAAACAGGAAAATGGATTTATGGAGTGCTCATTGGAGTGCTTACTGTAATAATTAGAGTGGTGAACCCGGCCTATCCGGAAGGTATTATGCTTGCCGTACTGTTTATGAACGTGTTCGCCCCACTCATCGATTTCTATGTAGTACAAGCAAACAAGAAAAGGAGGTTGGCCCGTGCGACAGTCTAATGCTTACGTAATTATATTCTCTCTCATTCTCACAATAGTGTTGGGAGGATTGCTTTCAGGGGTTTCTCAGGTGTTAGGCCCCATTCAAAAAGAAGCCGTTGATTTAGATACCAAAAAACAAATTTTGGGAGCTATTCCTGCGGAGAAAGCGGCCTTGGCCGAAATGACCAAAGAACAGATTCTGACTAGATACAGCGAAGTAATTTCTTCCGAAGTGGCCGACTATCAGGGCAATGTGGTAACTACCAATGCCAAAGGAGAGCCCGTTGTTGCTGAAAATGTAGACATTGAGAAAAACTACAAAAAGCCAGTAGAAGAAAGACTCTTCCCGGTATTTAAGTACAGTGCCGAAGGTAAGGAAGCCTACATTATTCCAACGTATGGAGCCGGACTTTGGGATGCTATCTGGGGATTTGTCGCCTTGGCGCCAGATCTGGAAACTATTCAGGGTGTAAGTTTCGACCACCGTGGTGAAACCCCCGGCTTAGGAGCCAGAATTACTTCAGACGATGTGCAGCAGCGCTATCAGGGCAAACAACTCTATAACGATCAGGGAGAGTTTGTTTCTGTAGAAATGGTGAAAGGTGAAAAAACACCTGAGTCTGCTCTTGGACCAAATAGGGTAGACGGTATGGCCGGTGCTACCCTCACTGCCAATGGTGTGAACGCCATGCTGGAGAACTACCTGGGCTACTATCAGAACTATTTCGATAAGAATGTTCGGAACCAGGCAATGACCATGAATATTGACAATAACTAAACAGTAATTATAAATGAGTACTGAAACGTTAGAAGCCCCGGTAGTAAAAGAAAAAGAAGCCTTACTATCGAAGAGAAGAAAGAAATTCGTTACCGATCCACTGAGTGACGATAACCCAATTACCGTACAGGTATTGGGTATTTGTTCGGCCCTTGCGGTTACCACTCAAATGAAGCCTACGCTGGTAATGGCTCTCTCGGTAATATTTGTATTGATATTTTCTAACCTCATTATCTCTTTAATGAGGAATGCAATCCCCGGAAGGGTACGTATTATTGTGCAGTTGGCAGTAGTAGCCACCCTCGTTACTTTGGTAAATGAGGTACTAAAAGCCTATGCATTCGATATGTACAAAACCCTTTCGGTTTTCATTGGTCTAATCATTACCAACTGTATTGTAATGGGTAGGCTGGAAGCCTTTGCACTTGGAAACAAGCCATACGATTCTGTGTTGGACGGTCTTGGTTCGGGTTTAGGCTACTCATGGATTATTCTTACCGTGGCTTTCTTTAGAGAAATCTGGGGTTCCGGTAAAGTATTCGGATATCCTGTTTTTGAAGCCATTGGTATGGAAAACTTTGCGACCAACGGACTTATGGTTTCTCCTGTAGGAGCCTTTATTGTGCTTGGTTTCATCATATGGATACAGCGATCTAAAACAGGTTACGTAGAACACTAAAAAGTAAGCAATCATGGATTTATTGAATTTAGGTATTAAGTCGATCTTCATTGAGAACATGGTATTTGCCTACTTCTTAGGTATGTGTTCTTTCCTGGCAGTGTCTAAAAAGGTATCGACAGCCTTTGGTTTAGGACTTGCCGTAGTATTCGTTTTGGGTATGACAGTACCCATGAACTGGCTGCTCAATGAGTTTGTATTGAAAGAAGGAGCGTTAGCCTGGTTAGGGGCTGATTTCGCTACTATCGACCTGTCTTTTCTTCGTTTCATAATGTTCATTGCCATTATTGCGGCAATGGTGCAGTTGGTTGAAATGACTATTGAGAAATTTTCTCCATCGCTATATGGTTCGTTAGGTATCTTCTTGCCACTTATTGCAGTGAACTGTGCTATTCTGGGTTCTTCGCTCTTTATGGCTCAAAGAGATTATTCTATTGGTGAGGCTACCGTATTTGGCTTTGGTTCAGGTATTGGTTTCTTCCTGGCCATTGTAGCTTTGGCGGCTATCAGAGAAAAACTAAAATATTCTAATGTACCCGATGGCCTTAAAGGATTGGGCGTAACAATGTTCATTACCGGTCTAATGGGTATTGCATTCATGAGTTTTATGGGTATTTCCATTTAAGGCTCTAAAAACTCTTAGAGAAGACTGTCTTCAAAGGAGCTTTCGTAAAGCAGGCTCGTTTTGAAGACAGTTTTTTTTATGCCTGTCTATTGTTGCGAATTACATTAACGACTGGTGTTCGCAAGCACAATCCCTTAGGTTTGAGTCTCTATGCACAGGCTTTACCTTTTTATTTTCAGTGTGTTTGCCCCCGTTGTGGGACAAGCGCAAGACCTTAGTCAAAAACAGGCTGCCGAAGATCTGCTTTATCTAAAGAAAGAGCTGGAAGCCTATCACCCGGGAATGTATCGATACACCGGTAAAGACTCCATCGATTGGTACTTTCAAACTACGCTGGATCAAATTCAGGAGACAGACCAAATCGGTTTTTTTGCCTCTGTAAGCTTTTTGGTAAATAAACTTCGCTGCGGGCATACCCAGGTGCTGTTGCCCGAAAAGGATCAGAGCACATTTTTGGAGAACCAACTTTTTATTCCATTAGAAATAAGTGCAGTAAATGGTAAGTGGTTTGTTTTTAATGCCTCACTCACGGGTGACCAACTGAAATCCGGTGATGAGTTGGTGTCTGTTAATGGGCTTAAGATGGATGAAATAGTAAGGCGCATATTTGAGCACCAATCGGCCGATGGCTACATCACAACAGGTCGATTGAGGCTTACTGAGCAGTTCTTTCCTTATTTCTACCAACTGTTTGTGGCTAGGGGTACAACTTCCTTTCAGGTAGAGGTCAGCTCCAATACAGGTCTCAAAACTATTGTATTGCCCGGTGTTAGCTGCACTATAATACGCGCCATGCGAAGGCCCTTTCAGCAGCCGCCTCAGTTGGTGCTTAGGCATGAGGCTTCCTACAGCTACATGAAGATCAACACGTTTTCCAGTAGGGCCTTAAGCGATGCCGGTTTAAATTATGAACGATTCCTGGCTGAGAGTTTCAGGGAGTTAAAGCAAAAAGAAGCACAGACCTTGGTTATAGACCTTCGTGGTAATGGAGGTGGAGACGATAATTACGGAGCCGCCTTAGTGGCTTATTTGGCCCGGAACCCTTTTCGGTATTTCGAAAGAATTGAAGTAACAGAATCTTATAGTGGCTATGGAAACATTGTTCGGGAAAAGGGGCGAAGGCTAATGACTTCCCATAAAGGATTGGACGAGTGGAAGCCTGAAGCCCAAAGGTTTAGAGGAAAAGTATATGTGCTCATTGATGGTTGGAGTTTCTCCACCTGTGCCGATGTAGCCGCAGTTCTGCATCATAACGAGTGGGCTACCCTGGTAGGAGAAGAGTCAGGAGGAGGGTACGATGGCAATACGAGCGGTTCTACCCGAACTTTGATACTACCTCATAGTGGCCTCCGGGTAAACCTCCCCATGTGGATGTACACCACTGCCAATTCCGGTCATCCATATCATGGCAGGGGAGTTATACCTCATCATAGAGTATCTTACACCCTCCAACAGCTAATGCGAGAAGAAGATGCGGTTATGGAGAAAGTAAAAAGCTTAATCAAATAGTCCCGTAGGAAAACCATCAATACTTACTTGATTTTTCTCTTTCCAGTAGTCCTTAATTCCCTCTTCTCCCTTGCGTTCGGCCCAGTCGGTTAAAACCTTTCGGTCATCTTTATATTCCATAAGAGGAACCCCAAAGCCGCATGAGGTTTGTACGGAGTCGAGCGTAACCACAAAGATATTGCGTGCTCCAAAGGGCTCAGGAAACAGTTCAAGATATTCTGCCCATTCATCATTTTGTGGGTGAATGGTTTTTGCACTCCCAAAAAGCCTTAAAATCAATGGTTTGCCTTCAAAAGCGCAAAACATAATGGTAATTCGATTGAGCTGTTTTAGGTGAGCAGCCGTTTCGTTACCACTACCGGTTAGGTTAAGCCAAGCCACTTTATTTGGGCCTAAAACCCTGAAAGAGTCCATGCCTTTGGGTGATACATTGACCCTGCCATTTGGGGCTGCTGTACCGGTAAAAAAGACCTTCTGGTTTTTAATAAATTCAATAAGTTCGGGCGATAGCACATCGTAAAACTTAGCCATAATGATTCTTACTTTTGGTGCCAATTCTAAAGGGTAGAGACTAATGGCCTGGACACGCGGCCAATCGCCTTAGTATGTAAAGAAAAGACCACTGATGAAAAGTTCCTAGCAAGTAGGCTTTGCAGTCAAATATTTTTTAACAGTTGTTCTTTAGGGGCTGATGATCAATTAAATACCCTTCTAATAGCTTTTTAAAGCGAGACAATCGATCAACATAAGGCAGGTGGCACGGTATAACTTTGTGTTAAAAGATTGAAGTAAATTATTTTCAAAGATTCATCTTTCTTTAGTTTTGTGCCCGCTAAAATTAAATCTATGGCTTACGCTCCACTCATTGCTCAAGAATTAAACATAACGTCCAGACAGGTTGAAGCTACCATAAAGCTTTTGGAAGAAGGTGGTACGGTGCCCTTCATAGCCCGATATAGAAAAGAGGTTACCGGCAGTTTAGATGAAGTGCAGATTTCAGCAGTTAGGGATCGGTTGCAGCAATTAAAAGATCTTGATAAAAGAAGGGATGCTATCCTGAAATCGGTGGAAGAACAGGGTAAGCTTACACCTGAGTTAGAGGAGAAGATCAGGGCTGCCCAAACCATGGCAGCGCTGGAAGATATTTATTTACCCTATAAGCCTAAGCGTAAGACCAGAGCCTCTATGGCCCGCGAAAAAGGTCTGGAGCCATTGGCTAACTTGTTGCTCAAGCAGCAGCCCGTAGATGTGGAAACTGAAGCAGCGGCCTATGTCAATGAAGAGAAAGGCGTAAAAGATATTGATGAAGCCCTGCAGGGAGCCAGAGACATTATTGCCGAGACCATCAATGAAAATGCTGAGGCTCGCGAAAAGATGAGAAAGTATTTTCAGCAAAATGCCATTATCAGATCCAGAGTGTATACCGGAAAAGAGGAAGAAGGTCAAAAGTATAAAGATTACTTTGAGTGGGAAGAGCCTCTTAAAGATGCGCCATCTCACAGAGTTTTAGCCATGAGAAGGGGCGAGGCTGAACTCTTTTTAATGTTAGATATTTTACCGCCTGAAGAAGAGGCCATAACCATACTCGAAAAACAATTTATTGAGGCCAATAATAGCGCAGGAGAGCAAGTGAAGCTGGCTATAAAAGACTGCTACAAAAGACTGCTGAGCCCCTCTATGGAAACAGAAATGCGCATGCTTTCTAAGAAAAAGGCCGATGAGGAAGCCATTGAGGTATTTGCAAAAAACCTTCATAAGCTGTTGATGGCCGCCCCATTAGGAAGCAAAAGAGTTTTGGCTATAGATCCGGGATTCAGAACTGGCTGTAAAGTGGTTTGTCTGGATGCTCAAGGCAAGCTCTTACATTATGAAGCCATTTTCCCCAATGAACCACAAAAAAGGGTGGCCGAATCGGGAGCGGTAATCAAGCACCTTGTTGACCAGTTTGCCATTGAAGCCATTGCCATAGGCAACGGAACCGCCTCGCGCGAGACAGAAGACTTCGTGAAGTCGTTGGGACTACCAAAACATGTGTTGCAGGTTATGGTCAATGAAAGCGGTGCCTCCATTTACTCCGCGTCTGAAATTGCCAGAAATGAGTTCCCCGATCATGATGTAACAGTGAGGGGGGCAGTGTCTATCGGACGAAGGCTAATGGATCCGTTGGCAGAATTGGTAAAGATTGATCCTAAATCAATAGGTGTAGGTCAATACCAGCACGATGTAGACCAGACTGCCTTAAAGAAATCGCTCGATGATGTGGTGATGAGCTGTGTAAATGCTGTGGGAGTAGAGGTAAACACCGCCTCAGAACAACTGCTAACCTATGTGGCCGGTCTAGGGCCTCAACTGGCCAGGAATATTGTGGAGTATAGAAACCAGAATGGACCATTTAAGAATCGTGAAGCCATAAAAAATGTGCAGCGTCTTGGAGAAAAGGCCTTTGAACAAGCGGCAGGTTTCTTGCGCATAAAAGGAGCCGCAAACCCGCTGGACGATAGTGCAGTGCACCCCGAGGCCTACACCATAGTGAGCCAAATGGCCCGCGATTTAAATTGTGAGGTAACAGACCTTATTAAAGATGCATCGCTTAGGCAGAAGGTAGACCTAAAAAAGTATGTATCTGATACCGTGGGGCTGCCTACTTTAAAAGACATTATGGCTGAGCTCGCCAAACCGGGCCGGGACCCGAGAGAGCAGTTCGAGGTATTCAGTTTTGCCGATGGCGTAAACCATATCGAAGACCTAAAGGTAGGGATGAGAATTCCCGGAATAGTGACCAACGTAACCAACTTTGGAGCCTTTGTAGATGTTGGTGTCCATCAGGATGGTCTGGTGCATATCAGCCAATTGGCCGACCAATATGTGAGCAATCCGGCCGATGTGGTAGCTGTACAGCAAAAAGTAATGGTTACTGTAACTGAGGTAGATGTAGCCAGAAAACGAATATCCCTCTCGATGAAAGGCGATGGCGCGGCAAAAGGCGGTGGGGCAAAGAAAAGATCATCGGGGAGGAAGCAGAACGTTCCGGAAACAGATATGGCTGCTAAATTGGCCGCATTGAAAGGCAAGTTTGGAAAGTAGTGCCCGGGGCTAACCCCATTTACCTAGTCTTGGCTTACAAGCCTAAACGGCTTGTAGCACCTGAAACCATTGGTTGGAATAAAGCAGGCAAGGGTTTATATTAAACCTTTTAAGCTCGGTTTTATACATTCCTGAAAATCCAATGAAAGAAGTTAGCACGGCATGCTGTCAATCTTGCGGGCAACCGCTGATGGGTAAATATTGCCATGTGTGCGGAGAAAAAGTTCTTGTACAGAGCGACAAGGCCTTAGGGGTTTGGGTAAAGGATTTGCTTTCGAATGTTTGGCAGTTAGAAGGAAGGCTTATTAGGTCAATGAAGCTACTGTTGTTTAAACCCGGTAAATATGCCAGCGACTACGCCAGAGGGGCTCGGGTGAAGTATATCAAGCCACTTAATATTTTCCTGATAGTCAACCTAATATATAAATAGCATATTTCTATTTATTTTTTAGGGTTACTTACTTGAGTCGCAAAACGTATATTTCTGAACCTTGCCTCCATTTGAGTCTTCACAGATGGTTGTTAAAAGGCGCTGTGAGAACACAGCTTATGGCTAGTATACTGGAATCTAACCAATACGATCTAAATGAGTAACCCTATTATTTTTCTAAAATTTTCTGATATAAACATTACAGAGGAGTCAAATAACTCGTATGTCGAAAATGGACGGCTATCACGTTTTCAAATCCTAAATGAAATTGCAGTCATTTTAGATGTGAAAAAATAAAGAATTAGTAGTTTTAACTAAAGTATAGGATGGCAGACGTACACGAACCGGAAATAAGAAGCTATAACATGAGCCAGATCAAAGGCAAGGACACCAAACCGGAAATACTGGTTCGGAAGTTCCTGCATGCTCATGGTTTCCGGTATCGGCTGCACGACAAAAAACTGCCAGGTAAACCCGATATCGTTCTGCCGAAATACAATACCATTGTTATGGTGCACGGTTGCTTCTGGCATGGACATGATGGATGCAAATACTATGTAGTTCCGAAAACCCGTACACAATGGTGGTTAGATAAAATCAATACCAACAGGCATAAGGATGAAGAGAATGAAGGGAAACTGAAGGTTCTTGGATGGGATGTACTCACGGTATTTGAGTGCGAACTCAAACCAGAAAAACGTGATGATACACTGATTAACTTAATAAAGAAAATACGTAATGGCCATACCCGTAATTGACATATTCGCGGGTCCGGGTGGCCTTGGAGAAGGTTTTTCTTCTGTTATCAAATGGAATAAGAGGGTTTTTGATGTCAGACTTTCCATTGAAATGGATGCAAACGCGCATAAAACTCTTGAATTAAGGAGCTTTTTCAGGAAATTCCCGGTTAAGAAAGCGCCATCCGAATACTATGACATGATCATGGAGGCTGATCCAGATAAGCGGGAACAGCTGAGAGAACAGCTATTTGAGAAATATAAGGATCAGGCTCAGGAAGCAAAGGAAGAAGCCTGGTGCGCTGAGCTCGGGCATAAGGATTTCCCTCCTGAACTGATTGATTCCCGAATAGAGAAGGCATTGAATGGTGCAACCAACTGGGTACTTATCGGAGGACCTCCCTGCCAGGCATATTCACTCGTTGGACGCTCACGCAGACAATGGGGGGATCAGCTTGATAATGAAGACAAGAGGGTGCATCTGTATAAAGAATACCTGAGAATTATTGCAGAACACCATCCCGCAGTTTTCGTTATGGAAAATGTCAAAGGCCTTCTTTCTTCCGTACTGGATGGTGAGAAAATGTTTGACCTGATAAAAAGAGACCTGCGGGATCCCTCATCTGTATTTACCGAAAAGAAATCCCCAGGGTACAAAATTTTCTCACTTACTACAGAGGCGACTGAATATGACAATGGTCACCCCGTGTACAACAACGATACCGATTACCTGATTCGCTCTGAAGAATACGGTGTTCCACAGAAAAGACACCGCGTAATATTGCTCGGAATCCGGGAGGACATTTCCGTTATTCCTGGAATCCTGAACAAGTCCGAAAAACCTGTGACACTTACCGAAATTATCGGTGATCTGCCAAAAATCCGCAGCGGGATTAACCGGTCATTTGAGCGTAGCGAGATTGTAAAAGGAAAGAAAAAGCGCATCTACCGCAACGAGCATGACTCAGATAAGAACTGGTTGAAACTCATTAATTCCTTCCGGAAAGAGATTATTTCATGGAATGGTTTTGCCAAAGACTATTCTTCGGCAGGAATTACAACTCCGGGTAATGGAATCGGATCGGAATTTGTTCCCTGTAAAACCCCATCTAAAGAGAATCCGCTATTTACCTGGTATCATGATCCGGAAATGAAAGGTGCCGCAAATCACGAATCACGTTCACACCTGGTTGAGGACCTGAAACGCTATATGTTCTCAAGCATGTTTACGAAAACATACAAGCGGTTTCCGAGATTACACGAATTTGAAAAGCATAGTGTTGAATTACTTCCCGATCATGAGAATGCCAAATCAGGAAAGTTTGCAGACCGTTTCAGGGTACAGGTTCCGGATCAGCCGGCCACAACTGTAACGAGCCATATTTCCAAGGATGGACATTACTTCATTCACTACGATCCGGATCAGTGCCGGAGCCTGACGGTACGAGAGGCTGCCAGAATACAGACATTCCCTGACAACTACTTATTCTGTGGTTCCCGTACTGCGCAATACCACCAGGTTGGTAATGCCGTTCCTCCTTATTTAGCTGTGCAAATTGCCCAGGTTGTTTTAAATGTTTTAGACAAATGGAAATAAATCATAAGCTCACTCTATATGTAGCCTATTACCTAGCAAGATTTGACAAAATTGCTCTCAAAAATCTTGGTTATAAAAATTGGGAATCTTCTTTTTTGGATATCAGTAACAAATTAGATGTAAAGAAACATTCCGTCCGAAATTGGCGTGATGAATTCGATCCCTTATTTGGTTATCGTGCAGGCTGGTATCAAAGACCAATGAGTCCAAGTCGAACTAATGTTGCTTTAGCACTTGAAAATTTGGATGAGCCAGAATTAAGAGTAATTGTTGAAGATATTCTTTCTGGGAAAATTCAAAGTGACACGGAAAATCTAAATCACTTGTTGTCCATAGCAGATGAAAACTCCGATAAGGACAGAACTTCTTCATTTATATTAAGAGGCCCAACTGGAAAAAGGGCGGAACAACTTTTTATTGAATATCATAGAATTAATAATGTGCCTATTGCAGGTGAGTTAATTGATACAAGAGATTTAGGATGTGGGTATGATTTTGAAATCAAATCTGAATCAAATCAACATTTTATTGAAGTTAAAGGACTGGCTAGTAATATAGGCGGACTTCTCTTTACGAATAAGGAATGGGAAACTGCCAAAAAAGAAGGAGCAAAATATACAGTTTGTCTTGTGTCTAACATCAATGATTCTCCTGAAATTTCTTTCATCAATGACCCATTTTCAAAATTAAATTCAAGAAAAAATATAATTCAAACTGTCCAAGTGCAGTGGAGTGTATCTAATAACGAATTACAATACATTAATGACTGATCACCTCCATAACATACCATCCGAAGAAACTCCACCCAAAGCCGGAGCCATGATCAATACATTCAGGGCATTCGGGTACAATCTGCAGACTGCCATTGCCGATATAATCGACAACAGCATTTCTGCCCGGGCAAATAATGTCTGGATACAGTACGAGTGGGACGGTGAAAAGTCATGGGTGACAATTACAGATGACGGTGATGGAATGGATCGTGACGGCCTTATAGAAGCCATGACACCGGGCAGCAAAGACCCGAAAGATGATCGTGAGGAACATGACCTGGGCAGGTTCGGACTTGGATTAAAAACCTCATCCTTTTCGCAATGTAAAGCACTAACGGTACTGACCAGGAAAGAAAAACACAGCATCATTAAAAGGCATTGGGACCTGGATTTCGTAAATGAGACCGGGAAATGGAATCTCCTGGATTATTTATCTGATAACAAATTTCAGGAGCCATTGGAAAAACTTAATCATGGCACTATAGTCTTGTGGGAAAAACTGGACAGATTGGTAGGGAATGCCAATGTTCATAATGAAGCTGCACGGAATGTCTTCCTGGAAGAATTTGAAAAGGTGGAGGATCACCTCAGCCTTGTTTTTCACCGCTACATGGAAAGGAAGAAACTGACCATCTGGATGAATGGGAACAAACTGGAACCATGGGACCCCTTTATGAAAGAATCAGAGGGGGGTCAGTTGATAGCACATGAGAACCTTGATAATAACCAGGTAATCGTCAAATGTTATGTACTGCCGCACATTTCCAAACTGAATCCGGAAGAGCGTAAAAAAGCAAAAACGGATGAATGGTACCGTCTGCAGGGATTCTACATTTACCGCAACAGCCGTCTGCTTCTTTACGGGGACTGGCTTGGATTATTTCCAAAAAATGAACATTTCAAGAACGCAAGAATCCTTGTTGATATCCCGAATCGATTAGACCACGATTGGAAAATCGACATTAAAAAAGCTACGGCTACTCCTTCCATTGCTATCCGCAAAGATCTGGTTCGTCTCGGGAAAATGACACGGAAAGCAGCTGGTTCCGTTCACCGGTTCAGAGGTAATCAGATCATGCTGGATGATTCGATTAAGAGCTTTGATTTTCAACCGGTATGGAAAGCAAAAAAGGGACGGGATGAGATCCGGCATTATTATGTCAATGAAGGCCATCCGGTTATCAAAAGCCTGCTTGAAAAGGAATCCATATCCCCTTCTGAGTTCAGGTCAGCGCTTAAACTGATTGGTCAAACCACACCAGTGGAGGCGATTATCCAATACCATAGTGAGGAACCGGAAAGCCACGAACTCAGAGATAATAATACTGAACCTGATTCCGGTACAATAGCACTGGCCAGAATGATGTATAGCTCACTTAAATCAAGTGGAATGGATCGTAAACTGGCCATAAAGCAGATTTTCAACATAGAACCTTTCAATCAGTACACACAACTAATTGAATATTTTGAATAATGAAAGAATTAGAAAGCGCCCGTAATGTCTGTCACATTTTATTGGGTGATATAAAAAGAATCCGTGATATCGTACCTGAAGATATTAAGGAAGTTGCTGAAAATCCTTTAATAAAGCAGCAGTACCCTAATGTTGATTTGAATGACCTGATTGAACAATTGGAATATGACTTTGAGGTCTTTCAAGGGCAAGCAACTCACTTGGTCAATAAGAATGTAAAACCTTGGTTACACGACATTCCGGGTAATTATCCATGGCAGCTTTGGGAGAGATATAAAGGTTGGTTGAAGGCAAAAGATGGTTCCTTTCCAATAGATAGCCTGGATGACCTGACAAAAAAAATTCTCGATAAATGTATTAATCCGAAAACTCCAGGTAGCTGGGATCGCAGGGGAATGGTGGTCGGTAATGTCCAGTCAGGTAAAACAGCCAATTACACCGGCCTGATCAACAAGGCTACTGATGCAGGTTATAAACTCATAATTGTCATTGCCGGAGTACACAACACACTCCGTTCACAGACCCAGGTGAGAATAGATGAAGGCTATATTGGCCGGAACAGTGCAGATTTTATCCTGCGGAAGAAAAACAACAAGATAGGAGTTGGAGAATATAAGGTTGACACGGAAATTTACTCCTACACCTCATCTGATGATAAAGGTGATTTTAACAGAGGTATAGCCACTCGTTTGAATGTACCCATTGGTGGTAACAGCCCCACGGTTCTGGTAATAAAGAAGAACAAGAGTGTTCTGGAAAACCTTATACTTTGGTTAAACCAATTTGCTGTTGACGACTCTGCCGGGAACAGAAAAATACACAACGTTCCGGTGCTGGTTATTGATGATGAAGCGGACAATGCATCTGTCAATTCAGGTACTGAAATAGATGTAAGGACGATAAACCGCCTCATCCGGACATTGTTGAACCTGTTCAATCAGAATACCTTCATTGGATATACCGCGACACCTTATGCAAATCTGTTCATCCCTTCAACATGGAGTGAAGAACTCGAAACAATGGTAAAGGACGTGAAGTTAAAAGTGGGAGAAGATCTTTTCCCCAGGGATTTTATCGTCAATATTCCACCACCATCCAATTACATAGGTGCTGCTCAGGTTTTCGGGTTTGAGAATGAAAAAACCGGAGAAGCATTTGAAGGGTTGGACATTATTCGCCCGGCCGAAGACCAGGAGCCCTGGTTCCCGCGAACAATCAATCGGGAAAACAGGGATATCCTTCCGGATGATGTTCCCGGATCGCTTAAAGAAGCAATCCAGGCCTTTATTCTCACTTGTGCCGTGAGACGTTTAAGAGGCCAGGACAAAAAACATAATTCCATGTTAATTCACGTTGCCCTCAGGGTAGCCTGGATCGACCGTATTGCCTGGCTGGTGAATGAAGTCCTGAGAGATTACAACAGGCAGATTAAATCCGGCCAGGGAAGCCTTCTTACCGAACTCGAAGATATCTATAAAAACGATTTCATTCCGACAACAGAAGAAGTCCTTGAAAACCTGTCCTATACCGACCCGAAAATCAAAACATTTTCCTGGGATGAGGTAAAAGCCGAATTAATCAATGCAGTAACCAAAATAGAAGTCCGTGCTGTGCATGGAACCAAGAATACAAGGAATCTGGAATATCACAACATTGAAGAAATCAATTACAAAAAGTATGAGGATGCGGGAACAAGCCTCTCAGTAATTGCTGTCGGGGGTAATAAGCTTGCCCGTGGAATTACCCTTGAAGGCTTGTCGGTCAGTTATTATCTCCGAACAACACGCATGTACGATTCTCTGATGCAGATGGGTAGATGGTTCGGGTACCGACCCGGTTATGTTGATCTCTGTAGGTTATATACTACTGAACAACTGGTAAACTGGTACCGGCATGTTACCATGGCCACGGAGGAAATGCGGGCAGATTTTGATGAAATGGCAGCTAAGAACCTTCGCCCCGAAGATTTTCAGTTAAAGGTACGGACACATCCGGGTATGCTGCTTATTACATCCGTAACCAGAATGAGGGATCATGAGCGCATTCAGGTAGGATTCTCGGGTAAACTGATTCAGACCTATGCATTTGAGAAATCTCCCTCAGTGGTCGAATCCAATTATCAGGTTTTCAAGAATCTCCTGAATCGTCTATCCGGACCCGAAGAGCAGAAATCGAACCGCGGAGTAAACGCACTACTTTGGAATAAGGTAAACGCAAATATTGTGTCTGATTTTATCGCATCCTATCGTTCCGGGTACATACGAGGTGATATTTTAAGAGCGTACATAGAAAAGCAAAATCAAAATGGCAAGCTGACGGAATGGTCTGTTGCGGTTATTCTGAATACGGGTAAAACAATTACTACCAAAGGTGATCTGAGCGGTAAACCTGTCAAATCACACACGTTTACCTGGAGTGATGGAAATATTACAGGTGGATTGCCTGCTCGTAATCTTGAAAATGGTCTTACTGAACTCAGTGTTAAGGGGAACAAAAATGCCATACTGGATAAGCGAGCGAGAATGATCGATCTCGAATTCAAATCTGAACCTACCGAACAGGACATAAAGGACAAGCGAAACAGTGAAGGGAAACCACTTCTGGTAATTATGCCATTGGATCCAAGGGTATCTCCTGACCTTGATGAAAACATTCCACTTGTAGGTTTTGGTTTGATCTTCCCGGAATTTGATGGTGAGGAGACCTATGAATATGCGGCACGTCCACAGCAGACCGAATTTGAAGAAATTCTGCAGGAAGATGATGATACGGAGGAAGATGACTGATATAAAACAAATATGGACTGATCAGGAATCTACATCCGGAAAGAACGTGGTGAAAAAGAGGATTGATTCCATTCCGCGGCTGAATTGTTTTATCGGGCTGATCGGTGCAACAGGAGCAAGAATGTTTCAACTGGAACTCGATTCTGCAGCACCTGTACATAAGAACTTTCTGAGAAAATTCCGGGGTGTGGAAATACAGGCAATCCCTTTTAGCCAATCACAAACCGAATACACGATAATTCTCCTTGAAAAAGAGCTGACGGACATTTTCACAATGTTCATAGAAGACATCATTGAAAAACTCAATACAGTTTCAGAATCCCAACAGGCGCTCACATTAATCAACCAAAGGGTAAACTATTGGAAAAAGCTCTTTTCAAGAGTAACAGGAGAATTATTATCTGCTGAAAAACAAAGAGGATTATTCGGAGAACTGTTCTTTTTAAGGCTACTTCTGCAAAACACCTCCAACCTTATAGAAGCTATGCGCTCATGGAGCGGTGCTGAGAGCGCGAATCAGGACTTTGCAAGAAACCAAAATGCAGTTGAGATTAAGACATCCAAAGCAAACAACTCGTCCGTACACATATCCAATGAACAGCAGCTTGATTTTACTGCATGGGATCACCTTTTTCTTGGTCTCATTTCAGTTACAGAAACGACCGGTAATCAGAATTCACTTTCAGGTATTATAGAAGAAATAAAAGATTTGGTAAACCATGATACGGAACTGATCCGGGAATTTGAAACCAGACTTGAACGTGTCGGGATAAGTAGTGATATGATCGAAAATTATGATGAGATCAGTTATTCCGTTAACAGCCGGAGGTTCTTTCAGGTTCGGGACGGATTCCCGGTGATCTTGAAAGGGAATCTGCATAATGAAGCAATCTACAATGTTAAGTATCAGATTGCCATTTCATCCTGTAACTCGTTTGAAGTTTCAGAGGAAGATGTATTAAAAACAATTATATGAGCCAGATAAGTGGAGCGATTCATACAGACTTTGAACTGGAACAATATCTTTTGGAGCTCTACCATGAAGTGAACTCACTGGTATATGCAGATGAGGACGGTACCTCTAAGGAAAATAAGTTTACCGAATACGTAATGGAATTACTGGCAGAGGCAGGAGAAACAGAAAGCATCAGATTATGCCCGTATGTAAAGGAAAACAAGCTTGAGAATATCCAGTACAAAATCAATGGATACGGCATTGAAGAAGGATATGAAACACTTCACATTTTTATTACCCACTTTCAGGACACAAATCAGCTTTACCGGGTCAGCAAACCCGATTTTGATAAGCTGGTAAAATGGCCTGCCGGTTTCCTGAATGCAGCGTTCAAAGGACACCTGGAAGACATTGAGCCTTCCACGGAAGCGTATGGACTTGCCAGGCTGATAAAGGATAACTATAAGGAAATTGACCGGGTCAATGTTTTTATCCTCTCCAATGGTAACATTCCACATGACCCGCCAAAGAATTTCAGCCTTAAAGGACTGGATGATACGACCTTTATTTATCATGTGTGGGATGCAGAACGTTTGCACAGGCTCTCTCAATCCAGGTACAACCGGGAACCGATTGAGATCGATTTCAGGGAAACCCTGGGAGAAGTTATCCCATGCCTGGCAATGCCTTCCGAAAATGACCTGTACGAATGCTACCTGGCAATTGTGCCTGGCAGCATTCTGTCCACTCTGTACAGGAACTACGGAACCCGGCTACTGGAAAGCAATGTAAGGGCATTCCTGCAACAGACAGGAAAAATCAACAGGGGTATTAGGGATACAATCAGGGAAGAACCATATATGTTTCTTCCATACAACAATGGACTGGCTACCACTGCACAAGAAGTCAAAATGGAAAAACTAGAGGACGGCCAACTGGTAATTACAGGAGTGAAGGACTTTCAGATCGTAAACGGAGGTCAGACTACAGCTTCCTTATTTCATACCGAGAAAAAGTTCAAGGCTGATTTATCGCAAGTCTTCGTTCAGATGAAACTTACCGTAATAAAAGATGAGGACAAGAAGAACGAAACGGTTCCCTTCATTTCCAGGTATGCCAATAGCCAGAACAAAGTTTCTGAACTCGATCTTACGTCAAATAACCCCTTCCTGCAGAGGCTGGAGGAATTGTCTAGAACAACTTATGCCATTGACCCTGAAGATTCGAACAAACAGACCATCTGGTTCCTGGAAAGAGTTAAGGGACAATACAAAGAAGCGCTTAATAAGGAACCGACTAAAGGAAAACAGGACGCTTTTAAGTTGAAATTTCCGAGAAGTCAGGTTATCATCAAATCTGAGATTGCCAAGTACATGAATATATGGCATCAGCAGCCTTTCCATGTTGCAAAAGGTGCACAGAAGAATTATAATCAGTTTCTGAAAGATGTTGAGAAGGACTTCAAAAAGAAAAAACCGGGTCGAGTTTACTGGCAGGATATTGTAGCAAATGCAATATTGTTCCAGGCAACAGATAAATTATTCGGTCGGAAAAATCAGGATCCGATTGGTGATACCAACATTAAATCACACACAGTTGCTTATACATTGTCTTATCTGCACTTCCTGACCGGAAACCGTCTGAACCTGGAAATGATCTGGGACACCCAGGTGATCCCGGAAGATCTCCAGGTAGAACTGAAGAAAGGGCTAAAATATGTGTATGACTTTCTGAATAGTCTGGATGTTGCACTTATAAGTGAAGCCGCGAAAGCAGAAAAAACCTGGAAGGCATTGACCGGACGAACCGGCCACCCAATGAACATGGAAGTGATCAGGAAATACCTGATCACGGATGCAGAATTTAAGACGCGCTATGATTCTGACAGCACAGATACCGAAGAAGTACAGAAATACAATAATCTACAAAAGATTACTTCTCTTGGTATCCGGTTCTGGGATGGTTTGTACTCGTACAATCTCAATTCAGAGATACTTTCCAAATACCAGGAAACCAACGTTTCCATGATCCGGAAAACATTGAAAGAATCAGGAACCATGACAGACAGACTAATTCAGAAAGGGGCCGAGATCGTTGATCTGATTACGGAAAAAGATATTGACATTGAAAAGATCAAAGCTTTAAGCAAGCTAGATGATAAAGAGTTGATCGACCCTTCGGTATTGTATAACCGGTTAAGTCGGTTAACAGATGATGACTGGAAACGAATTCTCGATCTGGGTGAGCAGACCAACACGCTAAGTTTTAATGAAATCAGCGTTTTGAAAACGGTCATTCAAAAACTGAAACGTCAGGAAAATATTGACCTGAAACGTCTTCAGGCAACACAAACGGCCATTGACAAATTGAAGAAGTTTGGTGTAAAAGTTTGAATGAAGAAACCTGTTGTCAATAGCTTTGATCACTTCAGGGCTTTATCTGGCCTTTGAATTAAGGCCATGGAGAGGCGCCAAGACTTACCTTTTTCTGACTAAAGTTTTAATCATTATGGTGTCTTTTTATCCGGTAGTTACCCTGTATCGTCTTTTACTGTTTGGGGCTACCGTTATAGCTCTATAGGCTACAAAGTACTCTTACCATTCTCATACCATTCAGTGCCGGGCAGGGGCATGGCATAGACAATTTTGTTTTTATAAACCCAGGCATGCAAGGGAGCAGAGGCTTTACCATAAAACTTCCACTCATTGCCTTTGTAGTTAGGTTTGCCCAGAAGGGCATTTGCGTCAATCTCCATGTCGGCAGCGTCTTTGTAGTTTACTATTATTTCATAAAGAGGCTCATTTGAACTTTTACCAAAATAGAGAACTACTGCGCTGATCTTAGAGTCTTGAAGCTCCAGCCCGTAAACCCAACGGAAACTCTCTTCTTTTAAAAGCACGAGTTTCGGATTAGCCGATAGAACATCGGTTCGCGATTTCTCAAACTCAAAATGCCTTACCTCTTTAGGCAATAACTTTTTGAGTTTAGGTGTGCCTTCGAACGAATAGTAATAGAGTGCACAAAAAATAATTACCTGGCTTGCCAGTACTATGTGTGTGAATTGTTTAACAGTCTGATTAAACATAATTCACAGGTTTTGAGGTAGTTAAATCTAACCAAAAAAAATAATAAGTAGAATACACCTTATTGACGGAGCCGCTAGAGTGCTACCCTAAGGCAGAGGACAACAAGGACCAAAGCAACATTCCAAAGCCTCGCGGCTTGCTTATTCTATACTGTGATTAGTTCGATTGTGGTGTTGAAAGAAAGAGAGAATGTCTCTAAAAAAAATGTGATTGTCTCTTAAAGTACTGAATTAGAGACAATCACATTCGTATTATTCTATAATCGGTATTTTGACCAAACTATTGGTCGAAATCTGTTATTTTCTGATTCCGGGAACTCCCGTAGGAGCAAAATCCTGCCACCAAAGTTTTGGAAGTGGCTTGTTTAGAGGATAAACCTGGTTAAGCGTGTCATCTTCGTAGAGGCGCCCATTAATCATCACATAACCAATGTCTTTGGAGTTTGTGATATCATCCAACGGATTGCTGTTTAGAATCACAAGATCGGCCAGCTTGCCTACCTCAATACTACCCAAATCATTGTCCAAGCCTATGGCTTCAGCCCCAAGTATAGTTGCTGCTCTCAAAGCGTCTAACTCAGGCATGCCTCCAGACTGAACAGACCATAATTCCCAATGATAGCCCAAGCCCTGTAGCTGACCGTGAGAACCTATGCCCACGCGTCCGCCTTCCTGCACAATGGCATTGGCCACAGCCGATTGCTCCTCAAAAACATGCTCCTCTTCCATAAACCAACCTGCGTTCCTTCTTCTCGATCGGCTATCCAGGTTGTGATGTGGCATAAAGCGGTTTAGCTTGGGGTCGTCATGCGGTCTCTCCAGAGCATAGAAGTAGTTTTCTGCCCAGGGGCCACCATAAGCAACCAATAAGGTAGGGGTATAGGCCGATTTGGTAAAGGCCACTAAACCAACTACATCCTTGTACAACGGAAATACGGGCAGCGAATGCTCCTGTCCCGGATACCCGTCTATCATCTGGGTAAGATTATTCCTAAAATTAAGTCCACCTTCCGTGGTAGGCATTATATTTTGTTCTCTGGCAGCCTGAATAATCCACTGACGTTGTTGTCGGTTACCGGTGCCATACATTTTGATGGTTTTAGTGTCGTAATAGGCACTGTAGCGTTTCATTACCTTTCTGGCATGCTCAAGACTGCTAACATTCTCGCTGCTGAAAATTCCCGGGCCCGTTGAATAGATTCTAGGCCCAATGAGCTTACCCGCAACCACTAGATCGCCATAAGTGAGAACATCGGTGGTGGCCGTTTGAGGGTCTCTGGTGGTGGTTACTCCAAATGATAAGTTGGCCAGATAGGGCCAGAACTCACCTCTGTGAATGTTGACCGGGTGTCTGAAATGAGAATGAGTGTCTACAAAGCCCGGAACAATTGTTTTGCCGGACATGTCCATCACTTTTGTTTTTCGGTTGGCTTGAATGTTTTTACCGACTTGCTTAATGCGATTGTTCTCAATTAGAATATCGGTGTTTTCGAGAACTTGGTCACCATTCATGGTAATAACACGGGCATTTCTGAGTAATAATGAGCCCTCAGGAATGTCTCTTTGGGCCTTGACTATTACCCGATGCTCCGTGGGTTCATACTCTTTGGCAGCTTCTTTCTTATCTTCTTGCTCTTCTCCTTTGGTGCTGCTTGCCGATTCATTAAAAGCCGTTTCAGCCTCGAAATCCCAGGTTACATGAGCATTTCCAATAGCCCAATGTACTTTTTGAGCATCCCACGACCAGGCCGGAAACTGACCTCCAATATCGGTCAACTGTTTTGCCGGGAAAGCAGCATTTTTGGGGTTAGCCACCGAAATAGTAGGAGCTTCGCTGCCAACTTGCGGTACAGTAACCACAAACAAGTCGTTTACCACAGCGGCCAGGGCCTGATCTCCTTCAGGTGCCATTTTAATCCACGATGCTCTGGCTCCGCCACCGCCACCGGCAGGCGATTTTCCCGTTATGCGCACATGGAACTGTTCATCGGTACCATCCCAGCGAATGGACGATAGCCCTCTAAAGCCCGATAAATATATACGGTTGGAGTTTTTAACGAAGTGGGGATTTTCCCGACCATTGGTATAAGCAATAAAGTTATTGGCCGAACCGTTGGCATCTACCCATATTAGGTCGCTCGTGCCTCTAAAGGCTGTGCGTTGCAAGGCATTTCTAAAATCTTCCGATTGTCCTTTTATAGCTACAATGCGGGTTCCGTCATTGTTCCAAACCGGGTTCTGAAACACCCCATCTTCTTTATTGAGTTGAGTGAGATTTCTACCATTGGGCCTCACTTTGTAGATTTTGCCCCCATCCGGTTGCCAGGTAACAAAAGCAATCCATTCACCATTGGGAGACCAGGCCGGCTCCGCTTGAGTTTCATTCAATTCAACGAGCTTTCTGGGAGTTCCATTTGGTAAATCCATTAAATAAACCTCATTCAGTGCTGTGAAGGCCAACGTTTTGCCATCGGGTGATGGAGCTATGTCGCGTATTTGTGTTACCGTAAACTCCGGCTCGTCAGAGATAGGGTAGTCGAATTCAACCAGCGGTCCAATGTCAATACTCGATTGAACTCTGAAAGGGATTTCACGGGCTGTTTTATTCAGTATGTTGATCTTCCAGATTTTTCCACCATACGAAATCACAATGTGTTGTTGGTCTGGCGTCCAGGAAAACCCCGGCAAGACATCGCCAGTGGCTCGCGATTCCTGATCATCGTGCTGAATGGGGTAGGCCAGCCATTCTTCTTCTCCCGTTGCAATTTTGCGAAGAATGAGGCCTGTCTGGTCATCATGCCTTGTGGCATATACCAACCACTGGCCATCGGCACTGGGAGTTGGTCTAAAAGCCGATCCGTATCGAGAAGTTTCAGTAATCATCTCTCCGGTTTTCCGGTCATATCGTCCAATCTGATACTGCGGCATGGGAGCGTTGTAGGTCGAAGTGCCCTGGCGCTGCGAAAACCATACATAGCGAGGGTCAGCGCTAAAAGCACCTTCAATCATACGGAGGCTATTGGGTTCGTCTACCAAGGCAGTACCCGACCCTCCATCGACATGATATAGCCAAATTTTGTGTGCACCCCTCGATTGTTTTGAGGCAATCATGTATTTGCCGTCCGGTGTCCATTCAGGAGACTGATAGCTATTATGATTGCCTTTGGTGATTTGTTGCTTATTTTTTGAATCGAGTTCAATGGTCCATACATTTTCTCCACCTGACTCATCAGAGATATAAATAATTTTCTTGCCATCGGGGCTGAAACGCGGCTGAGTGTCAAACTGCATGCCGCTGGTCAACTGGCTCGCTGTACCACCGGCTATGGGTAAGGTATATAAGTCTCCCAGAAAATCGAACACAATAGTTTGGCCATCAGGGCTCACGTCAAGGGCCATCCATGAGCCTTCATTCAGGTCAAATTCAAAGCTTCTGCCGGGCTCGAGAGGCAGGTTCTTGTTTTTTTTCTTCTTTTCGGTTTGAGTAGTATCGCCTTCGGTATCTTGGGCATAGACTGCGATGGATAGTCCCAAAACCAGTAACGATAAGGTCAGGTTACGAAATATTCTCATAGTTAAAGACTTGTTGAATCAGGAAAGTACCGCTAATGCATTAAAGCCACCAATTAGTTTTTATAAGAGGTAGAACAATAGCCAGAGAGTGCGGCACAACTTCTGAATAGTGGAGAGCCTCTTTTGCAAAGGGTTCTTTGGCTTAGGGCTACTTACTTCAGTCGCTTGGTGTATGTGTCGATATTTTTCTACCATTTGTGTTTTCACCAATGGAGCTGATAAGGCATTCTGAAGGCAAAGCCTGCGGCTCAAGTTGTCTGTCTACTGTCATGTGATCTGACTAAGTAAATCTGTTTTGCTTTTCATTTTCTCAGCTTTTGATCAAAAACAGATCAATATTCGATAATTTGACCTCCATGAAGGCGTATAAGGTGGCTATAGTTCAGGCGTCTCCGGTCATTTTCGATTTGGAGGCCACATTACATAAGGTGGCAGAATGGGCGAACGACTGTGCCAGGCAAGGGGCACGTTTAATTTTGTTTCCTGAAGCATTTGTTTCGGCCTATCCAAGAGGTTTGAGTTTTGGCACTGTAGTGGGGAGTAGAACACCTGAAGGGCGAGAGCTTTGGCAAAGATACTGGAACTCTTCCGTTGCGGAAGGTGACCCGGCTTGTCAGCGATTGGCTAGAATTGCCAAAGAAGCTCGGGCTTATCTGGCAATTGGGGTAAATGAAAAAGACACTACTTCGGGAACTCTCTATTGTAGCATGTTCTATTTTTCGCCTGCCGGAAAATTCTTGGGTAAACACCGTAAAATTAAGCCTACCGGGCAGGAACGTGTAATATGGGGTGAGGACGATGGCTCTACACTGACGACCTTAGACACTCCGCTGGGTAAAATAGGTGGCTTAATATGTTGGGAAAACTATATGCCTTTGGCTCGAATGGCCATGTATCAAAAAGGAGTTCAGCTCTACTTGGCTCCTACGGCCGATGCTCGAGACAGTTGGCAACATACCATGCGGCACATTGCGTTGGAAGGCCGGTGTTATGTTTTAGCGGGCAATCAATATGTCATCAAAAGCAATTACCCTGAAGACTTACAGGCTACTGATGAAATGAAAAGACAACCCGATAGTTTATGCCGGGGAGGTTCGGTGATTGTGGGGCCTTTAGGTGAATTGATAGCCGGGCCACTATGGGACAAAGAAGGAATACTAACCGCTGAAATTAATTTAGGCCGAGTTACAGAAGCAAAACTAGACTTTGACCCAATTGGCCATTATCATCGACCCGATTTGTTTAACTTAAGCGTCAGAAATCAACCCGAAACAATCAAAGTTGACGAGTGATAAACGACTGTTTTCGGTTAGTTCTCACCATTCTTACCTATTCACAACCAAATGCTATGAAATACAGAGGTTTCTTTATTGTTGTTTTACTTTTTGGTTTAGGCTTTTCGGCCAAGGCACAAAGTGATTATTTCTTTCCCCCAAATGCCAGGTTCGACAAGAGTATTCCGACTCCTGAAGAGTACCTTGGATATCCTATTGGTACTTTGCACACAAGGCACGATGCCATTGTAGGCTACCTGCGTGAACTGGCCAGAAGATCACCCCGGGCTCGATTGGATACCATAGGTGAGACCTATGAGCATAGGCAGCTCGTGGTACTTACAGTGAGCAGTTCTGCCAACCTCAATAATTTAGAAAATATTAGAAGAAAGCACCTTGAACTGGTTGATCCTACCAAAACCATTACTGATTTTTCGGATCAGAAATCTATTGTAATGTTGGGTTACAACGTACATGGCAATGAGCCGAGTAGCTCAGAGGCCGCCTTGCTTACGGCCTATTACTATGTGGCCGGATTGCATGCCGAGGTACGGCAAGCTCTGGACGAAGCTGTTCTCTTAATTGACCCGGCTTTTAACCCTGATGGCAGAGACAGGCACAGCACCTGGGCCAATGCCTATCAGGGCAACCCCCTGGTTTCTGATCCTGTAGATGCTGAACATAATGAAGCTTGGCCCGGAGGCCGCACCAACCACTACTGGTACGACTTAAATAGAGACTGGCTTCCTTTGGCTCATGTAGAGAGTCAGGCACGCATAGATTTTTATCATAAATGGTACCCCAATGTGGTAACCGACTTTCATGAAATGGGCACCAACTCTACTTACTTCTTTGAGCCAACAAAACCTTTCGGTTCGGAAAACCCTGTAGTACCAAGAGATAATTATGACGGGCTGAACAACCTTTTTGCTGGGTATTTTCATGAGGCTCTTGACGAGATAGGCTCTTTGTATTTCACCAAAGAGCAGTACGATAATAGCTACCCTGGTTATGGGTCTACTTACCCCGATATACATGGCGCTCTTGGTTTGGTTTTTGAACAAGCCAGTTCTCGAGGGCACTTGCAAGACTCACGCATGGGTAAAGTGGCTTTTGCTTTTACTATTAAAAATCACCTTACCTCAAGTTTGGCTACGGTTCGTGCTTCCGTGGCAGAAAAAGCTACGCTTTTGGCTCATATGGAAAACTACTTTGACTCTGCTCAAAAAGAGGGAGAACAAGCCGGTGGAGGCTGGGTTTTTGGAGACCCTTATGATGACGGACGAAACCAGGCTTTTGTAGATCTTTTGTTGAGGCATAAAATCAAAACCATTGCCTTGAACGAAGATATTTCGCTAGGTGATAAAACATTCAAGAAGAGGAAGGCATATTATGTACCCAATGCTCAAGGGCAGTATAGAATGGTAAGGACCATGTTTGAAAAGGTAACTACTTTTTACGATAGCATTTTTTACGATGCTTCGGCCTGGACAGCCGCCTTGGCGTACAATATGCCTTATGAACAGTATAATGGAAGAAATGAACTGAGGGGAGCGGTTTTAAAACGAAGCGATTTGCAGGGAGAATATGCCAGTGTGCCCAGGGCGGAATATGCATACCTCATAGAGTGGAACGAATATTATGCTCCTAAGGCGCTAAACTACCTTTTAGACAAAGGGCTATATGTGAACTCTGCCTTTAAACCGTTCAGCATTGAAACGCATGAAGGTGTACGCGAATTTGGATACGGTACACTCATGATTCCTGTAGCAAGACAGGAAGCCAATAGCAATCTGGTGCACGCCTACATAGAGGAGGCCACTGAAATTGCGGGCGTTAAGGCCTATGCGGTATCTTCCGGTTACAGTGCATCCGGTATTGATTTAGGCAGTGGAAGTTTCGAAACTATTCAAAAGCCCCAGGTTCTTATGCTCATTGGGCCGGGAACAAGTAGTTATGAAGCCGGAGAGGTGTGGCATTTGTTGGACTCCAAGGTGGGCTTACCCATTACAAAGGTATGGAAAGATAATGTTGGACGTATTGATTGGAGCCAATACAACACGTTGGTACTGGTTTCAGGCAACTACTCTTCGCTGGGTGAAAACACTATAAATCGGATAAAGCAATGGGTAAGAGAAGGGGGGACGCTCATTACGTTGAGAAGTGCCACCAGTTGGGCAGTGGCCTCCGGTTTGGTAAACGAAAAATTTGCAGAAGGCCCAAAGAGAGAAACACCCGAACGAATGGATTATGCCACTGCCAGAGATTTTAGAGGTTCAAATGCTATTGGCGGTTCAATGTATATGGCCGATGTAGATATTACCCATCCTTTAGCTTTCGGATACACCAGCAGAGAGCTCCCGGTATATAGAAACCATAGTATTTTTATGGCTCCAAGTGCCAACCCCTTTAGCACCGTGGTGAGGTATACAGAAAACCCTCTCTTAAGTGGCTATGTGCATAAAACTAATCTTGAAAAACTAGGAGGGACAGCTTCTCTTCTGGTGAATGGTATAGGCAGAGGTAATGTTATTCTTTTTGTAGATAATCCCAATTTCCGGGGAATGTGGTATGGCACAAATAAACTGTTCCTCAACGCCATATTTCTTGGCAATTTAGTAAGTAGGCCTTAGCAAAACAGTTTATTACTGATAATGCAAAAAGAGGCTGTCTCATAAGCTTGGCGAGCGTTACCCGAAACTTGCTGCCTTTCGGTAGACAAGTTCAGAATGACGAGTTTTAGAGCTTTTGAGACAGCCTCTTTATATTTAGTTTATTTAAACTCTGTATTCAATCCGGTATCGGTAAGTTTATACTTCAGTGCCTATTTGGGCTTCTAATTTACCGGTCAATACGCTTTTTGGAACGGCTCCAATCACGTTGTCAACTACCTGGCCGTTTTTAAAGAATAAAAGAGCGGGAATAGATCTAATTCCGTATTTGATAGAAAGTTCCTGGTTAGCATCTACATCGAGTTTAGCTACAACAGCTTTATCGGCATACTCTCCTGCAATTTCCTCTACTACTGGTCCCACCATTCGGCATGGACCACACCATTCTGCCCAAAAATCAACTAAAACCGGCTTGTCCGATTTTAAAACTACTTCTTCGAAGTTCGACTCGTTAAGTTCTACTGCTTTTCCCATTTATGATTCGTTTTATTATTTGCTGTTGATACACGGATTTTACATCAAAAGTAAATAAAAAGTTCCTAACGCAAACCCGAAAATAATTAACCGGCCTTATACTGTGATGAGGCTAGCTCCTTCGCAATGTGTTTTTAAGGCTTTTATGAGCGTTTGATTCGCATCGATTTTAACCTTTCTGGAGATTAGCTCAACGCTTATATTTTCCTCTTTGTCTATGAGCTCAACCTTAAGCATCCGATCGCCCTCGTTTTGCCTGGTGAGTTCCATAATGGTTTCAATAAGCTCCTGATCAACCAGTCGGGCATTTAATTTCACATAAACACCCTTGGTGTTTTTTTCCCTCAACTCACTGAGTAGTGAGATACTCTGTGTTTGAAGCTCCCAATCGTCAGGAGTAGGGTTAATGGCCGGGTTTTCCTGAATTTCCTTTTTCTTGCGCCAATTGAGTTCAACCCTTCCGCGTATGTATAGAAACTCTCCGGGACGCAAATATGGAGCATTGCTAATGTATTTTTCGCCCATAAGAAACAGCTCCGTAGAACCATTATAGTCTTCTATACTCACCACTCCAAAGGGTTTCCCATTCTTGGTCTGGCCATTTCTTACAGAGTTTACAATGCCACCGATGGCAATGTCCTGATTGGGGTATTTATTAATGTCAGATATGGGTTTACAAAACGAATCTAGCTCAATTTCGAACTGATCTAGTGGGTGCCCTGATACATAGAAGCCTATTACTTCCTTCTCCAGTTTGAGCTTTTGCATTTGGGAGAAAGGCTCAATTTCCGGAACCCGGGGTAGAGGAGTGGCTACTGCACTTTCGCCTCCAAAGAGCGACACTTGGGCCGCGTTTTTTTCGGCCTGCATGGCGTTGGCGTAGCGTATTACCTTTTCTATTAGCGATTGCTCACCATCAGGAGCTTCCAGATATTGTCGTCTGTGGTATTCTTCAAAACAGTCAAAGCCTCCGGCCTGGGCCAAGGCTTCAAAGTTCTTTTTATTAACAGCGCGCAGGTTTACTCGTTCGGCAAAGTCGAAAATGTTTTTGTAAGGGCCATTTTCTTTGCGCTCCTGAACAATCGACTCAATGGCGGCCTCACCAACTCCCTTAATGGCACCCATTCCAAAACGAATTTCACCCTTAGCATTTACAGTGAATTTGTAATTCGATTCATTGACATCTGGCCCAAGTACGGGCACTCCCATGCGCTGGCACTCTTCCATAAAGAAGGTTACCTGCTTGATGTCGTTCATGTTGTTGCTGAGTACTGAGGCCATGTATTCAGCAGGGTAATGAGCCTTTAAATAAGCTGTTTGAAAAGCCACATAGGCATAACAGGTGGAGTGCGATTTGTTGAAGGCATAGGAGGCAAAAGCTTCCCAGTCTCTCCATATTTTCTCCAGCTTATCTTCCGGATGACCCTTGGCTTTGGCTTGTTCTACAAACTTGGGCTTCATTTTGTCAAGAACCGCCCTTTGTTTTTTACCCATGGCCTTTCGTAAAACATCGGCCTCACCCTTGGTAAATCCTGCAAGTTTTTGCGAAAGCAACATAACCTGCTCTTGGTAAACTGTAATACCATAGGTCTCTGCCAGGTATTCTTCCATATCTGGCAGGTCATAAGTTATGGGTTCATCGCCATGCTTTCTACGGATAAATGAGGGGATGTACTCCAACGGGCCGGGTCTGTAGAGTGCGTTCATGGCTATGAGGTCTGCAAACTCGGTAGGTTTGAGTTCCTTCATATACTTTTGCATTCCGGCCGATTCGTACTGGAATATGCCTACTGTTTCTCCTCGCTGAAAGAGTTCATACGTTTTTTTGTCGTCTAACGGAAATTCGTCAGGCACCAAATCTACGCCATGCCTTTCTTTTACGTTTTTAACAGCGTCTTTGATCAGGGTTAGGGTTTTAAGCCCCAAAAAGTCCATTTTTAGCAGCCCGGCACTTTCCACCACGGAGTTATCGAACTGGGTACACCACATGTCAGAGTCTTTGGCCGTTGCCACCGGGGCAAACTTGGTGATGTCGTCTGGTGTAATGATTACACCGCAGGCATGAATACCGGTGTTTCTTACAGAACCTTCAATAACTAAAGCCTGATTGACGGTTCTGGCCTCCAGATTATTGCCTTGAGCTACTTTTTTAAGTTCCTGAGCCAACAGAATTTGCTCCGACCTTAGCTTTTCTTTGAGTTCTCGCTCGCTAAGACTAAACAGTTTCTGAAGTTTTATATCGGGTACGAGTTTGGCAATGCGGTCGGCATCAGGCAGCGGAAGTTCCAAAACTCTGGCGGTATCTCTAATGGAAGATTTGGCAGCCATGGTACCATAAGTAATTATTTGGGCTACCTGGTTTTTACCATACTTGTCTATAACGTAATCTATTACCCGTTGGCGTCCTTCATCGTCAAAGTCAATGTCAATATCGGGCAGTGAAACCCTGTCGGGGTTTAGAAAACGCTCAAAAAGGAGGTCATACTTAATAGGGTCTACGTTGGTAATGCCAATACAATAGGCTACGGCCGAACCTGCAGCCGAACCCCGCCCGGGGCCAACAGAAACGCCCAGTTCTTTGGCTTTATTGGTAAAGTCTTGAACAATAAGGAAGTAACCCGGATATCCCGTTCTTTCGATGGTGGCTAGTTCGAAGTCGAGACGCTCCTTGATCTCCTCGGTAATTTCTCCATAGCGTTTTTTTGCACCTTCATAGGTGAGGTGCCTTAGGTAAGCATTTTCACCACGCTTTCCTCCGTCTACGGCATCCTCTTCATGTTGAAATTCTGCCGGGATTTCGAATTTGGGAAGAAGCACGTCTCGGGCGAGTTCGTACGCTTCAACCTTTTCTACAATCTCATTGGTATTGGCTATGGCTTCGGGTATATCCGAAAAGAGCTTCTTCATCTCCTCGGGAGACTTTATGTAGAACTCATCGTTGGGGAAGCCATACCTGAATTCTCTACCGCGTTTGCCAATGTATTTTTTGGGTTTGTTTACAGACTCAGCATCTTTTACACAGAGCAAGACATCGTGGGCAGAAGCCTGGTCTTTTACGGTATAGTAAGTATTATTGGCAGCGACATATTTCACCTGATGCTTCGCACATAGCTCCAGAAGAATTTGGTTTACGTGATCTTCTTCAGGAATACCGTGGCGATTTATCTCGGCATAAAAATCTTCTCCAAAATGATCTTTCCACCATACAAAAGCCTCTTCGGCTTGAGTCTCACCCACATTCAGGATTTTGTATGGTACTTCACCCCAAAGTCCACCGGTGAGAACAATGAGGTCGTCTTTGTATTGGAGTAAATCGTTTTTGTCAATCCTTGGAACATAATAGAAACCTTCAGTAAAAGCTATAGAAGATAGTTTTACCAGATTGTGATAGCCATTTCGGTTTTTAGCCAGTACAACGGTTTGAAAGCCATTGTCCTGAACGCTTTTGTTGGAACGGTCGGCACAGATGTTGAACTCGCAACCAACTATGGGTTTGATTTCTGCGGCCAATGCCGCACTAACAAATTGAAAGGCTCCCATCATATTGCCATGATCGGTAAGGGCTACGGCTGGCATGCCCATTTCCTTTACTGCATTGACCAGGCTGTGAATGTCTGATACGGCCTGGAGAATAGAGAACTGTGAGTGCACATGGAGGTGAGAAAAGGGGACCTCTTTAAGTTCATTCAGGCCTTCTTTATCTACTTTGAGCCGCCCGGAATCAAGACTTTCCAGTTCTTCTTTTTTGGCAAAGTTGGCTTCGTCTAGCTGAGGAGCTTCGTAGATAATTTCATGTAGTTTAATTCCCTGTGCAGGAGGCACTACTCCCTCTTTGAGCAAGCCAAAGAAGCAGCGGGCAGTAGCATCCACATCATATGCAGCATCGTGTGCATCGTCAAACCCTTTGCCAAAGAGCTTCTGATGCAGTTCGGTAAGGGTAGGCCACTTGTATTGGCCACCACGACCTCCGGGAATTGCGCAAAAATCGGTAGAGACTAGTTTGGTGTCCAGAGGCTCCAGAGGCTCCAGGGCATTAGTTAAACCGGCTCTCAGAAATTCAGAACCTACTATGTTATAGTCGAACTCTATGTTGTGTCCTATACCAAAGCTGGCTTCTTTAATGTCTTCCTCGAACATGGCCAGCACTTCTTTAATGTCCAGCCCTTCTTCCAGTGCTCTTTCGGTGGTTATGCCGTGTATCTGAACGGAGTTGTAGGGTATGGTAAAGCCATCGGGTTTAATAATCAGGTTTCTATTCCTGATCAGGTTTCCACGCATGTCGTGCAATTGCCAGGCAATCTGAACCAGTCGTGGCCAGTTCTCAAAATCAGTGAGAGGAGCGTTATAGTTTTGAGGTAAACCGGTGGTTTCGGTATCAAATATCAGATACATAGAGACTTAGTTCGATGGGTTGTTTATACACTGAAACTAAAGATCTAAAGTAAGGAAAAGAGAAGTTGCTGTAAAAGGGTTTGAAACATTTACTCACTTTTTACAGCAACTGTACGGTCTAAGGCAACTTAACGAAGTGTAGCGATTGCTAAGACAGGATTATTAGACTGCTCATATGCATCAATGATTTCTTTGAGTTTAGCATTATTAATTCGATCAGAACCTTCCATCTGAAGTACTGTTTTAAATGAATCAATTAACATTTCGTCTACTATACCAATGTATCTATCTCCTTCAACAGCAGTTACTCCATTCAAAACAAATGGTGTGTCGTTGAGGCTATTATTTAACAGTTGATAGGTAGTGATACTTCCTTTTCCCCGATCGTAAAAAAGAGATAATGCTTTACCTTTGTACATAAAAGAATAGCCTAAATATTCTGAAGTGGCAAATGGCTTTAGTTTGAGTATTGGAAAGCCAGCGTTCGATAAATCATAATAGGGGTTGAATAGTGCCTCTTCATCCATTTTATGTCTATAATCAAAGTATAACTTTTCTTCAATTGCATCACCGTTTATAGTGTAAACAGTATCAGTATAGTTGGATATTAAATAGAATCGGTTGTTTTCAGCTATTAAAGATCTACCGGCCCCTAAAAGAGGATAATAGCCTTCTTTACCAAGCGGAAGTATGTTGTTGAGTTTGCTCCGATTGGTACTCAGGTGTAGTAATCCGGGCTTTAGTAAATTTCCATTGAATTCATTTTGTTCATCCGGAGAGTAAAACAAGTAACTACCGTCTTCGTTTACGCCATAATCTCGACAAATTATTCTTGCAGTGATTTCTTCTTTAAAGATTCCATCGAAACCATAGATGAAAATTTTGCCTGTACTTATATCAAGAATATGGACAGTCTTGCTCGCCCTGTGGATGTCAAAGAAACTTATGTTGGAGTACTCTCCGGGACCTTGTCCTTGATTTTCAATTCTCGATAAGAGCTCCCCGTTGTTTATGTTATAGATTAATATTCGAGGAGCTAACTTATCTTGTATGAAGATGTGGTTGCCAAATACTTTGATATCTTTTATCGCAGAAATTAAAATGTTTGGAGAGTTCAATACAACATAATCAATTTTTGAAGCAAAATTGCTTAGTTTAAACTCCTTTTGCCAATCATCTTCATTGACATCAATGGTTAACACATGACCATCTTGATCTGTTTTCTTATCTTGATCTAGGCTACAACTGAGGATAGTTACAATAAGTAAACAGAATTTATAATACCGCATCAATGTTCTACCTAAATCTGACATTCAAAAAAGAGCCTGTTGTTCTTCCCGAATAGCACATATCACTGTCACTTTGAGAGTTCAAGTAGCATGCGTTATTGGGGCTTGATGAGGCACAGCACATATAGTACTTGTATGTTGTACCTGAAGATATACCCCCACTAATGCTTATTTCTATGCCGTCCGTAGTTGAATCTGGCATTTCCACTCTTGCTGTAGCACTGCCACATAGCCAGCCATCTCCGCAATCTGTCTGCCCTTTTGACGCTATACAAAAAACAACTAGTGAAATTGTTAATGTGTATTTAATTAAATTTCTCATGTTCATGGTTTTTTTATTAAAATAGAATTATTGCATCGTTACTTCAGAGCAGCCGACAGACTGAGCATTACAGGCGTTCGAAGCTACACTTTCAACACAACATTTTTTACTTATAAATATGGGGACTGGAACTGAAGGTATTCCCATGGAGGGGAATATCCATGTGATCTCCCATACAGTACCTTCAGTTGAACCACAAACAAACCCTGTTGGTGCAGTGCATGGAACTTCTTGGCTGCGTGCAGTGGACTCACCTTGAAAGAATAGGAAAAGGCTTACTAACAAAGGCCAAATTAATGTGTTTACCGTTTTTCTTTTCATAAAAAAATGAATTAAGTTAATTATATGATTTGCGCAATTATATTATATTTTTTTATAAAAAAAAAGTATATCGTATATTCATGATATGTTTATTTTTTTGAATATATATTAAGTAATAGATTCATTCTTTTTTATTGTAATTTTATGAATTTTCTTTTGGTTGAATTCATTTAAAATAGAGTTTTTATGTTTTCAATCCGCATATTCAATTGGCGTTTTGTATCCTAATGCTTGATGTGGCCTTTTTTTGGTTGTAGTCTATCATCCATTCGTTTATTGTCTTTCTTGCTTGTTTTAAGTCCAAGAATACATAGGTATTGAGTGCCTCTTTTCTTAAGTTGCTGTTAAGGCGTTTAATAAATGCATTCTGTGTTGGCTTTTGCGGTTGGATGAACAGAAGCTTTACTTTGCTTTTGGTGCACCACTGGCCCAGTTTGTTGCTGATAAACTCTGGCTCGTTATCTACCCTGATTGCTTTTGGCGGCCCCGATCTTCGGCAATCCATTCCAATGCCCAGGCCGCTCTTGCCGATGGCAGGGAAGTGTCGACCTGGACAGAGAGCAGTTCCCTGTTGTAGTCGTCCATAATGTTGAGCAGCCTGTACTTCCTTCCGTTCCAAAGGCTATCCTGCATAGAGTCCATGCTCCAAACCTGATTGACACTCTCTGGTTGGGTCAATGGTTGTTTTACCCTTGTTGGCAGGCGTTTCTTTACTCTTCTACGGATGTTGAGCTTCATAGAGGTATAAACCCTATACACCCGTTTGTGATTCCATGGGTAGCCTGCTTTGTGTAGCCTGTGGTAACACTTCCAAAAGCCTATGGAGGGGTGCTTGTCCGTAAGGACAGAAAGCTCATCCATGATAAGCTTATCAGCTCGCTTTTTTTCTTCTAATAGGCAAAACTTGACCTTGGGAGCCTGATGACTTTGCAGGCCTGACGTTGGCTCAACTGATGGGCCTGTTGCGTATATCCAATCATTTCCTTCTTCTTATCAGGTCCTATAGCTTTTTTATGCTGCATCTTTTAGTGAATCATGTATCAGGGAAAGATCAGCAAACATCTTCTTAAGTTTTCTGCTTCTAGATCTTTGAGCCTCTTGAGTTGGTTAACATCCATTCCTGAGTATTTGCTCTTCCAGTTTGAAATATTGGGATATTTATGCCGTGTTCACGACATATGTCAGATACCTTTAATCCCTGTTCTTCTTTTGCTATTATGCCTATGATCTGGCTCTCTGTAAATTTTAACTCTTTCATTTTGACAGTTTAACGGTACTAATTTGTCCATTTTTAAACTGTCCGATTTTTAGGGAAGCTTACACTGTTTTAGAAGCTCTGAATTCGAATCCTTTAAATCAGTTGAGAAGGTTCAAATAGAACTGGTATGCCCTTACTGAATAGAATTTTTGTGGACTGTTTTCGATGTACTCGACAAAGGATAGGATGTTGGTATCAGAGAATTCAAGCTCTGGGAATCTCTCATTTATTTTCTTGTACCAATTCTCGTGAAGAACTTTTGTAATTGGGTTTTCAAATAGATTCATATTTTGAGTTCCACACTATGAAGGCTAACGTTATGTATCAGTCATAAATATGACTTTTATTTTTCTATAATATAAGATTTATGACTTATAGCCACCAAATACAGCTGCTATAAGTCAATAGCATCATCTTTTAGGTTTAATATATCGAGCGGTGATATCACTTGATCTATTCCATTATTTGAAATGTGTGTATACGTTTCTGTCGTCCGGCTAGAGCTGTGTCGCAGGGCTCTTGTATATATCGTAAATTAACCTGAGTTGGATGTACGAAAAGAGTGTCATACCGGAAAAACAGGCCTTAAACTCTCAAAAAGGGCTGTTTTATCCGGTATCTCAACAGAGCTTAAATGAGATTGCGGATATTTTCCTTTGTCTATGTGAAGTTTTTCAGAGGAAAATTCCGCAATGACCTCCTAAGAGGGGATATTTTACTACTTCCTTACATAGAACTCAGCTTAAAGTTGAGAATGCGATTGCGGTCAAACCGTTTCAGTTATTAATTTCTTTTTCCAATGGATAAAATTAACGGGTTGACTTTAAGGGGCTTATCTATTCTTCATCAAAGCCTGATATTAAGAAATTCATAGATGAATATCTGTTCAATTCTTTTCATATCGAAAATGGAAATATTATCTGGGTAGATTTTGATAGGCTATTTCCTCTTTCGGATCTCTATTCAGGCAAAATTTCTTAAAAAGGAGCCGCATAAATAACTTCTCTGGTGTCCGTTAGCTTTACAAAGTCAACTTCGCCTGCACCTTCAAAATGGTACCTGAAGCCTACAATTTGTCCAATACTGGCACGAACCGGAAGCGTTAGCTTGTGCTTGTCTGCTATGTAAAACTTAGCCAAACCTCCGTTTACCTCCATTTTAACCTTCTGCCATTGGCTGTAGTCGGTCTGAAGGCTCCTTATGTCTACCTGAGTAGGATAGAACTCCTGACCGGCAATAAGTATAGGATCTTCAACCGAACAGGCGCTAATTGAGAGGGGAATAAGGAAGGTGGAATTGGTGCCGACAATTTCTAGCTTGATTCTTTTACAAGGAGCACCATAAGAGTTAAAGGTGCTTCTCAAACGAGTTTCCAGCGTAAAGTCTAGACCCGAAACGGGGTTTATCTGGTCGAAATAGTGAAAGGTTAGGGTAGGGGCAGTGATTTGAGACTCTATTTCTTTTAGCTTATCAGCCGATAAACCTATCATAGCATCGCACTTAATATCGCTTTTATTCAGGTATTCAATGGTTCCCGACTTGTTTAAGGTAGCTACCCAACCAAAGGACTTAACGAAGACGTCATTTACTTTTAACAGCTCATTGTCTGCTATTAACTGTGCTTTGTAGTATCCCGGAAAAGCATAGGTGGCCTTAAATTCTTTTTGCGATTTACTTACTCGTACTCCGTTCAGATCGTCTTTAGATTTTTTAATGTAGATGTTCTCGGAGTTTACCCCACTCAGATCCAGGGCGAAGGTTATTTCGGCAGGTACTTGAAAACTCACGTTTTTGCCCACGAAGGTAATTTCCAGCCAGGAGCCTAGCGTAATAAATGTGGGGAGGCATAAAAAGAGGCATATATAGAATATGCGCTTTCGCCTATTTGTAGGGTGAACCCTGTGCACAAAAGCACGGATTGAATGAATTAAATACATTGGTTGGGGTAGTGGGTCTTAAGAGATAGGCCGTTTATAAGACGCTATGAATGTATAACTTATATACAGAAAAACCAATTACAAATACATGAAATTGATTTTTACATACTGTAAAAGATTATTAGACCAATAGCCACAGAGAGTAATAGAATTATAGTTTGTTTGATAAGCTCTCTTTTTCGCTCAGCTGATAATTGTAGTTTTAATCCTTTTAGATATTCAGGGCTGGCTTTTCTAAATCTATACTTCTTGAATTCTGATTCAGCCTTGGGTTTAAAAGTGTTGGCCTCTTTTATGTTGAAAGCGTCTCTACGCGCGGTTAGCGCTCTGTTGGCTTTCATTCTTTTGATAGAATCCAATATGTGGCCTGCGCTAGACATAGTGTGTTTTACGGGTATAATAACACTATTATCTATAGTATAAGGACAAACGGGTTTGAGAAGATAATTAACGGAGCCTAATGAGTCTCAAAAACCATTTCAGGTTCTTCAACTTCCACAACTCCATTCTCATTAATTCGCATCAATTGCACCGTTTTTAGTTCGTTGATTAGCAGTGGATCATATTTTGCGGCCACCCTCACATAGTTTTCAGTAAAACCGTGCATCATGCCATCTTCAACATCGTCTTCAAAGAGAACGGTGCGTGTAGTTCCCAGCTGGCTTTCGTAAAATTGTCGTTTCTTCTTTTCGGATAGAATACGCAACATTTTAGAGCGTTTCTGTCTTTCCTTCATTGGTACAGTTCCTTCCATTTCAGGTGCAGCCGTATTGGCCCTTTCCGAATAGGTAAATACATGTAAATACGAAATGTCCAGTTCGTTCAGAAAGTTGTAAGTTTCCAGAAAGTCGGCTTCTGTTTCGCCAGGGAAACCAACAATGACGTCTACTCCAATGCACGAATCGGGTATAAGGCTCTTAATTTTTGAAACCCGGTCTTCGTACAGCTCTCTCAGGTAGCGCCTTCTCATTTTGCGCAAAATTTTATTGCTACCTGACTGTAGCGGAATGTGGAAGTGCGGTACGAAGCGCTTTGAATTAAGCGTATATTCTATGATTTCATTGGTTAGGAGGTTGGGTTCAATAGATGATATCCGAATTCTGTCAATGCCCTCTACCTCATCGATTGCTTTTACAAGGTCCACAAATCGCTCAGTTCGTTTTCCGTCCTGAATTCCAAAGTCACCTATGTTTACCCCGGTAAGCACTATTTCCTTAGTATCGGTGGCGGCTATTTCCTTTGCCGATTTAATGATGTCCTCTATGCTGTCGCTGCGGCTTTTGCCTCGGGCAAGTGGTATAGTACAGAATGCGCAGTGATAGTTGCAACCATCCTGAACCTTTAAGAAGGTTCTGGTTCGGTCGTTTATAGAATAGGCATTGTTAAAAGTTGTTGCTTCTTTGATCTCAGAGGCCAATACTCTAGCCTGCGGAGATTTTTTGAAAGTAGGAAGGAGGTCCAGAAGTCTGAATTTTTCAGCCGCTCCCAAAACAGCGTCTACTCCCTCAATATTGGCAATTTCTTTGGGTTTTAGTTGGGCATAGCACCCAATGATAGCCACAAACCCGTCAGGGTTGATTTTTTGAGCCTCTTTAACAATCTTCTTACACTTCTTATCAGCATTTTCTGTAACGCTGCAAGTATTAATGATAAAGACATCGGGGGTGTCAGAAAACTCCACCTTGGCAAACCCTCTTTCCTCAAATTGTCTGGAAATAGTAGATGTTTCGGAGAAATTTAGTTTACAGCCTAATGTATAAAATGCAACCTTCTTCATTGACGGGTGGAAAGACTGCAAAGGTAAGGATTATTGAAGAAAGATAGTCGATGGAACCCTTTTAGCTTCACTTTTTCAGAAATCGATAGTATTAGGTGTGATTTTTAACCCAAATCTCTTAGTGCAAACGTTTTTCTTTTGAAAACGGATAAAAAAATAAGCTGAAACGAAAGAGGTTTACGTAATTGTGTTAATTTCGGGACGAATTTAGATCACAAAAGTCAACAAAAATGTCGAATCAGCGCCAACGTGCCCTAAACATCGTGCAGCAAAGAACTACAGACAGAGTTTTTGCTCCTTCTGACAAAATTTCTGACTTCTTCGCAGAAGAAGTGTTCACAATGGACAAGATGAAAGCCACTCTTGCTCCAGATACTTTCAAAAAAGTAGAAAGTGCCATTAAAAAAGGGAAGAAAATTGACGTAGAAACTGCCAATGAGGTAGCTTCTGCTGTAAAAACCTGGGCAATTTCTAAAGGAACCACTCATTATACTCACTGGTTTCAGCCGCTTACAGGTGCAACAGCCGAAAAGCACGATTCGTTTTTCGATGCGCACAAGGGCATTGAGGTGTTTAAAGGTAGCGAGTTGATTCAGCAGGAACCCGATGCATCCTCATTTCCCAATGGTGGTATACGATCTACTTTCGAAGCCAGAGGTTATACGGCATGGGATCCAAGTTCACCAATTTTCATTTGGGGACGTACACTTTGTATTCCAACCATTTTTGTGTCGTACACCGGTGAGGCCCTGGACTATAAGGCACCGTTGCTAAAAGCTGTTGAGGCAGTAGATAAGGCGGCCACTAAGGTTTGTCAGCTTTTCGATCGAAATGTGAATAGAGTCAGTGCTTCACTAGGCTGTGAGCAGGAGTATTTTGTAGTAGATAAGGCCTTGTTCAATGCTCGTCCTGACTTGGTAATGGCCGGAAGAACCGTGTTTGGCCGTCATCCTGCACGTGGGCAACAGTTGGACGATCACTACTTTGGTGCCATACCAAGTAGAGTATACAACTTTATGAAAGACTTTGAAATAGAGTGCCTTAAACTAGGTATACCTGTTTCTACCCGTCATAATGAGGTGGCACCTTCTCAATTTGAGGTGGCACCAATATTTGAAGATATTAACGTGGCCACAGATCATAACTCGCTTATGATGGATGTGATGAATCGAGTGGCCGAAAGGCACGACTTGTCCATTCTGTTCCACGAAAAACCATTTGCAGGTCTAAACGGTAGCGGAAAACACAATAACTGGTCGCTTATCGCATCCAATGGGGTGAACGTATTCCAGCCAAGCAGCAGTGCCAGAGAAAACCTTCAATTTCTTACGTTCCTGGTTAACACCGTTAAGGCCATTCATGAGTATGCGCCTTTGTTGAGGGCCAGTATTGCTTCTGCCGGAAACGATCATCGCCTGGGTGCTAATGAAGCCCCTCCGGCTATTATGTCGGTTTTCCTGGGGTCCGATCTTAATGCCGTTCTCGATGAACTTGAGAACAATGGTAACATTAAGATTGACAAGGGTGAAAATATGTACATGAAGTTGGGAATTGATAAGATTCCTGAGATCATTCTCGACAACACCGATAGAAACAGAACGTCTCCCTTTGCCTTTACAGGTAACAAGTTTGAATTCAGAGCAGTTGGTTCTAACCAGAACGTGGCTGAGCCAATGACAGTGCTTAACCTCATTATGGCTAAGCAACTGAAAGAATTCTACAAGGTAGTTAGCGAAAGGATTAAAAAAGGCGAAGACAAAAAGATTGCTATCGTCAACGTGCTTAGAGAATACATAAAAGACTCGAAGGCCGTTCGCTTCGAAGGAGATGGTTACTCTCAAGAGTGGGCCGATGAAGCCGAAAGAAGAGGTTTACCTAATGTGAAAGATACTCCAAGAGCGTTGGATGCTTATGTATCTAAAACCTCTAAGCATATTTTTGAGGAGTTTGGTGTAATGTCGCCACTAGAGCTAGAGGCGCGAAACGAAATTCAGCTAGAGAATTATATTCTCAAGATTCAAATTGAAGCACGCCTGATTTCTGAAATGTCTATGGCTCAGGTAATTCCTGCCGCAATTAACTACCAGAATAAACTAATTCAGAATGCTCGTGGTTTGGGAGAGTTTGGGTTAGATAATAGCCATATCAAATCGATTCTCGAAAAGGTAAACGCTCAGATTGTTACTATTCAGAAAAATGTAACAGCCATGAACGATGTGAGGGGAGAGATTAACTCTATAGAAGATACCAGAGAAAGAGCCATTGCTTACTGCGATCAAATTAAAGCAGCTTATTTTGATGTGATCAGAGATGCTGTGGATCGTTTGGAAGGTTTGATTGACGATGAAGACTGGCCATTATTGAAGTACAGAGAAATGTTATTCTTAAGGTAATTTCCTTTTTGAAACCACTATAGAAGGCCTGTTTTCATTAGAGAACGGGCCTTTTCATTTGTTGGTAGTTGTATGCGGTTTCATCAGACCACAGGTAAAACTATGGGGAGATTAATAGCAGGCATAAATTGTTGTGGGCATCCTTTCTTCTTAGACTAAGCAGAAATGTCGTTTGCTGGTCAATTGCAGGGTGATAATAAACATGCTCATTTACAAATAGTTATATTTATAATGAATGCGTGGAATGACCAAAAAGAAGATTAAAATAGGTTGCCTGACTCTTTTATTAGGCTTTATAGTTCTTACTCAAATTGTAAGCAGCTGTGTTAGCCTCACCAAGAGCGATAGGGAGGTAGCAAAGTATTTTCGAGACAAGCCGGTTCAACCGCGAAGTGTGTTTTACAATGTGGATGGTTACGCCATTCATTATAAACAACTAGACGTAGCGAAAAACGGTACTATTGTGTTTCTGCATGGTTCACCGGGCGGATGGGATGCGTTCATAGATTATTTTGCTGACAGTACTTTGTACCAGAACGTGACTGTAGTGGCAGTAGACCGCCCAGGCTATGGCAAGTCGGAATTTGGCAAACCGGTAGGCTCCATAGAGAAGCAAGCAGCCTTGTTACAACCCATGCTTGAGGCGTTGCCTGCTCCCAGAGTTATAGTAGGTCATTCGTTAGGAGGACCAATTGCTGCCCGGTTGGCAATGGATTACCCCGATTGGGTAGATGGTCTTGTGCTACTGGCACCGGCTTTGGATCCGCGCCTTGAGCCTAACGAAGATTGGTTCAGAAAGCCCATGCGATGGCCATTGCTAAGTGCGCTGGTTCCCAAAATTATACGGGTTTCGAACGAGGAGCTTATTTTTCTTGAGGAGGAGCTTGAACAAATGCTTCTGCTTTGGCCCGGTGTTCAGGCAAAAACTATTGTGTTACAAGGAGGAGAGGATGGACTTGTACATCCACAGAATGCCAATTTTGCTGATAGCATGCTAATCAATGCTCAAAAAGAGGTGATATTCTTACCTAAGCAGAACCATTTTTTACCCTGGAATGAATATGCTCTTGTAAAACAAAAGGCACTGGAATTGATGAGGGAGTTCAGGCAGTAAGGATTAACTCAGTGCTTCTATTTGCTTTAAAACCTCTTCTGCCTCGGCAGTCTTTAAGTCGCTTGCTTTCCGGTTGCTGTGTGAAAGTTTGTGAGCTTCTTCAATTAGCTTTTTGTAACGATCGTGAAGCTCCTCTTTTTCTGTTTTTTTAGTAAACCAACCCATGATTTTTTATAGCTCAACAGCTCTTTAAATACAATTGTTTTAGTAGGGGTGCTTATTTAACCTGAGTTCGATGTACGAAAAGAACGTCATGCCGGAAAAATAGGCCTTAAACTCTCAAAAAGGGCTGTTTTATCCGATATCTCAACAGAGCCTAAATGAGATTGCGGATATTTTCCTTTGCTTATGTGAAGTTTCAGAGGAAAATTCCGCAATGACGTCCTAAGAGGGGATATTTTACTACTTACTTACATCGAACTCAGGTTTATTTAGATAAGACAAATGTAAATAGACCACGTGAACTACAAGCTGTGTGTCTTGGTAGTGCCTTATAAGAGCCATTTGAGATGACACAAGGTGGTAAAATGTCGACACATTCGCTGTACGACCAAAGCAAGTAACCTTATGTTTTAATTAAAACCTCTTTTGGTGCTCACCAGCTCACCATTGCTATAATACTCAATGTCTACTACGGTACCTGATCGAGAGAAAACCTCCCAGCTACCTTCTTTTACACCATCTACTAGTTTGCCAGAGGTGATTTTTCTACCTTTTTCATCAAAGAAAGACCATTGGCCATTAGGCAACCCTCGCTCATAGTTTCCTTTAGAAAACACGGTGCCATCAGCATAATAATTTATAACCTCGCCAAAGCCGTTCTTTAAGCTTCCGGAACTGTGTTTTCTGCCTCGCTCATCAGTGTATTCAGTAATGGACATTAGTCTTCCTTCCACCCATTGCTCTTCTTTCATTGATGCACCGTTCTTATGAAAATAGCCCCAAAGCCCATCTTTCCCGCCTTTTTTATAGCTACCAATAGATTCTAGTTTTCCGGTGCTATAATAATAGAACCATTGACCGGTTTCCAGGTCATCGAGAAAAGAGCCCTCTGCAACGAGTGTTCCTGTTTGGTCAAACGACTTCCAGTTACCAACTCGTTTATCTTTTGAATATCTGCCCAATTCGGAGATCATGCCGTTGTCATGGAAATACTTCCAGGCACCTGTTTTCAGTCCGAGCTCATACTTTCCCTCCGCAGCGAGTAAGCCGTTTTCGTAATACTGCTGATAAAGGCTATCGGCCAGGCCATATTTATAGTGAGTTATCGACTCAAGTTGCTTATTGGGAAACCAGCTTCGGGCAGTGCCAACTGGTTGATCGTTTTTGTAGGTAATTTCGGAAGCGGTGCGTCCGTTCATGTGATAGGCCACCCAGATTCCTGTTTTTTTGCCTTTTTCGTAGTATTCAACACCGGCCTCCATATTTGGTCCGTAATAATACTCCCATTTACCATCGCGCTGACCGTTTAGATACAGGCCTTTTTCAATGACATAGCCATCGTAGTCGTATTTTTTCCACTCGCCATGGAGTAAACCGTTTTTATAAGTAGTCTCCACGGTTTTAAAGCCATATTCATCGAAGGCTGAGTAGTTTCCATTGAGCAGGCCGTTTTTGTAGTTAGAAATAAACTCGGCCTGACCGTTGGGATGGAAGGCCGTCCAGAGTCCTTCTTTTTCTCCACTTTTAAATGTTCCTTTTTCTAAAGGGGAGGAGTTTTCTCTAAAAGATTCCCACTCTCCGTTTAGCTGATTGTGAGCAAAAATGGCTTTTACTGCAACTACCCGGTTGGGGTAAAATAAATAGTATGGACCATTAAGGCTGTCGTTTCTATAGCTTAAACGTGCCCGTTCAACCCCGTCTATAAATATATTCCAATAGCCCGATTTTTTCCCCTCAAAGTAGTTGCCTCTATGAATGTAGCTGCTGTCTTTGGAGTAAGCTATCCAAAGCCCGCTTCTTAGTCCGTTTTCTTTTTCACCCTTCTCTGTTAGCTCCAGATTTTCTGAAGGAAAAATTAAAGTAAAAGCCTCTTGGGCCTTGAGGGGGAGTTGTGCTCCGGCCAAAAAAACAAGGGAGAAGAGTAATATTGCTTGTCGCATAAACTATAAGGTGGTTGAGAGTCGCCCTAACGAATCAAATATTAAGCCAAATCAGCCGAGAACCAATCGTTAAAACACTCAAGTGTCAAACGATGGATGGAATTAATTTGGTTCATACTAAACAATCTAAATAACCGTATTGATTGATTTTTTTTAATAAAAGTGGTCGCTTGTGTTATTGACTCTTTGTCAATCAGTAAGTTATGAGTTTCCAATAGCGAGTTAGACCATGGGTTGTCATCCAATAACAGTCGGGTGTTTTTGTTGGCAAGGGCAGGGAGCCGGTCTTCTACATATCGCAGAAAAATGCCACTGGCAATAAGGTTACAGGAAAAGTGCTGGCCATACCAAACAATCACTCTGAAAGTAAAAATGTCTGTTTGAGAGAATGAAGAAGGGAAATCGAAAACCTGAAAGGGGTATCCGGAGTGATTGTTTCCTCTACTTATTTTAGAAGGAATGCTCGAAAGACCATCTGGTAAACTCCATATTGGTCTGCTTTTCCATAACTCGGCCAACTTTTGCTGGGTGTAGTATAGTAAATCGTTAACCTGTTTATCCGTTTTTAACTTCAGTTCAAAGAATTCCTTCTTTTCAAGGAAATCGATCAACTCCTGATTAAGCTCTACCATCTGATGAGCGCTGAAGCCCATGTGAAACCACTCCCAAAAGCAGCCAGACAAACAAGGTCTCCATCTTTTATTCGGCCTTGTTCCCAAGCTTCGCTCATGGCGATAGGAATAGAAGCTGCTGTGGTGTTGCCAAGCTTCATTATGTTATTAAAGACCTTATCGTCAGCGAGACCAAATTGCTTTTGCACGAAGTTGCTAATGCGCAGATTGGCTTGATGAGGTACGAGCAGATCAATATCTTCAGGGGTTAGTCCATTATGCTGCAAGGCCTCTTGTATTACCTCGCTAAAACGCACCACAGCATGTTTGAAAACCGCATTTCCATTCATGGTTAGGTTGAATGTTTTGCCATCCAGCAGTTCTTTAGATAACCTTACTTTACGGCTCGATCCGGGGTCTTTTACGTAAAGCTCCTCAGCATAATCGCCATCGGCATGTAGGTGAGTGGAAAGTATGCCTCTGTCCTCATCGGTAGCCTGAACAATAGCAGCGCCTGCACCATCGGCAAAAATGACTGAACTCGAGCGTCCTTCTGTGGATTTATCCAGAGCAGACGATTGAATCTCCGCACCCACAACCAGAACGGTTTTATACATACCGGTTTTCACAAATTGGTCGGCAATAGATAGCGCATAAACAAAGCCAGAACAGGCATTTCTTATATCTAATGCGCCAATGCCCTGTAGGCCCAGTTCGCGCTGCAAAAGTACCCCGGAACCCGGGAAAAAATAGTCGGGTGTAATAGTAGCAAAAACTATAAAGTCAATATCATCAGGTTGTAGTCCCGCTCTTTTCAGAGCCAATTTACTGGCTCGTGTAGCCATGTTAGATACGGTGTCTTTTTCCGGATTAAACCAACGTCTTTCCTCAATGCCCGTACGCTCAACGATCCACTCATGGTTGGTTGTCCATTATTTTTTCCAGATCGCTGTTCCTCACAATGTTTTCAGGCACATAATGGCCAAGTCCGACTATTCTAGATTTTTTCACAGGCAGGAGTTTTTGTTTGAGTATTATTCATAACCGCTCTTCACAGCATCGTTGCCTTTTTGGGCAACGCACAATTTACGCAAAATAGAACAATGGCGGCATTTTGCCACAAGCCGCTCCGTAAATTGTGGTGAGGAAAGGCTTAAAACATGTAAGAGCTAACATTTTTGGTGAGTGGCTGGCACACAACCCAAAATAAGCTTTAGTTTGCCTGCTGGAAAAAAAGCAACATACTCAAAACATATTCGTAACAGTGTTGGAAAGTAGTTTGAGAGAAATGATGAAAGGTGGTCTTTGCTGTTTTGTGGCCTTGGTACTGGTGACCTTTACAAGCTGTGGTGATCATGAAAAAGAGCTTACTGCCGATGAGATCATTCAAAAAGCGGTGAAGCGTCATGGAGGCGATAATTACGACAACATGGAAGTGGAATTTGACTTTCGCAATCGCCACTTCAGAGCAAAAATCAGCAATGGAGAATATGTTTACGAACGCAGTTTTAAAAGTGACAATGGCTGGGTAACAGACATATGGTCTAATAAAAAATTTAAGCGCATGGTAGGGGAGAAAGAAATAAAACTCGACCGTGAAGATATGCGCACATACCGTACGGCTACTAATTCTGTAATTTATTTTGCACTTCTTCCCTTTAACCTGGACGATCCGGTGGTGAACCGGCAACTAATGCGTTCGGTGGAAATTAAAGGGCAACCCTACTACAAAGTAGAAATTACCTATGGTGAAAATGGAGGAGGGCAAGATTTTGAAGACGTGTACATTTATTGGATACACAAGGAAAACTTCACGGTAGACTACCTGGCCTACTCCTTTAATATAAATGGAGGAGGGGTTCGCTTTAGAGAGGCCTACAACCAGCGTGAGGTCGAAGGCATACGCTTTCAAGATTATATGAACTATACCATAGAAGAAGACTTTCCTGCCCACGAATTAGACTATGCCTTTGTAACCAACAAATTAAAGCTGGTGTCTAAAATTGAGTTGGAAAACGTTGAAGTAAGACTTTTTCCGCAACCGCAGGCCGACTAGCTAAATAAAGTAAGGTTGCCAAACTGATTAGCAGGAGGCACCTTCTCCCACAAGGCGTTCCCATTAAAATTAGGATCTGCTAAACGCGGGTTAATTGTATAGTGTTTTATGGGCTCGTCACTAAACGGCTTAACAAACTCCAGAATGCTTTCGGCTGTGTTGCTGTCATTGAGCCATTCCATCATTAGGTCTTCATTAAGAATGGCCGGCATTCGAGAGGTAACTTCGCTTACATCGCCAGAGGCCTCGGTGGTCAAGATCATAAAAGTATTCACCTGTTCACCATCTTCTGTTTCAAAGGTGTCCCATATACCGGCTATACCAAAGAGCGAATTGTTTTGCAGATAAAAGCGGTACGGAACCTGTTCTTTTTTGCCCAGGTCTTTCCAATCATAAAAACTATCGGCAGGGATTATACAACGTTGCTGCTTTAGACTTTTACGTTGAGAAGCCTTGCTTAGGAGGGTTTCTACAGGTGCATAGAGCAGCTTATGGCTCACGCCTTTACTCTTTGTAAAGGAAGGGTGGATGCCCCAATAAAAATAGCTTAGTACATCAGGGTCGGCACTGGTTATGGCCGGTAATAGCTGAGTAGGTTGCGCGTTAAAGGTGCCTTGGTGATTGTCAGGAACTTCAACACTAAAATGTTCTTGAATAAGCTGAGCTTCGGATGCAATAGAGAAGTTAGGGAGCATTTAGTCGATCTAAAATTGGTATTCCAAGTTCGTTAAAAAAGCCTTTGGAATCAAATTGTAAAAAACTTGTTTGCAAAGAAAGCAATAGCCCAACAAAGTGTATGACAGATCGGGCTTTATTCTGGTATCTTTAATTTGAATATAGATTGTTTTAAACCTATTTTTGGAGCCTAAATTTTGACGGAGCAATATGGCTGAAATTGTAAAAATGCCAAAGATGAGTGACACCATGGAAGAAGGTGTTATTGCGGTTTGGCATAAAAAAGTTGGTGATAAAGTAGAATCTGGAGAATTGATGGCCGAAATCGAGACCGATAAGGCTACCATGGACTATGAATCATTTCATGAAGGCACTGTGCTGTACCTTGGTGCAAAAGAAGGAGAAGCGGTAGCCGTAAATGGCATATTGGCAATTGTTGGCGAAGAGGGAGAAGATTATAAAGCCCTTTTGAATGGAGCCCAGGAAGAAGCCACCGAAGAAAAGAAAGAAGAGAAAAAGGCAGAACCCCAAAAAGCTGCTGAAAAAATAGATACCAGCAACATCAATGCTGAAATTGTACGCATGCCCAAAATGAGTGACACCATGGAAGAAGGTGTTATTGCGGCATGGCACAAGAAGGTAGGCGATAAAGTGGAAGCAGGAGAACTAATGGCCGAAATTGAAACCGATAAGGCCACTATGGAATACGAGTCCTACCATGATGGTACCGTACTTTACCTGGGAGCAGAGGAAGGAAGTTCGGTAAAAGTAGATGGTATTTTGGCAGTAGTTGGTGAAGAAGGTGCCGATTATGAGGCACTCATTAAGGCCGACCAGCAAGGAGGTACTTCTGATGATGAGCCGACTCCGGCTGCCAAAGAAGAGAGCAAACAGGAAGAAACCAAGAGCGAGCCTATATCTTTGGGTTCTTCCTCAAGCAATACATCAGGAAGCAATGGCCGGATCAAAGCCTCTCCTTTAGCAAAGAAAATGGCAGAAGAAAGGGGGATTGACATCAGCCTTGTAAAAGGTAGTGGAGATGGCGGACGTATTGTGAAGCGTGATGTCGAGAACTACGTACCAAGTCAGCAAGCGCAGGCTCCGGCTCAGGAAGCCGCTGCAGCTCCGGCTGTGCAGCTACCCAAAGTAGTTGGCGAAGAAAGCTTTGAGGAGATGAGAGTGAGTCAAATGCGTAAAACCATTGCTAAGAGACTTTCTCAAAGCAAATTTACCGCACCGCACTTCTACCTCACCATGGAAATCAACATGGATAAGGCTATAGAAGCCAGAAAGAGTATGAATGAGGTTTCACCGGTAAAAATATCGTTCAATGATATGGTCATTAAGGCTGCCTCGGTGGCCCTGAGAAAACATCCACAGGTAAACTCATCATGGCTAGAAGATAAAATCCGTATAAATCACCATGTGCACATTGGTGTAGCCGTGGCGGTCGATGAGGGACTGCTTGTGCCTGTTGTACGATTTGCCGATAGTAAACCACTTTCGCATATTTCTGCCGAGGTGAAAGAGTTGGGAGGAAAGGCCAAGAATAAAAAGCTTCAACCCGAAGAAATGTCGGGCAATACCTTTACCATTTCTAACCTGGGAATGTTTGGTATAGATGAATTTACGGCCATCATTAATCCGCCTGATGCCTGTATTATGGCCGTTGGAGGCATTAAAGAAACAGCCGTAGTTAAAGATGGTCAGTTGACCATTGGAAACATTATGAAGGTAACCTTATCGTGCGATCACCGTGTAGTGGATGGGGCAGTAGGTTCCGCCTTCTTGCAAACCTTCAAGAGTCTGCTGGAAGATCCGGTGAGGCTGTTGGTATAAAGAACTAACAAATGCTGCTTTAAGAGCCTCAGACTTTTATGTGTAAAAGTCTGAACCGATTGCTCATTAAAACCAGAATGCCGAAGGGCTACGGTTTTGGGTAATGGCTTTTGAAGCAGCATTTTTCATTAAAGCAAATTGAAAATGACAAAGATAAAATCGACAACCGTTTTGGCCGTAAAGCATAATGGAGGTATTGCCATAGGTGCCGATGGTCAGGCTACTATGGGAAACACTGTGGCTAAGAGCAATGTAAAAAAGATCAGGAAACTTCAGGAAGGTAAGATAGTGACCGGCTTTGCAGGATCTACTGCTGACGCCTTTACTTTGCTGGAGCGTTTCGATGAGAAACTAAATGCCTATGGGGGTAACATGAAACGCGCAGCCATAGAGTTGGCCAAAGACTGGCGTATGGATCGTTACCTGAGACGGTTGGAGTCTATGCTCATTGTGGCCGATAAAGAAGACATATTAATTCTCTCCGGAACCGGTGATGTATTGGAGCCTGACAATGGCATTGCAGCCATAGGATCAGGGAGCATGTATGCCCAGGCGGCAGCTCAGGCTCTGGTAAAGCATGCTCCTGAACTTGACAGCTATAAAATTGTTGAAGAAAGCTTAAAAATTGCTGCTGACATCTGTATTTACACCAATAGTAATTTGATTATTGAGAGAATTTCCTAAATTTGTGTTTAGAAATAGTGCAACTTTTTCTAACACCAACAACACCTATCATTTTCTAACTATTCTGAGATATTCAGACATTGAAAGCGCATGCTTTCTAAAACAAAGAAAATGAAAACCATAGGTAGATTATTAATTCTCTCATTCTTAACTGTAGTGCTTGGGGCTTGTGCAGAGTCTCCGGTGGTTAACTATCAGGAAGCTACAGAAGGCAGACTTCTGTTGGGAGCCAATGTGCACCTGGGAAATGGTGAGGTAGTAGAGAATGCTGCACTTGGTGTAAAAGATGGCTATGTGACCCTTCTGGCTGCCGATGCACTAGATCAGTTAGACCTGAGAAAATTTCAGGTAGATCGGTTAGGGCCGGAGTACCATATTTATCCTTTTAAGAAAATTGATGCCGGAAATTCTGGGATTGTCCTGGCAAGGGCCGATTCAGAACCAATAAATATTGCGATACGCGACAAAGAAGTGGAAAAATGTATAACCATTGGTTGTGAAGCGCAGTTGTTAATATGCTACGGAAGCATTCAAGATATCTCCAAGTTCAGAGTTGACTATGTGGTGATGGGAGGAGAGAAAGTTAAGATAATGAGGCAAAGCGACTACGGTTCCGCTATACTGCCCGATTAAATTGTAACAGTCTGATCATATACATAAAAGGCCGCTGTGATATCATAGCGGTTTTTTGTTTTTGAGCCGTTTTTAAGTACATCAGTCCTTTATTGGCAAGCTTCCTCAATTGATTCCCTAATCAACCTTCCGGCAGTTTCTATATCTTCCATACTTATATTGATGGGAGGAGCCAGGCGGAAGCTTTCAGGGCAAGAGAGAAACCAGAAAGTAATAATACCTCTCTTTAAACAGGCTTGAACAATTTTTTGAACCAATTCAGCATGCTCAAATTCAATGGCGAACATTAGCCCCTTTCTGCGAATCTCCTTTATGGCCGAATGTCCAATAGCTTTTTCCAAATGGTAGCCTTTTTCTTCAACCGAAGCGAGCATATTCTCTTCTTCAATAGCCCTGAGGTTGGCCAAAGCGGCAGCACAGTTTACGGGATGCCCGCCAAAAGTAGTAATATGGCCCAGCATGGGAGCATGGGTAAAGAGATTCATTTTTTCATACGAAGAAATAAACGCTCCAATGGGCATTCCTCCGCCAAGGGCTTTGGCAAGGGTGAGGATATCCGGTACTACTTCATAGTGTTCAAAGGCAAACATTTTACCGGTACGACCAATGCCTGTTTGTATTTCATCGAAAATAAGCTGAGTCCCTGTTTGGTTGCACTTATTGCGCAATGCCTCCAGAAACTCCCTGGTGGCTATGCGTACCCCGGCATCTCCCTGAATAGGTTCTACCAAAACAGCGGCAGTTTTTTCAGAAATAAGTTCTACATCGGCTAGTCGATTGAAATGAATGAAGCGAACATCGGGCAATAAAGGTCTAAAACGATACTTCTTGGTTTCGTTGCCCGATACACTAAGAGCTCCGTGAGTGCTGCCATGGTACGACTTGTGGCAGGAAATTACTTCTGTTCTGCCAGTAACCCGTTTGGCTAGTTTTAAAGCTCCTTCAATGGCTTCGGCTCCGCTGTTTACAAAATAGCTACAGTTTAGACTTTTGGGGAGTAGCCCGGCTAGCTCAAGAGCCAATTGGTTTTGAGGTGTTTGAATAAACTCTCCGTAGGCCATTACATGCATATACTTGTCTAATTGCTCTTTAATGGCGGCTACTACTTTGGGATGTCGATGGCCTATGTTTGTTACCGCTATACCGGAAATGAGGTCGTAGTATTGCTTACCATTCTTATCAAAAATATATGTGCCTTCGGCATGGCTCACTTCTATAGCCAATGGGTGAGGAGAGGTTTGAGCCAAATGGTGCAAAAAGATTTCCTGCGAGTTCATGTGCGAAATTAATGAAGTTCTGCATTCCCATTGGTACCTATTCATTAGTTTTGACCTATGTTGAATACCACTCCTTTTAGCCCTTTTGAGAAAGGATTTTTGTGGTTCTTTCTGTGTCTGGTTGTATTCGCCTTTTATTATCAGTTGGGTATCTATCCATTGTTTCTGGAGGAGCCCCGTAGGGGATTAATTGCTCTGGAAATGATGATGCAGGACAATTACTGGGTTCCGACACAAACGGGTGATTTGTACTTCAGGAAACCACCGTTGTACAATTGGCTTCTCATTTTGTCGTACAAGGTATTTGGTGTCAATGAGTGGGCTACCCGTTTTTTTTCGGTTTCAAGTCACCTGCTTTTAGGGCTTATCACCTATCTGTTTTCTAAGAGATATTTGGGCAATGCATTGGCTGTGCTTGTGGCCTTTAGCTATTTGTTGGCGGTGGATATACTGGTCTATTTTTCGGCTTTAGGCGAAATAGACTTGTTCTATGCGCTGCTTACCACCCCAATACTTTTTGGGATATTCCACTACGGGGAAAAGGGTAGCTACCTTAAGCTTTTTCTTTTGGTATATGGGCTAACAGCCCTGGCCTTCCTCACCAAGGGCTTAAGTGCCCTTCCATTTACTGGCATTAGTTTGTTGGTATATTTCAGTTGGAAAAAGCGTTTTAGAGAGCTTTTCTTTTGGAGGCATTGGTTGGGTGTCTTGCTGTTCTCAGTCCTGGTAGGAGGGTATTTTTATAAGTATAGCCAGTACGAGGAAGTGAGCGGATGGTGGACTACTTTGTTCAGCGAATCAGCCGAGAAGGCCACAGGAGGAGGCTTTTCTAAATGGATTAATCATTTAATAGCTTTTCCCCTCGATACACTCAAAAACCTGCTTCCGGCTACTTTTTTCTTGCCCGTTATTTTCAGAAAGCAGATTATCCAGTTGCTTAAAGCCAACCGATTGGTTTGGTATGGTGTGCTCGTATTCCTTAGTAATTTTGCGGTGTATTGGTTGTCTACTGAAGGGCGATCGAGATACATTTACCCCTTGTTCCCTTTCGCTTGTCTGGTGTTGATTTATGCCGGAGAGTTGTCTGGCGTTCGCTGGAAAGATAAGTACCTTAGAGCAGTTTCCATTGTTTGTGCGGGGCTTATGATTATCGCTTTTGCAGCCATTCCGTTTTTACCTTCCTTAGAAGCGGTTGACAATCGATGGGTAATAACCGGTGTGGGGGTGTTCCTTCTTAGCATGCTTTTAGGGATTACTTTAAAAGGAAGGGTGAGACCCTATTTGGCCGTTTTGGCCGTATTGTGTGTTTTGCGTTTAGGTTTTTCTTTCATTGTTCCGCAAACAAGGGAAAAGACAACGGGTGCAGCCAAAGACAAGGCTTTGGCAACCGAATTTGCCTTACTTACGGAAGGAAAGCCACTTTACAGGCTTGGTGATGTGCGCATGTCGCTAACTGTAGTTTTTTACCTGGAAAGAGAGCGTGGAGAAGTATTGAAACAGAAAGGAGAGTTTTCGCAGGGGTATTTTTTCTGCTATACAGAAGATTTACCTACCACATACCAACCGGTGGGGGAGCTGAGTTATCACGGAGAGCCCATATATTTAATTCGCTATACACCTTAAGCAATTTTTCTGAATCTGCTGTTAGTAATTGCTGCCTGAATGTGGTGCCTGAAGTAATTGGGTAAAACAGGCTTTTGCAGTACAGCCACTATGTCAGACGTTTTTACATCGTCAGGATTGTTGCCGGTAAGTATAAGGGCCGGCATGGCAGCATTGATTTCGTTGGCTTTTTCAACTAACTCCGTTCCATTCATAAACGGAAGTTGATTATCGCTAATCATTAGATCGAAACGCTGCTCTTGTAACATTTGCAAGGCCAGAAAGCCATCGCTGGCATGGAATACCTCATAGTTCCATGATTCAAGCATTTTCTTATATACCATTAATGATACCCTGTCGTCTTCTACCAATAATATCTTGAGTCTGTTCATAACCTTCCTGTTTTATGATTCAAATATTGGCCTAATAATGATGGTACGTGAGATTCTTCGACCATTGGAAGGATTTCTGGGATGAGCATAAAAAAAGCCCAGATGAGAAACCTGAGCTTTTTGGTGACTTTAGCGTCTATTATTTTCGATTGAGTACTTTTCTAACCGCCTTGGCTATATTTTCAGCATCAATGCCATATTTTTTCATAAGCTCATCGGGAGTACCGCTTTCGCCAAATGAATCGTTTACGGCTACCATTTCGAGCGGAGCGGGATGATGTAGAGCCAGCGTCTGTGCTATGCTGTCGCCAAGTCCACCGTTCATTTGGTGTTCTTCGGCCGTAACCACACAACCGGTTTTGCTTACCGAAGCCAAAACGGCTTCTACATCCAGCGGTTTTATGGTGTGTATGTTAATTACTTCTACACTTATGCCCTCTTTGGCCAGTTCCTCTTCGGCCACTATGGCCTCCCACACCAGGTGTCCTGTTGCAAAGATGGTTACGTCCAACCCTTCTATGAGGTGGAGTGCTTTGCCAATTTCAAATTTCTGATCCTCAGGGGTGAAAATAGGCACTTTGGGGCGCCCAAAGCGTAGGTAAACGGGGCCCTGATGCTCAGCAATGGCTATGGTAGCGGCCTTAGTTTGGTTATAATCGCATGGGTTGATCACCGTCATGTGAGGCAACATCTTCATCATGCCAATATCTTCCAGTATTTGGTGGGTAGCCCCATCTTCGCCAAGAGTAAGACCTGCGTGTGAGGCACAGATTTTTACATTCTTGCCGGAATAGGCAATAGACTGTCTTATCTGATCGTAGACTCTTCCGGTAGAAAAGTTGGCAAAGGTTCCTGTAAACGGAATTTTTCCACCTATGGTCAGGCCAGCAGCAATACCCATCATGTTGGCTTCTGCAATTCCTACCTGAAAGAATCGGTCAGGATTCTCATCAATAAAATCCTGCATTTTCAAAGAGCCCACCAAGTCGGCACAAAGGGCCACAACATCAGGGTTGATTCTACCGAGTTCAGCAAGGCCAGCGCCAAAACCTGAACGTGTATCTTGCTTTTGAGTGTAAGTGAATTTTGTCATGTTGCTGAATTAGTAGTCGCCTAGGGTTTCGTTCAATTGAGATAGGGCAGAGGCCAGTTGCTCATCGTTAGGGGCAATTCCATGCCATTTATGAGTGCCTACCATAAAGTCTACTCCGTAGCCCATTTCGGTATGCATTAGGTTCATTACAGGCTTTCCTTTACCACTCAGGGTTTTGGCTTCTTCCATGCTTTTTACAATGGAAGCCATATCGTTGCCTTCGCTCTCCATTACTGTCCAGCCAAAAGCTTCCCATTTGGCTCTTAAGTCACCTAGTGACATTACTTCTTCTGTTGGCCCGTCAATTTGCTGGCCGTTCACATCGATGGTCGCAATAAGGTTGTCTACTTTATGGTGAGCCGCATACATGGCCGCTTCCCATACCTGGCCTTCTTCTATTTCGCCATCGCCCATGAGTATGTATACCAGGTGATTGTCTTTGTTTAGTTTTTTGGCCTGTGCTGCTCCACAAGCCACAGAAAGTCCCTGGCCCAAAGAACCTGAGGCTACGCGAATGCCGGGAAGGCCTTCTTCGGTAGCAGGATGACCCTGAAGACGGGAGTTTATTTTGCGGAAAGTGGCAAGTTCGGCTACATTGAAGTAGCCGGCTCTGGCCAATACGCTATACCAAACCGGTGAGATGTGGCCATTAGATAAGAAAAAGATATCTTCATTCTTTCCATCCGGATCGAAATGATCTTTCCTCTCCATCAGGTTAAAATACAGGGCTACTAAAAAATCGGTGCAGCCCAAGGAGCCACCGGGGTGGCCTGAGCTGGCCCCATGCACCATGCGTACAATGTCTCTTCGCACTTGAGAGGCTATTTGCTCAAGTTCTTCGATGTTCTTTTTACTCACCTTTCAAAGTTGTTTATGGTTGTGGAATTATTTTAAAATTTGCGCTGCGTGGTCTTTGGTTTTTACCTTTTCAATGACCTCTTCAATAATGCCTTTTTCGTTAATGATAAAGGTTGTTCTGGCCGTGCCCATGTACTTTCTGCCATACATTTGTTTTTCTACCCAAGTGCCAAACTGTTCGTGAATGCTCTTGTCTTCATCGGCAATGAGCGGAAAGGGCAGCTCAAATTTATTGATGAAGTTTTGGTGTTTTTTGGGAGAATCGGAACTAATACCTACCACTGCGTAGCCTGCCTTAAGCAGTGCTTCGTAGTTATCGCGCAGGTTGCAGGCCTGGGCGGTACAGCCGGGTGTATTGTCTTTGGGGTAGAAGTAAAGAGCCAGTTTTTTTCCGGCAAAATCTGAAAGTTTTATGGTGTTTCCATCTTGGTCGATGCCTTCAAAGGCAGGGGCTTTGTCGCCTACTGTTAAGCTCATGCTATTCAATGTTTAGTTTTAGAATTGATTCGTTTCCGGCATTATCTGCCACTTTCAATTCAAACTCTCCTTTGAGTGGTTTGTTTTTATGAAGCATTTCTGACCAAATGAGTTTCTTTTTGGGTTCATAATGCATCAGCAACCACTCGCCATTCAATTTCGCTTCAAAGTTATTAATCCCTGAAAGTTTATCGTCAATAGTCAGGCTAATTATATTGTTTTGAACAGACCTTTTCCTGATGGTTGGAGGTTCAAGGTCTTTCAGTAGGGTGTACTTACCGAAACCATGCATGGTAAAGCGGGCTTTTCCGTCCTTAATGGTGCCTCCAACAAAGCCGGCATTTCCGGAACCATCTACCATATAGAGTCGGTATTGGCTGAGCGAATCGTAGCTGCCCAATAGCTCCATTTCTACCTCTATTCCCCCCTTAAGCGGATATATATCTTCTGAGAATTCAAATACATCTTTTCCCGTTTTTTCGTCTACATAATGTTTGGCTCTGAAATACAGCGTATCGAACAGAGTTGATTTAGAAAATTTCAGGGAGTAGGTGTCGGCCAGAAACGAGTGTTCGCTAGCGGCAGGCACACGGTCTGAATAGGCTATTTCCTGACGGCTACCATCTCTGTAAACGACTTCCAGTGGAAGCACTTTTCTCAGGTCTATGAGGTACACGTTCTGTTGGTCGTTGTAGTAGGCGGGTTCATAGACCTTGGATCCTTGTTGGTTATAAACCGTGATTTTATTGTTGATGCTATCTCTGGACTGAAAAAGCATCAGAGTATTGTCTAGCGTATACGAGTTGTACTTTACTTTTATGGGGTCCGACAGACACTCTATTGTTGGTAACCCCTTAATGACAAACTGCACCGTACTTTTGTTGCCGTAGGCATCGCGGGCTTCAATACGCACATTCTTTATGGCATTGGCTTCAACCAACAGATAGCCGTTGTTTTTCTTTTTCGGGTAGAATTTCAACGGGTTGCCATCGTCTACATATAGCTTGTTGAATCTCTTGCGAGTTTCTTTGGCAGCCTGATAGTTGGTGTGAATGAGTATATTTTTCTGGAGCGAAAAGTTAATGCTATCAATGTTTTGCTGAAAATAGAGTTCGTCATTTACATATACATCGATAAGCGGTACTCCATTGCGGTTGGAAGCACCGTTCAGTTGATCGTAGGTAAAAATTTCCATGCCTATCTGTCCCAGGGCATAGATGGTGTCGGTATGAAGTCCGCGGCTGTTTTTAGACTGTAGGTCGAATTCAAAGCGGCCAAATTGTTGATTGACCCTGGACTGTATGTTGTTGGTCTTTAAGGCCAGGGTTTCAATTTTAGGAGGAATGTTGTCTTTAATTTGATTGAAGCCAATGCGCAAAGGATCGAGTACTTCGTGGTTTACTCCCCGGATTTCGAAATGGAGATGAGGCCCGGTGGAAGACCCTGAATTACCGGAGAATCCAATCACTTCGCCTTTTTTAACCGTGAATTCTCCTTTTTTAGGAAAGAGGTTAACCTCGAACGACTTTCTTCGGTACTGCTCTTTCAGAGTGTATTCGGCAATGGCTTCACTGAAATTTCTAAGGTGGGCGTAAACGGTAGAGGTTCCGTTAGGGTGTTGAATATAAATACAGTTACCATAGCCTCCTGTGCCTACACGAATGCGGCTCACATAGCCATCGGCTGAGGCCAATACGGAAAGGCCTTCTACTCCGTTGGTCTTAATGTCGAGCCCGGCATGGAAATGACTGGAGCGTAGTTCGCCCATGTTGCCGCTTAAGAAATTATCCTTTTCCGGCTGAATGGGGAATACATAATAGTCTTTATCTATTGCATCGTATTGTGCAAAAGCATGGGAGCTAAGTGCGACCAGCAGGGCACCTACAATGAACTTACTTAATTTCAACTTCCAACATTTTTGTTCCTTCTATAAACGCTTCTAGCTTATCGCCAATGGCTATGGGGCCAACCCCTGCTGGGGTACCGGTAAAGATGATATCTCCTTTCTTTAATGTAAAGTAGCGCGAAACGTAGGCCACTATTTCATCGAACGGAAATAACATCAGGCTGGTATTGCCCTGTTGTTTCATGTCACCGTTTTGGTGCAGTGAAAAGTTGAGGTTGGCAAGGTCGAAATCGGTTTTTGAAACAAAGTCAGATAGGGGGGCCGAGCCATTAAAGGCTTTGGCAATTTCCCAGGGCAATCCTTTTTCTTTGCATTGCTGCTGCAAATCTCTTGCCGTAAAGTCTATGCCAATGCCTATTTCTTCGTAGTACTTATGGGCAAATTTAGGGTCGATATATTTGCCTTCTCTATTGATTTTGAGGAGTATTTCTACCTCAAAATGAATGTCTTTGCTAAAGTCGGGGTAGTAGAAGGGAGCGTTGTTTCTCAGCAAAGCCGTGTCGGGTTTCATAAATACAACAGGCTGGCTGGGTTTTTCGTTATTCAGTTCTGCAATATGGGCAGCGTAGTTTCTGCCAATGGCAATAATTTTCATAGAGTAGTTTCAGTTTCGGAACAAATTTGACTCAAATGTATTTAATCACTAGGTCTGGTAAACGCTTAAATTTGTGAGCATCTACAGATGCTTAAAAAAGCACATTGGCCAGAACAAATTTAAAATACCCTAGTCGTTTGACAACCTAAAGAGATTGTTCAACTTTGAATAGCTAAAGATACAAACAAGCATGAAAGCAACCTTGAAAACGCGATTTGCAGTATTGATTTTTACACTGATGGTGGGCATTTGGGCCTGCACGACAGTGCCTATTACCGGAAGAAAACAAATGACGGGGCTTATTGGCAACCAACAGGTTATAGCCATGAGTGCCGATGCCTACAAACAGGTAATGGATTCTGTAAAACTATCTGACAATGTGCAACAAACGCAAATGATCAAGCGGGTTGGCGGACGTATTCAGCAGGCGGTTGAAAAGTATTTGGCCGATAATGGCAAAGCCGATTTGCTGGAAGGATTCAACTGGGAGTTTAACCTGATTGACAATGATACTACTGTAAATGCTTGGGCCATGCCTGGAGGCAAGGTGGCCTTCTATACCGGTATTTTACCTATCTGCAAGGACGACCTAGGGGTAGCTGTTGTGATGGGACATGAGGTGGCCCATGCCGTGGCCAAACATGGACAAGAACGTATGAATAATGCCTATGCCAAGCAAATTGGCCTTTCGATTGGGGCTGTGGCTTTGGGGCAAGACCCAACGTTGGGTCAGCGTTTGGTTTTTCAGGCAGTTGGACTGGGCTCAGAGCTGGGGATGCTCGCATTTTCCAGAACGCATGAGTCGGAGGCCGATGAGCTTGGGCTGATCTTTATGGCCATTGCCGGCTACGATCCTTCTGAAGCTCCCAAGTTTTGGGAACGCATGTCGGCCAATAGCGGTGGGCAGGCGCCTCCGGAGTTTCTTTCAACTCACCCTTCTCATGAAACCCGTATCGAGCGCCTCAATGCCAAATTGCCGGAGGCTATGGAGTATTACAGAAACAGCGAAATGAAGTAACAGGGTAGAATTTTAAAGCCAGGAAGTGGATATTAACTGAGTGATTATAGTTACTGATCCACTTCATTGCGCTTTGAGACACCTTTTACCGATCGTGACCTTTGGCTTTGTCGCATCGATTGTCCGCTCAATTCTCCCTATTTAAGTTTGGGTTTAATAGGGAAAAGCTGGTGCCACCTTCAAGCCTCTGTCATCCTTGTTCCATAACCAATCCTTATAGACGAATCAACCAATTCACCTCTTAGGCCTCTCCACTACGGTCGAGGAGGAAAGTAGGATGGCTAAGATTAGCCCACGGTTTTCCGATT
>MDTG01129994.1_pt1 | contig 166749 bp, 142 predicted proteins | sample 811421 | NCBI WGS metagenome assembly MDTG01 (sample SAMN05326645, study PRJNA326480) | marine metagenome | isolation source: seawater | place: Pacific Ocean: South East | collected 2011 | reverse complement strand
GTTGAGGTTTGGGGTAGAATACGGTGAGTCTCTGTTACCGGATAAGGGGCAGGCCGATCTCCTGCGTCCTGCAGGATCGGCATTCCCGCCATCCATGGCGGTCACATGTGAGCAGGAACCAGTCAGGAGCGCCGCAGGCGTCGCAAAGCGCGATAAACAGGAAAGCCAGACAGAGCGCAGCTCTGGACTCATTGTAGGTCATCGTAATAGACGATTAATCTGCTGTATTCAAAAGCCCCGGTAGCTAACGCTATCGGGGCTTTTCTTTATGCGCGACAGCCAGGTTGCCCTGTTGATATTTGGGATGAATACGATGCTCTGTTACAGGATGCTGTGACAAGCTTTGTGCTATGGCAGGATAAGGACTGCACATACCGCCAGCGTTTGCACACAACGCTGGCGGCATGGGATGCGTTTTAAGCTCCGTTAACTTCAGCTGCTGAGGTTACTATATCCACCGGGTAGACGGCTGATTTCTGCTGTTGCGGGTTCAGTCCCTGCATTTTTTCTCCCAGCTTTCTGAGGGTTTTGGCGCGGTTCGCCGGGGATGGGTGGGTGCTGAGAAATTCCGGTGTTCCGCCACCGCCGGCCTGTTCCATTTTCTGCCACAAGCTGACTGCAGCTTCCGGGCGGTAACCGGCGCGGATCGCCAGTTCAATGCCGATTTCATCGGCCTCGGATTCGGCGGTACGGCTGTTGGGCAGTTCCAGGGCAACTTTGGCTGCCAGGGCAGTTCCCGTCAGTGCCATGCCGTTGCTGTCGGTGAAAACCGCGGCGGCTGTCAGGCCGGCATTGGTAATCACCGCGCGGGACATCCGCTCGGCGGTATGATTGGCCAGTGCGTGGGAAATTTCATGGCCCATAATCTGGGCGATTTCATCATCGGTGAGGTCCAGCTGGGTGACAATACCACTGTAAATCGCCATGCGTCCGCCGGCCATGCACCAGGCATTCAGGGTATCCGGATCATCAATAATGGCCACACTCCACTTCCAGTCAGCGGTGTCCGGGTGTTGTTTAATGGCCTCGGTAATCAGGCGTCCGGTGATGGTGGAAATACGTTTAACCCAGGCCGGATCGGTAATCAGTTGCTGGTTGGAGTCCAGTTCGGTGACGGTACTGGCATAAGCTTTTTGTGACTCTACAATGGCGGAGTCCGGCGACACAATCATCAGTTGTGAACGCCCGGTCGGGCTGGTTGCACAGCCGGCAATGGTGGCAGCCAGCAATGTCAGGGGAATCAGTCGTTTCATCGTCAGGTCCTTTGCAAAACGGGACGTATCGTGGTGTCTCAGAGTGCCTATAGTAAGTGGCATCTGTCAGGTGACTCAAGCTCAGCGCTATGACGTCTGTCTGTTATAATAAATTCCTTTACCTAACCGGAATGTGTCAGTGTTTGCCAATATCGAATTCAATCAGCGTCTGCTGGCCGGCCTTGAAAAGCTGGAAATAACCGAACCGACCGAAGTTCAGTCGCTGATGCTGCCGCTGGCCATGGCCGGCCGTGATCTGCAGGTGTGCGCTGAAACCGGCAGTGGCAAGACGCTGGCGTATCTGCTGCCCATTCTGGAAAAGCTGCTGGCGCAGCCTGCACCCAACTCGGCTACCCGGGCGCTGATTCTGGTGCCAACGCGGGAACTGGCGCGTCAGGTGTTTAAAACCGCGAAGCATTTTTGCGATCTGACCAGCCTGGACGCCGGCCTGCTGACCGGCGGTGATGATTTTAAATATCAGGCCGCCATGCTGCGTAAGAACCCCGAGATCATTGTCTCCACCACCGGGCGCCTGGTTGATCATCTGAAGCGTGGCACCGCCGAGCTGGGTGATCTGGAGTATCTGGTGCTGGATGAGGCAGACCGCATGCTGGATATGGGGTTCGCCGATGATATGAATATGATCGTCAGCCGTTCCTCCGCTGCGCGTCAGACACTGATGCTGTCAGCCACACTGCGTCATGAAGGTCTGGGCCGCATCGCCGCAGCCATGCTTAACGATCCTGAACAAATCACAACCCATACGGTAAAAGACCAGCACCAATACATCCGTCAGCAGCGTATTCTGGCCGATGACAACGCGCATAAAGACCGCCTGCTGGTGTGGCTGCTGGCCAATGAGAGTTATGATAAAGCAGTGATCTTTGTGAATAAGCGTGACGAAGTGGAGCGGTTAAACGAATTTCTGCGTAAACACCGCAACGGCATCGCCTTACTGCACGGAGAAATGACACAGGATGAACGCAATTACGTGATGCAGTCGCTGCGCGAAGGAAAGCGCAATATTCTGGTGGCAACCGACGTGGCCGCCCGTGGCCTGGATGTGGAAGGCATGGATCTGGTGATTAACTATGATCTGGCGCGCAAAGGTGATGAATATGTTCACCGTATCGGGCGCACCGGCCGCGCCGGTAAAGCCGGTCTGGCGATCAGTCTGATTGCGCCGAATGAATGGAATCTGAAAGCGTCGATTGAGCGCTACCTCGACCAGCAAATGTCTGCGCGCAAAATTGACGGGCTGGAAGGTACTTACAAAGGTCCGAAAAAAGTCAAAGCGTCAGGTAAAGCTGCCGGTACCAAGAAAAAGCCAAAATCCAGAGCCTCTGCCGCCAAAGGCCGTTCGGTGAAGAAAAAGGCCGGGCCACGCCCGTCACGGCCAAAGGAGAAGGCAGAAAATCGTGGTAACCTGATGGACAGTGAAGGTTTCGCACCGATTAAAAAGAAAAAATAATCCGCTTAGCTCCACGTCAAAAGTAAGGGCCTGTCAGGCCCTTATTTTTCAACCTTTGTTGCTTTCTTTTCCGTGTCGGCTTCCTCTCCGGCGTCCTGCCATTTACTCAGCGCCTGCTGGTCTTTATCCAGTGCTTCTACCCAACGCTCGCCCTTTTCCGTCACTTCCTTTTTCCAGAACGGGGCGCGGGTTTTCAGGAAGTCCATAATAAAGTGACAGGCTTCAAAGGCGGCTTCACGGTGTGCAGAAGAGACGCCGACGAAGACGATCTGGTCGGTGATGGTCAGGGTGCCGATGCGGTGAATTAAACGTACACGGTTTAATGGCCAGCGTTCAAAAGCCTGATCGACAATCTGCTGCAGCGCTTTTTCGGTCATGCCGGGATAATGTTCCAGTGTTAAGCCGGAGACTTCGGAACCCTGATTCATCTCCCGCACTAAACCACTAAAAAATACAATCGCACCATCACTGCGGTTGTCTTTGCGCAGTTCTGCGTATTCGGCGGCGACGTCAAAGTCCTGCGTCTGTACTGCAATAAATTTCATATCCGCTCTGTTATCCCCCGGTGACCGGTGGAAAGAAAGCGACTTCATCCCCTTCCTTTACGCCGGTATTATCGTGGGTCAGCGTCTGATTAACGGCGACCAGCGCCTTACCGTCAGCCAGAATATCTGCCTGCTCGGGAAAGGTCTGCTGCAGTGCGGACCGGATGCTGTTGGTATCGGAGGGCAGAGGGATATCCAGCTGAACATGGTCACAGTTGAGGCGCTCGCGCAGGGCGGCAAAAAATAAAATTTTCATTGTCTCTCCTGACCTTCTGCGGCATTTTCTGTTGTCTCCTGTGCCTGCCAGTGGCCGGTTTTCCCACCCTGTTTTTCCAGCACACGCATACCGTCGATAATCATCGCCGGGTCCACAGCCTTACACATATCAAACAGCGTCAGGGCTGCAACAGAAACCGCGGTTAAGGCTTCCATTTCCACACCGGTTTTGCCACTCAGTCTGCACAGAGACTCAATGCGCACGCGGCTGTGTTGCGGCTGAGCTTCAAAATCGACGGCCACTTTGCTCAGCATTAACGGATGGCATAATGGGATTAACTGACTGGTCTGTTTGGCCGCCTGAATGCCGGCGATGCGGGCGACGGAAAATACGTCGCCTTTATGGTGCTCGCCTTTCAGGATTTTATCCAGCGTATCTGCACTCATGCGCACATAAGCTTCGGCCCGGGCTTCACGTACTGTGACGTCCTTCTGACTGACGTCCACCATGCTGGCTTCGCCGCGCTGATTAATATGAGAAAAATCGGCCATAACTTATCCGCGTGACCCTGTGCCGCAGTGGTCGCCCTGATTGCCTTTCAAGCGCAGGGCAAAATTACATGGGCGGTGACGGCTGTCGATCTGGCTGACGATGATATCGTCCCAGGCGGTGCGGCAGGCGTTGGTGGAACCCGGCATGCAGAAAATAATTGTGCTGTTGGCCAGCCCGGCAACCGCACGACTCTGAATGGTTGAGGTCCCGATCTGCTGATAAGAAATCTGACGGAACAGTTCGCCGTAGCCATCCACCGTCTGATCAAATAAAGGCAGTAATGCTTCCGGCGTGGAGTCGCGTTCGGTAAAGCCGGTACCGCCGGTGACCAGAACCACCTGTGTGCTGTCATCGGCAATCCACTGGGAAACCTGCGCGCGGATTTTGTATTTATCATCGACGATGATTTTTTTATCCGCCAGTTGGTGGCCGGCTGCAGTGATTTTTTCCACCAATAACTGGCCACTGGTATCGGTTTCTTCCGTGCGGCTGTCGGACACCGTCAACACGGCAATATTCAGTGGATAAAATTCGTCGGTAAAGGTTTTAGCCATCAGGCACCTCGTGTTGTTCAATGCGCTGCTGAGCGGCCTGCCACTCAGCCATGGTATTGGTGTTGGTTAAAGAAAGATCGCGGGGTTCTGCCAGCTGCAGCCCATGAAACTGATAAAAAATGGAGGCGACGGACAGCCGGCTGTCCGGGGTGTGCAGTTGCCGGCTGATTTCATCGGCAATCTCTGAGCGTACCGGCAGATACAGCGGCATATAATGCTGACCGTAACAGACCGGTCGTTGCAGGCGGCGGCCTTCCTGCAGCAAAGGCATCAGGGTGTCTTCTGTGAGGCAGGGCAGATCCACCGGTACAATCAGCAGGCCATCGTACTGGCCAGACTCAAGCGCAGCCTGCAGGACGGAAAATATGCCGGACAGAGGACCTTTATCGCGCTCTTCGTCACAGACTATGCGGTCGGCGTTGAAGGGAACAGGCTGATCTTTCTGGCGGCTCACCCAGACCTGGGGCAGCCGCTTTTTCATGATGCGGTAAATATGCTCTGCCAGGGTGTGATCAGCATAAGGGAGCAGTGCTTTATCCTGCCCCATACGGCTGGAATGACCACCGGCCAATAAAATGCCCAGATTATCCATCGTCGGTTACCTGCGGTTAAACGGACCGTCAGCCGCCCAGCATGGCGAAGTGCCGGGTGGCGCCGGTTTCACCCTGCTCAAGGTGATGGCTGGTTTTTTTGTTGCCCAGCAAGGTGCGGATATGCTGCTGCAGTGTCTGGGTATCGTCTTCATCCAGTAAGGGTCTTAATTCATAACCCTGTTCACCAAACAGGCATAAATGCAGCTTACCTTGGGCGGTGATGCGCAGACGGTTGCAGCTGCTGCAAAAATCTTTGCTGTAGGGCATGATCAGGCCGATGTCACCGGCAAAATCCGGGTGACTGAATTCCTGTGCCGGACCATCGTGAGGACCGCGCGGTTTTTCCGTCCAGCCCCGGCTGAGAAGGGTCTGTTTAACACTGTCACCGGACACATGGTTGGCCGCAAAAAATTCGCCGTTATCGCCGGTTTCCATCAGCTCGATAAAACGCAGGGTCACGGGCGTGGTTCTGAGCCAGTCGAAAAAGTGCTGAAAGCTGTTCATATTCCACGCTTTCAACAGGACGGCATTCACTTTGATATGACGGATGCCCAGTTCGCGGGCAAGCTGAATACCATCGAGAATTTCCTGCAGTTTGTCGTGGCCGGTGATGGCTTTGAACTGCTGTGGATCGAGGCTGTCGATGCTGACGTTGAGCTGATCCAGCCCGGCGTCTGCCCAGTCGCGGATCTGTTGCGTCAGGCGATAGCCGTTTGATGTCAGCGCCACGGTTTCAATGCCCGGGGTCTGTTTCAGTGTACGGATCACGTCCGGCAGATCTTTGCGCAGGCTGGGTTCGCCGCCGGTAATGCGGATTTTACGCGTCCCCATGGCCGCAAACGCTGCAGCAATACGGCGGATTTCTTCCAGTGTCAGGAAGCCGCTTCTGTCTGTGCCCTGATAGCCGTCGGGCAGGCAATAGTTGCAGCGGAAATTGCAGACGTCGGTAATCGACAGACGCAGGTAGCTGAAGCGCCGGCCGTGATTATCGGCCAGTACTGCGCTGTCCTGTGCCGGTGAGAAACTGCTCACGGCGGCTTCTTCACCTTCCTGCAACACCCGCAGCGGGATGTGCATATTCATATCGTTGACACCTTTCCAAATACGGGAGGCCCGTCCGTTTCCGGCTGAACCCTGGTGGCTTACAGCAGCCACGGCCTGCTGGCCATACTGATGATTCTGCGTAAGCAGACAGGTTAGGCGCACAGGCTCGGCGTTAATTAGTCCCCAGTGTAGTGATTTTTGTCATAAAGCTAAAGCTGACTGTATGAGTGTCAGGGGCGTAAAAAGTGGCGGTAAATGCTGTTCCATTGCCAGAACAAACAGCCGTCATGGCTGCCAGTGCGGTCACTGTGGGGCTGGGGACTGGTGGAAAGGAATAGTCATGTCTGGACAATTCTGTTGCGCTTACCAGTATAAATATCACCACAGGCGGCTGATATATTTCAAAATCCAAACAATCTCACTCACTATTGGTCAGAAGTATGCAGTTGACTGAAAAATCGTCCGCAGCGGTGAAGCTGTGGCAGCCCGCGTTGGTATCTTTATTCCTCAGTATCGTTTTTATGCCCGCTCATGCCGGCACTATGCGTCGCCAGGGGGACTTTTACGGCTACTGGGGCTGGAATAACGCCACCTACTCAGATTCCGATATTCACTTTCACGGCGAAGGGCATGACTTCACTCTGTACGACGTCAAAGCCAAAGACCGCCAGAACGACGTTAACGTGCATCAGGTGTTTCATTCCTATCTGAACCCCGGGCGTCTGACGATTCCGCAGTACAACTGGCGGTTCGGTTATTTTATCCAGGATAACTGGTCCATCTCACTGGGCTTTGATCATATGAAATATGTCATGGTGGAAGACCAGACGGTGAATGCCAGTGGTGAAATTAACCGCAATGGTATTGTGCGCGATTACAGCGACGGTGATACCGAAGTGCTCAGTGATGACTTCCTGAGTTATGAGCACACAGATGGCTTTAATATGATCTCGCTGGAAACAGAAAAATACCTGCCGCTGCTGAACTGGCAGAACAAAATGGATTTTGCCCTGTTTGCAGGTTTTGGAGCCGGTGTACTGTATCCCAAAAGCAACGTCAGACTGCTGGGCGGTGAACGCAACGATGAGTGGCATGTCGCCGGTTACAGTACTTCGGTAAAAGTAGGTTTTGAAGCCAGCCTGTGGAAAGGTTTCTTCTTCCGTTTTCTGGGCAAATACGGCTACGCCGATATGGATGATGTCTTAACCAGCAACCATGGCGATAAAGCCTCACAGAAGTTCTACTACGATGAATATATCGGTGTCTTTGGTCTGCGCTTCTGATCAGTTCTGATAACGATCAATGATGGCCTGCAGCTCGCCGCGGGCTTTCATTTGTTTCAGTTCAGCATCAATTCCGTCGATCAGCTGCTGAGGCACATCCGCTGAATATGAAAAATACAGATCATAAGGCGGAATAACGGCGGAGAGATCCGTCAGCCGGAAGTGCGCCGGAGAAAACTTCTCCTGCGCCAGGTTATAGCGGATACGGTAGGTCATTTCGATAAAAAGCGCGGGCGGGATATCGCGCTCAACAAATAAAAACGCCGCTTTGTGCGTGTGCACCTGATAATGCTTCACACAGTCGCTGTCCAGAACGCCATCCAGTGCCGGATAGTAAAAACCATCCAGTGTCAGAATATTATGGCCACACAGGTCGCTGGCCGAGCGCACCTGCAGCTCAGGCCGATGGGCAGAATATAAAAGACTGTGCGATATGCTGATAATGCTTTCTTTTCCCAGTCGCAGGCTCTGCGGTTCCGACCATTGCGGTGCGCCATAGGTAATCCAGTAACCCGTATCCTGTTGTTTCAGCGTCTGCAGATACCGGCGGAAGGGCAGGGTATGAAACTGCAGTGGCTGCTGCAGCCGTGCCGCAATGGTTTTTAATAAATCCGTCACCAGGCCGCGCTGATTATGACCATTGTCTTCTATCTGGAAAGGCCGGGACTGTTGCCGGGCAACATAATAATTAAGCGCTGTGGCGCCGGAATCACTGGCCAAAGCCTGGGGAGCGGCGGTCAACAACACCCAGGCACCCCAGATAATGCGCTGCAATAACCGCATAAAATGTCCTGTCTTTTAGGTGGTGTGATGCTACCAAGTGTTTCGCCGCCAAACCTGAACCCGGGCGGATAAGCGGCGATCGGGTTTGCCATAGTGGTCATATTGGAGAAAATCACTCTTTAAGGCTGATAACGCTTATCAGTACGCAAGGATCTGCGAAATATTGCCACTTTGTGATAAACCGCGACGACGCAGTTTTTAGTATCCGTATTACCCCTCAATAATACCGGAAACCATTATGAGCTGTTGTCATACCACCAATAAGCCGGAAACCGCGGCCGGCGTTAAAGCAACCCATCCTCTTGACCCTTTGTCTGTGGAAGAACTGCAGACTGCTGCCGATATCCTGCGTAAAGAAAAAGGTTTCGGAGACAGCTGCCGCTTTCCGTATCTGCAACTCGAAGAACCACCGAAAGAAGAAGTTATCAGTTTTGAACCGGGTAAGCCGTTTTCACGCCGGGCGTTTGCTACTGTGCTGGATAAAGCAACGGGTGAAATGTCGGAAGGCATCGTTGATCTGGTTGCCGGAAAAATCAGCCAGTGGCGTACCCTGGACCCGGTCGAAGCCGGGCAGGCGCCGATTATGGTGGAAGAGTTTTTTACCTGTGTGGAAATCGTACAGAATGATCCGGCCTGGCGTGAGGCGGTAAAAAAACGTGGCCTCACCGATGAGGATATTGAAAAAATTCAGATCGATCCGTGGTCGTTCGGTTATTACGGTGACGATCCTAAATACAAAGGCAAGCGCCTGATGCGTGGCGTGGCTTTTTACCGCGATGAAATGACCGACAACGGCTACGCTCATCCGATTGAAGGGCTGGTGGCCATCATTGATCTCAATGAAAAGAAAGTTATTGACCTGCTGGATGACGGCCGCAACGTGCCGGTGCCTAAAACCAAACGCAATTATGATACGCCGTCATTGGGTGAACCGCGGGAAGGATTAAAACCTCTGCATATTGTGCAGCCGGAGGGCGTGAGTTTTACCGTGGATGGCTGGAACGTCAGCTGGCAGAACTGGGATTTCCGCGTCGGTTTTACCCCGCGTGAAGGCCTGGTGCTGAACCAGTTAAGTTATACCGACGGCGATAAAAAACGGCCGATTATTTACCGTGCCAGTGTGACCGATATGGCAGTGCCTTACTCGGATACGGCCATTAACCACTATTGGAAATGCGCCTTCGATGGCGGTGAATACGGTCTTGGCCGTCTCGCCAATCAGCTGGAGCTGGGCTGCGATTGCCTGGGGGCCATCCGCTATTTTGATATTCCGGCGGTGGACGATAAAGGCGAACCTTTCCTGATGAAAAATGCCGTGTGCATGCATGAGGAAGACTACGGTACGCTGTGGAAGCACTATGAATTCCGCACCGGTGTATTTGAAGTACGCCGCTCCCGCCGTCTGGTTATTTCCTTCTTCTGTACCGTGGGTAACTACGATTACGGTTTTTACTGGTACCTGTACCAGGACGGCACCATTCAGCTGGAAACCAAACTCACCGGTATTATTCAGACCGCCGGTATGGTGCCGGGCACAACACCCAAACACGGTGGCAAAGTGACGCCGGACATTTATGGCCCGACCCATCAGCATTTCTTTAATGCCCGTCTGCATATGATGCTCGACGGTGAGCAGAACTCGGTGATGGAAACGAATTTCTCACCGGCGCCGGCAGGTGACGATAATCCCTGGGGCAATGTGTTTAACACCGACGCCCGGGTATTGAAAACCGAACAGGAAGCAGCCCGTGAAGCCAATGGCCAGAGCGGCCGCTTCTGGAAAATCATTAACCCCAATGTCAAAAATGAAGTGGGCAATCCGACCGGTTATAAACTGGTGGCAGAGCATAATCCGGTGATGCTGGCACACGCTGAAAGCTATGTTGGCAAGCGTGCCGGTTTTGCCAGTAAACATCTGTGGGTAACCCCCTACGATCCTCAGCAACGCTATGGTAGCGGTGATTATCCGAACCAGAATAAAGGCGATGGCTTCCCGTATTATGCAGAGAAAAACCGCAATATCGAAAACACCGATATCGTGGTATGGCATACCTATGGGCATACCCATGTGTGTAAGCCGGAAGATTTTCCAGTGATGCCGGTGGAGTATGTGGGTTTTACGCTGAAGCCGAATAATTTCTTTAATGCCAACCCGGCGATGGATCTGCCCGGCGGACGTGACGATCAGAGTGTGAACTCAGATCAGGACGCGACTCCCTCGTCTGACAGCGACGGCTGCGCCTGATGAATCCCATGTATGGGGCTGAATGGCTGGATACCGCCGCCGGCATTGTGCTGGTGGTGGTGCTGTGGCGGTTCTGCCGGCGCAGCGGCATGGTTGGCAGTCAGGGTCTGTTTGCGCTGGCCAGTCTGTTATTCCTTATCGGGATGTCTCCCTGGATGGATCAGTACGCCCGTCATTCCCTGTGGCTGCACAGCTGGCAAAGTGTGCTGATTCATCATATGGCGCCATTATTGTGGATGGCAGCGCTGCATCCTGTCTGTGCCCGGCAGCCATTCTGCTCTGCGGGAAAATCGTCGTCTCTGGGGACCCGGGCAACGCAATCCGACCGCCTGCTGATGGTTCTGCTGTTGTTATTTACGCTGCTGACCTGGGGCTGGATGCTGCCGGCACTTCATCCGTTACTGATGGCCAGTGCGGCACTCTATGCTCTGATGAAATGGCTGATGGCGCTGAGCGGCGTCAGCCTGTGTTTTGTGGTTTTCTTTTCGCGGCCGCACAATCACCGCTGGATTTCTTTTACTGTGATCGTCCCTATGCTGCTGATGGGCATAACGCTGATGCTGGCCCGCGACCTGTTCAGTGGGTACCACACCCCACTGACAGCAACTCTGCCGCTACCGGAATTACTGAGCACCGGTTTCTCTCTGCCGGTGTCTGTGGATCAGCGTCTGGCAGGATTTATTTTCTTAATCTCAGCTCTGATTTATTGGGCAGGCGAGCAGATTACCGGACTTGCCCGCCTGGCGCCGCCGGCCCGAGTGGCGGTGGGCGTCTCCCCGAATAAACGCCGGTACTCCTGAGAAAAATAGCCGGTATGAAAAAAACCGACATTGGCGGCGACCGCCGTGACCGATAAATGACTGGTATGCAACTGACGCCGGGCGGCATTTAATTTAACCGCCCGCAGGTATTGCGCCGGTGAGGTGCCGGTGACTCTGGCAAAACTGTAATTCAGAGTACGGCGGGCGATGCCCAGCTGTTTGCACATATCCAGTACACTGGCGGTGGCGCCTTCATCGCTGAGGGCAAAATCATGGCAGCGGCGCACGATATAGTGATGCTGATTGCCCAGCGGTCGGGCACTTTTCTGCAGAGGGTTACTGTCCATTGATCCCGTGTAAATTTCCAGTGCCATTAACAGCAGCTGGTCACGCAGGGCTTTTTCTTTTTGTATTGTCTGTTGTTCAGTGAGTGCCTGACTGTCGTCATTAAGCTGTTCCAGCAGATTGAGCATGGCAATACGTACCTGCTGCAGCCATTGCGGTTTCACCTGCAGGCCATGACTGCGCCGGGCTTTTAATAATGTCTCGTAATCTTCTTCGTTGAGCAGCCCGCTCATCTGATCCTGTTGCAGCGAAATAACGGTGTAGTCTGTATCCGGTGGGCCAACAAAAAAGAAATCTTCATCGCAGGGCAAGAGTGTAATGCCGTTCGCCAGTACACTGCGTGCCTGGTCTGAGGTTTTGCTGCCATCCAGATGAATCGGAATCAATAAGGCAATCTGACCCGCCGGCGTATGGGTATGCTGGGCAACGCCCTGATTCATCCGCTCGCGGAACAGGCGCACCGCATCAAAATGCACATCCTGCAGGAAGCCTTCAAAGCGCCCGGCGGTCAGCTGGTCGTATTCCTGAGGCCAGCTGCTCAGTGACTGCGCATGATGGTTCACTTCATGAAATGTTTCCGACTGAATCAACATAAGAACTCCGCTGTCAGACTTATTACCCAGTTGATAACTCAGGTATTCAGCAAGATACGGGCCTGGCTGCATGGGGTCCGCTGAGGTAAAAATGCTGAAACTGAGTGCAATGGCCGGATGGCGCGCGGCAATATGCCCGTTTGCGGGCATATTGCCGCCGCCGGGTTGTGCTCATTGCGGTGTGGTCATTGCGGTAAAGGAAGGCAGACAAACAAACGCCACGCTGCCTCTGTGTTAACGGGTGCCGTCCGTGGCGTTTTAGCGGATGTTTAAAGTGCTTGCTTAAAGGTCAGGCTTACAGCTTAAAGCGGCCGACACAACCGTGCAGGGATTCCGCCTGCGCAAAGAGATCCTGAATCGTTGCCGCGGCGGAACTGGTCTGCTGCAGCGTCGTGTTGCTGACTTCGACAATCACGCCGAGGTTACGGTTAAGCTCAGCTGCTGTGGCACTCTGTTCTTCCGTCGCCGCAGCAATCTGCAGGTTCATGCCCTCGATATTACCGATAGCATCGCGGATGGCCTGTAAAGCTTCGTCGGCCGCCTGGGCTTCAGTGACACTCTGGCTGGAACGGTCGCTGCTGGCCTGCATTGCGTCAACCGCCCGGGTAATACGTTCCTGCAGCGCGCCGACGGTCTCTTCAATCTGGCGGGTTGATTCGTGGGTACGGCCTGCCAGCTGACGCACTTCATCCGATACCACGGCAAAGCCCCGGCCGGCATCTCCGGCGCGGGCGGCTTCGATCGCGGCATTCAGCGCCAGCAAGTTGGTCTGTTCTGCAATGGCGCGGATCACCGTCATGACCTGGCCGATCTGTTCGCCGGATTCCTGCAGTGCGGAGACTTCTTCGGCACTGGTGCGGATCATCTGAGCCTGCTCGGCGATCACTTCACGCACCCGGCCGACGCGCATGGAGCCTTCCTGCACCTGAATATTACCTTCCTGGGCAGCATTGGATGCCGTCTGTGCATGGGCGGCGACTTCGCGTACTGTGCTTTCCATTTCATTCATGGCGGCGGCAATCTGATCGACTTCCGACTGCTGTTGGTTCACCGCGTCGCGCATTTCATTTCCGCCTTTCTGCAGGCTGGTGGCACTGCCGTTTAACAGTCCGGTGATATCCGCAACCTGAATCATTAACTGATGAATGCGGTCAGTAAAACGGTTAAAGCCATCGGCCAGTTGGGAAATTTCATCCTTGCCGTCGACCGGCAGACGCTGAGTCAGATCGCCTTCACCCTCAGCGATGCCCTGCAGCATGCTGACCATCTTTTTCAGCGGTTTCACCATGCGCCCGGAAATGACGATCAGAATAATGGCCAGTATGATCAGGGCGCTGGCCATCAGCAGGGTGACCTTGAACAGCAGTGAATTCGTGGTGTGGGTAAAGGTATCCATGGGTACTGAAGTGCCCATAATCCAGCCGGGTGTCGACTTGATCGGGTTATAAAGAATAAAAAATGTTTCCCCGTCGCGGGTGTATGTGCCGGACCCGGTTTTTTTCTGCAGGGCGACCCGCCCGGCCGCGGCCATGCTGGCATTTACCGGATCGGTAATGTTGGCTTTCAGAATGGCTTCCTGATCCGGGTAGCCGATAATGCCGCCGGTTTTATCCACAATCCAGCCATAGTCGCCGCGGTTGGTGGACAACTGATTGGCGATTTCAGACAGCTTTTCCATGGTGATGGCGGCCGCCACCATGCCGGTAATACGGTTGCCTTCTTTAATCGGAACCGCAATTACTGAGACCGGCATACCACCGGCTTTGGATTTAACGGGTTCAGACAGCACAGGCTCACCATGGGCCATGACCTCTTTATAGTAAGCACGGGCGCTGAGGTCGAAACTGGAATCCGGTGCATCGGACACGGCACTGCCGTCCGGACGGATATAGATAAGCGCATTAACGGCTTCATTTTTTAATGTATGACTGGCCAGCCATTGCCTGACATCGGACGCTTCCATGCTTGTCAGTTCGCGGGTCTGGGCCAGACTCCAGATCCAGTTTTTATAGCCATCGAGCCAGCGCGTTACTTCGCTGGAGCGGGCACTCAGCTCTTTCTGCAGCATCAGTTTCTGCTGTGCCGGAAGCTCCGTTTTAAGCTCCATTGAAATAACGGTAATAAGAACAGCGAAGACCAGCATTACAGGGGCTAATACAGCCACCATCAGTCTCTGCGAGAGGGATAATGACGCCATGTCGATTCCTTTAATTATTTTATTATCAGTAGTGAGCTTAGACGAAGTAAGAAAAAAATCTCATTTAGTATGGGTATTTATTGGGTAAATAGTCGTAAAAGACAGCACTGATGATAAACAAATCATTTGGTTGGCCTGTGATTTTTTATCCTCTCCCGGCGATCACGGATCAATCTGTTTACTCGGTCGCGTCCGGGGGCCTGAAAACAGCCGGAAAACAGCGGAAAACACTGGGTTATCCGTGGTTTGTAAAATCGCCGGGTAACAAATAAATGCGTTATCATGGGGGTTAAGTTGTGCCAGAAAAGGAATCACTATGAAGCATTTCAGCCGATCAGATTTTCCGCTCAGTGAGGTGCGCCACTATCTTGAGCCCGGGCCGGTATCCTTGATTTCGTCTGCCTGTGATGGCGACACTAATATCATGACGCATGGCTGGCAGACGGTGATGGAGTTTTCCCCATCGCTGGTGGGATGCATGATATCCGCCGGTAATTACAGCTTTGATCTTATCCGTCGCAGTGGTGAATGCGTGATTAATCTGCCCACGGCCGATATGGCGGATGTGGTCAGTAATGTGGGTAACAGCAGCGGTGAAAATATCGATAAATTTACCGAGTTTGGTCTTACGGCGGTCACTGCGGATAAGGTCAGCGCGCCATTAATTGATGAATGTTTTGCCTGCTTTGAATGCGTGCTGTTTGATGATGTGCTGGTGGACAGTTATAACTTTTTTATTTTTGAAGTGGTCAAGGCTCACGTTGCCAGACGTCCGAAAAATCCTGAAACATTACATTATCAGGGCGACGGTCAGTTTATGATTTCCGGTCGCCACATCAGTCGTAAACGGTTATTTACCAAAGTGCTGTAACAGGCATCACGCCGTAACCGGGCAACTATTTCAGTCCGCCAAAACGTTTATAAAAACCGTTGGCGGCCACCGGTAATGGTCCTTCCGCGGTTTCCAGCGATTCTTCCAGCCACTGCTCTGCAGCCGGGGTCAGTGCGCGGTATATATTGCGGCATAACTGACGGGCGGCGCGGCCTTCCCAGTCGCCGGGCAATAATTCATCCGGCAGCAGAGGGTCACGTAATACCAGTTTGCGGTACTCGTGGATTAACAGGGTACGGGCCAGAAAACATTCCTGCGGGCGCAGATCGGTCAGTTCGCTGACTTCCTGCCACAGCGGGCGGAAGTGGTTGAGAAATTCTTCATACTGCCGTCCGAGTGTCTGCAGATCCCAGCATTCTTTGGTCAGCAGACGTACCGGACGTCCGGCGAGTTCTTCCTGCGGGCGGGTTTCAAACACCACTACATCATCTTCCACGCCGGCGGCAGCGAGAATACTGTGTACCTGCGATGTATTGCAGTTCGGGCTGCCCAGTATCTGTCCCGACAGGGTAGCAAACCCCTGCCAGGTGAGATCGCCGAGCAGTTGTTTGCGCTGCTCGCTGTCCAGCCGGTTGGTCAGCACCAGACACCAGGAGCCGTCCCAGGGCTGATCATGTTCACTGTAAACCCGGCGGAAAGCCTGCTCAAAACGACGCCGGCCGGAACCGGTGAGACTGTAATAACTGCGTCGTCCGACACGATCACTCATCAGCCAGCCTTCCTGGGTCAGGCGGAATATGGTGGTACGCATCAGGCGCTCGTTGATGCCCATGGGCTCCAGCAGTTTGATCAGTGCGCCCAGCCAGACGGTACCGCCATGGGGTTCAATGGAATCACCGTAGACGGTAATTACCAGAGAAGACGCACGCAGTGGTTTCTGGCTGCGGAAGCGTTCGGTCAGGGGGCCCAGTGAAGTGAGTTTTGTCATTGGCGGGTCGTTGTTTCGTCCGTTGTTCTGATTGAATTGTTCTGATTAAAAAGATCCTGAAAACAGCAACAGGGTATCAGTGTCCTGTTCAGGCTGCATTATAAGAGCTTTGGCTGTGTATGGTATGCCGGGATATTCACGGGACCGGATGCTCCCCTGACGGACGCTGCGTATCGTGCATTCCACCCAGGGGCTGGTGATCACCGGTCTGCAGTGACGGCCGCTGGTCTTCGCTTGCTGTCAGTGGTGTGCATTCCACCATGGAGCGGATGCTGCGCAGGGTCAGATCAATGTACTGACGGGTTCCCGTTTGTTTCCAGGCTAACTCCTGATCCGACACTCTGCGTTTCACGTCTGCCGGTGCCCCCATCACCATAGAGCGCTGTGGGCACTCAAACCGCGCTTTAACAAAAGACGAGGCGGCGACAATCGACTCAGGTCCGATCTCGGCATAGTCCATCACCACCGCATTCATGCCGACCAGCGTATCTTCGCCAATCACACAGCCATGCAGAATGGCGCCATGGCCAATATGGCCGTGGCGTTTAATGCGCGTCACCGTGTCCGGAAAGCCGTGCACAGTGCAGTTGTCCTGCAGGTTCAATTCTTCTTCCATCACGATCTGACCAAAGTCCCCGCGCAGGCTGGCACAGGGTCCGACATAACAGCCGGCGCCGATCATCACATCGCCGATCAGGACGGCGGTGGGGTGCACGTAAGCGCTGGGGTGAACCACAGGGGTAACACCATCAATGCGGTAGCAGGGCATGAAGCAATCCTCTCAGTACGCCGTACCGGTTGCTGTGTACTCCGGCAGCGCAGACAGCGGCTCAGTGTTCACAGTAAAACATAATACGGTATTCATATTTATTATTGATTTTGTGTATCAAAACATAAAAACAAATGGCCTGTGAAGTATCTTATAAACACAAAATTACTGGGGTTTTTAGTGTTTTTGTATCATTTTGGGCCAGTCAATCAGGCTCGAAAGATGCGCTAATCAGCGCTTAAAGCCCGTATTATCTGGGGTTATACCGGCAATCAGTAAAAAGCGATACGTAAAGATTTAAAAAACATGTTGTTTTGTATCTTAAATTCATGCAGTTTGAATAAAAGCGATACACAACTGCAGCAACAATCTGTCAGCGCAGAAATAAAAAAGCAGGTGATCGCGGCCGACCCGCTACAAAAACAACACCGGGCAGGTAAGAAAAGGTACTCACATGACAACCGAGAATTTCCATACCCTGACTGTTGAGACAGTCAGTGCGGGGGTTTGGCTGGTCCGGCTCAACCGCCCGCAGGCGCTTAATGCCCTCAATACTGAGCTGTTGGGCGAGCTGAGCGCTGTCCTCGATCATGCCGAAATGACGGAGGACGTCCGTGCGCTGGTGCTGACCGGCAGTACGCGGGCGTTTGCCGCCGGTGCTGACATCAATGAGATGGCGGCGCTGGATATGGTCGGCATCCTTAATGATCCGCGCCAGCAGCACTGGCAGCGTATTACCCGCTTCAGTAAACCGTTAATCGCCGCCGTGAATGGTTTCTGCCTGGGTGGCGGCTGTGAGCTGGCGATGCACGCCGACATTCTGATTGCCGGCCATGACGCTGAATTCGGCCAGCCGGAAATCAATCTCGGCATCATGCCGGGCGCTGGTGGTACACAGCGCCTGCTGCGTGCGGTGGGCAAATCCATGGCCATGCAGATGGTACTCAGTGGTCAGCCCATCAGCGCACAGCAGGCACTGCAATGTGGCCTGGTGAGTGAAATTACCCAACCTGAAATGACCGTCGAACGGGCACTGGCGCTGGCTTGCAGGATAGCCACCAAAGCACCGCTTGCTGTGCGCCTGGCGAAAGAAGCCATTCTGCGCGGCATGGATGCGGATCTGAGTACCGGTCTGCGCTACGAACGTCAGGCCTTCACACTGCTGGCGGCTACGGATGACCGTAACGAAGGCATCGCAGCCTTCCGGGAAAAACGTCAACCCGGTTTCAGCGGTCGCTGAAGCCAGAACCGGATCGGGAGTTATTTCTCCATGAAGTTTGAACACATTATTTATTCAGTGGATGCCGGTGTGGCCTTGCTGAGCCTGAACCGGCCACAGGCACTGAACAGCTTTAACGAAGCCATGCATCTGGAAGTGCGCGAAGCACTGAAAATGACGGCGGACAATCCTGAAGCGCGGGTATTGTTGTTAACCGCTGAGGGCCGTGGCTTCTGCGCCGGTCAGGATCTGTCTGACCGCAACGTGGCACCGGATGCCGATATGCCCGATCTGGGGCTGTCGATCGAAAAATTCTACAACCCCATGATCCGCCGTCTGCAGCAGCTGCCGATGCCGGTGATCTGTGCGGTGAACGGTGTGGCAGCCGGCGCCGGAGCCAATATTCCGCTGGCCTGTGATCTGGTGCTGGCGGCACGTTCAGCAAAATTTATTCAGGCGTTCTGCAAAATCGGACTGGTACCGGATTCCGGCGGCACCTGGTTTCTGCCGCGCCTGATCGGTATGGCCCGCGCCAAACAGTTAGCTCTGCTTGGTGAGCCGTTAAGCGCAGAACAGGCGCTGGCGTGGGGCATGATTTATCGCGTCACCGACGACGAGGCGCTGCGCGACGAAGCCCTGGTGCTGGCCCGTGAACTGGCTACGCAGCCTACCGTGGGGCTGGGCTATATCAAGCGCGCGCTTAATCACAGCGTCAGCAATAGTTTTGATGAACAGCTGATTCTGGAGCGTGATCTGCAGAGCCTGGCTGGCCGTACCGACGATTACCGCGAGGGCGTGGCTGCGTTTATGGCCAAGCGTCCGGCAGAATTTAAGGGGCGCTGAGATGAAAGCTCTGAATACGTCTGTGATCTGTGGCGTGATCGGCGCCGGTGCCATGGGGGCGGGGATTGCCCAGGTGGCTGCCCAGGCCGGGCACAGTGTGTTGCTGTACGACAACCGTGAAGGCGCGGCCAGCACGGCCATTGAAACAATTGAGCGCCAGCTCACCCGGCTGGTGGAAAAAGGCAAATTTACGGCAGAGCAGGTGGCGGGCATCATCGGCCGTCTGCAACCGGCAGACTCACTGAGTGATTTTGCCGGCGCCGGGTTTGTGCTGGAAGCCATTGTCGAAAACCCGGATGTAAAACGCGGCTTATTAGAGCAGCTGGAAAGCATCTGCAGCGCCGATTGCATCCTGGCCACCAATACCTCATCGCTGTCGGTCACCAGTCTTGGTGCCGGCCGTCAGCATCCGCAGCGTATTGTCGGTATGCACTTTTTTAATCCGGCGCCGGTGATGAAACTGGTGGAAGTAGTCTCCGGTCTGGAAACCGATAAAGCCATTGCTGAATGTGTCTTTGCCACTGCCAAAGCCTGGGGCAAGGAGCCGGTGTATGCCCGCTCAACGCCGGGCTTTATCGTGAACCGCGTGGCGCGTCCTTTTTATGCCGAAAGTCTGCGTCTGTTGCAGGAGCAGGCCGCTGACTGCGCTACGCTGGATGCCATTATGCGCGAGGCCGGAGGCTTCCGCATGGGCGCCTTTGAGCTGACCGATATGATTGGTCACGACGTCAATTACGCTGTGACCAAATCCGTATTTGATGGCTATTACGGCGATTTCCGTTTTCAGCCTTCGCTGATTCAGAAAGAACTGGTGGATGCCGGCCTGCTGGGCCGTAAATCCGGCCGGGGCTTTTATTCCTGTTCTGAGAATGCCGTTAAGCCAGAAGCCGGCAGTGTAAGTGTGAGCGGTGATCCCGTACCCGGCTGCACGGTGCTGGGCGACAGCGGTGTTCTCAGTTCTCTTGTATCACGTCTGGCATCGGCCGGTGTGATGGTGACCTCAGAGTCGTCTTCTGATGCCTGTGTATTGCGTATCGGCAGTGCCACCGTGGCACTCACCGATGGCCGCATGGCCTGTCAGCGTGCCCGCGACGAGGGCTTAAACAATCTGGTGCTGGTGGATCTGGCGCTGGATTACAGCCAAAGCGGACGTCTGGCAGTCAGCCGTGCAGCCAACACCTCTGATGCTGCGCTGCAGCAGGTCGCTGACTGTTTTGCTAAAGCCGATATCCGCATCAGTGAAGTCAGTGATGTTCCGGGTCTGGTGGTGATGCGTACGGTGGCCATGCTGGCCAATGAAGGCGCCGATACCGTGCTGCACGGCGTGGCCAGTGCAGCCGGTGTGGATACCGCCATGCGTGCCGGAGTGAATTATCCACGCGGCCCGCTGTTGTGGGCTGAGCAACTGGGGCTGCCGGAAACACTGGCCGTACTGGAGAACCTGCAACAGGCGTATGGCGAAGAGCGTTATCGCCCGTCGCTGTTGCTGCGCCGCCTGGCACTGCAGGGAGGACGTTTTCATGGCTGAAATCAGCGAACTGAAGAACAGCCCGGCGGACATGAGCGCCACCGAACTGGCGCAGGCCTGTGCCGATGAGCTGCTGCGGCGCGACGACGCCAGCCAGTATCTGGGCATGAAAATGACCGATGTGGCGCCGGGCGAGGCCCGCATGAGCATGGTGGTGCAGGAATTCATGCTGCAGGGCCACAAAACCTGTCATGGCGGCTACCTGTTTACGCTGGCGGATTCGGCCTTCGCCTTCGCCTGTAATACCTATAACCAGGCCACCGTTGCCATTGGCTGCAGTATTGATTATGTCGCACCGGCTTACGCCGGTGATCACCTCACTGCCAGCGCCAGAGAGCGTTCGCGCAGTGGCCGTACCGGTAACTATGACGTGGAAATCCGTAATCAGGACGGTGCCCTGATCGCCATGTTCCACGGTCGTTCCTATCGTATTCGTGGCGACATTCTGCCACAGGAGAACGCTGATGACTGATGCTCTGATAATTGATGCGATCCGCACGCCCATTGGCCGTTACGGCGGCGCTTTATCCGCTGTGCGGGCCGATGATCTCGGCGCGGTGCCGATGAAAGCCCTGATCGCGCGCAACCCGTCTCTCGACTGGTCGCAGCTGGATGACGTGATTTACGGCTGCGCCAATCAGGCCGGCGAAGACAACCGCAATGTGGCGCGTATGTCGGCGCTGCTGGCCGGCCTGCCGGTGTCGGTGCCGGGCACCACAGTGAACCGGTTATGCGGTTCCGGGATGGATGCCGTGGGGATGGCGGCACGTGCGATCCGCGCCGGTGAAGCCGGACTGATGCTGGCTGGTGGTGTGGAGTCTATGTCGCGTGCGCCTCTGGTGATGGCCAAGGCAGAGCAGGCTTTCAGCCGCAAAGCAGAGATCTTCGATACCACCATTGGCTGGCGCTTTGTAAACCGTCTGATGAAGTCGGATTTTGGTATCGACTCTATGCCGGAAACCGCTGAAAACGTGGCGCAAGACTTCAATATTAACCGCGAAGATCAGGATGCATTTGCGCTGCGTTCGCAACAGAAAACCGCCGCCGCGCAGGAAAACGGCCGCCTCGATCGCGAGATCACTGCGGTCACCATTGCGCAGCGCAAAGGCGATGCGCTGGTGGTCAGCCGTGATGAGCATCCGCGGGCTTCTACCACCGCGGAAGCGCTGGCCAAACTGGGAACGCCTTTCCGCAGCGACGGCAAAGGCACGGTGACTGCCGGTAATGCCTCCGGCGTGAACGATGGCGCCTGTGCCCTGCTGCTGGCCAGTGAGGCGGCGGCTGAACAACATGGTCTGCGGGCCCGTGGCCGCGTACTGGGCATGGCAACCGCGGGCGTGGAACCACGGATTATGGGTATTGGACCGGCTCCGGCAACCCGTAAAGTACTGGCCCGGACCGGCCTGACGCTGGCGGACATGGATGTGATCGAATTAAACGAAGCCTTTGCCGCCCAGGGGCTGGCGGTGCTGCGTGAGCTGGGGCTGGACGATGATGATCCACGCGTCAATCCCAACGGCGGCGCCATTGCCCTGGGTCATCCGCTGGGCATGAGCGGGGCACGTCTGGTGACGACGGCTCTGAATGAACTGGAAGTGCAGAACAAACGTTATGCCCTGTGCACCATGTGTATTGGTGTCGGGCAGGGGATCGCCATGGTGATTGAGCGCCTGTGATCGCAACTTAACCGGGCTGGCCCATCCGTAACATAAGTATAAAAGATGCGGCAGGCCTGTTTCAGTCATAATCCATGAGGCAACGCCCATGAGTACAAAAATAAAAGAGAGACTCAGCATGAATATCCGACAGCAATTCAAACCGGATCAGCTTGATCCGATGGAACATGCCAGCATTGATGAACTGCGTGCGCACCAGCTGGAGCGCCTGAAGTGGAGCGTCAGTCATGCCTACGACAATGTTCCTCTGTACCGTCAGCGCTTTGATGCCGCAGGTGTGCACCCGCAAGACATTCAGTCGCTGGATGATCTGGCCAGACTGCCGTTCACCACCAAAACCGATCTGCGCGATAACTACCCGTACGGTATGTTCGCCACACCGATGGAAGACATAGTGCGTCTGCACGCCTCCAGCGGTACCACTGGCCAGCCGACCGTGGTGGGTTATACCCAGCGCGATATCGATAACTGGGCCAATCTGGTGGCCCGTTCTATCCGCGCCGCCGGTGGACGTCCCAGCGATAAAGCGCATATCTCCTATGGCTATGGGCTGTTTACTGGTGGTCTGGGGGCTCATTACGGTGCTGAGCGTCTGGGCTGTACTGTGATTCCCATGTCCGGTGGGCAGACCGAGAAACAGGTGCGCCTGATCCGTGATTTTGATCCGGACATCATCATGGTGACCCCGTCTTACATGCTCAATATCGCCGATGAGATGGAGCGCCAGGGCATTGATCCGCACACCCTGAGTCTGCGTCTGGGCATTTTCGGGGCCGAGCCCTGGACCGACGAGCTGCGCCGTTCGGTGGAACAGCGCATGGGTATCCGCGCCATGGATATTTATGGGCTGTCGGAAATTATGGGGCCGGGGGTGGCGATGGAATGTGCTGAAACCCAGGATGGCCCGACCGTGTGGGAAGACCATTTCTATCCGGAAATTATTAATCCTGAAACCGGCGAAGTACTGCCGGACGGTGAACTGGGCGAGCTGGTCTTTACCACGCTGAGTAAAGAAGCCCTGCCGATGATCCGTTACCGCACCCGTGACCTGACCCGTCTGTTGCCGGGCACCGCACGCCGTATGCGCCGCATCGACAAAATCACCGGACGCAGCGATGACATGATGATTATCCGTGGCGTTAACGTATTCCCGACCCAGATCGAGGAAGAAGTGGTTAAAGTTAAACAGCTTTCTGATGAATATCAGATACACCTGTATCGCAATGGCAATATGGACAGCATGGAAGTGCATGTGGAATTACGTCCGGAATTCTCTCATCTGAATGAATCCGAAACCCGCGATGTCGTCGCTGAGCTGCGGCACCATGTGAAATCATCGGTCGGTATTACGGTGGGCGTTAATGTCTTTCCAAGCGGTGGTATAGCACGCTCAGAAGGTAAAGCTAAACGGGTATTTGATCAGCGTAACGGCTGATTAAACACAGATAATCAGGTTAGCCAGGCGGCGTTTATGCGCTGCCGGGTGATGGGTGGGCGCTGCCCGATGCGCCTCGCGGGACAGGTATTTAACACTTTTAATATGATACAAAAAAAGTAATTATTTTTTATTTTTAGTGTCATATAAGATGGGTAAAGGATACAGCCCGCAGACATAACCGGAGACAGAATTATGTATGCACAAATGGTGGATACCGGCGTAAAGCAGGTAAAAAGTCTGGATGAAATGGACGCGGAAGAACGCGCTTTCCAGCAAAAAATTGATGCTGAAGTAAAAATTGAAGCAAAAAACTGGATGCCGGAAGGCTACCGCAAAACCCTGATCCGTCAGATTTCCCAGCACGCCCACTCGGAAGTGGTAGGCATGCTGCCGGAAGGTAACTGGGTGACCCGCGCGCCGACCTTTAAACGCAAACTGCAGCTGATGGCAAAAATTCAGGATGAGGCCGGCCATGGTCTTTACCTGTACAGCGCGATGGAAACCCTGGGCGCCGACCGGGATGAAGAAATCGACAAACTGCACAGCGGCAAAGCCAAATATTCCAGCATCTTTAATTATCCGACGCTGAACTGGGCGGATATGGGAGCCGTTGGCTGGCTGGTGGATGGTGCTGCCATTGTGAATCAGGTAGTGCTGCAGCGTACCTCGTACGGACCCTATTCCCGCGCCATGATCCGTATCTGTAAGGAAGAAAGTTTTCACCAGCGCCAGGGGTACGAAATTCTTCTGCACATGATGCAGCACGGCAATGAGGCACAGAAAGAGATGGTGCAGGACGCCATTAACCGTCTGTGGTGGCCATCGCTGATGATGTTTGGTCCCAGCGATGCAGACTCTCCCAACAGTGCACAGTCCATGGCGTGGAAAATTAAACGCCATACCAATGATGAACTGCGTCAGCGTTTTATTGACCAGACGGTACCGCAACTTGAATTCCTCGGCTGTACAGCACCGGACCCGGATCTGAAATGGAACGAAGAACGCGGCCATTACGATTTCGGCGTTATTAACTGGCAGGAGTTTTACGACGTGCTGAAAGGTTACGGCCCCTGTAACCGTGAGCGCATCGAAACCCGGCGTCAGGCCATCGATAACGGCGCCTGGGTACGCGAAGCCGCCGTGGCTCATGCCAATAAGAAAAAGCAGCGCTCAGTTGCCTGACACCAACATCTGACAGCAAACAATAATAACGGCCGGCAACTAACGGCCGGGGAGTAAAACATTATGTCGCAATGGACCCTTTTTGAAGTTTTTGTACGCAGTAAGCACGGCCTGAATCACAAGCACGTCGGCAGTGTGCATGCCGCTGATGATCAGATGGCGATTGAAAATGCGCGCGATCTTTATACCCGCCGTAACGAAGGCGTCAGCATCTGGGTGGTGCCATCCGCAGCCATTACTGCCACCGCCACGGATGAAAAAGAACCTTTGTTTGATCCGTCGGAAGACAAGGTATACCGCCACGCCAGTTTTTATGAACTGCCGGATGAAGTCGGACATATGTGAGGCTGATGTGATGAAAAAATACGATGAACTGACGGAATTTCTGCTGCGTATGGGCGACAGTGCCCTGGTTCAGGGACAACGTTTATGTGAGTGGTGTGGCCGTGCCCCGGCACTGGAAGAAGAAATGGCGCTGATGAACGTCGGCCTTGACCTGGTTGGCCAGGCACGTAACTGGCTGGACTATGCCGCACAGCGTATTAACGATGGCCGTGATGCCGATATGCTGGCGTTCCGCCGTGATGAGCGCGACTACCGCAACCTGTTATTGGTTGAACAGCCGAATGGTGATTTCGCCGTCACCATGAGCAAACAGTTTCTGTACGACGCCTGGCAATTTCATTTGCTGGAGGCGTTAACCGAATCAGCAGATCAACAGGTGGCTGCCATTGCGGCCAAGTCACTGAAAGAAGTGATTTACCACCTGCGCCGTTCATCCGAATGGGTTGAGCGTCTGGGCGATGGTACCGAAGAAAGTCATCAGCGAATGGCTGCCGCCATCGATACGCTGTGGCGTTTTACTTTCGAATTTCAGGAAACCGACGCGGTCGTCGACAGCCTGTCAGAAAGCGGAATTATTCCCGATGCCGGTGCGCTTAAACAGCAATGGCAGCAGACCGTGGCGAAGGTTTTTACCGATGCGACTTTATCGGTACCGGAAGATGCACGCAGTTTTTACCTGAGTGGTCGTGAAGGAATGCATACGGAACACCTGGGTATTCTGTTGGCAGAAATGCAGTTCTTACAGAGAGCGTATCCGGATGCGAGCTGGTGATCTGATTTCAACCGACAGCACGGCATCGCTGCGACTGCGTGGTGATGACGCGGATCTGAACTTCGCCTGGCAGGTGCTGGCGGATGTTCCGGACCCGGAAGTGCCGGCGGTCAGTGTCGTGGATCTTGGCATAGTACGTTCCGTTACCTGGTGTGACGATCGTCTGTATGTGCAGGTCACGCCGACCTACTCAGGGTGTCCGGCGACGGAATTTATTGAAGAAATGATCCGCGAAGCATTACAGGCCGCCGGTTTTGTTAATCCGCAGCTGACACAGAAACTGGATCCGGCCTGGACCACAGATTGGATCACTGCAGAAGGGCGGGAAAAATTACGGGCTTTTGGTATTGCCCCTCCCACCGGCAGCGCCAGTAAACGCTCACTGCTGGGAGAAAGCGGGGAAGTCCATTGCCCGCACTGCGACAGCAGCAATACCCGGCAGTTGAGTGAATTCGGCTCCACAGCCTGTAAAGCCCTGTATCGCTGCGACGACTGCCTGGAACCGTTTGATTACTTTAAGTGCATCTGACGCCCTGTGTATAAGCACGTCAGACAACAATAATAACGCCATTGTTGGCCAGATAGTCTGTGCCGGATGGTGCAGAAACGCTGAGATGGCACAACCAGTGACCCGGGTTTCACCCTCAGAGGTTGCGGTTAAAAGGAGACGATAATGACAAGATTTCATTCCCTGACAGTGGCGGATAAACGCAGAGAAACCCGTGATTCCGTTTCACTGGCATTCAGCATTCCCGGTGAACTGGCCAGTGATTTTAATTTTAAACAAGGCCAGTATCTGACACTGAAAACCGACATTAATGGTGAAGAAGTGCGCCGTTCCTATTCCATCTGCAGTGGTGTTAATGATGGTGAAATCCGTGTTGCCATTAAGAAAGTGCCGGGTGGTCTGTTTTCCTCTTTTGCCAATGACTCACTCTCCGTTGGCGATGCCCTGGAGGTTATGCCTCCTATGGGCTCTTTTTATTCTGAGCTGGACCCGGCCCGTAAAGGCCACTATCTGCTGGTGGCCGCCGGCAGTGGCATTACGCCGATTCTGTCGATTGCCAGAACGACGCTGGAAACAGAACCCGACAGTGAAATCACCCTGCTGTACGGTAACCGTGCAACCTCGTCCACCATGTTCCGTGAGCAGCTGGAAGATTTAAAAAATGAATACCTGGGTCGCTTTAATCTGATTTTTATTTTCAGCCGGGAACAACAGGATATCGATCTTTATAACGGCCATATTGATGCCGATAAATGCCGTGCGCTGTTCAGCCGCTGGATTGATGTGAAAAGCCTGGATGGAGCTTTTATCTGTGGTCCGCAACTGATGACCGAAACTGTGCGTGACATTCTGAAAGAATGTGGCGCGGCAGCTGAAAAAATACATTTTGAGCTTTTCACCGCCGCCGGCAGCGCCGGTGAAGTACGCCAGAAACAGGAACAACGTGCTCAGGCAGCGCAGGCACATACGGATATGACAGAAGTCACTGTGATCCGTGACGGCCGTGCCATGAGTTTTGACCTGCAGCAGAACACTCAAAGCCTGCTGGAAGCGGGTAATGAAAACGGCGCCGACCTGCCGTTCTCCTGTACTGCCGGTGTCTGTTCGACCTGTAAATGCAAAGTCATTGAAGGCGAAGTGGATATGGACGTCAGTCTCGGTCTGGAGGATTACGAAGTGGAAGCCGGTTATGTGCTTTCCTGTCAGTCGTATCCGGTATCTGACAAGGTCGTGCTCGACTTTGATGAAATCTGATTACGCGCAACCGTACTGAACAAATAAAAAATAACTCAACGCAGAATATTCAACGCAAAGCGGAGGCAAGTATGTCAGCCCCGACATTACAGAGTTTTATCGCCGGCCAGTGGCTGGGAGAGAAAGCAGCACAGTCACTGCGCAGTGCTGTTAATGGTGAGGTGATTTATCACACTCATGAAGAACAGATCGATTTTGCGCAGTCGCTCGACTTTGCCCGCAGCAAAGGTCAGCAATCCTTGCTGGATATGGATTTTCAGACCCGTGCATCCTGCCTGCGTGCCCTGGGTAAGTACCTGATGGAGCATAAAGAAAGTCTGTATAAGATATCGGCCCTGACCGGCGCCACCCGTGCCGACAGCTGGGTGGATATTGAGGGTGGTGCCGGCACCCTGTTCGCGTATGCCAGCCTGGGGCGCCGCGAACTTCCCTCCGGCAACTTAATTCATGAAGGCGATGCCATGCCGCTGGGCCGTGAAGGTCAGTTCTGTGGCTCTCATATTCTGGTGCCGCGTCGTGGTGTGGCGGTGCATATTAATGCCTTTAACTTTCCGGTGTGGGGCATGCTGGAAAAGTTTGCACCCAATTTTCTGGCGGGTATGCCGTGCATTGTTAAACCGGCGTCGTCGACCAGTTATCTGACGGAAGCGGCGGTGCGTCTGATGCACGAATCCGGTCTGCTGCCGGAAGGCAGTCTGCAGCTGGTTATTGGCCGTACCGGTGATCTGCTGGATCGTCTTCAGGGACAGGATATGGTGACCTTTACCGGTTCCGCCAGTACCGCGGCCATGCTGCGCACTAACGACAACCTGATTAAAAATTCCGTTCCTTTTAATGCCGAAGCCGATTCCCTTAACTGCGCCATTCTGGCACCGGACGTTACTCCGGATGATGTGGAGTTTGATTTATTCGTCAAAGAAGTCGCACGGGAAATGACAGTTAAAGCAGGACAGAAATGTACCGCCATCCGCCGGGTTCTGGTGCCGGAAAACCGCCTGGATGCGGTGGCGGATAAACTGTCAGCGCGGCTGGCAAAAATGACCGTCGGTGATCCGGAGCTGGAAGGCGTGCGTATGGGTGCGCTGGCATCTCATGATCAGCAGAAAGATGTCCGGCATCAGCTGGAAGCGCTGATGGCCAGCAGTGACGTTGTATGTGGCAACAGCCGCGATTTTTCTGCCCGGGGTGAAGGCACTGACAAGGGCGCCTTTTTTGAACCCACCGTGCTGGTGAATAACACACCGGATGCAGACGGCGGTGCTCACGATATTGAGGCCTTTGGTCCGGTCAGCACTCTGATGCCTTACCGTGATACAGAGCATGCACTGGCACTGGCAGCACGGGGTAAAGGGTCTCTGGTTTCGACCCTGGTCACCCGTGATCCGGCGATTGCCGCTGATATGGTTCCGGTGATGGCCTCCTGGCATGGCCGTGTGCATATTCTGGACGAAAGAGCAGCGAAAGAATCCACCGGTCACGGTTCTCCGCTGCCGTTATTAAAACACGGCGGGCCCGGGCGTGCCGGTGGTGGTGAAGAGCTGGGCGGTATCCGCGCAGTGAAACATTATCTGCAGCGTGCTGCGCTGCAGGGATCTCCCACCATGCTCACGGCGGTAAGCCGGGAATATGTACGCGGTGCGGATGTCATTGAAAACGATGTGCACCCCTTCCGGCGCCATTTTGATGAGCTGCAGATCGGTGAGTCGCTGCTGACTCATCGCCGTACTGTCACGGAAGCCGACATTGTGAATTTCGGTTGTCTGTCCGGTGATCACTTCTATATGCATTTTGACGAATTAGCCGCGCGTGACTCTCAGTTTGAGCAGCGTATTGCCCATGGCTATTTTGTTCTGTCAGCCGCCGCCGGGCTGTTTGTTTCACCCGGGGCCGGGCCTGTACTGGCCAACTATGGACTGGATAACCTGCGCTTTATTACACCGGTCGGCATCGGCGATACCATCCAGGCCCGGCTCACCTGTAAGCGCAAAATTGATCAGGGTAAAGAAAGCCCGAAAGGCGAACCGCAGGGCGTTGTCGCCTGGGATGTTGAAGTCACAAATCAGGAGGGTGAACTGGTAGCCAGCTACGACATTTTAACCTTAGTCAAAAAGCGCGAATGAGCAGGGGGCCAGAGGCCTTCTGAGCTCATAAAAATAACAAAGAGCAACACACAAACAAAAAGGTACTGAGATGATAAAAATAAAAAACTACGCCGCTGTTCCGGCATTACTGATGACCGCTGCCTGGGCGTTTCCGGCTGCCGCGGCAGACAATGCTGCACTGGAATCCCGGCTGGCAGAACTGGAAAGCCGGCTCGCGGATATGGAAAGCAGTTCTTCTGCGCCGGGTATAACAATCGGTGATACCACGCTCAGTGTGGGCGGCTATATCAAAGCGGATATGGTGTATAAAAACCATGGCAACGTCGGTGCCAATGCGACAGTTTTCGCGCGCCAGCATGTGGCAGCGGTTGATGAAGATGCTGAAAGCACCATCGATATGACTGCCCGTGAATCCCGTCTGTGGGTGAAAACCAGCAGTATGCAGGGTGGTAAAGAACTGACCACGTATCTGGAACTGGATTTTTACGGGTCTGACGGCAGCGAGATGGTGTCGAATAATTTCGATCCGCGTCTGCGCCATGCCTATGGTAAGTGGGGCAATCTGTTAATCGGTCAGACCTGGTCGACCTTTGTGGACCCGGCTCATTTCGGTGAACTGAATGCCTTTGGTCAGCATGCTTCCACCATTTTTATCCGTCAGACCCAGGTGCGTTATACGCAGCCGTTCAGCGGCGGTAATGTCATGCTGGCACTGGAAAATCCTCAGGATGGTGATGACACCAGCAAAACCCCCGACATGGTGGTACGCGTTAACTTTGACGGCGACTGGGGACATGCTTCCGTCGGTGCGTTAGGGCGGGAACTTTCCGATGGTAATGAGCAGACCTTTGCTTCGGCTTATAGTCTGACCGGCAAGTTGAAACTGCCCACCGGTGGGGATATCCGGGCACAATATAATAGCGGTAATCTTGGCCGTTATATGGGCGTCGCCGCCTATCCGGATGAAGATGCAACCGCATCGGATCTGGACGCTTTCAAAAGCAGTGGTTACTCCCTTGCCCTGCGCCATCCGTGGAGCAAACAATTTGCTTCTAACCTGATGTACTCCGCCACCGACGCTGACAGTGATGTGGTTGCCGGCGGGCTGGAATCCTCATCCTCTCTGCACGTAAACCTGATGTATTACGCCACACCCAAAATCCGCTTTGGGGCGGAGTATTCGCAGTGGGAAACCGAAAGTCAGACCGCTGCCGGGAAGGATGATAAGAGTCTGGACATTGTGCAGCTTTCAACCCGTTTCATGTTCTGAGGCATCAGACATGACCGCGTGATATCTGTTTCTCCTTTCAGATATCACGCCCTATAAAAAATAATTACTCAGCAAGGTGATCAACATGATTTCAATAAAAAAAATCGCATCCGCTGGTCTGTTAGCAACAACACTGCTGGCTTCATTTAACGCGGCTGCAGAAACCATTCTGCGGGTGGGCACCTGGTTACCGCCCACCGATAAACAGAACGAAGTGGTCTGGCCGACCTGGGCCAAATGGGTAGAAGAAGCAACGGAAGGCCGGGTTAAAGTCAAACTCGAGTACGGCATGGGGCACCCGAAAACTATGTTCCAGTTGGTCGAGGATGGCATTGTTGATGCCTCTTTCAGTTTTCATGGTTACGTGCCGGGCCGTTTTAAACTGCCTCAGATTGTAGAAGAGCCAGGACTGGGAGTAGGGGCGGAAGCGGCTTCCGTGGCGTTGTGGCGTGTGTACGATCAGTATCTGCGTGAGGCCGGTGAATTTGAAGGCCTGCAGGTACTGGCAATGTTTTCTCATGGGCCCGGCACAATTCAGTCTAATTTTCCGATCCATTCGCTGGCGGATATCGAAGGTAAAAAAATCCGTGTTGGCGGTGGCGTACAGTCTGAACTGGCAGAACGCATGAAACTGACCCCGGTTGGCGCCCCCGCCACCAAAGCCTACGAAATGCTGCAACAGGGTGTGATTGACGGCATTTTTATGCCGATGGCACAGCAGAAAAGTCTGCGCCTGAATGAGGTAACCAAACACATCACGGTATTCCCGGCCGGTATGTATATGGGCAGCTTCTCCATGTTTATCAGTCCGTACTTTATGGAAGACCTGGATGAACGCGACCGTGAAGCCATTCTGTCTGTTTCCGGTGAAAAACTGTCGGCGCTGGCGGGCCGCGCCTGGGAAGAAGGCGACAGAGAAGGCTATGCCGAAGCCCGTAAGGCCGGCGTGGAAATTAATCAGCTGAGCCCGGATTCAGCGCTGGCAAAAGAATTTAATCAGATGATTAAAGGGATGGATGCCAAATGGGTTGAATCTGTATCTGACCGTGATGTAGATGCCCCGGCGGTAATGAAAGCGCTGCGCGATATTGCCCACAGCTATCAGCCGGCACAAACCACTCTGGCGGAAGAATAATCATGTCTGTGTCTGACTGGGTATCAGAACACTATCAGGAAAAAGGGCCGGTTAAATGGCTGGCCTTTTCTCTTGAAAGCGTCGCTGCCTGTGTTCTGTTCGCGCTGGTATTGCTGACCTGTGTGGATGTGGTCGGGCGTTACTTTTTCGGCAATGCGGTTAACGGCAGTACCGAAATGACGGAAATCGCGCTGGCGATGATCGTCTTTGCAGAAATGCCGGTGATTACCTGGCGCGGCGGCCATGTGGTGGTCGACCTGCTCGACCGCTATATGAATTACTGGCTGGTAAAAGCACTGGGACTTCTGTCTGTCATTCTGGTGGCCGGTGCATTTTATGCACTGGCAGGCCGGATGTGGTATCTGGCTGAGCGTTCATTGCGCAGGGATGTGGTGACTGAATACCTTGAAATTCCTACAGGTTATATCGTCCAGTATATCTCTGTGATGAGTTATATCTGCGCGGTCATGATGATCAGTTATGGCCTGTATCGTGTGATTAAAGAAAAGTAATCACATTAAAACCAACTGCTGAGATTTAGGTTGCGTTATGACTGTCGCATTGATTGGCTTTGCCATCCTTCTTTTTCTGATTATTGTGGTCCGCATTCCGATTGCGTTTGCCATGGGATTTACCGGCTTTTTTGGCTTTGCGTATCTGCAGGGGCTGGGCTTCGATAACCTGCTGGATTTCCGCTGGACCGGCGTGCTTTCCATGGCTTCTAACCGTGTCATCGATACGGTGCAGGAATACGGTCTGTCGGTGATTCCTCTGTTTATTCTGATGGGCAATCTGGTGACAAACTCCGGGTTGTCACAGGCCCTTTACCGGGCCTCCAACGCCTTTCTTGGCCATCATAAAGGAGGCCTGTCGATGGCCACGGTGGTTGCCTGCGGTGGCTTCTCTGCTATCTGCGGCTCCTCACTGGCCACGTCGGCTACCATGGCAAAAGTGGCTATGCCGCCGATGCGGAAATACGGTTACGCCGATTCACTGGCCACCGCCTCGATTGCTGCCGGTGGCACACTGGGCATTCTGATTCCCCCCAGTGTGATTCTGGTGATTTACGGGCTGCTGACAGAAACCAGTATCCGTGAGCTGTTTGCCGCCGGGTTTATTCCGGGGCTGCTTGGCGTGCTGTTGTATCTGGGAGCGGTTAAATACGTGGTGTGGCGTAACCCGGAAGCCGGTCCGGCCGGAGAAAAACTGTCCTGGGGGCAGCGCTTTATGGCCATGAATGGTGTGTGGGGTGTGGTGGCTCTGTTTACTCTGGTTATGGGCGGTATTTACCTCGGTATTTTTACTCCCACGGAAGCGGCCGGTATCGGTGCCGGTGGTGCTTTGCTGATTGCGCTGTTGCATCGCACGTTATCCCCCGGCCTTTTGTTTGCTGCTCTCAGTGATACCGGCCGCACGACAGCGATGTTATTTGGTGTGGTGATTGGCGCCCTGATATTTTCCGATTTTATTAATCGTGCCGGTTTACCGGATGACCTGCTGGCGTTTGTTAATTCGCTGGATGTCAGCCCGTTAGGGGTCATTCTGGTGATACTGGGTATTTATATTGTGCTGGGCATGGTATTCGAAAGTCTGTCCATGCTGCTTCTGACCGTACCGATTTTTTATCCGCTGGTTGAAAGTCTGGGGTTCGATCTGGTGTGGTTCGGTATCGTGGTTGTGGTGGTGACGGAAATCAGCCTGATCACACCACCGGTAGGCATGAATATATTTGTACTGAACGCGGTGATCCGCAATATTAATCCGGCGACCATATTTAAAGGGGTTACCCCGTTCTGGTGTGCCGATATTGTTCGTCTGGCATTGATTACCCTGATACCTGTGATCACGCTGGTATTGCCGGAACTTTTATATCGCTGACAGGAGCATCCTATGTTACCGGGAGTAAAACGTATTCTTTATGCATCCGATCTGCGCGAAGGCTCAAGACCAGCCTTCCGTGCTGCGGTCAGTCTGTGTGGTCACTATGAATCTCATATTACCTATCTGCATGTGATTGAATCCGCCGGCACTCAGGCAGAAAAAATTGTCAGAGAAATGATGGCAAGGGATGCGTCGTTACGTGCAATGCATGACAGTTGCGTGCAGGAAGTACATGACGGCATTTTTCAGCGCGTGCAGGCATTCTGTGATACCGAGCTTGATGACGATGAGCGGCTGAAACCCGAGCAGCTGGATGCCAGGGTGACCGAAGGTGAACCCTGGCGGGAAATACTGAAAGCAGCGGATGATATTCATGCCAGTGTTATCGTGATGGGAACCCGCCATGATCACAGTCTGGGCAAAGTACTGATTGGCTCGACCGCCGGTAAAGTGATTGAGCACAGTCAGCGTCCGGTTCTGGTGGTACCGTTAAAACACTGACAAAGTTTGGCAACCTGTCCGGTTTATAACCGGGATTTATGGGGCGTCAGCCCCTTTTTTTAATCGGCTCCGTTGTGGAGGCCGGCGCCGTGCCTGCCGCCGGATTGCACAGCGGTATAATATATTTTCTTTTTCGGTATTATCGGATGCCAGCCAGCCGCGGATTTCCTCTAACGTGCGGAAGCAACCCAGGCAGACATCATCATGATCAAGGCAGCAGTTGCGCACACAGGGCGATGATGGCGTCGCGGTGGTTGGTTCTCTGTGATCGGCATCCTGCTTATCAGACGTCATGGTTCTGGCCCTGTACGGTGACACGTGTACACTCATCCTTTCGTTCATTTAACTCTATGTGATTTTTACGATTCCGCAATGGCCTTGGCTGTGAAGCTCAGGGATTCGTCTTATCCGGCAAGAAAAGCGGCTGCCTCAGGCAGCTGCTCGCGGGCGGTCAGCACTTACGTGCAGAAGAGGGATGCAGGCACTACCGGCACCGGGGTCAGGATCAGTCGTCATCATCATCGTCGTCGTCATCCAGGCTGCGGGTAATCGGGCGGTATATTTCCACCCGGTCGCCGTCTTTGAGTTCGCTGTCCGGCTTTGCCAGTTTGCCAAAGATGCCGACCCGCATACGGTTAAGATCAATCTCCGGGTATTTGGCTAATAACCCGGACTGTTCGACGGCGTCTTCCAGCACACAGCCTTCTTCAACATCCAGACTGATCCAGGGTTGCTTACCGGCAATGGCGTAAATAACACTGATCTGCATCGTTTCTGTCCTCAGCAATGTGAACTGATGGTTACCAGATCATTATTGGTCTTCTGCGGTAAACGACGGTCAATCAGACGTTTAATCACAATCAGAAAACCCAGTGCCATAAAGGCACCTGGCGGCAGTATGGCCAGCAGAATACCGGAGAAATCCGGAATGACCGTGGTTTCCAGCCAGGCAAAATGGCTGCCCAGCAGCAGCGAGGCATTGGCAAACAGGGTGCCGCTGCCAAGAATTTCACGCATGCCGCCGACGGCCACCAGAACCCACATAAAGCCAAACCCCATGGCGAGCGCATCGATGGTGGCGTTTAACACCGGCTGTTTGCTGGCATAACTTTCGGCGCGGCCAAAAATCGCACAGTTGGTGACGATCAGCGCGATGAATAAGCCCAGTACTTTATACAGGTCATGCATAAAGGCATTAATCGTCATATCCACCAGAGTCACGACGGTGGCAATTAATACAATCAGCACCGGAATCCGTACCTGTGGGCTGATCACACCCCGTACCGATGAGATAATAATATTGGTGAGCAATAACACCGCCAGTGAGGCAATCCCCATCCCCAGACCATTGGTGGCACTGGTGGTGACCGCCAGCAACGGACACAGCGCCAGCATCTGCCCCATGGCGACATTGTTATCCCACAGGCCTTCACGGAATATCTGACGGAACTGACTCATGATGCTGCCTCCGGTGTATTTTCAGCGTTTTGGCTGGCTTGACCGGCCAGGGTTTTCAGACCTTCTTCACTTTCTGCCCAGCGGCGGTACATCAGCAGACCTGTGTGTACCCCTTTTACCACCGCGCGGGGGGTAATGGTGGCACCGGTAAACTGATCAAATTCACCGCCGTCTTTTTTAACCTGCCAGCCTTTTTCACTGACGTTATCCAGTGACTTGCCATCAAAGCCGGTGATCCAGTCACTTTTTTCCATTTCAATTTTGTCCGCCAGTCCGGGAGTTTCCGTGTGGCTGATAATACGTACGCCGAGTAGCTCACCGTCCGGACGCAGCGCCATAATCATATTAATAATGCCGCCCCAGCCAGCGATGGACAGCTGCACCGCGGCAGCACTGACCACGCCGTCTTTTTTCGCCAGCATTAAGGTCGCCGGTGCCGATAAAGCCTGGTGATTAAGCTCGCGGGTCTCGTTAAGCGGATCATTGGTGTAATAAGACTGCGGCAGAACCTGCGCCAGCATGGCCAGCTTATCGGCGGTTCTGTGGTCTTCAATGGCCTGGGTGGTGGTGTGGTTACCCAGGATCAGCAGCAGGCTGACCACGGCGCAGGCGCCTCCCAGTAACAGGGCCTGGTAAATGGGTTTTTCTTTATGCTGCTGGATATCGAAGCTGATCATCAGGACACCTTACGCAAAGCAGAAACGTGTTTAACGGCATTGCCCTGACGGTTACGGCCGTATGCCCGGGGTTTCACTGCACGGTCAATTAATGGTGTCAGAGTGTTCATCAGCAGAATGGCAAAAGCGACGGCTTCCGGGAAACCACCCCAGCTGCGGATACAGAACAGAATAACGCCACAACCGGTACCAAAAATCAGTTTGCCGGCCACCGTGGATGGCGATGTTACGTATTCAGTGGCGTAAAAAAACGCGCCTATCATGACGCCGCCACTGGTGAGGTGGAATAAGGGGCCGGCGTATGCGTCCGGGTTGGTATGAGAGCCCAGCAGGGATAAAACCGCCAGCGATCCTAACAGGGCAACCGGGATGTGCCAGCTGATAACACGGGTGATGATCAGATACACACCGCCCAGCAATGCCAGAGCTTCTGACATTTCGCCCATGCTGCCACGGGTCATGCCAAAAAATGCGTCATGTAAGGAAAAATCAGCGGCAATCATTTCACCCATATGGATGCCTCCGGCGGCGGCCGCCTTGCTGGCTCCCAGCCAGGTCGCGCCTGTCATACCATCAGCCAGCGGGGCAGCGGCGAAAATAATCGACAGTGATTCGATAAAGCCCGGTGCCGCTGCACTGTTGATCGGGGTGACATTCACCCAGGTTGTGAGCTGCACAGGGAAGGAAATCAGCAGCGCAACGCGGGCCAGCAATGCCGGATTAAATACGTTCTGACCGATACCACCGTATATTTGTTTGCCGATCGCGATGGCAAAAAAGGAACCACCGACACCGACCCACCATGGTGCCCAGGGCGGCAGCGTTAATGCCAGCATCCAGCCGGTCAGTAAAGCAGAATTATCTTTTAAACGGTTTAATGGCTGGCCGGTTAAATACAGGCAGATGGCTTCTGTTAGCACAGCGCTGGCGGCGGTGATGGCAAACAGAATAATGGCCGGCCAGCCAAAGCAGTAAAAACCCCACAGGGTAACCGGTGTCAGGGCGATACAGACACGGAGCATCAGGCGGTCAATGCTCGACCTGTCGTGTGCGTGCGGGGACGCTGTGGGCTGGTAAACCTGCTCAGCTGTCATGGCATCTTCTCTCTTCTCAATCGTTCGCTTTTACTACTCAGCTGTCGCTGGTTTCTGTCGCGCCTGCTGTGCTGGGTTGCGCGGCAGCGGTCTGGGCTGAATCCGTTTCCGAAGGCGGTGGTGGTGGCGCTTTTTTCGTTTTGGCTTTGGCTTTTTTCGCGGCTTTGGCTGCTTCTTTGGCCGCCTTAGCGGCGCGCTTGGCTTCTGCTTCGGCTTCCAGGCGATCTTTGCGGGCGGCCATTAATTCCTGGGTATAGGTCAGTTTCTGCTGGCTGGCACGGCGTTCAGCCAGTTCACCTTTGGCGTATTCAAAATACTGCACCAGAGGAATATGCGACGGGCAGACGTAGGCACAGGAGCCGCATAAAATGCAGTCGCGCAGCCCGGCTTCCTGGGCACCATCGAAATCATCCTGTTTCGCGTTGCGTGACATTTCCAGCGGCAGCAGCCCCATCGGGCAGGCATCGACACAGCGCCCACAGCGGATGCAGGGGGATGGCATATGCTCGTTCACTTCGGCTTTGGTCAGCGCCAGAATACCCGAGCTGCCTTTAATCAAAGGCACGTCAGTAGACGGCAGTACCTGGCCCATCATGGGGCCGCCCATTAATACCCGTGAGGGGGTTTTGCTTAAGCCGCCGCACTGTTCGAATAAGTGACTGATGGGCGTTCCTAACAGGGCTTCAACGTTCTGTGGCTGGCCGACACAGCCGCCGGCGACCGTGGTTACCCGGGATAACAGCGGGCGGCCATGCACCAGCGCCTGTTGAATGGCATACACGGTTGCTACGTTGTGCACCAGGACACCAATATCGTTACTGCGCTTACCGGCCGGCACTTCATAACCTGTGACTGCCTGAATTAATTGTTTCGCCGACCCCATGGGGTAGCGTGAGGGCACCACCACAATTTCAATGGAGCCGATATCTTTGGCGGCTTCCTGTAACGCCGCGATGGCTTTGGGTTTATTATCTTCAACCGCAATAACCGCGCGGTAAGCTTCAATGATATAGCGTACCAGTTTGGTACCCTCGACGATTTCTTCAGCGCGCTCGCGCATCAGGCGATCATCGGTTGTCAGGTAAGGTTCGCACTCACCGCCGTTGACGATCAGTGTTTTGATTTCAAAACGCCGCCCCTGACGTAATTTAATCGCGGCGGGAAAAATAGCCCCGCCCATGCCCACAATACCGGCCTGTTCCACCAGAGTCGCGAGTTCTTCCGGTGACGTATGGTAAGGGTCTGCCGGTGGCGTTAACGCCGCCCATTCTTCCCGTCCGTCCGGCTCAATAATGATGGCGTTGGCCGGTAAACCGGAGGGGTGTGGCATGGTAATGGTGGTGATGGCGCTGACGGTACCGGATGTCGGGGCATGAATATTGGCCGACATGCGCCCTTCTGCAGCAGCAATCCGTTGCCCTTTTAAAACACGGTCGCCGGCGTTAACCAGAGGCACTGCGTCTTCACCGGAATGCTGACACAACGGCAGATACAGTTTCTCCGGCAACGGCAGTGAGGTATTGATGGCCAGAAAGCCACTGTCTTCTTTATGGCCGTCAGGGTGTACACCGCCGCGGAAGGTTCCCAGTCCGAATAACATAATCAGGCCGCCTCAGGTTTGGTCCAGTGCCAGCGGGTCAGAGTGACCGGTTCGCTGATCAGACTGATACAGTCTTCCGGACAGGCATCCACACACTGGTTGCAACCGGTACAGGCATCGGCGTAGACAACATGAATCTGTTTGCTGGCACCGACAATCGCATCGGTCGGGCAGGCCTTGTAGCAGCGCGTACAGCCGGTGCACAGGTCTTCATTAATAACGGCTGTCTGCGGCTCTGCGGTTTCGCCCAGCGTGGATAAATCGATATCCAGCAGTTTGGCTAAATTCTCGGCCAGCGCACGTCCACCCGGCGGGCAGCAGGTAACTTCGGCGCTGCCATTGGCCATGGCTTCTGCCGCCGGAGAGCAGCCAGGAAAACCACACTGGCCACACTGACTGCCGGGTAACATACCTTCAATTTCTTTTACGATCGGGCTGGCTTCTTCCACGGCAAAAAAGCGCGCCGCGAGTCCGAGCAGTCCGCCCAGTGTCAGACCAAGAAGTGTCAGAACCAGAGTTGCAATTAACATGGAGCCTCCTTTTTCTTATTTCTCTGCGCGATCAGATCATGCCGCTGAAGCCCATAAATATGAGCGACAGCAGGCCTGCTGTAATCAGACTGATAGGGGTGCCGGTAAATAAGGCCGGAACATTGGCCAGTGCCAGACGTTCACGCAGGCCAGCGAACATCACCATCACAATGACAAAACCCAGTGCGGAGCCGAGGCCGAACATCAGGCTTTCCGGCAGGTTATGGTTTTCATTAATATTCAGCAGTGCCACACCCAGCACGGCACAGTTGGTGGTAATTAACGGCAGATAAATCCCCAGCGCTTTGTGCAGCATCGGACTGGCTTTACGTACCATCACTTCGGTGAACTGAACCACGGCTGCAATAATCAGAATAAACGACAGAATTCTTAAAAATTCTATGTCTAAAGGCTGAAGTAAAAGGTGTTCGATCAGCCAGCTGAGTAACGCCGATAACGTCAGTACAAAGGTGGTGGCCAGACTCATTCCCCAGGCCGATGACACACTGCTGGACACCCCCATTAAAGGGCACAGGCCAAGAAATTTAACCAGTACAATATTGTTTACCAGAGCTGTGCTCACCAATATCAGTAAGTAATCCATAATAATTCCCCAGCAGCCAACCTGGTTATTCAGCCGCGAATAAAAAGAGACGGTTGACCGGTTATTTCTGATTGGGTCTTTGCATTTCACATGCCACAGAAACTTCCCGCTATGACATTACCTTTTGTGTGCCTTTATTCGTGCACGGTCCAGCTGCAAAGCCTGAAAACAGTGCGTTTGATGTAAATGTGACACAGAGCGGGGTTGTCGTATTTGCGACAAAGGCGCCTGAGGAGAATTTTGTGGCTTGTTGTTTTTGCTACAAAAATATTAATCCTTGTCGGTCAGATGACAGTATTCATGGGCATTGCGGTAAAAAAATCATCAGGCACAGTCTTTGCTGAGTCCTTAATAGTGTCTTCCAATTTATGCTTTCAGTGCATCGCGCCGTAAGGAGCTGTTATGGGGAAAATCAAGCTAACACAGGATCAGGCTGAAGCCGTTAACCTGTCTGAAAAAGGAATTGCTGATGTTCACCCTGAAGGTGTCCTGCTGGCGGAAGAGGTTTTTTTTCAGGCGGTTGAACATTCGCCGGTGGCGATTTCAATCACGGATCTGAAGGCCAATATTCTCTATGTTAACCGTGCCTTTACTCAGGTAACCGGTTATTCCGAAGACGAAGTGCTGGGCAAAAACGAATCCATTCTCTCCAATCACACCACGCCGCGGATTGTTTATCAGGCACTGTGGGGACGGCTGGCGCAGCAGAAAGCCTGGAGCGGTATGCTGCTGAACCGCAGAAAAGACAAACGCCTTTATCTGGCGGAATTAACCGTAGCGCCGGTTATTAATGAAGAAAACGAAACCATTTATTATCTGGGTATGCATCGCGACGGCTCGGAGATGCATGAGCTGGAGCAGCGTCTGATGAATCAGAAGCTGATGATGGAATCCATTCTCAACTCGGTGCCGGCTTCCGTGGTCGTGCTGGATGAAGAAGGCAAAATTGTTTCCGCTAATCCGAGTTTCCGCGATCTGGCCAAAGAATTAACCGGTGACGAACCTCTGGATTCCGCCGTCAGCATTATCGGCAAGTATCTGGGCAACAGTTACACCAACCTGCTGGCGGAAGGAAAAAGCTTCGACGACCGCGAATTCTCCATTGACCATGGCCGCAGTCTGGCGCGCTGGTTCAGTGGTTTTGGTACCAGTATTGATGTGCAGTGCGAAGAAGCCGACGGCTTTTTTGAGCAGACCGTACGCCATTATGTGCTGCTGATGATTAATGACATTACTGACCTGCGCCGGCGTCAGGAAGAAACCCATTTAAATGCACTGAAAGCTCTGATGGCGGAAGAAGATCTGGTGCAGGGCATGCGGGAAACCGTTAACGGCGCGATTCATCAGATGGAAGGTCCGGTGAATCTGCTGGCCACTGCGGTCAGTATGTTGCAGCGCCGCAGCGAAGAAAGCCGCGATGATGCTTTATTGGCGGCACTGGAAGATGCATTAACTTCCGGCCGCAGTGCCATGGACAGTATGCGCGACTCCATGCCACCGGAACTGCATGAAAGTAAAAAGCCCGTCAATGTTAATGAATTACTGCGCGAAGCGCTGGCCCTGACCACAGAACGTTTCCTGGGCACAGGGGTAACGGTGGAATGGAAACCCTCAGTCCATTTGCCGGCCGTTATTGGTCGTGAACGTCGCCTGCGCAGTATGTTCAAGCAATTAATCGACAATGCCGTCGACGCGATGAGTGAGCGTCAGGTTAAGCAACGTGAATTAACCATCATTACCAGTAATGAAGAAAAAGACGTGATTACCTGTGAAATTATCGACACCGGGCCGGGCATTGAACCGGACCTGATGATGAAAGTTTTTCAGCCATTTTTCAGTACCAAAACCAGTGGTACAGGATGTCGTGGTATGGGGCTGCCAATGGTCCATGACGTGGTCAGTGACCACGCCGGTACGGTACGCATTGACGATAAACACAAGCCGGGATGCCGCATTATTGTTCAGATTCCCGTCACATCCATTCGCTGATAAGGGTGATCCTTCATGAACCACTCTATGCCCAACGCAGGTATGCGGGTTAACAGCAAAGCTGAACTGATCGAACGCCAGTTTCGTTGCCTGTGTGAAGTGTCCGGTATTTTATCCAAGGCAAAAAACATTGAAGAAACACTCAGTGGCATACTGGGTGTTCTGCATAACCAGGCCGGCCTGCGTCATGGCGTTATTACACTGTATGATCCGGAAAACAGCCTCATTCAGGTAGGCGCGGTGTACAGTGATTCAGAAAGTGTGAATAAACATTCTTCCTCGGTTAAATATCAGCCGGGTGAAGGGATTGTCGGCCGTGTGCTGGAAATTAACGAGTCGATTGTTCTGGGCCGTATCTCCAGTGAACCGCGCTTCCTCGACCGGCTGGAATTGTACGATCTGGAATTACCTTTTATCGGGGTGCCGATCCGTGATGGTAAAGGTAACGCCATCGGCGTGCTGGCGGCGCAGCCGGATGTGCCGGCGGATGATTATCTGCCGGAACGTACTGTGTTTATGAAAGCCACGGCCGACCTGTTGTCACAGACAGTGCGTCTGCTGGTCAATGTGGAAGAAGGCCAGACCATCGCCCGCGAGCGTGATGAACTGCGCCGTGAAGTGCGGGCCAAATACGGGTTCGATAATATGGTTGTCGGGCATTCCGAAGGTATGCGGCGGGTCTTTGACCAGGTGCGGCGGGTTGCGAAATGGGACAGTACGGTACTGATTCTGGGTGAATCCGGTACCGGTAAAGAACTCATCGCCAATGCCATTCATTACAACTCACCGCGGGCGCACAATTCGTTTGTCTGTCTTAACTGTGCATCCCTGCCGGAGAATTTGCTGGAATCGGAATTATTCGGTCACGAAAAAGGCGCCTTTACCAACGCGGTAAAACAACGCAAAGGGCGCTTTGAACAGGCGGATGGCGGCACGCTTTTCCTGGATGAAATCGGTGAAATTTCGCCTCTGTTTCAGGCCAAACTGCTGCGCGTATTGCAGGAAGGGACGCTGGAACGTGTTGGCGGTGGCCAGACCATCAAAGTGAATGTGCGCATCGTGGCGGCCACCAACCGTAATCTGGAAGAAGAGGTGGAAAAAGGCAACTTCCGTGAAGACCTTTACTACCGGCTGAATGTTATGGCAATTCAGATTCCCGCCCTGCGCGAACGCCTGGTTGATGTGCCGGAACTGTCTGAATTTCTGTTGGGTAAAATTGCCAAAAATCAGGGCCGCGAACTGCGCCTTACCGACAGTGCCCTGCGTATGCTGATGAGCCATGACTGGCCGGGGAACGTACGCCAGCTGGAGAACTGCCTTGAACGTGCCGCTGTCATGAGTGAAGAAGGCACCATTGACTGTGATGTTATCTCCCTGCCGGATGGTCACCGTAATCATCATTCGTTCAGTGCAGCCCCTGTGGCGGCGCAGGTGGATCTGGACAATCCGGATATGGATGAACGGGAGCGGCTGATTGCCGCACTGGAGCAGGCCGGCTGGGTGCAGGCCAAGGCTGCCCGGTTACTGGGAATGACCCCTCGCCAGATTGCCTACCGTATTCAGACTATGAAGATCAACGTACGTAAACTCTGACAGCCTCGGGTCCTGTGGCCCGGCGGCGCGTTTCTCTGCTTTTGACATAGCGGATTCTTTGGCATGTAATGGGCGCAAAGACGCCCGCTTGTGGCCAGCTTTCATGGTCTGACCCAGGCGACCGCTCCATGCTTCAATAACAAGAAGAAGATGCTATGAATGCAGTCAATCGCTTGATGGGTATTGGTTTGCTTCTGTTCAGTCAATGGTCGTTGTCAGCACCTGCCGGTTTGCTGGACGCGCTGCATCAGATGCGGCTGGCGGCCAATGGTATGGCGACACATTTCTATATGTTTTCCGGGCTCAATGCCGACAGTAAATACAGCAAGCTGATTGATGTCAGTAAGCAACACTTTATCAGTGCTCTGGAGCGCGTGAAGGCAGACCCGGCAGCACAGTCGATGCAGCCATCAACGGAGAAGATCAACAGTCAGTGGCAGGCGCTGAATGAACTGCTGGAAGTCAACCGCCAGGATGTGCTGACCAAGGGCTTTGCTTCTATTCGTCTGGTGGATGATATGGGGCGTATGTCCACCACGCTGGTTGATGATATCGACGCCGCTTACCATTCGGTTCAGCAGTCCACCTCCGTCACACCGCCCGCGGCGGTTGAAGCGGCCCGTAACCTCGCCATGCTGATGTCAGAAATTACTTCACTCTACGCCGCAGAAGGAACCTCCAATCTTGGCTATCTGTTTGTGGGCACGGGTGAAAACACCGATACCATCGGCGGTCTGGCGGATGAATTTGAGCAACAGCTGACAACACTGGAAAGCATGAACGTGGCTCCGGATGCTGCCACCAGTCTGCGCAATGTCGCCAGTAAATGGCGTTTTATTGAAGAACGTGTGCGTAAACACAATGAAAATTCCGTTCCTTTTCTGATCGTCAGTTACAACGAAAAAATTCTGCAACATCTGGCCGCCATCGAAGCCAGCTATCAGTAACCGCTGCCGGACGCCGCTTACCGCAGATGGCGGTTAACGCAGCCGGCACACAGCGTCAGCCGGCAAAACAGAGAGCCGGCCACCACAAGCGGCCATATGACCGGCCTTGTCGCTGACCCTGTGGGCGCCCCGGTTGAACACGTCACCTGGTGAACAGATAGCGCGGTAAACAGATCGCCCGGTAAAATGACCCGGTGAATAGCTGACCGGGTCGAGAACTGAATAGTGCGTTGCGGTCAGCGGGTCAGGATATTCGTCGTCTGTCAGGTTATATTGGCAGACCCAGTCAGCAGTATGGATAAGCCAATGACCACCGAATTTATTTATCATCCTTCCATGGAACCCGGTGAAGACACCGCGGACACGGCCACTCTGTATTTCTTCGAAGATAAACTTCTGCTGCGTGATGAGGTGCTGGCAGAAGCTCAGGCGACGCCTCCCTGGACCACAGAAAGCATTGCCATAGCGCCCGTACTGGCACTGGTATTGGGAAGTCTGCATGAAGAGGGCGGCGGTGAAGGAAATGGTATTCCCCTGCGCCTGGTGCAACTGCCGGAATGCCCCGCCGGATGGCAGCAGACCGGGCTGCGCGATTACCTGATGATAGCCCCGGACGATTTCTTTAAAGTCGTGAATGCCGGCGCACAGCTGCGCTATTGGCTGAGCACGCAGAATTTCTGCAGCCGCTGCGGCGAGTCACTCAACTTTAATGCCGGCGACCGGGCACTGTCGTGTGATGCCTGTGGCTACCGTTCTTATCCGAAAGTCTCCCCCTGTGTGATTGCCGTGGTGCGTGACGGGCGCAGGCTGCTGCTGGCCCAGAACCACAGGTTCCGCAATAACATGTATTCCTGTCTGGCAGGTTTCATCGAAGCCGGTGAAAGTGCAGAAGAAGCCTTAACACGGGAAATCGCGGAGGAAGCCGGCATCCGCATCCGGAATCCGCAGTATATGGTGTCTCAGGCCTGGCCATTTCCGCATCAGCTGATGCTGGGTTTTCTGTGCGACTATGACGGTGGTGAGCTGGTGATTGATGAAACCGAACTGCGTACCGCAGGCTGGTTTGATATCGATGAGTTGCCGGAGCTGCCACCGCTGCAGACCGTTGCCCGCAAACTGATTAACGAGTCAGTCAGGCGCATCGCCGCCGATTATGATGCCGTGGATGACTGAAGCGGCATTACATCTGTAATGTCCACATTGTAGTTGCGGGGGCGTTACGGAGCCGTTATGGAGTAGTCGCGGCTACTGAAAGTCCGACATTGACTGCATCGGCTGGTGATATGGCAGGAATGATCTGATATAAAAAACTGAAAACAAAGGAGTGGCAGCATGAACAAGGATCTGATTCTGGGTGGCGGTGCCGGACTTCTGCTGGCTGCCGTACTGTTAAGTGGCCATATGGCCATTGCCGGCATAACCCCCTGCATGATGTTTAGCCACTACCTTCCTGCCGACAGTAAGACCTGCAAAGAGCCGGGGCCGGACGACATTGAGCAGGGCCTGAAAGACATCGCTGACGGTCTTGGCATTATCGGCACAGATGTGAAAGAAGCCGCTGATATTCTGGTTGAGGTAAAACAGAAACTGCACCAGCAGAGCCAGGAAATAGAAGCGGTTAAAACCAATCTGGATGAAGCGATTGAGGGATTAAAGGAGTCCATGGACGATGACGAGCAACTCAAAACAAAAACCATCGAAATTATTGCTGCTTATTGTCAGCTTGATCTCAGCCATCATGCTGCCGCTTTCTGCGAAGGCGGATGATCACCAGGATCTTTACCCGCAGGAACGTGCTTATTGTCTCAGCCTGTTTGCCGATGGCAGTGATGCTTATCGCTTATGTTACCGTTTAAAAACCAGTGTGCATCTGTCCAAAGCTGAACGCGATCAGCTGCTGGCCGAGCTGGAAGAAGCGAGAAACCGGCTGGATAATATCAGTGATGAAAACGCCGATCTTAAAGCGAAACTGAACACAAAAATCGCCGACCTGGAGGCAAAAACCGAAACTATTGAAGGAATGAAAAAGCAGGTGGAAGAAGTCCGCGCTAATTTCAGCCTGTATCGCTGGCAGAACCGGATGAAAGTGGTTGTTCCGGTTGTTCTCGGGGGCCTGGCTGCAGGTTACAGCAAAGATGAAGACCGGGCGGTGAATTTTATGGCCGGGGTGGGCGTTGGATTTACCATGGAATATTTCGGTATTGGTTTGTCGCCTTATGCCGGTAAGCTGGCTTATAACCTGAGTCTGGAACTGGGTTTCTGATACTGCAATTGACGCTAATTGACGTTCGCCGACAGTTATGTACATATCTCCGGGCTGCGCCTGTCTCTGGGTATGGTCTGCTTCCCCGCAGTTTCGGTATAGTGTTGATGCCAATATCTGACAGGACAGACGCATGAACACATTAACTGCGAATCAGGAAAAAACCCTCGTCTGGGATTTATTTGTACGCCTGTTTCACTGGGCACTGGTCTTTTTTATCGGCTTTGCCTGGTGGACCGGGGAACAGGGTGGTGAATGGATGCAGTGGCATATGCGTTGTGGCTACGCGGTTCTGGGGTTGGTTATTTTTCGTCTGATGTGGGGTTTTATTGGCAGCTTTTATGCCCGCTTCACGCACTTTATTTATTCACCGAAAAATACGCTGTCATATATCCGTGCATTACTGAAGCGACAGGAACCTGTGTACGCCAGTCATAATCCGGTGGGCGGCTGGGCTGTGGTGCTGCTGTTACTTTTATGTGCCGTGCAGGCAGGCACCGGCCTGTTTGCCAATGATGATATTTTTACCGAAGGCCCTCTGGCCCATCTGGTGGGTTATGATCTCAGTATTGAAATTACCAAATGGCATAAACTGCTGTTCAACGGGCTTCTGGCAGTGATTGTGGTGCATGTGGCGGGTGTGGTGTATCACCAGCGTTTCCGCAAAGAACCCCTGCTGCAGGGTATGATCAGTGGCAAAAAACCAACGTCGGGGGCGGTTGATGTTATGCCGCAGACGGCAACAAAAAGCCCGCTGCGGGTATTCGTCAGCGGGCTGATTGTGATTCTGCTGGCCATTCTCCTGGTATGGGGACTGCTCAGCCTGTGACCCTAAGGTCAGCTAATCCGGTCTGCTCACTCTGGTGGGCAGACCTTAGCCTTCAGATGAATCAGTCTTTAAAGTTATCGTGGCAGCCTTTGCAGCTTTTCGCGACTTTCATAAAGGCAGAAGCGACATCATCTTTGGATGAACTGTCGGTTGCTGTGCTGGCCAGCGCGGCAGCATTATCGCCAAACATTCCCATGCCTTTGGAGAATTTATCCCAGTTTTCACCGATGGCTGGCAATGCATCCGTATCGTCATCACTGTCTTTGTAAGAACCCGGAATAAAGGCTTCCAGTGGCATTTTTGACAGGGCAGCAACATTATCTGCGCGGCGGTTGAATTCTTTGGCATCAAAATCAATTTTGCCTTTCATCATATCGCCCATGGTGCCGAAGTTGTAACGGATGGCGGTGAAGACAGACTGACGATAATCAATCGCATCTTCGATTTTGTCATCAGCAAAGACAGTGGTACTGGTCAGTGCCAGAGCGGCAGACAGCGTTACGGTTGCCAGTTTTTTCATGATGATATCCTCTCATCGGTTCGTCCGGACGTACGGTCTTGCCCGGATGGGTCAGGTTAAATCATTAATGGTAAGCTAATCGGTACGGTGTTCTAACGCTATTGAGTGTACCCAAGCCTTGTAAACTCTGCACCCACACAGGAATATTGCTGACAGTTTTTTACGAAATCAGAATGATAAGGATAAAAAATGGATAAATGCCGCCACTTTGAACCGGCAGGCAGTATAAACTGCGCTCTGTTAAAGTCAGGGGCTGTTAACACTGATTAAACGAATTCGCCCCACAGCGTTCTGATGTTCCGGGGGCTGATGTTATGGAACGGATGTTTATGTTCCGGAATGAGTATTGATGATGTGGAGTGAGTATTGATGATGTGGATAGCGGCATGCATGTGTCTGATGGTTCTGGCGCTCTTGTATTACTGGCGCACAGCCGCGTTAAAACCTGAGTTGATTTATCAGGAAAATGCGGCAAACCGCCACATACTGGATCGCCTGCCGCGTCTGCAGCGGCGTTATTTTCCGACCTTCTGGATGTTTAATACTCATCTGCAGTTGATTGTTCTGGGATTTAAAAAAGGATTTGGCAAAAAGCTGTCCTATGAAAAATCTGAACAATTAACCATGGCCGATGGCGGAACCACCGCTCTGCACTGGCTGGGCCTGGAAAATCCCGCTGATAAGCCTACTCTGCTGGTACTGCATACCATCACAGGTTCTCCGCACAGCATGCGTGCCTTTATGCGCGATATTTTTCAGCTGACCGGCTGGCGCATTGTGTTGTGTCAGCGCCGCGGCCATGGCGACCTGCCGTTGACGGCCCCGAAGTTTAATACCATGGGAGACAGCGACGATCTGCGTGAACAGATTGAGGTGACCGCTCAGCGTTATCCGGATTCACCTTTGTATGCCATTGGTATCTCCGCTGGTTCCGGTCTGCTGGTGCGTTATCTGGGCGAAGAGGGGGAACAGTCAAAAATCCGTGGCGGTATGGCCTACTGTCCCGGCTACAATATTGAGCATGCCTTTGGCCGGGCGCAGGATTTTTACAGCCGTATGATGGCGAAAAAACTGTTAAAGCAGTTTGTTTTTTCGCACCCTGAAGCCTTTTCCGGTTTAGCCTCTTACAACACTCTGATCAACTCAGCGAATCTGCACGAACTGCATCAGAATATTTACGAGTGCGCAGGCTTTAATACCCTGCAGGAATTTATGGATGCCGCGAACCCGATGCGGGTGTTTCATAATATCCGGGTGCCGGTGTTGATTCTGAACGCAGAGGACGATCCGGTATGCCATATCGATAACGCCTGGGAATACAAAGAGCAGATTAAAGAGATGCCTCAGGCGATTCTGGCGGTGACCCGGCGTGGCAGTCACTGTGCCTATTTTGAAGGGCTGACAGCGCAGCCATGGGCGCACAGACTGGCCGGCGAATACTTTACTGCGCTGGCGCAGACGCAGGATTAAAATCAACATAACAGACTTCGGCCGTTATGCCCTGCTGCAGGAAAAATTCCAGCCACAGTTTCTGGTGATCCTGCAGTCTGTCTCCCGGGCCTTTCACTTCAATCAGTTTCCACTCTCCGGGCTGCTCACCCAGCCAGATAAGATCGGGCAGGCCACGGCAGTGATTTTTCAGATCTTTCAGCAGATGCCGGAAGACAGCCTCCAGCTGCGCCGCCGGGATCACGGCCAGAGCTTTTTCCAGTAACGGCCGGGATAGCCAGCGCCAGTGGATCAGCGGACAGCTGATGCCCTGCTTCTCTTGCCAGTGGTTAAGGATGCGGCGTTTGTAACTCTCATCCTGCAGTGCAGCAAACGCCTGTCCGGTCTCCCGCGGGCGCAGCGCGGCAAAATAATCCCGGAACAGATCGGCGGGCCCGGCCTGAAACGGATGAAAAAAGGCACCGCTCACCGGCGCGTAAAGGGCTGGCCAGAACAGCAGGGCAAATAATCCGGGCAGCAGGGTGTTCTCCACATAAAAGCACTGTCCGCCAGACTGCTGATTCATATGATCCATCACCTGATATTCCACCGGGTCGCCATTGTCGGTCAGCACCAGTGGTAGCGAAGGGAAGGCTTTCAGTGCTCGGGGGAAATCGCTGCTGAAAGACGCCGGCGGAAGTGTCAGGCCGGCTTTTTTCGCCGCCCGCTGACGGATACGCTGAATAAGAATACGGGTTTCCGGCTGGTGGATAAGGGCCAGCTGCTGTTCTGTTGCGCCCAGCAAAGCGAGATAGTCTTCCTGACTGCCGGCCTGTAACTCCAGCACCCGCATACAGCGGGCGCTGGCCTCTCTGTGATCGCTTAACTGATAACAGCTGAGCGCCAGCGACAGATCCTGACAACGTTCACTTTCACGCCCACAGCGCGCCATCAGGCGATGCCAGCGTTGCTGTAACCACAGCGGAAAAGCGTCATAGTCCTGTCCGGCGGCGGAGTCGCGCAGTGTTCGCAGGGCCTGTGCACATTGCGCGATCAGGGCAGCGCCTGCTTCTTTCGTTAACTGCTTCTGTTGCCGTTGTGCGGCAATGATTGCCAGCTGTTCCTGCTGGTTACTCAGCTGGCGGTAAAAATCCAGTTCGGTCCGCTGATGAAAAGGACGGGAGTGGCGTTCAAGAGGCACGGCTTCATAGCTCAGATGCCCCAGTTCGGTGACGACGAATTCACTCCAGCTCTGCCAGCCATTGCCAAAAAACAGCAGGCGGATGGTATCGAATAACGCCATCACATCCAGCCGCAGCAGACTGTCCTGTGGGCCGGCGGTATTCAGCCAGTGGCTGGCCGGGCGGATATCATCGGCCGCAAACAAGGTTTCACAGAGGCTTATCAGTTGTGCTTTCGGGCGGCGTTTCAGATCAGCGGGCAGCGGGGTATCGGTAACGCCGGGAGCGTGCTGGTGCAATAGCGCCAGCAGTTCCTCTTTTTTAATAAATAACGCCAGTTGTGGCGCATCCAGTGACGGGTCGGCGGTGCAGAACTGCTGCTGTATTAATAACTCTGTGGCGCTGTGGGGATCGGCGATTTCGCTGTATTGCAGGGTGCCGGTCCGGAACAGTTCGCCTTTACGCATGACCATACGCAGTAACAGGGCCTGGGCATCCTGTGGCAGTGACAGAAAGCGGTCCAGCTGACGCTGTTCGGTGCTGCTCAGTAAATCCCGGCTGTGACCTGACACCCAGTCCAGGGCGGTTAAAAAGTTCTTCAGGTAATACAGCGGATCGTTAATGTCAGCGGCTGAGATCTTCATGGTCCGGCGGCGGCTGTTCGCGTCTGGCTTCCTGCAGCAGACTGGCGCTGAGTTGAGAAAAGTAATTCTGGAAGGCCATGTTGATCCGTGCCCGCTGCAGGCGCTGCGGATAAAGCCCGAGTCTGGCTTCCTCTGATTTCTGCGTGCCTTTCACCAGAAAGGCGTTTTTAATGCCGGCGTCCTGCACAAAGGCTTCAAAGGCCCGCGCGCACATTTCTTCCGGCTGAGAAAAATACACCATGCCATGCTGCCTGTCCTGGGCCGCTGACGCGCGGAACATATCACTGGGCTGGCGGCCCTCTTCATCCAGCAGCACCGCGGCATAGCACTGATTCAGCAGTGCATTCAGGCGGTGTGGCCGGCCGGATTTCTGATCAAGCCACAGACGCGAAGCGAAGGCTGTTTTTTGATTCCCCGGGCGGAAGGCTTTATCGGCCATGTAGTGATCGAAAGCGTGAAACCATTCATGGGCGATACTGCCCGGGCCCGCGTTTTTGGCCAGCGCGAAACTGCGTTCCAGCGGCGAGTAGTGGGCCGACACGCCGGGGCGGCCGCCTTTACCGTACTGCAGCGCCAGAGTGCCGCGCAGGGAGATAATCTGCTGCCCCAACAACAGGTTGTCGGCGGGACTGAGAAAAGTACCGGAGAGAATGCCACAGAGATCACTTAAGGCATCGAAGAACAGACCGGCGGCCTGTTCCTGCTCTGCCTGGGTTACCCATTTGCCTATTTCCACACCGCGGAAATCAAACCATTGGCGAATGGTCAGAAAATCAGGAATCACGCCGCCCAGCAGGGCCCGGTGATCAGGCCCGGAGCGATAGAAAGCACGTTTAAGCAGGGTGGATTTGGGTTCAGTCATCGTCATTACCGGTCGCGGACCCGGTAATTATCGCACAGAAGGAAAAAACCCTCAGGCAGGAACAAAGGGTTCTTCAGACACCGCTTTTTTCATCAGTAAGACATCGTGGCCCTGACTGCGGCGGCGGCCGATTTCCTCAAAGTCGTGTTCTTTGTGGAAATGGTGCGACTCTTCATTCAGGGGGTCCAGGCGTATTTCACAGGTCAGCGCGCCGGCACCGACCTGAGCGGCGTATTTTTCCGCACAGCGGTACAGTTCTGAGGCTATGCCGCGTCCCTGATATTCCGGCCCGACCACCACCTGATCAATGTACACAAAAGGTTCATCGGATGAGTCTTTAAACCAGCGGAAATCCTCGCCATCAAAATCTTCTGAATGATGCACCAGCACGATATAGCCTTCCACCAGGCCCAGAGGGTTCTCTGCCACGATGCACAGGCCCTGCTCAACCAGATAGTGAAAATAACCTTCACTTAACGGATCAACGTGGGGCGTGGCTGTTTTGTTCAGCTCGTTCAGCGCGGTGCGGTCATGGCCTTCGGCAGAACGCAGGATCAGCGTCATAACAGGTTTCCTTCAGATATCATCATCTGATGCAGTCATTGTTATCAGGCGGTTCAGGCTAACGCAGGCGTGGATTGATTAACAATGCGCTTTGTCAGTTATGCCGAGAAAAAGACCGTTCACTGAGGGGAAGCAGTGTTGCCTGCCAGATTGTCTGTGGCTGTATCGTGCGCGGATAAACTGCTGTGCGGTTTCCGGGTCAGACGGCTGCCGGTAAAAGCAGCGGTACTGATCAAACAGTGCCGCCACGGCGGGCAGATCGTCTGCCGTGGCGGGGCGCACCGTCAGCCCGGAGCCGGCATCAGTATTCGATCCAGGTGGTTTTCAGTTCGCTGTAATCATCCAGCGCATGCAGGGATTTATCGCGGCCGTTACCGGATTCACCAAAGCCACCAAAGGGCACGGTAATATCGCCACCAAAGTAGTTGTTCACACCCATGGTGCCGGTGCGTACACCGTCAGCCACTTTCAGTGCGGTGGAGATATCACGGCTCCACACGCCACCGGCGAGACCGTACTTCGAGTCATTGGCAATCTGAATGGCTTCGTCCGCGTCTTTGAAGCGGATGGCCGACACCACAGGGCCAAAGATTTCTTCCTGGGCGATGGTCATGCTGTTATCCACATCGGCAAACAGAGTGGCGTTATGGAAAGTGCCTTTCATATCACCCAGCCCCTGCAATGCCTCACCACCGGTCAGCAGGCGGGCGCCGGCCTCTTTACCCAGCTGAATGTATTTCTGAATGGTATTGATCTGGTTCTGATCAATCACAGCTCCCATGCGGGTTTCCGGATCGAGCGGATTGCCCGGCGTCCAGGCTTTGGCGTGTTCTACTACCTTTTGCAGGAATTCATCATAAATGCTGTCCTGCACCAGCAGGCGGGTACCGGCGGTGCAGGTCTGGCCGCAGTTGTAAAAACCGGCGACGGCAGCCCACATGGCCGCGGTATCCAGATCCGCGTCGGCAAACACGATGTTGGCGCTTTTACCGCCCAGTTCGAGGAAAGTGCGCTTCAGGTTGCTCTGACCGGAATACTGCATCAGCAGTTTGCCCACGGCGGTAGAACCGGTGAAAGACTGACCGTCGATATCCGGATGCAGCGACAGGTGTTTGCCCAGGTTCACACCATCCCCCGGCAGTACGTTCAGCACTCCATCAGGCAGACCGGCTTCGGTGGCCAGTTCCGCAAGACGGATAGCGGTCAGCGGAGTTTTCGGGTCGGGCTTGAGAATCACAGAGTTACCCGCGGCCAGCGCCGGTGCCAGTTTCCAGGCGGTGGTGGAAAGCGGGAAGTTCCAGGGCACGATGGCGGCCACAACGCCCAGTGGCAGGCGCTGGATCAGAGCCAGAGTGCCCGGCGCTGTCGGTGCAATTTCACCATAGACTTTATCAATGGCTTCACCGGTCCAGCGGATGGTGTTCACCGCACCGGGAACATCAATGCCTGTGGTGTCACAGATGGGCTTACCCACATCCAGGGTTTCCAGCAATGCCATTTCATCGGCGTGTTCTTCGATCAGCTGGGCCCAGCGCACAATGATTTTTTTGCGCTCCATGGGGGCCATGCGTGACCAGACACCGGAATTAAATGTTGCACGTGCGATTTTCACTGTTTCATCAGCGTCGGCCTGTTTGCAGTCCGGAATCTGTGCAAGTAACTCGCCGGTGGCCGGATTCAGGCAGGGTTGTGTTTCACCGGCAATGGCCTGAGCCGGTTTGCCATTGACCCAGGCATGGGCCGGGATGGTGATCTGTGCGGCTTTGGCCGTCCATTCTGCCGTGGTGTACTGACTCATGTGGATATCTCCGGTTTACAATGCGTTTACCGTATTCTGCTCTGCCGCACGCCGCTTGTGTATATGTCCTGATGGGTAGGAGACAGAATTTATTGCGTATAAGTACATACCCGGTGTAGGGTTTACTACCTAATCTGATTATTTCCTGATCAAATTGTACCGCTACCTTTTGCCAGCGCCGTCGTGGCACGGCAGAATCACTGACCGCAATCTAGTCTTAGGTCGCATAGTCCTGCCCCGGATGGTGGATGCTACGATGGTATTACAAGGTATTTTGCCACCGGAAAGCATACAAACCCGTTTGCCTGCTTTCCCGTTGTAAGCGCCTCGTCAGAACTGTATTGAAGTTGATAATTACCGGAGTCTGTATGAACAAACTGTTAAGCAAAATCATGATGGTCGCAGCCCTGATCGTGGCCCTGCCTGCGGCGGCGGAGAACTACTCCATCGGCACCGGCAGCCAGAGCGGTACTTACTACCCGCTGGGTGGCATGCTGGCCAAAATCTGGAGTGAGAACATTCCCGAAGTGAATGCCCGTGCCGAAGTCACCGCGGCATCGGTGGAAAACATTATTAAAGTCTCCACCAACAAACAGCTGGCTGGTATCGCCATGGGTAACGTGGCACTGAAAGCCGAAAATGGTGAGAAACCTTTCCCGCGTTCCATGCCTGCCAATGTGCTGTTTGCTCTGTATCCGAATGTGGTGCAGTTTATGGTGCCGGCGGATTCTGATATCACCTCGATCAGCCAGCTGAAAGGCAAAAAAATCTCGCTCGGTGCGCCGGGTTCCGGTACCCGCGTCAGCTCTACCAATATTCTGAATATTCTGGGTATTTCTGAAGATGACGTGAACGGTCAGTCGCTGAATTACACCGCCACAACAGAAGCGCTGGCGAATGGTCAGATCGATGCCGGTGTGATTGTCGGCAGTCTGGGCGTTGGTGCCATCACAGAACTGGCGCTGACCCGCGATATCCGCATCCTGTCATTTACTGACGACGAGCTGGCAAAAATCGAAGCCGCTGCACCGGCTTATATGGAGTTTGATGCGCCGGCCGAAACCTACAACAATGTGCCTGCGTTCAAAACGCCGGCCATCTGGAATGTGCTGGTGGTTAACAAAGGCCTGGATGAAGAGCTGGCCTATAAAATGACCAAAGCCGCCTTCGAAAATATGGATCAGATCCGTCAGGCGATTAACGTTGCCAAATACACCACGCTGGAGAATATGGACATCCTCAAAGGTGTGCCTCTGCACCCGGGTGCACAGCGCTACCTGAACGAAATGCGTCAATAATTAACAGACCAATGAATACGCTCGCCGTGATCCGTCACCGCGGGCGTTTTTATTGCAGGTTTATTTCGGGAGTAAAAAATGTCCGGCGAACACAACAGCAGCGTGACCCGTTACCTGCTGCTACTGGCAACTTTGCTGGCCGTGAGCTTATCTGTTTTTCAGATCTGGCAGGGAATTTCGGCACAACTTTCAGCACCTGTATTCCGCCCCGTCCATCTGGGCTGGGTACTGGTGCTGGTTTTTCTGGTTAACCCGCTGGTTAAGGAAGAACACGCAGGGCCTAAACTCTATCCGCTGGCACGGCTCGCGGACCTGGTACTGATGCTGATCAGTGGCTGGGCGGCGGCGCGTATCGCTGTCTTCGACTACGACGACATCAGCTTCCTGCTTGATGGTCTGCAATTACCGGATCTGATTGCCGGTACCCTGCTGGTGGTTCTGCTGCTGGAGGCCACCCGCCGCACCGTCGGTATGACTATGGTGATCGTTGCCGGTCTCTTTATAGTGTATGCCGTGTTCGGTGATGCCCTGCCTGACTCCGTGGCGAGTACCGGGTTCAGTCTGGAAGAGATGATCCGCTTCCATATTTTCTCCACCAATGGTGTATTTGGTGCACCGCTGGCGATTGCCGCCGGCGTGGTTTTTATCTTTGTATTATTCGGTGCCTTCCTGCAGGTTACCGGAGCCGGTCAGTTCTTTATTGATGCGGCCTTTGCGGCTGCCGGTAAATACCGTGGCGGTCCGGCCAAAGCCAGTGTAATTGCCTCGGCCGCGCTGGGGTCTATTTCCGGTTCCGCCATTGCCAATACCGTGACTACGGGTGCACTGACGATTCCGATGATGAAAAAACTGGGCTATAAGCCGGAACAGGCCGCGGGTATTGAAGCGGCAGCGTCCACCGGTGGCCAGATTATGCCGCCGGTGATGGGTGCCGGCGCCTTTGTGATGGCGCAGTTTACCGGTATTGCTTACAGCGAGATTCTGCTGGTGTCTATTGTACCGGCGATTCTCTATTTCACCTGTACCCTGCTGTACGTGCATCTGATGGCGGTGAAGCTGGACCTTAAAGGCATGAGCCATACCGAACAGATCCGTACCGTCATGGCTCAGGGCTGGCATTTCCTGTTGCCGCTGATCCTCATTACCACCCTGCTGCTGATGAGTTATTCCCCGGTGCTGGTGGGCATCGCCGGCTGCGCCGCGATTCTGATCGCCGCCATGCTGCGTAAACACAGCCGTATAACCATCGGCAAATTCTTTGAAGGTATGAAAGAAGGCGCACTGATGGCACTGCCGATTTCGGTCGCCTGTGCTACTGCCGGTATTGTGGTGGGCGTTGTCGGGCAGACCGGTCTGGGTCTGCAATTTACTCAATTCCTGCTGACCATGTCCGGCGGTTATCTGTGGTCCGTGCTGTTGCTGATTGCCGTGGCGGCCATTGTGCTGGGCATGGGACTGCCGGTGACGGCTGCTTACATCGTGCTGTCGATTATGGCAGTACCGGCCATGATGGATCTGGGCGTCAGCCTGCTGGCGGCACACATGATTGTGTTCTGGCTGTCACAGACCTCCAACGTCACACCGCCGATTGCTCTGGCAGCCTTTGCCGGTGCTGGCATTGCCGGTTCCAAACCCATGCCGACAGCGGTGCAGGCGTTTAAGCTGGCTCAGGGCTTTTTCCTGATTCCGGCCATGATGGCCTTCTCAACGCTGATCTGGACCGAGGGCGACAGCATCTGGGAATACATTGAATCCATCCTTGCCACCGTGGCCATGATCGCTGCCTTTGCCGGCGCCATCGAAGGTCAGTGGGCAACCCGCCTGGGTAAAGTGCTGCGCCTGGCACTGGCGACGATTGCTGTGGTCACTCTGTTTATCCCCCATGAATACCGCATCATCCTGGTGGCGGTGGTCGCTGTGCTGGTGGTGATGGATGTTCTCAGACACCGTCGTGAAGGTGTGGCTGCAGCCTGATTGCTCAGCCCCCTGACGCAAAAAAGGCCTGCATCTGCAGGCCTTTTCTGTTTTAACAGCACGGAAAACCTAGCTGTGATTCACCATAATATGGCGCACCACGGAATAATCTTCTAACGAAAACATAGATAAATCTTTGCCGTAGCCGGAGCGCTTTAAACCGCCGTGAGGCATTTCACTGGGCAGCATAAAGTGGGTGTTGATCCAGGTAGCGCCGTATTCCAGCTCGCTGGCGACGCGCATCGCATTGCTTATATTGCCCGACCATACCGACGAGGCGAGGCCGTACTGGGAGTCGTTAGCCCAGTCGATGGCCTGTTCGATGCTGTCACAACAGGTCACGGAGACCACCGGGCCGAACACTTCCCGCTGCACAATTTCATCGTCGTGGCGTGCACCGGCGATCACGGTGGGCTGATAATAAAAGCCCGCCATGTCGGGGATGTGGCCGCCACAGATTAATTCGGTATGTGTCAGCTCCAGCGCCCGTTCAACGAAGCTGGCAACACTGTTGCGCTGACGCTGGCTGATTAACGGACCGAGCAGGTGGTTGCTGGATTCCTCAACATTAAACTGAATGGCTGACACTTTATCCGCCAGTGCGGTGAGCAGTTTGTCATAGATGGGTTTTACCGCATAAATATGGCAGGCCGCGGTGCAGTCCTGGCCGGCGTTGTAATAACCGTATTGACTGACTCCTGCGGCGACAGCATCAACATCCGCATCTTCCAGTACCAGCACCGGGGCTTTGCCTCCCAGCTCAAGGTGCGTCCGTTTAATATTGCTGACCGATGCCTGCAGCACTTTCTGGCCGGTGGATATATCCCCGGTCAGGGACGCCATGCTGATGCCCTTATGGTTGATCAGCTGGCTGCCGACACTGTCGCCGCGGCCGGGAATAATATTAACCACACCAGGCGGCAGAATATCGTTGATTAATCCGGCCAGAAACAGAGCGGTCAGCGGGGTCTGTTCGGAAGGTTTGAAGACCATGCTGTTGCCGGCGGCAATCGCCGGGGCAATTTTCCAGGCGGCCATCATTAACGGGTAATTCCATGGCGCAATGGTGCCGACCACACCAATGGCATCGCGCCTGACCATGCTGGTGTAACCGGGCATATATTCGCCGGCGGCCGGCGCTGTGCGGGTTCTGACGGCGGCGGCAAAAAAGCGGAAGACATCCGCTGCTGCCGGAATTTCTTCTTCGGCGACCTGTCTTCCGGGTTTGCCGCAGTTGAGTGTTTCCAGTGCGCACAGAGCCTGGCTGTTTGCCTCAATGGCGGCGGCAATGGCCAGCAGATGAGCTGCGCGTTCAGACGGGCTGGTCCGTTTCCAGCGTTTAAATGCCGATCGTGCACTGTCGACTGCCGCATCGACCTGTTCCGCGGAGGCCTGGGGAATATCGGCGATGGTATGGCCTGTGCGCGGGTTGATGACGGCTTCAGCAATATCATCTCCCTGAATCCGTTCGCCATGAATCAATAACTGGTATGGGACGCTGTTGTTTTCTGTCATGGTATTTAACTCAGAGGCGATGGCTGATGAGCGGGCAGGGATTCACGGGCAACCGGCAGGAAGTGATCAATCACCGGATTGCGGGCGCCGCCGCGGCGCCAGGCTAAACCGATATCGAGCGTGTCACTGATGTCCTGAATATGCCGGGCCTCGACCCGGTCACCTTCCACTGACCAGGGGCGGTAGGTCATGTCCGGCATCAGTGCCAGCCCCATGCCGGCAGAAACCAGGCTGCGTACGGCTTCGACGGAAGAGCTGCGCATGGCCACATGCGGACGGTAATGACCATGGCGCCACAGGTTACGGATACGCTGTTCCATCTCATCCACATTGAGCAGGATAAGAGGTTCATTCTCCAGCTCTTTGACACCGATAGTATCGCGTTGCAGTAAGGCGTGCTCAGGTGGCAGCCATAAACGGTAACGGGAAAAAGTCAGCACTTCGGTATTCAGGGCAGCGCGGTATTCCAGGTTCGACAGTATCAGTACACCGACATCAATTTCACCGCTTACCAGCAGGTGCTCAATATAGGCCCGGTCGTCTTCCACCACACGGATGGTTACCCCCTGATAGATGCGCTGAAAACGGGACACCAGGTCTGCCAGATAATAGCCGGCGACCAGACTGGTAACACCGATAGTAATTTCACCTTTTACTTCATCCGTACTCTGCAGCAGGCTGCGCCGGGCATTCTCCACCGAGGCCAGTATCAGATGGGCCTGACGCAGAAACTGATGCCCGGCATGGGTCAGCTCCATACCTTTGGCGTGACGGCTGAACAGGCTGGCATTGAGCTGTTCTTCCAGTTGTTTGACGGCCGTGGTCAGGGTGGACTGAGAAATATGTACCGCCTGGGCGGCAGCCGAAACGGAACCGGTTTCGGCAATGGCAATAAAGTAACGGATCTGGCGCAGGCTCATCATGGGCAGTTTCCTGGATCACAGACGCGCCGGCATTCAGCGCTTAATCATCTTACTGGCAGCGATTCAATAAAACGATTGTTGGCAATGTCCACCTTAAAAAATGCCCCTCTTCAGGCCAGAATCTGCCATTACCAACGGGTTTTCAGCACTCCGTACCTGTCTGCCAGTAATACCACTGAATCTAGGTTTTATAGGGGATTCAGCGCATTATTTGGCGTCCGGATATCAGCTTTATCAACAGAGGTATCGTTTTTTACGAATGCTCCGTTCTTTATTAACAATTGGCCGCTTTTTCACGCCTGCCTTTAGCCTGATGGGGTGACAGGAAACGCCGGATAATCCGGGAATCAGCAGAAATCCGATCAAGGTTAGAGGACTCCACCATGGCAAAAGCAAATCTGATGGTCAGTGTGCTGGCCGGTGCGTTGTTAGCAACCGCAGGCAATGCAGCGCTGGCGCAGGATAAAATTGGCCCCGGGGAAGGGCGTGTCGATATCGTCGCCTGGGCAGGCTACATCGAACGCGGTGAAACCGACCCGGCGTTCGATTGGGTAACCGAATTTGAAAGCAATACCGGCTGTTCGGTCAATGTAAAAACCGCAGCGACTTCCGATGAAATGGTCAGCCTGATGGCCAAAGGCGGTTACGACCTGGTGACGGCCTCCGGCGATGCTTCCCTGCGTCTGATTTACGGCAAGCGTGTACAGCCGATTAATCTCGATCTGATCAAAGCCTGGGATACCGTGGATGAACGTCTGCAGGATGCACCCTGGCACACAGTCAATGGCAAACACTACGGCGTACCCTTTGAGTGGGGCCCGAACGTGCTGATGTACAACACGGATGTGTTTAAAACCGCGCCGGACAGCTGGAAATACGTATTTGAAGAAATGACCCTGCCGGACGGTAAATCCAACAAGGGCCGGGTGCAGGCTTATGATGGTCCGATTTATATCGCCGATGCGGCGCTGTATTTAAAAGCCACAAAACCGGAACTGGGTATTGAAGACCCGTATGAGCTGAACGAAAAACAGTACGCTGCCGTACTGGACGTTCTGCGTACCCAGCACGATTTAATTCACCGTTATTGGCACGACTACAACGTCCAGATGAGTGACTTTAAAAACGAAGGTGTGGTGGCATCCAGCTCCTGGCCATTTATGGCCAATCTGCTGATCGCTGAAGGCCAGCCAATTGCCAAAGTATTCCCGAAAGAGGGCGTTACCGGCTGGGCGGATACCACCATGATGGCAGCTGATGCGCCTCATCCTAATTGCGCTTACAAGTGGCTGAACTGGTCGATCACCCCCAAACTGCAGGGCGACCTGGCTGCCTGGTTTGGTGCGGTACCGGCGGTGCCTGCTGCCTGTGACGGCAATGAACTGCTGGGTGAAGACGGCTGTGCAACCAACGGCTTCGATAACTTTGACGAAGTGCATTTCTGGAAAACTCCGACCTCAAAATGCGCAAGTCAGGGCACCTGTGTTTCTTACGCGCGCTGGACCAAAGACTACATCGCCATTATGGGCGGTCGCTGACAGAAGTGAGTGGCATGCAATAACCGGCAGGCGGTGGTCAGAAATGACACCGGCCGCCGCCGGTTTTGCTGACAGAAATAACCATGATTTTCGCTGTTAAGAGCGGGCACAGATATGACCACAGTTGTTGAATTTTCCTCCGTCAGCCGTCACTACGGCGAAGTTAAAGCGGTGGATCAGGTTTCGCTGAAAATTGCAGAAGGGGAGTTCTTTTCCATGCTCGGACCATCCGGGTCGGGGAAGACAACCAGCCTCAGAATGATTGCCGGGTTTGAGCAGCCCAGCGAAGGTTACGTCATTATTCATGGTCACGATGCCACGGGATTACCGCCCTATAAGCGCGATGTGAATACCGTATTCCAGGACTACGCGTTATTTCCGCATATGAACGTGCTGGAAAATATCGCTTATGGACTCATGGTAAAAGGCGTGGCCAAAAAAGAACGCTTAAGCCGTGCTCAGGAAGCGCTGGATATGGTGGCGCTGGGGGAATACGGCCTGCGCAAACCGGCCCAGTTATCCGGCGGTCAGCGTCAGCGAATCGCGCTGGCCCGGGCTCTGGTTAACCGGCCTAAGGTCCTGTTACTGGATGAACCCTTAGGGGCCCTGGACTTAAAACTGCGCGAGCAGATGCAGAGTGAATTAAAAACGCTGCAACGCCAGTTAGGCATTACCTTCATTTTTGTTACCCATGATCAGACCGAAGCCCTGTCCATGTCTGACCGGGTAGCTGTTTTTAATAAAGGCCGTATCGAGCAAATGGGGTCGCCACGGGATTTGTATAATAAGCCGCAGACGGCCTTTGTCGCTGAGTTTATTGGCAGTGCCAATGTGATTAAACAACCGCTGGTGGATACGCTTGGGCTGCAGAGTGGCAAAACATTTGCGCTGCGCCCGGAATATATTGATTTAAACGCAGTATCAGAAGCGGTCAGCGGTGAGCTGAACGCAAAAGGCGTTATCCGTGATATTCAGTATCAGGGGGCTAATACCCGGTATCAGGTAATGCTGGACAGTGGCGAAGCATTAAACGTTTCCTGCGCTAACAGTTTCTCTGCCGGTAACGAAGGTAGCGGTGATGTTCTGACGGACGGCGCGGAAGTGAATCTCAGCTGGCGCGCTGATGCCATGGTTGAACTGCGTGATGTCGAACTGCGTGGCGAAAATGTTAACGTGGACAACGCCGGAGCCTGATATGAACACAGTTGCTGTTACTCCGGGCGGGGCGGAAGTAAAGGTAAAGAGAAGCCCGCTGGGTCGTTTTTCTGACGTACTCTACCGTCGCCCTAATTTGTATTTATTACTGTTACTGGTGCCACCACTGCTATGGTTTGGCTCGGTCTATATTGCCTCGCTTCTGAGTCTGTTATGGCAGGGGTTTTATACCTTTGATGATTTCACCATGCTGGTGGATCACACCTTAACCCTGAGTAATTACGCCCAGCTGTTTGATGCTGCAAATTTTGACATTATTCTGCGCACACTCTTGATGGCGCTTTCGGTGACTCTGTTCAGTGCTTTGCTGGCATTTCCGGTCGCCTACTATATGGCGCGTTTCGCCAGTGGGCGCACAAAAGCCTTTTTTTATATCGCCGTCATGTTGCCCATGTGGACCAGTTATATCGTTAAGGCTTATGCCTGGACATTACTGTTGGCGAAGGAAGGTGTCAGCAGCTGGTTTATTAATTTACTCGGGCTGGATGCTGTACTGCAGTTTTTATTAAGTGTACCAGGCATTGGTGGTAATACGTTATCCACCTCGAACCTCGGCCGTTTTCTGGTGTTCACCTATATCTGGCTGCCTTTTATGATTCTGCCGGTTCAGGCGGCACTGGAGCGTTTACCACCCTCATTGATACAGGCCTCTGCGGATCTGGGCGGTACCCCGTTTAAAACTTTCCGTCATGTCATTTTTCCGCTTGCTGTCCCCGGTATTGCTGCCGGTTCAATTTTTACCTTCTCGCTGACGCTGGGGGATTATATCGTGCCTCAGCTGGTGGGACCGCCGGGATTATTTCTTGGCACCATGGTGTACGTACAGCAGGGCTCCATCGGCAACATGCCCATGGCTGCTGCTTTTACTCTGGTGCCCATCGTCTTGATTGCGGTGTATCTGGCTATTGTTAAAAGACTGGGGGCGTTTGATGCACTCTGATCATTCTGCCAATGGCAAAGCATCGGTATGGCTAAAAATAGCGGCCTGGAGTGGACTGATATTCCTGCATTTTCCGATCGCTATTATTGCCCTTTATGCCTTTAATACTGAGGAATCGGCGTTCAGTTTTCCGCCACCGGGGTTAACGACCAAATGGTTTGCTGTGGCCTTTGGCCGGGCGGACGTACTGGAATCCATCGGGCTGTCACTGCAGGTTGCCTGCGTTGCCACAGTGCTGGCCATGACGCTGGGGACTATGGCATCGGCGGCATTGTACCGGCGCAATTTCTTTGGCAAGGAAAGTATTACCTTAATGCTGATTCTGCCGATTGCACTGCCGGGGATTATTACCGGTCTGGCGTTATTAACGGCATTCAAAGCGCTGGATATTCATCCGGGTATTACCACCATCGTGATCGGTCACGCGACCTTTTGTGTGGTGATTGTGTATAACAATGTGGTGGCACGTTTCCGCCGTATCTCAGCCAGTCTGATTGAAGCGTCGATGGATCTGGGGGCTGATGGCTGGCAGACCTTCCGCTACATTGTCTTACCGAACCTGGGCACGGCCATGCTGGCCGGTGGCATGCTGGCCTTTGCCTTGTCATTCGATGAATTAATTGTAACCACCTTTACGGCAGGGCATGAAAAGCCTTTGCCGATCTGGTTGCTGAATCAGCTGACGCGGCCACGTGATGTGCCTGTCACCAATGTGGTTGCTATGCTGGTGATGCTGGTCACCACCATTCCTGTTTTCCTGGCTTATCTGCTCACCAAAGGTGGCGAAGATGTGGCCGGTTCCGGTAAATAACGAGAGAGGAAATACTCATGCTGAATAAAATGCTGATTAATGGCGAACTGGTCAGCGGCGAAGGGGCTGCAATTGATGTGTTTAACCCCTCCACCGGTGACAAAATCTGTGACATTCAGGAGGCCAGTGCAGCACAGGTAAGCGCTGCGGTGGATGCAGCCGAAGCAGCCTTTGACAGCTGGAGTCAGACAGCGCCGGCAGAACGTTCTGCCTTATTGCTGCAGCTGGCCGATAAAATTGAAGCCATGGGAGAAGACTTTGCAGAACTGGAATCTCTGGATGTTGGTAAACCCTACAGTGCCGCGCTGGAAGATGAAGTGCCGGCCATTGCCGATGTCTATCGTTTCTTCGCCGGTGCCTGCCGCACGATGAATGGTTCTGCTGCCGGTGAATACCTTGAGGGATACACCTCAATGATCCGTCGTGATCCGGTGGGTGTGGTTGCCTCAATAGCGCCATGGAACTACCCCATGATGATGGCGGCGTGGAAATTGGCGCCGGCGCTCGCAGCCGGCAATACCGTGGTATTAAAACCGTCGGAAATTACGCCGCTGACCACGTTAAAATTCGCTGAAATTTTAAAAGAAATTTTCCCCGCCGGTGTGGTGAATATTGTCTTCGGCACAGGCAGCGAAGTGGGCGCACCGCTGACGTCGAACCCCAAAGTTCGCATGGTGTCGCTCACCGGGTCGATTCCGACCGGCCAGAAAATTGTTGGCTGTGGTGCCGAAACCATGAAGCGCACACACATGGAACTGGGCGGTAAAGCGCCGGTGGTGGTCTTTGACGATGCCGATATTGATGAGGTGGTGGAAGGCATCCGCGCCTTTGGTTATTACAACGCCGGTCAGGACTGTACCGCTGCCTGCCGGATTTATGCGCAGCAGGGTATTTATGACGAGCTGGTGAAAAAACTCACGGAAGCCGTGTCCTCAATTAAATTCGGCACGCAGAAAGAAGATGGCGTGGAAATGGGGCCTCTGGTGTCACAGGCCCAGCAACAGAAAGTTGCCGCTATGGTCGACCGCGCCCGCGCTCTGCCACATATCACGGTAACGGCCGGCGGTAACATTCCGGATATGCCGGGCTTCTTCTATGAGCCAACATTAATTGCCGGGGCAAAACAGGACGACGAAATCGTACAGAAAGAAGTGTTTGGTCCGGTGGTTTCGGTAACGCAATTTGAAACCGAAGAGCAGGGTCTGGCCTGGGCTAACGATTCGGATTATGGTCTGGCATCCTCTGTGTGGACAGCTGATACCGGCCGTGCGATGCGGATGTCTGCACGCCTTCAATACGGCTGCACCTGGGTGAATACGCACTTTATGCTCACCACAGAAATGCCTCACGGCGGTATGAAAATGTCTGGCTACGGCAAAGATATGTCGATGTACGGACTGGAAGATTATACGACGATCCGCCACGTGATGATTAAACACTGAGCCTGAGGAAGGGCTTAAACGTTTCCATTCTGGTGTTTAACACCACCGCTTTTATACCAGCCTCCGGGCTGGTTTTTTTATGCGCTATCCGGCGGGTAAATGCCAGTCAACGTGAAGCATAGGTGAAATATTCAGATACAGGTACCGGGCATGGCATGACCATGCCCGGTAATGTTACGCATAATTTTCAATGCATATTAAGAGCGACACCTGTAAAGGCGTGTCCGGTTATTGCTCCAGCGTTTCTGTAGTGGAATCCGCAACAAAAGTAACGCTGGCTTCACTGCAGGAGGTGTAGGCTATGGTAATTTCAGCCGTTGCCATATCGGCACCGGCATCAATGTTAAGGGAACCGCTTTCAACGCCTGAGCCATCATTACACATAACCAGACTGGTATCATTTTCCGCCGATACCAGACCATATTGTGGGACGTAAACCTCAAGCTCCGCTGAGAAACCGTCGTCAACATAACCACTGTATTTCAATACCTGGCCGCCGGCTTCCAGTAACTCTTCAGTAACCCGCTCGGTCAGTTCGGTGTTGTCTGCCGGATCGACTTCACGGCTGGTAACCAGGGTGTAATAGCCGGTACCACCAGGGGAAGACATCGCAAAAGAGGTACTGCGCTGGTTGACATAGGTATCCGGATCATAGGTGTACTCAAACGTAGAGGGGTCTTCCGTGCGGTCGTAGGTCTCGTTGTAGTCTGTTTCGCTGGCGAAGGCGAATTGGTTGTCTGCCATCGTCATCACCAGATCGCCTTCTTCATGAGAGATCAGACTGCTACTTTGAGTGTTGTTAAGATCGCTGCTTTCCTCAAAAAAACTGGCTTCTGATGACATACGGCCGGAGGTGGTGACCGCAACATCCTGGCCATCCACTCTCATGTAGTAACAGTAATCATCCAGACGGACTGATATTTCTTCATTGCGGGTGTCACTGCGGAAGGTATTATCGGTACCGCTCTCAGCTTCTTCTGTGCCTTCCCAGGTCTGAACCCGGTGAATATCGGCTTCGCCGCCACATTCGCCAACCGCTGTATATTCAACATCATTTTCAGCCACATCCGGCCAATCAATGGCGGCAATATCCCGTTGAGCCAGGGGTTCGAGCTGGATGGATTTCTGCAGTGATGCCTGCAGGCCGACGACAGCAATCCGGCGATCACCGATGTTCGGTGGAACGATCTCCCCCAGGTCTGTGCGGGGCACCATTTCAGTGATCAGTTCGCTGTTCATTTCAGACAAGGCCACAACATGCACTGCCTCTGCGATGTCCTGGAAATTCGTACTGCTGATGGTGGCGTCAGTCTCTGCGCCACTGTATGTCAGAGGCTTTACCGACAGGCCGGAATAATTGCGGGGGCCCGAGCTGCTGCTGTCATCACTGCCACACGCCGCAAGTGTCAGTGCCATTACCGGAGTAGCAATCTGTAATAAGGTTTTTGAAGCCATAAACATATCCTTGTGCATTTTTAATATAAAATTGCTAATAGCAATATCATCAATCTAGATCACTATCGGGTAATGTAAAGGTGGCTTTTTTACATTCATTACGGGAGTGACATTAAAGTCCGCATCCCTGCGCATGAGTGGAAAAAAACTGAGAACAATAACTAATTGAGGGAGAATATTGGCGGCATTTTCCGACTGCTGAACTGGGTTATAATCTCTGGCCTGCCGGATATATTGGCTAAAGCTGTTGATCTGCATTCAACACACGGGTCGCGAATGAGAAAGTCCGGTGGTGATATATCCGTATCATGGTTTCTGATCGCAGGTATAACGGGCGAACATGACCTGCCAGTGCTGGTTGTGACGTAACCGATAACGGCCGGCGGCCAGAATGTAAAAGACCGGGGCCAGAGGGTAGAAGGCAGAGGGTAGAGGAGAATCAATTGTTTGCAGGTATTCTGCTGTCAGTAACTGCCTCAGTGGCTTTTGGCCTGCTGTCTTATTACAGCGTGTTTCTTCTGCCGCTGGATGGCTACGGTATTTTTGCCTGGCGGGTGATATTTACCCTGCTGGTGCTGACGCTGGTGTTGTCATTGCGTCAGCGTTGGCCAGCTTTTGTGGCAGAAATAAAAGCACTTAAACAACAGCCTTATGCGTGGCCGGCTATGCTGTTCTGCAGCACCCTGATTGCCGTACAGCTGGGGTTATTTGGCTGGGCGCCGGTTAACGGACAGGGGCAGGCGCTGGCCATGGGCTATTTTCTGTTACCCCTCAGTCTGGTACTCACCGGCCGGCTGATGTACGGCGAACAATTGTCGGCGTTACGTAAAGTGGCGGTTGGCCTGGCGTTGCTGGGTGTTGTCGCCGGGCTGATCACCAAAGGTGGGTTTTCACCTGTGTCGCTGTTGGTGATGCTGGGGTTTCCACCCTATTTTATGGTGCGTAAACGCATGCGTCTGAATGCCCTTAACGGTATGCTGGCGGAGCACATTCTGATGATTCCGCTGGCGTTGATTATTCTCAGCCTGCAGGATTTTAATCCGCACTATTTCAGCCACAAAGGCTGGCTGGGCTGGCCGGTGTTACTGGGCCTTGGTCTGGTCAGTACCACCGCGCTGTTGTCTTATATGGGCGCCAGTCAGCGTCTGCCGCTGGTACTGTTTGGGATGCTTGGCTACGTGGAGCCACTGTTACTCTTTGCTGTCGCCCTGATGCTTGGCGAAGCCGTAACGGCCATGGATATGTGGACTTACATACCCATCTGGCTGGCGGTGCTGTGTCTGGTGCTGGAAGGCAGCCGGCAGCTGATACGCCAGCACCGCGGGATGATCTGATTGATGGCGGGGCGGATCTTTTTTCAGTTCAGTTCAGTTCGGGGCAGAGCGCTCAGTAATGCCTGCATATCATTCACCAGCAGATCATTGACCTCGTCGCTGCTCAGTTCATCAAAGGAAATAAACTGGATAAAGCGTCCGTTCTGCAACTGAAACAGCGCTTTGGCCAGATGGTAGGCATCAGCTTCAGGATTCACTTTGCCCGCAGCCTGTAACTTTTCAATCGGACTGACCAGGGCCATGGCAAGTTTATGATCAAGAGAAATATAGCCCTTACTGAAACGTGATTCAGAGTCACTGACCGACGAGGCGATAACCTGACGCCACAGGCTTTTATCCAGATGCGTCACCGCATGGCGGCGGATGACACCGGCAAACAGCAGCAGCAGACTGGTCAGCGAGTTTTGTTCCACACTCAGGTCTTCATCGATTCTGCCCAGCAATTCGCGGTCGCTGTCGGCGACCACCGCCATCAGTACGCCGGATTTGGTGCCATAGTAGTTATGCACGGTGACACCCGATAACCCGGCCTCTTCCGCGATGCCATCAATCGTTGTGCCTTCATAGCCGGCTTCCATAAACAGCTTGCGGGCAGCGGCGACAATACTGCGTTTACGGTCTTCTTTCTGTTTTTCCCTCAGGCCTGCCAAGGTGGTTCTCCTGCAACATCGATATTCGTCGGATTGTCAGGCTACTCTATCCTAAACTTGTCCAAGATAAAAACTTTTACTTGAACTAAAGTTTTTACCTGAGTTATGTTTGTTGCAGTCACTGAATGAGCGACCAACTGAGCAGGGGAATGATGATGCGATTATTCAAGACCATGATGACCGCCGCCGTACTGGCCGGCGGTCTGTCTGCAGCCGCAGTCAATGCCAAAGAAACCGTCAATGTCGGTATCTGTGTATCCTGGCCGGGCTACTCCATGATGAAACTGGCCAGTGAGCAGGACCTCACCGGCGATTACGAGCTGAACTTCACCATTTTTGAGGACCCGCTGGGCGGGCATTCAGCACTGGCGGCGGGTCAGATTGATGTTTACGGCTGTACGTCGGAATACACACCGCTGGCCGTGGACCGCGGTACGGACGTGGCGATTGTTGCGGATCTCAACCCTTCTTATGGTGTGGACCACATCGTGATGGCTGCGGATACGGACCCTCAGTCCATCGCCGGTAAAAAAGTGGCCGCGCCTCAGGCCTACATCGGCAACCTGCTGATGGGCTTATGGCTGGACGATAATGGCATCAAACCAGACGATGTCGAATGGGTAAACCTGAATGCAGATGAAGCCGTCGGTCCGATGATTTCCGGCGATCTGGCAGCGGGCTACATGTACGAACCCTGGATCAGCAAAGTGCTTGAAGCCATGCCGGGGGCATCCAGTGTGGTTAACACAGAAGATGAAGAAATGTTGAAAACCGGCATTTTCATGGATGCTCTGTACATGAATAAAAACTTCATCAAAGAAAACCGCAAAGCGGCTGTGGCGGTATTGAAAGCGCGCTGGGATGGCCTGGCTTACTGGCATGAAAATACGGCAGCTGCCAATAAACAGATAGCAAAATTTCTGCAGTGGCCGGAAGAAGATATCGCCTATGTGGTCGGTACCAATGGCAAGTATCTGTCCGGCGGTATTTACCTGTACGACTTTGATGAATCGGCCCGTATGTGTGGCGTACTGGATGGGGAACCACCCTTTGGTATCGCCAATGGCGGCATGACAGATGCGCTGGCATTGACTAACGACTGGTGGATTAAGCTGGGTGTGATGGAAAACAAAGTCGATGTCTCAGAAGCGGTCGACTGCTCATTGATGGCTGATCTGGTTAAGAGCGGTTACCGCCAGTCCCTGTCGGCGCGCTGAGTTCTGCCATAAAGAACGATCAATTGCTGACACAAAGCGGCGGGGCACTCAGCTCCGCTGCATCTTAAACGGATGGATCTTATGTCCGAAGTAAACAGCCGGAAAGCAGAAAATCAAAGCCTCACAGGTAAGCGTAATAAACGCTTTCTTGAGGTTCGTAAGCCCGTATCCCGGCGTCAGAAAATCCTCTCCGGTGTGGGTATCTGGGCCGTCTTTTTTGCGGTCTGGTATCTCTCAACCCACGCGGGCTGGGTGAACAAATTACTGGTGCCGGCACCGGAGCAGGTGTTTGGCAGCCTTTATGAACTGATTGCCGAACGCGGCTTTATGTCTGATATCGGTATTTCCATTGCCCGCGTCATCGGCGCTTTTCTGATGGCCAGTGTGGTGGCTGTGCCGCTGGGTATTCTGATGGGAACCTTCCCGGCGATCGAAGCTATCTTTGCCCCTTTTGTATCCGCCTGGCGTTATCTGCCGGCCCCCTCTTTTATTCCGATTCTGCTGATGTGGTTCGGTACCGGAGAAGCCCCGAAGCTGGCACTGCTGTTTATTGGCGTCATCTTCTTTCTGATCACGCTGGTGATGGATGCCACTAAAAATGTACGCGCGGAATTAATTGAAACCGCGCTGACGCTGGGCGCCAATCGCCGCATAACCTTATTTAATGTGGTGCTGCCCGCGGTGTTGCCGGATGTGATGGTTGCTATGCGGCAGATGCTGGCCATGGCCTGGACCTATCTGGTGATTGCTGAAATTGTGGCTTCCACCACGGGCATCGGTGCCATGATGATGCGCGCCCGCCGTTTCCTGAATACCGATGAAATTCTCGCCGGTATTTTAGTGATCGGAGCACTGGGGCTGTTGTTTGATCTGTTGTTTGCGCAGCTGCACCGCTGGCTGTTTCCTTATCTGCGGGAGAAGCGCTGATGTCTGATGCTTTATTAACGATGAAAGGAATCAGCAAAGATTTTGAGCTGGCAGATGGCTCAGCAATACGGGCCGTCAATGATGTGTCACTGACGGTGGAAGAAAACTCTGTCTGTGTACTGCTGGGCCCCTCCGGCTGTGGTAAATCCACCATTCTGCGCATGATGGCCGGTCTGGAAGATCCCAGCGCCGGTGACATTATGCTGAAGCAACATCCGGTAATGGGGCCGGCGCGCGAGCGTGGCATGGTGTTTCAGGCTTACACCTCATTCGACTGGCTGAGCGTGCGTAAAAACGTCGAATTCGGCATGAAGATCAATGGTGTCGGGGCCCGTGAGCGAAAAGAAAAAGCCGAGCACTTTATTAAGCTGGTGGGGCTGGAAAAATTTATTGATGCCTATCCGACGCAATTATCCGGCGGCATGCGTCAGCGCGTGGCCATTGCCCGCACGCTGGCAAACGGTCCGGAATTACTTCTGATGGATGAGCCATTCGGCGCCCTGGACGCGGAAACCCGCTGGCATATGCAGGAGCTGATGGTTCAGATTGCCAATGAAGAAAATACCAGCATGGTCATTGTGACCCATGACCTGGAAGAGGCCATATTTCTGGCGGACAAAATCATTTTTCTGTCGGCACACCCGGGCCGGGTGAAAGAAGTCATTATTCCGGATTTCAAAGACGGAAAACGGATAGCCGACAAAGAACATATTGTGCAGCTGCCGGGTTACGCCGCGCTGGAACACAAACTGATGCGTCTGATGCGCGAAGAAGGTGAACGGGAATGAGAAAAAGTACAATGCGCACGGTAGTGATGTCAGAGATGACATGGCCGGAATACGAACAGGCGCTGAAAGATAATCCGGTGGTCTTTATTCCGACGGGTGCCGTTGAGCAACATGGCCCTCATCTTCCTATGGGGGTGGACTACATGCTGCCCATGGCCATTGCCCGTGATGTCGCAGAAAATGTCGGCGGCATCGTCGCTGCCCCTGTGACTTATGGCTATAAATCCATGCCACGCTCCGGTGGCGGGCCTTTTTTTCCCGGCAGCACGGGAGTGGATGGTCACACACTGAGTATGGTGGTGCGGGATATTATCCGCGAATTAGTGCGTCACGGTGTGCGTCGTATCTGCGTGCTGGACGGTAATTACGAAAACCTGTGGTTTCTGAATGAAGGCATTGATCTGGCCATGCGTGAAGTCGGTGACAAAGGCGTGCGGGTTATGTGCCTGCAGCACTGGGAATTTCTGACCGAAGAGACACTGAATAAAATTTTCCCCGATGGCTATCCGGGGATTGAGCTCGAGCACGCCGCGGTACTGGAAACCTCACTGATGCAGCATTATTACCCGGATACCGTGCTGAATGATTTGTTGCCCGATAATAAACCCGCAGGTGCACCCTGTTACGACGTTTGGCCTGCCCGGCGGGAATGGGTACCGGCAGAAGGTTCACTGGTTTCCGCTGCCGCCGCAACGGCCGAAAAAGGGGCTGTTATGGCGCAGCAGTATCGTGAGGATATGAGTGCTGCCATTGAGAAAGAATTTTACGGCAGCGACAGCTGAGGTAACAGCGATGACGATCTCTTTTGATTTCAGCGGCAAAAAAGTACTGGTTACAGGGGCCAGCAGTGGTATTGGTCTGGGCGTCGCCCGGGCCTTCGCTACCAGTGGCGCAGACGTGTATATCCTGGCTGAAAGTTCAGACATACACAGCGTTGCTGAAACACTGCCGGGTAAGGTTACGCCATTGCAATGCGATATTTCTGACCGCGACGCCGTGACCCGTGTACTGTCTGCGCTGCCGCAACTGGACGTGCTGGTGAACAATGCCGGAATGGAACGTCCGACGCCGTTAAATGGTCCGGCTCCGCAAACGGATGACACCTTTGAAAAAATTCTGGCAGTGAATATTGCCGGCACCAGCCACGTAACCCGGGCGCTGGTAAATCAGATAAAAGATGGCGGGAAAATTATTCTCACCTCATCAATCTGGGGAAAAACCTCGGTGCCGGAGTTTTCCGCTTACGCGGCCAGTAAACATGCCATGATCGGTCTCACCCGCACCTGGGCGCAGGAGCTGGGTCCACGAAATATCTGTGTGAATGCCGTGTGTCCGGGCTGGATAAAAACAGAATCTGCATTAGCGTCGTTAAAGAGCATGGCGCAGACCACCGGTCGCAGTGAAGCGGGTATCGAAGCGGAAATCAGTGCCACTCAGGCTCTGCCGGGCCTGATGGTGGCCGATGATATTGCTGGCCTGTATTTGTTTCTTGCCAGCCCGGCTGCCAATAATATTACCGGTCAGGCGATCAATATCGATCGCGGTGAGGTGATGGTATGAATCAGACATCATCCGCAAAACCCCTGGCAGGGAAAATTGCCGTGGTAACCGGTGCGTCTAAAGGTATTGGCCGCGCCATTGCTCTGGCTCTGGCGGAGCAGGGATCGAAAGTCGCCATCTGCCACCATCAGGATGGACTGAATGCCGCGGACACTCTGTCTGAACTGCAGACAAAAACCGAAGCCCTGTGTGCTGATATTGATATCGCCGATGAATATCAGACGGAAATATTTTTTGATCAGGTAGAAGCTGAATTAGGAATACCGTCGGTTATCGTCAGCAACGCCGGTATTATTCACGAAGCCCCCCTTACCGACACCCGGGCAGAAGATTTTGACCGCGTTATTGATGTTAATTTACGTGGCTGTTTTCTGGTTAACCGGGAAGCTGTGCGGCGTATCAAGCGTGCCGCCATACCACAGGGGCGGATTATTAATGTCGCCTCTGACCTTGGTTATCTGGGGCGTGAAAATATGGTGTCTTATTGTGCATCGAAGGGCGGCGTGATCAGCCTTACCCGCGCGCTGGCACGTGAGCTGGCGCCGGATATTCTGGTTAATGCCATCGCACCGGGGCCGGTGGATACCGATATGACCAGCATCGAGCACATGAGTGAAGAGGCCTTAGCCAAAGACCTGAATTCACCGCTGGCCCGCTTTGGTTCGCCGCATGATATTGCCGCTATGGCAGCGTTTCTGGCCGGCCCGCAGGCGGGGTTCATTACCGGCCAGTGTTTCGGTGTGAACGGCGGCAGTGTGATGCCCTGACGTTAACAAACCTCATATTCTGTACTGCTGTCGCAGTACATTCTGACACGCTGAGCAGCACTCTCTGTTCAGTACTCTGTTGCGCGGAGAAGCAAGATGAGTAACGACCCGAAAACCCAGCCGCGGTATAGCGGCATTCCAACCTTTATGCGTACGCCTTACACCACAGATCTGAGCGCAATTGATATCGCGCTGATCGGTGTTCCGTTTGACGGCGGTGTCACTAACCGCACCGGTACCCGTCACGGGCCAAGGGAAGTACGTAATCAATCCAGCCTGATGCGTACCATTAATCAGGCAACCGGCATTGCGCCTTTTGAACTGGCGCGGGTGGGAGATATCGGTGATGCTCTGCCCGATAATCCGTTCGAGCTGATTGCCTCGCATAAGGCTATCCAGTCATTTTTTGAACCGGTAAAAACTGCCGGGGTTTTACCCTTATCGGCCGGCGGGGATCATTCCATTACCTTACCGATTCTCCGTGCCATTGCCAAAGACGGCCCGGTGGCGCTGGTACATTTTGATGCCCACTGCGACACGGGCGATGATTATCTGGGGTCTAAATTTCATCATGGTTCACCGTTTAAAATTGCGGCGGAAGAAGGCCTGATCGACCCGGAGAAAACCATTCAGATCGGTATTCGTGGTGGTATTACCGACCGTGAGCAATGGAAGTTCAGCTACGACAGCGGTATGCGCGTTATTCATATCGAAGAGTTTTATGACATGGGCGTGGATGCTGTCATTGATGAAATTCACAAGGTGGTGGGTGACAGTCCGGTGTATGTCACCTTCGATGTCGATGGCCTGGACCCTGTGTATGCGCCGGGTACCGGCACGCCGGAAGTCGGCGGTTTTACCAGCTTTGAAGCCCAGAAAATGCTGCGTTCACTGGCCGATCTCCATATCATCGGCGGCGATGTGGTGGAAGTCTCTCCGCCATTTGATCCCAGTGGGGTAACAGCATTGGTTGGCGCGACCATGATGTTTGAAATTCTGTGTGTGATGAGCGAATCCCTGCGGCGCCGGAAGCATGACTGAACCCTGGCCGGGACTGCGACACAGATGACAATCCATGGTGGGTTCTGTACCCGGCAGCACAATGCTTTAATATTCCTGTTATGAAATATTTATTATTCATGGTGAATATCCATGCCTGAGGCAGGGCTGTTCACCGCAAAAAGGCAGGAGAGCCAATGATCGCCGGTGTGTTTCTGGCCATATCGGCCTGTATGTTGTTCGGCCTGCTCAGCTATTACAGCACGCTGTTGCCGCCCATGGATGCTTATGGCATCTGGAGCTGGCGGGTGCTGGCAACTCTGGTGCTGGTGGCTGTGGTGATATCTGTACAGGGGCGCTGGCGTCTGTTTGCCCGTGAAATGACCGACATTCTGCGCGTCCCCGGCTATATCGCAGCCACCCTGTTTGCCGGATTGATGATGGGGTTTCAGCTCGGCCTGTTCGGTTGGGCGCCCTTGCATGGTGTCAGTCAGGATGTGGCCATGGGGTACTTTCTGATGCCGCTGGTGATGGTGCTGGCCGGACGTTTTCTGTTTAACGAAAAACTCAGCCTGGTACGGACACTGGCGGTGGCCTGTGCCGCGTTTGGTGTTGGCGCAGAGCTGATCCGCAGCGGCGGTTTCTCCTGGGTGTCGCTGGTGATTATGCTGGGGATGCCACTGTATTTTATCGTCAAAGACAAACTGCAGACGTCACCATTATCCATGCTGATGGCCGAGCAGATTGTCGTGCTACCGGTAGCATTCGCCATTCTCATAGCACAGGACTGGACGCCGGATTACTTTGCCGCCGAAGGCGCCATGGCCTGGCTGATGATTCTGGGGCTGGGTTTAATCAGTGGCGGTTCCCTGCTGTTTTATATTGCCGCCAGCAAAAAGCTGCCTTACGCCTTATTCGGCATGCTGGGTTATGTGGAGCCGTTGTTGATTTTTGTGGTGTCGCTGGTTCTGGGTGAAGCTTTTACAGCACAGGATCTGTGGACCTATATTCCGATCTGGATAGCGATTCTGTTTCTGCTGGCAGATGGCTGGCTGCATCTGCGTAATCACAAACGTGCACCGGCTGCTGCTTAGCCTGGTGGCATAAAACAGCCTTCAGAACTATCGCAAAATGGCAGAAACTGCCCTGACAGACCTTACCTGTGGCATTGCGGAGATTGTCTTGATGAAATGGCCCGCAGCACTGATTCAGTCACTGGGCTGGGATAAGCTTATCTTTTAACGTAACCAACGTAACGCATTGAACGCATTCACTTCTGATGCATTGATTCGGGCATTTATCACAGGTACGCATGATGGCAACGCAACTTTTTATTAACGGTCAGTTTACCGACCCGCAGCAGGGCAAAACCCTGGATGTAATCGATCCGGCCACAGAGCAGGTGTTTGACCAGCTTGCCGCTGCTACCGCAGAGGATGTGGAGCTGGCCGTCAACGCCGCGCGCGCATCCTTTGACAGCGGAGTGTGGCAAAATCAGACAGCAGAACAGCGCGGCAAGGTGCTGCGCAAAGTCTCTGAGCTGATTAATGAACGTCTGGATGAAATTGCCGCACTGGAAGTAAAAGACAATGGCAAACCCTTTCCGGAAGCTCAGTGGGATGTGGAAGATGCGGCATTCTGCTTTACCTATTATGCGGAGCTGGCCGAACAGATGGCGGCCAGCCCGGACGAATTGATCGATGTCGGAGACGACCGTTTTAGCTCAAAAGTGGTGAAAGACCCGGTCGGTGTCGTCGGCGCCATTGTGCCGTGGAATTTCCCGTTATTAATGGCGGTATGGAAAGTCGCTCCGGCGCTGGCTGCTGGCTGCAGTATCGTGCTTAAGCCGTCTGAGTTGTGTTCCCTGTCCTGTGTTGAGCTGGCAAAAATCATTAAAGAAGCCGGTGTCCCCGATGGCGTATTTAATTTAATCACCGGCCTGGGAACAGAAGCCGGTGCCCCCATCGCAGAACATCCGCTGGTCGATAAGCTGGCCTTTACCGGCTCGGTGCCCACCGGTTCACGTATTATGGCGGCGGCAGCCAAAGACATACGTACCGTCAGCCTGGAATTAGGCGGTAAATCGCCGTTTATTATTTTCGACGACTGCGATATCGAAAAAGCCGTCGAATGGATTATGTTCGGGATTTTCTGGAATCAGGGACAGGTCTGTTCTGCTACCTCACGTGTGCTGGTTCATGAAGAAATTTTTGAATCCCTGATGGTACGCCTGTGCATCGAAGCTGAAAAAATCACCACAGGTCCGGGCATGGAAGAGGGGGTATTACTGGGCCCTCTGGTATCCGCCGGGCAATACAACAAAGTACTGGGCTTTATAGCAGATGCCAGAGCCGCAGGGATTGAACCTGTGTTTGGCGGCGAGCGCCCGGCCGGATTGGATACAGGCTATTATCTGCAGCCCACTATTTATGCTGACGTACCAACCGATGCCACCATCTGGAAAGAAGAAGTCTTTGGCCCGGTGGTGTGCGTGAATAAATTCGCCAGCGAAGAAGAAGCTATTGCCCTCGCCAACGACAGCGAATTTGGTCTCGGCGGTGCGGTCATGTCGGATGACCTGCAGCGTTGTGATCGTGTGGCCAAAGCGCTGAAGGCCGGCATCATCTGGGTGAACTGTTCTCAGCCAACCTTTGCTCAGGCACCATGGGGTGGTTATAAAAAATCCGGTATTGGCCGTGAGCTGGGCCGTTGGGGCATCGAAAATTATTTTGAAACCAAACAGATTACCGCCTTCAATAAAGACGAACGCTGGGGCTGGTATATTAAATAGCCGGCCGGGCTACCACGCAGGAGCGTGGGAGCCAGAATAATAAGGACTTCCGCAGGAGTGTGGAAGCCAGATTGCTCTCGTTCCCACGCTCCAGCGTGGGAATGTTGCTCTACTCTCCTTCCTATTACTCTCGTTCCCACGCTCCGCGTGGGAATGCTTACCTCCACTTGCCAGATTGTTCTCGTTCCCATGCGCCTGCGTGGAAAGCAGACGGTTACCAGGCGCGAAAATTACTCCCCCTTTATCAGGCAAAGCGTATTACACTCTCGTTATCGATTGTATTGCCGGAGTCTGTATGAGTCAGAACAACCCCTTCGCCTGGATGAGTGACCTGCCTGAAGCCTTTCAGGTGTACCGCAATGGCCGCAAGCTGGACGAAGTTGAATGTATTGTGCCGGATATGAATGGCATGTCCCGGGGCAAGGCCATGCCACTGTCGAAGTTCTCCCCGGATAAACCCATCTTTTTGCCGGTATCCATTTTTTATCAGACCATAACCGGTGAAGATGTGGATATGGATATCGAAAATCAGTGGGAAGAGTCCGACATGATTCTGCGGGCCGATATGTCCACGGCCATGGCGGTGCCCTGGGCGAAAGAGCCAACCCTGCAGATTATTCATGATCTGTACAATGCAGACGGCACTCTGGTGGCCTGTGCTCCGCGTAATGTTTTAAAACGGGTGGTGGCCATGTACGAAGCCCGCGGCTGGAAGCCGGTCGTCGCGCCGGAGCTGGAATTTTATCTGACCAAACCGAACGTTGACCCTAATGAACCGATAGAACCACCGGTAGGACGTACCGGTCGCTCAGGTACCGCACTGCAGTCGTATTCGATGTCGGCGGTGGATGAGTACGGTCCGGTGATTGACACTATTTACGATTATGCCGAAGACGCCGGTCTGCATATTGACTCTGTGATTCAGGAAGACGGTGCCGGCCAGATTGAAATTAACCTGTCCCACGGCGATCCCGTCCGCCTGGCCGATCAGGTATTTTACTTTAAACGTATTATTAAAGAGGCGGCGTTAAATAACGGCATGTTTGCCACCTTTATGGCCAAGCCGATGCGTGATCAGCCGGGCAGTGCCATGCATATTCACCAGAGTGTGGTGGATATTAACAGCGGCAAAAATATTTTCTCCGGCGACGATGACGAAGCCACGGATCTGTTCCACTGGTTTATTGGTGGCTCACAAAAATACCTGCCGCAGGTGATGCCGTTTCTGGCACCTAACGTGAATTCTTATCGCCGCTTTGAATCGGACACCAATTCCAGCGCTCCCACCAATATGGCCTGGGGGCGGGATAATCGTGCCACCGGCCTGCGGGTGCCGAACGCCGGCGCTCAGGACCGGCGTCTGGAAAACCGTGTGGTTGGGGTGGATACCAACCCCTACCTGGCGCTGGCCGCCAGTTTAATCTGTGGTTATCTGGGCATGGTTAATCAGGTGGACCCGGCCCCGGCCGTCACCGGCGAACCGGATGACGAATTCCGCATCCCCACCACCTTTGACGAAGCCCTTTATATCTTCCAGCAGGCGGATGATATTTATCAGGCCCTTGGGGAAGGTTTCTGTCAGTTGTATGCGGAAGTTAAAAAAGAAGAGTTGCGCCAGTTTCACCGCGAAATATCGCCCTGGGAACGTGAACATCTGCTTTTAAATGTTTAGTGATTTTTTACCTGAAAACCGGCAGCCTGGCTGCCAGTCATGTTTTCTCTGTGCGTTATCCCTGGTGTTTTATCCGTCGCTTTCAGCCTTTCACCAGCTACCTGTGATAGGTCAAAAATTTAAACGGCTTTTCCACCACTTCATCGCCCAGTGAAAAGGTAAAGACCAGTGGTGTCGCTGGCTGCTCTGTATGGTCAGCACACACGCGGTAATTCAGCCATTGCCCCGCCAGTGCCTGCAGATCAATATTTCCCGGTCCGGCTAATTCAAAGTCCGGGCGGCTGACAGCCACCTTCACCAGATGCTCATCCGCGATAAGGCCTTCCGCTTTAATACGGATATCGTTGCAGACAGTATTATCCGGGCGTTCAGTGTAAAGCTGGCCGCGCTGGCGGGCGACTTCCACCAACAGACCGGATGACTGACTGAACCCCCAGCCGACGGCCGTCGCGCCGATAACGACCGCGAGCAGATACGACAGTAATTTCGGTCGGATCAAAGGCGATGCGTTACCGCTGAGCTGGTGTTCGGAGGCAAAGCGGATCAGACCGGTGGCTTTGCCAATTTTATTCATGACTTTATCGCAGGCATCAATGCAGGCACCGCAATCAATGCATGCCAGCTGCAGCCCGTTGCGGATATCAATGCCGGCCGGACACACCTGGACACACAAAGTGCAGTCCACGCAGTCCCCCTGTGCGGATCTGGGTTCGCCGCGGCGGCGGTCATAACTGACGGTGCGGGTATCGGCATCAAACATCACACTCTGAAAGCGCGAATAGGGGCAGGCGTGCTGACAGATTTTTTCCCGTACCAGGCCGGCGTTGAGGTAAGTCAGTGCTGCCATGGTCAGCACCCACATCCAGACAGCGCTGGCGATATGCCATTGCGCTAATTCGGGCAACAGCGTCCGCATGGGGACAAAATAGCCGGTAAAGGTCAGTGCGGTTGCCAGTGCGACCAGCAACCACAGCAGGTGTTTGCTGATGCGCCGTGCCCACTGAGAGGCGCTTAATCCCCGGGTATCCTGCCGCCGCCGCTGCCCGGCGCTGCCTTCGGTCCAGTCTTCAATGCGGATAAATATCCAGCTCCAGATACTTTGCGGGCAGGCAAAACCACACCATACCCGGCCCCAGGCCACGGCCATAAAAAACAGCAGTGCGGCGCCGGTAATTAACAGCCCGGCCAGCAAGGGCAGGTCGTACCAGCTGAGTTGCAGCGGGCCGAGAAAAATCCGTCGTTCAGAGAAAGAAAATAACACCAGCGGGTGGTCGCCCCAGGGAATCCAGACCGCAGCAAAAAATAACGTAATCAATGGCCAGCTGATGCTGCGTCGCAGGTTCTGATAAACGCCATGGGTCAGACGGACATAAAATTTGCCGTTCACCTGAGCGTGGCCGGTGACGATGGTGGCGTTCGTCTGCTCCGCATGGTTCGGGTCCAGCTGGACGACCGGGATGCTCTCCATAGGTATACCTCATTGGCGTCAGTAACAACCAGGGCAGGTTACGGAGAATTAACTGGTTCTATAAGGTTTAGAAAAATTAAAAATAATAGGTACAGTTTATAGGGCGCGTTTAAAAGAGCGCTTACAGCAGCTCGGCCAGTGTGCTCAGGGCCTGCCGGCGCGCGGGTGTCCAGGGATGGGCAAAGCCGATGCGCAGACAGTGTTTAAACCGTCCGGATGATGAGAATAACGGCCCTGGCGTAATCACAACGCCCTGATCCCGGGCGTTGCCGTAAACCTGCAGCAGATCGGTCTGTTGCGGCAGTTCAGCCCACACAGCAATGCCGCCCTGGGGGGAGCTGGTGCGCACTTCCATGGGCCACTGATGCAGCGTGCTCAACAGCTGATTGCGCTGCTGTTGCAGTGCCTGACGCAGGCGCCGCAGATGCGTGGTGTAGCCGCCATCTTCCATAAAATCCGCCACCCCCTGTTGCAGGGCGCGGTTGCCGGCGAGCTGGGTTACCAGCTTCAGCTGCACGATCTGTTGGTGCCAGCGGGCACCGGCAATCCAGCCGAGACGCAGGTCACGGGACAGGCTTTTGGAGAAAGACGAGCACAGAATCACGCGGTCGTTTTTATCCCGGGCTTTCACCGGTAATGGCACTGTGCCGAAGGCGGTGTCAGCATAAATATCATCTTCAATCACGGCCAGATCGTGGGCTTCCGCCAGCGCCAGTAAGCGTTCAGCATTCTCCGCCGGCATCAGTGCGCCACCCGGTGTGGCAAAGGCCGGCGACACGATGCAGGCGCTCACCCGCCAGCGCTTCAGCACTTCCGCCAGGGCATCCATATCCATCCCCGTGACCACCGAGGAGGGCACTTCCACCACGCGCAGTCCCAGCTGTTCGAGCAGCTGTAAGGCACCGTAAAAACCCGGCGACTCCACTGCGACAACGTCGCCGCGCTGGCAGCAGGCCATGAGCGCCAGAAACAGCCCATTCTGGCAGCCGGACGTGATACAGAGTTCGTCAGCACTGACCGGCCAGCCGCGGCGGTTCTGATGCAGAGCAACCTGCTGGCGCAGAGACTGGTCGCCACCGGGCTGATCATAATACTGATGGTCCTGACTGTTCTGGCGCCGCAGAGCACGGCCGATGGCACGGTTCAGGGTCACGATACCGGCCGGGGGATCGCCGCTGTCGCTCTCCGGCAGAATATCGAAGGCGGCGCAGCGGCTCATGATATCGCTGAACAGTTCGCTTACCGTGGCCGGCCGCGGTGCTTCCAGTGGCTGCTGTGTCTGTGGTGGGCGGGCGCTGGCCTGAGGCGCAACGTAATAACCGGACTTGGGCCGTGCCTCAAGCAGCCCCTGTGCTTCCAGTCGCTGCAGCGCGTGCTGGACAGTGGCTTTGGATAAGCCATGCTGTTGGCACAGGGCACGGATGGAGGGCAAACGCTCTTCCGCCTGCCAGCGGCGTTCTTTAATGCCCTTGAGTAGCCAGTGTTCCAGCTGCTGGTAGCGGTAGGCGGATTCCATGGTAATAATCAGCCCTGTCTGTATCGATGATGGACTTATTTTATATCAGTTATAGGGACAAAGATAAAAGCATCCGCCGGCTGGCGTGACATCGGGGCGCAGAGGGCGTAAGGTGGGATGTATTACATTATGATATACATTGTATATCAGCGTGTCCGCGCAGGCAGAGCAGGCTTATGCTGGTCTGGTCTGGTCTGGTCTGGTCTGGTCTGGATAGATGGATGGCACAGAGCCGTATGGTTCACCGGATACAGATACGCTGGTTATTAAGTTTCAGGACCGGAGGTATGCCGCCTGTTGTGGCTGCCACGGGCGTTGTCAGAGAAATCCGCCATGGCGAAAGATAAATCAGCATCCGCAACATCGGGTGCTAAGGCGGTAAAAACAGCTGCCGACAGTAAAAAGAACGGCAAAAAGCAGGCAAAGAAAAACGATGCCCAGTTGCTGATCCGTATTAATGGTGAAGAGCGGGATGAGTTTCTCAGCTTATGCGATGAGCTGGACACCAGCGCCGCCCGCGAAGTCCGCCGATTTATCCGGAGTTTTATCCGCAAGCATCAGGAAACTGATGTATAAACCAGGGTGAGTGCCCGGATTGTCTTGAGTAATCCGTTCGCAGCAGTACACCCGATCTCAAAAAAGAAGGAGCTCGATATGTCCAAGAAAAAAGTATCCAAAAAAGTCGTCAGTCTGAAGAAAGAAATCAAAGCCCGTAAGGCTAAGGTTGAAAAACACGAAAGTAAGCTGAAAAAGCTGAAGAAAAAACTGAAAAAAGCCGCTTAATAAACCGGCATTCAAGGGGCTGTTTTGCAGTATCAACAGGCCCTGATAAAAAATGGCTGCTGTCTGTTTCAGACCGCAGCCATTTTTTTGCCCGTTCCCGCTCCTGTTCCTGCTCCCGTGCTCTGCTTCTCGTTTCCTCGTTTCCACGCTCTTTTTATTCTCGTTCCCACGCTCCGCGTGGGAATGCATGCCGCTGCAGAAATCAGCCGTTGCTGAGTAAATGGGGCTACCACGCGGGAGCGTGGGAGCCAGTCGGTGCAGGAGTCAGACTTTATTCTCGTTCCCACGCTCAGCGTGGGAATGCATGTTGCTGCAGAAATCAGGCGGTACTGAGTAAATGGGGCTACCACGCGGGAGCGTGGGAGCCAGGTGCAGGAGCGCGGGAGTCAGTTGGTGCGTGAATCAGACCGGACCGGTGCAAGAGGAGGATTCTCGTTCCCACGCTCTGCGTGGGAACGCATGTCGCTGCAAAGCTCAGCGTGGGAATGCAGAGCGGCGCATAAATAACTGCTCCAGCTGTTTGATGTTCTGCTGCACATAGTCGATAAATGCCCGCATGGCCGGGGTCGGATGTTTGGCCTGCGGATATACCACACACCAGCTGCGGCGCAGCGGAAAACCGCTCACATCGGCCAGCTGTAAATGCCCCAGCTGTAATTCCGGCAGAATACTCAGCTTAGGCAATACGGCGACGCCTAAACCCGCCATCACCGCATGTTTAACCGCATCATTGGAACCGATTTCCATACTGGCCTGAACTTTTAAGCGCTGATTCTGACAGTGGGTTTCCAGTGCCAGCCGGCTGCCGGAGCCCTGTTCCCGCATCAGCAGGTTGGCATCAAGAAATGTCTGCGCACTGACCGTGCCCTGTTGCAGCAAAGGGTGGCCCGGCGGAACGACAGGCACCAGCTCGTTATCCAGAAAAGGCAGCGATGCCAGCGGCTTCTCCGTCGGCACCATCCCCATGATTACCAGATCATCACTGTTATCGTTCAGGCGCTGGATGGCGGCGGCGCGGTTCACCACCTTTACCCCGATGCTGACCTGAGGGTAGAGGTCGAGAAAGGCCCTCAGCAGGTAAGGCACCACATATTGCGCGGTATTAACCGCAACCAGACGCAGCTCTCCCGCCACATTCCCCTGCAGAGCCGCCAGATCCGTTTGCAGGTTATTCACTTCGGTGAAGATGCTGTCGATGGTGAGAATCAGGCGTTCCCCGGCGGCGGTACAGAACAGCCGCCGCCCCACGTATTCAAACAGAGGCTGGTCAATGGCCTGTTCCAGCTGGCGTATCTGACTGCTGACCGCCGGTTGCGTCAGGCCAAGTAATTCCCCGGCTTTACTGTAGCTGTGCTGCTGATAGACGGCTTTAAACACCTGAAGCTGGCGAAATGTCAGCCGGCTGGCTAGTTTTTGTACGGAAAGAGGCATCTTGTATCGCTGATTCTGAGGGACTTGGCTGTTATCTATAAGTAATACCTTATAGATAACGAAAAAAATATCAATTTCAGCTTATCTGAGCATGGCGATAGGATAAAAATCATCCTGAAGACAGGGAAGGAGAGTGTTATGTTAAAGAAAGTTCTGATCGCTAACCGCGGTGAGATTGCCGTCCGTATCGTGCGCGCCTGCGCCGAGATGGGCATCCGCTCGGTGGCGATATACACCGAACCGGACCGCTACGCCCTGCACGTTAAGCGTGCTGACGAAGCCTACTCTCTGGGTGACGATCCGCTGGCCGGCTATCTTGATCCGCTGCGTATTGTGAATCTGGCATTGGAAACAGGCTGCGATGCCATTCATCCGGGCTATGGTTTCCTTTCTGAGAATGCCGAATTTGCCCGTATCTGTGAGCAGAAGGGCGTGACCTTTATCGGGCCCAAATCCGCTGTGATTCATAAAATGGGTGATAAAACCCAGGCCCGTGACACCATGCGTGCCGCCGGTGTGCCCATCACGCCGGGCTCTGACGGTAACCTGTCCGGCCTGGATGAAGCGCTGGAGCTGGCCGGTGAAATCGGTTATCCGATTATGATCAAAGCCACCTCCGGTGGTGGTGGTCGTGGTATCCGTCGCTGCGACAGCGCCCAGGAATTAAAGCAGCAGTATCCGCGGGTAATTTCCGAAGCCACCAAAGCCTTTGGTTCGGCTGAAGTCTTTATGGAAAAGTGCATCGTTAACCCGCGCCATATCGAGGTGCAGGTACTGGCCGACAGCCATGGCAATGTGGTGCATTTATACGAGCGCGACTGCTCCATTCAGCGCCGTAATCAGAAGCTGATTGAGATTGCCCCAAGCCCGCAGTTAACCCCTGAACAACGTGATTACATTGGTGGTCTGGCCGTGAAAGCGGCGGAGGCCGTGGGCTATGAAAACGCCGGTACGGTGGAATTTCTGCTCTCCGGCAATGAAGTCTACTTTATGGAAATGAACACCAGGGTTCAGGTTGAGCACACCATTACGGAACAGATTACCGGTGTTGATATTGTGCGTGAGCAGTTGCGCATAGCTTCCGGCCTGGAACTCAGTATGCGCCAGCAAGATATTTCCTACCGTGGCTTTGCCATGCAGTTCCGCATCAATGCTGAAGACCCGAAAAACGACTTTTTGCCGAGCTTCGGCCGTATTTCCCACTACTACGCACCGGGTGGTCCGGGCGTGCGGGTGGATACCGCGATTTATACCGGTTACGAAATTCCGCCCTACTATGACTCCATGTGTCTCAAGCTGGTGGTGTGGGCGTTAACCTGGGATGAAGTCGTTGCCCGTGGTACCCGTGCGCTGGACGACATGCGCTTACACGGTATTAAAACCACCGCCAACTATTACAAACAGATTCTGCAGCATCCGGATTTCCGTGCCGCCAGTTTTAACACCAGCTTTGTGCCGGAACATCCTGAACTGCTGCAGTATTCAGACAAAAAACATCCAAGCGAAATTGCCCTGGCTCTGGCGGCCGCCATTGCCGCCCATGCCGGAATATAACGGCCGGTAAAAGGAGAAATGATTATGAGTAAGAAGATAGAAATTACCGATGTTATTCTGCGCGATGCCCATCAGTCTCTGATTGCTACCCGTATGCGCACAGAAGACATGCTGCCGATCTGCGATAAACTCGATCAGGTGGGTTACTGGTCACTGGAAGTATGGGGCGGCGCTACTTTTGATGCCTGTGTACGCTTTCTGAAAGAAGACCCGTGGGAGCGTCTGCGCCAGTTAAAAGCAGCTTTGCCGAACACCCGCCTGCAAATGTTGCTGCGTGGCCAGAATCTGCTGGGCTACCGTCATTATGCCGATGACGTGGTAGAAGCCTTTGTGCAGAAAGCCGCCGATAATGGCATTGATGTGTTCCGTGTATTCGACGCGCTGAACGATGTACGCAACTTAGAAACCGCCATGAAAGCGGTGAAAAAAGCCGGTAAGCACGCGCAGGGCACTATCTGCTATACAACCAGCCCGGTGCATACGCCAGAGCTGTTTGTGAAGCAGGCACATGCCATGGTGGATATGGGCGCCGACTCCATTGCCATTAAAGACATGGCAGGTTTGTTAACGCCTTACGCCACCTTTGATCTGGTAAAAGCGCTGAAAGCCGAAATTAATGTGCCTGTGGTCGTGCACAGCCACTCCACTGCGGGTCTGGCGCAGCTCTGTCAGATGAAGGCTGTCGAAGCGGGGGCTGACCGTATTGATACCGCCATCTCTTCCTTCGCCAGTGGCACCAGCCATCCGGCCACCGAAGCGCAGGTAGCGGCTTTCAAAGGCACAGAATACGACACCGGCCTGGATCTCGAGCTGCTGGCTGAGATCGCCGATTACTTCCGCGAAGTGCGCAAAAAATATCACCAGTTTGAAAGTGAATTTACCCGCGAAGATGTCTCGGTTCAGATTAATCAGGTACCGGGCGGCATGATGTCTAACCTGGCCAATCAGCTCAAAGAACAGAACGCGCTGGATAAAATCCGCGATGTATTCGCTGAAATTCCGCGGGTCCGTAAAGACCTTGGCTATCCGCCACTGGTTACGCCAACTTCGCAGATTGTGGGAACTCAGGCGGTGTACAACGTACTCGCCGGCGAGCGTTATAAAACCATTACCAACGAAGTAAAACGTTATCTGCAGGGCGGTTATGGTGCGGCCCCGGCAGAGGTCGATGCCCAGTTGCAGAAAAAAGCCATCGGTAACGAAAGCGTGGATGTAGGCCGCCCCGCTGACCTGCTGAAACCTGAGCTGAACAGCCTGCGCAATGATATTGGTGAGCTGGCAGAATCCGAAGAAGATGTGCTGACCTACGCCATGTTCCCGGACCTGGGCCGTGAATTCCTGCAGCAGCGCAAAGACGGCACACTCAAACCAGAAGAGCTGTTACCACCGGAAGCCGCTGGTGGCGGCAAACTGGCCGCCTCGGCCTCCGAATTTAAAATTGATGTGCACGGTGAAACCTACGAGATCGCCGTCACCGGGGTGGGGGATTACGGTGCCGGTAAACGCAAACTTTATATCTCCATGGATGGTATTCCGGAAGAGGTTGTGTTTGAGCCGATGAACGAATTCGTCGCCGAAGGCGGTGCCGGACGAAAACGTGCCAGCGAACCGGGCCATGTGACCACCACCATGCCGGGTAACGTTGTCGATGTACTGGTCAAAGAAGGCGACACCGTCGAAGCCGGTCAGGCCGTACTGATTGCTGAGGCCATGAAAATGGAAACCGAAGTCCACGCCAATGTCGCTGGCACGGTTAAAGCAGTGTACGTGAGCAAAGGCGACCGTGTGACTCCGGGGGAAACCCTGGTGGAAATTGGCTGACACTGTTTAACAAAGACTGACAGGTTAACTCTGTGTCTGCCCGCCCCGTACATTTGTGATCTTAAGACACAGGTGTACGGGTAAAAAACCGGTACTTATCAGATCATCAATCCCGTATTCTTACGGCAACTAAAAGCGAGGCATTGTTTTGGATAAGATCGTCAAAGGCGTTCTCAACTTCCGTAAGAACGTATACCCACAGAACAAAGACCTGTTCGGAACCCTGGCCACCGGCCAGAGCCCGGACGTATTGTTTGTCACCTGCTCTGACTCCCGTATCGACCCGAACCTGATGACAGGCTCCGCCCCCGGCGACCTGTTTATCTGCCGTAACGCGGGGAATATCGTTCCGCCACACAGCAATGAAACCGGCGGCATGACAGCCTCCATCGAATACGCCGTAGCCGTGCTGGGCGTCCGGCACATAATCATCTGCGGCCATACCGACTGTGGTGCCGTCACCGGAGCGCTGGACGTGGATAACATAAAAGGCCTGCCGCACGTGAAAGAATGGCTTGGCCACTGCCGTTCCGCCATTGAAATTGTGCGCGAGCGCAATGGCATACCTTCAGACCAGTGTGTTGGCCATGAGCATCTGAATGAAGCCATTGAAGAAAACGTACTGCAGCAGGTGCAGCACATCCGCACCCACCCCGCAGTGGCAGCCCGCCTGGCCACCGGTAAAGTGCACTTGCACGGCTGGATTTATAACATTGAGAGCGGCGACATCCGCTGTTGTGACCACAACGAACGCACCTTCAATGATTTTGATGTACAGTACGAAGATGTGATTAAAGGGCTCGAATGAGCCCTTTTTTATGCCTGACCTGACCTGAAATGCCTCTTTCCTCGCAGTACTCCGACCTGGGGTATCCTGTCGTTATCATCCCGCAGACCGAACAGCCGATATTTCTTCCCGCTTAATCGACAGCCCGAGGAAATCAAGACGTTGAGGTTTGGACTGGTTTACTTTTTGAACCAACCAGATCCTGCAGGATTTACTCTGAATATGAAGATATTGATATCACCTAATACTCAGGGCTGTTTCTTCTTTCCTTTGGAAGGGGTTGGAATGGTATGTAGTGGTTCAATAACCCTGGATACCCATCTTAGTGCTTTCTACTGCGATAATTCTAAGTTATTGATTTTTATTTATTTTTTAAGTGGGTGTCAATGTAGCTCCTCATGTAGCTCCTTACAGACAATACATTTGGCAGGTTGGGACGTATGATACGGACTTAACTGATGCAGATGGTAGTCCTGATTCAAGGGCGGGACAGTCTTGGTGTTTTGGGTATTGGGAGAGTGAGTGGATTAACCCTGAATTTCAGGTTGAAGATGATGAAGTAAACCTTACTGATGCTAAGTTTGGTGATTATAAAAATAGAGTAACAAAAGATATTAATTTGAGGATTAGTTGCAATGAATAAAGATATTTTAATTGCATTTACTATGATGTTTTTAATAGTAAGTAGTGCTCATGCATCACTACAAGACTTAACGTCAGGAATGACAAAATCTAGTGATGATTGGATGAATGCAGTAGGGTTCTTGTACCAGAAAAACTATTACCCATATGCTGTGGTAAAGGATTTAGTGAAAGGAAAGATGTATACATATAGGACTGGTATCTCTATATATGATTTAGAAACAAAGAAGAAAAAATATGGAAGAAATCTCACTTTCTGGACCGATCATCCTATAGAGCCAGAGGTCCTGAAACGTTACGAACAAGTCCGGCAGGCTTTTTCAACATTGCGCCCTGGCCCAAGTCACCCTTTGGGATGTCTGAAAAATACACCCTTACGTTACGGTGATATAGAAGACGACGGCACGAATGAGCTGGTCATTTTTGTCGGAAATGAATTGCTGGTATTTTCTCCGGATGCAAAAAAGTCATTTTTTCTTTGAATGTTCGAGTTGATGACTGGATGACCGAAGAAGAAACCAAAGCGCATTTTGAATACTATCCCCCGGGTCTTGATAATGCTTATATTCCACATTATCAGAGTGCTGCTAACATGGATTTCTCCAGTGAACTACCGGGCTATCGTGGATACGGAAAACTTTATGTCGGAGATTATGATAAAAACGGGAATGCCGATATTATTGTCTGGCGTAAACTTTATATATCCAGAATGCGTACAGAAGAAAAAGGATTTAAAAAAGTTCGCGACAGCCTTTACCATTTTGAAAAGACCTCAACAGGAGAGTGCAAGCAACAAATCACGACTGATGTTGTTATCGAGAACTGGCTCAGAGACAACGAATTAACCTGGCAAAAAGGCTTCCCGTCTTTTTCTGAATGCGAAGGTGAAGAGGGCCAGCTGATCCCGGAAATGCACGATCCACTGCTCAACGATCCGGATGTCTTGAAGTAAGCGGCACTAGACAGGCACCCATCTTAGTGCTTTCTACTGCGATAATGGTAGTTGTTGATTTTAAAGCGTCTTCAAGTGGGTGTCATATAGCTCATTGTATGACAGGAGCAGAATTATTATGAAATTAATGATATTTTTAATTATTTTAAATTCTTTAGTACTTCCTGATGCTTGGGGTATTAATTTAATGTCAGCTGCTTTGTGTGATGACAATTTTAATAATAAGAGCATTGAAGAGCTGAAAGCCGGTAGAATTATAGCTCAATCTTATAAGAAAGCTGGTATAGAAATGTATAGTTGTTTTGGGTGGACAAACTTAGGCGAGGGAAGTATTTGGTATAACGTTACGGATAATTTAGATATCAATTCTATCGACATAGTTCAGTCCAAAGTTTTAAACCAGTGGGAGTTGTCATCTTTAACGGATTGTTCTATAACAGGAAATAATGATAGCTGTAACGATGGGTGGTGGTCTGGTCGTTGGTCAAAAGATGAAATTATTGAGCCTGAAATAATCGGAAGGTACCCTAGTACCCTTAGCTGGAGAAGATTGCGTGCGGAGATTTATGGTGTTGATTTTATGGGATGTATGCAACATACACCACTGAGATATGGCGATGTTGATAATAATGGCGATCCTGAGCTTATTGTATTTTTACCTAATTTATATTCTGTTGATATGGCTATTTTTTCTCCTTCAAAAAAGAAAACAATTTTTGCATCTAAATTAGATTTTAATGATGTTATTAGCTTCTCCGATATTAAAGGCACCGACCGTGATTATTTTGAGCCGACTTATCAATATTATTCAAGGTATGTATATGATCGTAATGAGCTTTCGCCAGGTGAAAAGGGATACCGTTCTTTTGCAAAAATTTATACAGGTGACTTTGATGAAAATGGCACACCGGATATTTTAGTCTGGCGCAAACTTTATGTATCCCGATTGATTACGGATCCTGTAAAAGGATTTGAATTAAAAGGCCAGATGTATGGACATTATTCACTGATTGATAGTGAGTATAAATTGCAGGATACCTCAGCAGAAACAGTCCAGAACTGGCTCTCTACCAAAAATTTAACATGGCAAAAAGGCTTTCCTTCCCTTTCTGAGTGCGAGGGTGAAGAGGGCCAGCTGATCCCGGAAATGCACGATCCACTGCTCAACGATCCCGATGTGCTTAAGTAATCAGTATAAAATCAGTCAGACTCATTGCTTGCGTCCTTGAAGGTACCTTCGGAGGGCCAAATCGTTCCAACGATTTGTACTGGTGGCCTTTGGCCCTTCGGGCGCCTGCGGCCGACCAGATTGCTCCCCGCAATTTGTCGAACCTGGAAGAGGTTGTTCGTATCGTCCTGAGATCACCCTTCGGGCTGCGCGCAAATCTGTTCCAGACAGATTTGTCTCGTCCTCATAGGGCGGTTCGGAGTGCTTCGGAGAAATTTTCATGAAAATCAGATTTGGAGTATTCAGAGATGCTCGTGAAGATGGCCCGCCCTAGAGGATGGCCTGTCGGACGTCCTGTCCTCCACCCTGCGGGCACCTTCGGTGGGCCAAATCGTTCCTTCGATTTGTACTGGCGGCCTTCGGCCCATCGTCGCAGGCTCCGATGTTCTCTTCGTTCGCGGGCTCACTACGAGTCGAACCTGTCAGAGGTTCTCGTCCTCATAGGTCGGAACGGAGATTTTTGGGATAGCGGGTGTTGAATTTGAACCGAGGTTTCGGGAGACAGTTTCTTTGATGGCCCGCCCTAGAGGATTCGAACCTCTGACCTTCGCCTCCGGAGGGCGACGCTCTATCCAGCTGAGCTAAGGGCGGAATGGTCGTCCACCGTGCTGTGGATGACGTAAGTGCGCGCATTGTATATGTTTTTTCAGCCGGGCTCCACTCCCTCAGGCTGCTGACAGGAGCGGCGAGATTGCCGCTCCTCAGGTGCCGGGTCAGACATTGAGCCCGGTGTGCTGGTGCAGGCTGTCGAGTATGTCGCGCAGGGTGCTGGCGATGTCCTGCAGCTGCTGGTTTTCTTCGTCGGTGAAGGGGTGAATGAGGATTTTAGCCACCCCTTGACGGTTGATGACCGCAGGCAGGCTGAGCACAAGGTCATTCAGGCCGTATTCGCCCTGGGGCATAACGCCAACCGGCAGGACGGAGTTTTCATTGATTTCGATGGCCTGAATAATGCGGAAGACGCTGGCGGCAATGCCGTGGCTGGTGTTCTGTTTAAGGTGGAAGATTTCCAGTCCGGCCTGGCGTACGTCGTCCAGCAGTGCCTGTGGGGATATCCGTTCCAGACCGTTATGGGCGCAGTAGTGGTCGATGGGCTGGCCGGCAACGCTGACCAGGCTCCAGGGCATAAAGTTGTGCATGCCGTGTTCGCCCAGCACGTAGCCAAAGGTGTTTTTGGGGTCGATGTCGAGGCGCTCGCCGACAATTTTCATCAGCCGGGCGGTATCAATCACGCAACCGCTGCTGATGACCTGGCGCGGCAGATAACCGGTGTTGGCTATCACCGCGTAGGCAGCGATATCGCAGGGGTTACTGACCACAATCAGAATGGCATCCGGTGCGTGGGGTTCGATCTGACGGGCAATATCCACGCAGATGCGGCTGTTGATGTCGGCCAGGTCGAGCCGTGTCTGGCCTTCTTTGATCTGGGCGCCGGCGGTTATCACCACGACGTCGGCATCCGTCAGGTGGCTGTAGTCATCGCTGCCGTAAAGGCGGGTGTTTTTGCTGAACGTCAGTGCGTTGGTGTGGCCAAAGTCGAGCATTTCGCCACGCGCTTTGTCGGCGTTACGGTCAATAAGTACTAACTCACTGACGCTGCCAAGGGTCATCAGATAGTTGCAGATGCTGACGCCGACCATGCCGGCGCCGATGATTCCGATCTTCATAGTCACCTCCGTACTCCTCTGCTGTGCATTCATGTCAGAGGAGAAAACCCTGCTTAAGTTTACGCCCGCGCCGGTCAGTGGTGACAAACACGGAGCGGATTTCTCTGTTGCTGTGGCCAGGCCCCGGTTGGTTGTTGAGCTGGTTGTTGAATGAATGGCGGCGTTTTAAAGTGCTGCTGGTTATTGATTGGTTGTTTTATAAGAGGTTGTTTATGTCTGATGCCTATGAGAAAGGCCTGAAAATCCGCCGTGAAGTCATGACGGATGAATTCGTGGATAAAGCATTGAATAACGCTACCGCTTTTACCATGCCACTGCAGAAGCTGGTCACGGAGAATTGCTGGGGTGATATCTGGGGGCGCGAAGGCCTGTCGAAGCGTGACCGCAGTCTGATTAACCTGGGCATGATTTCTGTTCTCAATCGCCAGCAGGAGCTGGCAGGGCACGTACGGGGTGCCATTAATAACGGCGTGACGGTGGAAGAAATCCGCGAAGTGTTGCTGCAGGTGATGGCTTATGCCGGAGCACCGGCCGCCATTGATTCATTCCGCACGGCCTCGGCGATGCTGAAAGAGATGGGCATTGATCTTGACGCAGTGTCTGCCGAATAAGGTTGTTGTTCCATCGGCATAGCGCCGGACAGGGCACTAACCTGATCCGTCGTTAACTTTCCCCATTGGGATTGTGGCCTGTGGTTATCCTCAGTTTCTGTGGATAACTTTTTGGATAAGATCGGGACAAAGGCTTCCGGTCCCCGTCTTCAGGGCTTCTGTGACAGATCGGTGAAATTTTATACGTTCATCCGGATCGCTCCGGAACCCACATCCTGCCTCAGTGTTCAAGTAAATTTTTAAATTTAAAACAGTAGGATAGCGATTGTTTTTGTGGTACCGCCTGACTTGCTGTGTATTATTGATTCTGTGGATAACTTTGTGAGTATCCTTGGGGTCTTCTGGGGAAATCCTGATCTTATGCGTGCTGCAGGGCGGTATCACTCAGCCGTGAATAAGGCCGGCAGACGTGCGGATATCCGCCAGGCCGCGCGGGTTTCGGCAAAAAGCCGGTGCCGCGTCCGGTGCTGCTTCAACTGACGGGGCATTTTTGCGATAATCGCCGCCTTTTCTAACCTTATCCCGAACCCACCGAATACGAATCGTATCTATGAAACCGCAAATCGCTGAGTTGTTGTCCGCCGCTGTTACCAATCTTAAGTCTCAGGATGTGTTGCCCGCAGATCTGGAACCCCGCATTCAGGTGGAAAACACCCGCGATAAAAGCCACGGTGATCTGGCGACCAATCTGGCGATGATGCTGGCCAAGCCGGCGGGTAAAAATCCGCGTGAGTTGGCTCAGCTGCTGGTGGATGCCATTCCCCAGAACAGTCTGGTGGAGAAAGTCGATATTGCCGGCCCGGGGTTTATTAACTTCTTTCTGAGCGATGCCTCTACCGCCAGTCTGGTGCAGGCGGTACTGGAGCAGAAAGAAGACTACGGCCGCAATAATGATGGTGCGGGCCGCAAAGTGCAGGTGGAGTTTGTATCCGCCAACCCGACCGGACCACTGCATATTGGTCATGGCCGCGGCGCTGCCGTCGGCGATTGTATCTGTCGTCTGCTGGATGCCTCGGGCTGGGATGTTACCCGCGAGTTTTATTACAACGATGCCGGTCAGCAGATTAACAACCTGGCACTGTCGGTACAGGCGCGCTGTAAAGGATTAACGCCGGATGATGCCAGCTGGCCGGAAGATGGCTACCGCGGGGATTACATCGTTGAGCTGGCCGACAGCTTTATGCGTGGCGATACCGTAGAGTCGGAAGATCAGAGTTTTACCGGCACCGGCAACGCCGATGATCTGGAAGCCATCCGTCACTTTGCCGTGGCGTATCTGCGCCGTGAACAGGATCTGGACTTAAAAGCCTTCGCCGTGGATTTTGATGTCTACTTCCTTGAGTCTTCGCTTTACACCGAAGGCAAAGTGGAAGCCGCAGTGAAAAAGCTGATTGATAACGGCTACACCTACGAAGACGGCGGCGCACTCTGGCTGCGTACCACCGATTTCGGTGATGACAAAGACCGGGTCATGCGCAAAAAAGACGGTGGTTACACCTACTTTGTGCCGGATGTGGCTTACCACCTGGATAAATGGCAGCGCGGTTTTGAGTGTGTGGTAAACGAGCAGGGCGCTGACCACCATTCCACCATTACCCGGGTGCGTGCCGGTCTGCAGGCACTGGATGCCGGTGTTCCGAAAGGCTGGCCGGATTACGTGCTGCACCAGATGGTGACGGTGATGCGCGGCGGCGAAGAGGTCAAAATCTCCAAGCGTGCCGGCAGCTATGTGACTCTGCGTGATCTGATTGATGAAGTAGGCCGTGATGCCACCCGTTACTTCCTGGCGGCACGTAAAGCCGACAGTCAGCTGACGTTTGATATTGATCTGGCGCGTTCGCAGTCGTCTGATAACCCTGTGTATTACATTCAGTATGCCCATGCCCGGGTGTGCTCAATTTTCCGTAAGCTGGCGGCGGCACAACAGACCTGGACTGCGGAAGAAGGGCTGGCGGCGCTGGCCAACCTGGAACTGGAAAGTGAAAAAGAGCTGATCGTTAAACTGGGCCGCTACCCGGAAGTGGTCAGACGGTCGGCCACTAACCATGAGCCGCATAATATTGCCACCTATCTGCGTGAACTGGCCGGCGATTTTCACGCCTGGTACAACAATGAGAAAACGCTGGTCGAAGATGAGGCGCTGCGTAATGCCCGCTTAACCCTGGCCGAGGCTGTGCGTCAGGTAATCGCCAACGGACTGAGTTTGCTGGGTGTTTCGGCACCGGAAGAAATGTAAGAACGGCTGGCGGCGTTCAGCGGATGGCAAAAACAGGCTGATAAAAACAGCTTTGTGAACCGCCTTCAGGCTGAAGCCGGCGCCAGCTTTTACCGGACAGCAATACGGAACAACCAAAACGTGCCCTGATGCGCAGCAGCGCCTGCGGTAACAGCCTTAGTATATGGCGCAGATTTTAAGACAGGTTAACAGGAACAATAATGTCTGAAGGCGGAAGCAAGATTCCAAAGTGGGTGTGGATCATCACACCAACACTGGCAGTGGCCTTTATCGGGTTTATTCTGTATCTGACCACCATCCCGGCCGGCGATGAGCTGCAGGCCGTCAAAGGCGATGCTAAAAAAGCCCTGCAGATCGGGGTTGATAAAGCCAAAGAAGAAGCGGCTAAAAAACCCGATAAACCTTCTTACGAGTTTTACAAACTGCTGGAAAATCAGACCGTCGAAGTGCCGGAAGTGGAAGAGTATCACTCCACGCCCAAAGACGCGGAAGACAAATATCAGTACCTGCTGCAGGTTGGTTCTTTCCGTACCGCGGATGATGCCGAACGCCTGCGCGCCAGCCTGCTGCTGGAAGGTATGGATGCCTATCAGAAAAAAGCCGATATTAATGGCAGCACCTGGCACCGGGTTTACGTCGGCCCTTTCACTGACCGTTCAAAACTGAATAAAGCACAGGATCTGCTGGTTGCCCGCAGTATCAGCCCGTTAGTCGTTAAAGAGCCGCTGAAGAAATAATAAGTCGTTGAAGACCTTTGTCCGTGAATTCTGGTGGTTCGGCTTAAAACAGGCATACGCCTGCCTGTTTGGCGGCTTTATGCTGGCGCTGATGCTGGTCACCCATTATTGGTATCCGCTGGAAAGTCTGCATCGTTATGATTTTATCTTCCTGGCGGCCGTTGTTTTTCAACTGGCGCTGTTGCTGCTGAAGCTGGAGTCACCGCAGGAAGCGGCCATTATTATTATCTTCCATATTGTCGCCACCCTGATGGAGCTGTTTAAAACCTCCGATGCCATCGGCGCCTGGTCTTACCCGGAAGACTACGTTTTCGGTATCGGTAATGTGCCCTTGTTTACCGGGTTTATGTACAGCGCAGTGGGGAGTTATATCGCCAGAGTGTGGCGTATTTTCGATTTCCGCTACAGCCATTATCCCGCGCGTCAGTACACGCTGATTCTGGTGGTATTGATTTACGCTAACTTTTTTACCCATCACTATCTGCCGGATATACGCTGGATTTTACTGGCCGTTACCGTGTGGATTTTCCGCCGTACCTATATTTATTTCCGCATATTACGGCAGCACCGCTATATGCCTTTGCTGCTGGGCTGGTTGCTGGTGGCCTTATTTATCTGGTTTGCCGAGAACCTGGCGACCTTCGCCAATGTCTGGGTTTACCCCAATCAGCATGACGGCTGGCATATGGTTTCCATCAGTAAAATATCCTCATGGTATCTTCTGATGTTGCTCAGCTTTGTTCTGGTCTCACTGCTGCATAAACCGTATCCTCCGGAGGAGCACAGATAAAAGTTCCCCGCGCTAACGGAGCATCTTATGGATCAGAACCTGTCATGGCAGACGGTTTTACAGCAACAATTCGGCTTTGACAGTCTGCGCCCCGGGCAGCAGCCCGTGGTGGAAGCATTATTGGCCGGGCGTTCGGCGGCGGCTATTTTTCCGACCGGTTCCGGGAAATCTCTTTGTTACCAGTTGCCGGCGCTGATGCTGCCCCACCTGACACTGGTGATCTCACCTTTGCTGGCACTGATGCAGGACCAGGTGCAGTTCCTGCAGTCGAAAGGCATCGCGGCGGCCACCATTGATTCCACCCAAAGCCGTGATGAAGCGCAGGAAGTGATGAACGGTGTGCGCAGTGGCACCATTAAAATTCTGATGGTGTCCGTAGAGCGATTAAAAAATGAACGCTTCCGGCAGTTTATCGGGCAGGTGTCTGTGTCCCTGCTGGTGGTGGATGAGGCCCACTGTATCTCTGAATGGGGTCATAACTTCCGTCCTGATTATTTAAAGCTGCCGGAATACTGCCGTGACTTTGCCGTACCCCAGGTGCTTCTGCTGACTGCCACGGCCACCCAGGCGGTTATTCAGGATATGCGCTCGCATTTTAATATTGCCGAACAGGATGTGGTAACCACCGGCTTTTACCGGCCTAATCTGCGCTTACTGGTTCAGCCGGTGGCAGAGTCTGAACGGACGGATAAATGCCTGCAGTGGCTGAATCATCTGGCGAAAAAGTCGGCGCAGAAGCATCAGGATTTTGCCGCCATTATTTATGTAACCCTGCAGCACACCGCGGAAGCGGTGGCCGCACAACTGAATCAGCAGCTGCCCTTTCCGGTGCAGGCCTATCATGCCGGGCTCGGGCATGAACAGCGTGATGATATTCAGCGTCAGTTTATGCGCGGAGAAATCCCGGTGATTGTCGCTACCATTGCTTTCGGGATGGGCGTGGATAAAAGCAATATCCGCCAGGTGATGCATTACGACCTGCCCAAATCCACAGAGAATTACAGCCAGGAAATTGGCCGCGCCGGGCGCGATGGTAATCCTTCCGACTGCATCATGCTGGCGGATGAATCCGGCTTAACCGTGCTGGAAAATTTTGTCTATGGCGATACACCGGAACTCAGCAGCATTGATTACCTGCTGAATGTCATCCGTCAGCAAACCCAGGCTGGTCAGTGGGAAGTTTTGATGACGCCGCTGTCGGCGGAATCCAACATCCGCTTATTACCTTTGAAAACCTTATTGGTGAATCTGGAAATGCGTGGCGTATTAACCTCGCAATACAGTTATTTCGCCGAATACCGTTATAAAGCCAGCATGGCCGAGAGTGAACTGCTGGCGCAGTTTAAGGGTGAGCCTCAACAGTTTCTGCAAACCGTGCTGAGCACCAGTAAAAAAGGCCGCAGCTGGTATACGCTGGATACGGAAGCGCTGGAGAAAGCCGTTCCGGCCAATGATATTCCACCCCGTTTGCGGGCGCTGAAGGCACTGGAATACTGTCAGGAAAAAGGCTGGATTGCGCTGGAAAGCAAACAGATGACGGATGTCTACCGGGTGAATGACGCCGCGCTGTCCGATGCGGGTCTGGCGCAGAGTCTGTACGGGCATTTTATGCAGAAACAGGAAACCGAAATACAGCGTATTCATAATATGCTGGCGCTGTTCCGCGAACCACAGTGTGTGGCACGGCGCTTGTCTGCGTATTTTGGCGAAGACATGGGCCGCGACTGTGGTGTCTGTTCGGTGTGCCGTGGTCAGTTCCGCCCCTGGCCGGCTACCCGCAAAGCCGCTTTGCCACCGGCATCGCAGTTGCACCAGGCAGCGGCCGCCTTACAGGAGAAGATCCGCGCAGCCTATGGCTGTGATGCGTCAACGGAACTGCTGACGCGTTTCCTGTGCGGTATTCAGGTGCCCTGGCTCGGTAAAATCCGCGCACGACAACTGGCAGGCTTTGCCTGCTGCGAAAACCTGCCTTATGCTGAAGTCCGCAACTGGCTTGAGCAGAATCTATGAAAGCGGTCAGCAGTCAGCACGAACTCTCAGTGACAACACCGGAAGGTCCGCACCGGATGGTGTATCAGGCGTGGTCCCGGCATGAAGATGCCGGGCAGCCGTTAATCGTCTGCGTGCATGGCCTGACGCGCAACCGCCATGATTTCGATTTCCTGGCCGACAAACTCAGCGCCGGCGGGCGCGTTATATGCCCGGATATTCTCGGCCGTGGCGACAGTGATTGGCTGGCCACCGCGGCCTTATACGGTTACCCATTGTATGTCAGCCAGATGCAGCAGTTGCTGGCGCACCTGAATCAGCAGTATGGCAATCCGCCTGTGTATTGGGTCGGTACTTCCATGGGCGGCCTGATCGGTATGATGTTGGCGGCGATGCCGGGCCGGTGCGGAATTGAAAAGCTGGTCATGAATGATGTCGGGCCTTTTATTCCTTATGCCGCACTGGAACGTCTGGGAGATTACGTCGGTAAGGCACCGCAGTTTGCCAGTGTTGAAGAAGCTGAGCAGTGGCTGCGTCGGGTGGCCGCCCCATTCGGCCCGTTAACCGATGCTCAGTGGCAGCATCTGGCCAGATACGGCACGGAATCTGACCCCGCAGCGCCCGGTCAATGGCGGGTAAGATATGACCCGGCGATTGCGGAAGGCTTTGCTCTGGTCACCGGCGATGTGGATTTGTCCATGGTGTGGCAGGGGGTTACCTGTCCGGTGCTGGTGATCCGTGGCGGCGATTCCGATCTGCTGTTGCGTGAAACAGCGCGTTCTATGCTGCAGCGGCCATCTACGCAGTTAGTCGAATTCCCCGGTATCGGCCATGCCCCTATGCTTATGGCCCGCGACCAGATGAACGCCGTGCGTGAGTTTCTCAGCGAATAGTCACGGTGCAGGGTTACAAAATACAACAAAAAATACACCTATATTCAGTCGCATGCAGAACAGGTGTTCAGTGCGTGTCTAAACTTTGTGTAAGAACTGAAACAGGGTGTAAGTTGTGAAACCGGACTTTTCAAATTGTGAGGCCTGCGAGCCGACCGACAGGGATTTTATTAATCTGCATCTCATCGCCGCCGTGGTGAGCTGTACCTTCCTGATGATGGTGGCTGCCTTTACCCTGACCTGAGCCGGACTGACTCGGGCCAGCGCAACAGCAGCCGCTGGTGTGGAGCGTCCGCGTTACTGTCGGAACAGACGGCGGGCAGCCTCGCTGTGTTGCGTCATCAGCGCCCGGATGTCGCCGCCCAGCCATTGCTTGTCTCTGACTTTCCATTCGCCATTGATCATGACGGCATCGGCCCGGGATGCGCCGCACAGAACGAGCGCGCCCAGCGGATCGTGAGCGCCGCTGAAACGGGGTTCGTCCAGCCTGAACAAGGCCAGATCGGCCTTTTTACCCACTGCCAGCTCGCCGATATCATCCCGCTTGAGTAACTGAGCAGAACCTTTGGTCGCCAGTGTCAGAGCATCTTTATGGGTGAACTCATCGGCTTCATAACGCAACCGCTGGATCAGCAGAGCCTGGCGGACTTCCTGTATTAAATTGCTGTGATCGTTGGAGGCGCTGCCGTCTACGCCCAGTCCGACCGGGCTGCCGGCGGCACGCAGTTCTTTCACCCGGGCAATCCCCGAAGCCAGCACCATATTGGATGACGGACAATGACAGATGCCGGTACCGGCTTCCCCTAAACGCTGTACTTCCTCGTCGTTAAAGTGGATACCGTGGGCCAGCCAGGTGCGGTCATGCAGCCAGCCGACGGTGTCGAGATAATCCAGCGGCCGCTGGCCAAACATCTTCAGGCAGAAATTATTTTCATCTTCGGTTTCGGCCAGATGGGTGTGCAGACCAACACCATAGCGCTCTGCCAGTTCTGCGCTGGCCTGCATAATATCCTGAGTCACGGAGAAAGGTGAACAGGGCGCCAGTGCGACTTCCAGCAAGCCATCGGCATCCTGCTGGTGCCAGCGTTTGATCAGGCGTTCGCTGTCGTCGAGGATGTCTTTTTCCGTCTGCACCACGGTGCGTGGCGGCAGGCCGCCATCGTCTTCACTGAGGCTCATGGAACCGCGGGTCAGGGTGGCGCGCATCCCCAGTTTCAGGGCTGTTTCGGCCTGTATATCAATGGCATTTTCCAGTCCGGCGGGAAACAGATAATGGTGGTCAGCCACGGTGGTGCAGCCGGATAAAAGTAATTCCACCATCGCCAGCTCAGTGGCCAGGGCATGCTGTTGTGGTGTTAACCCGGCCCAGATCGGATACAGGGTCTGCAGCCAGGGAAACAGACGCTTGTTCATGGCCGGCGGGCAGGCACGGGTCAGGGTCTGATAAAAATGATGGTGGGTATTCACCAGTCCGGGCAAAAGGACATGCTCCGTGGCGTCGAAGATATCGTCAGGGGCTGAAGACGGCGTTTCGCCTGCCGCCAGTACTTCGCGGATGCGGCCATCAGAAATAACCAGGCCACCTTCGGCAGACAGGTCATTGGCGGTAAAAACAGCGTTGGGATTTTTGATCCAGAGACTGGTCATGCTGATCTCCCTTGTGTGAATCAGGGGGTGTTGATCAGAGACGCTTTGCTCAACACCCAGGGTTATTGAAAAACGCGGGCACAGGCCCGGGTGATCAGCAGTGACTGAGTGTTAATCTGCTTGTTGTATTGTATGCCAGAGCCTGAGTTATGCAAAGGCGGTTTCAGCCCTGTCTGGGGGCTGCTGGTGTCAGGCCGCAGCCTGTGAGGATCATATCCACCAGAAAGTCACTGACCTGAGCAATATCATCGTCGTCATACTGGCGTTTGTTAGCAACTTCCAGCACCTGAATTTCAAAGTCGGCGTAATGCTGTGTGGTGGACCAGATCATAAAGATCAGATGCTGAGGATCAATGGGCCGCATCTTACCCTGTTCAATCCAGCTGTGAATAACACTGGCTTTTTCTTTCACCCACTGACGCATATCGACGCTGATATAGTCTTTCAGATAGGGCGCGCCCTGGATAATTTCCATGGCGAAAATTTTCGATGAATTGGGCTTGTTAAAAGCCAGTGCGACTTTGGTGCGGATGAAACGTTCAAGAATAAAGGCCGGGTCGCTTTCCGGTGACATATCCGCCAGCACTTCATTCCACATCCCCAGAATACTTTCCAGCAGGGTACGATAAAGGTTAGCTTTGTTCTTGAAGTAGTAATGAATATTGGCTTTGGGCACACCCGCACGATCAGCAATAGCCTGCATGCTGGTGCCTTTAAAGCCGTGCAGAACAAATTCCTGTTCAGCGGCGGCAAGAATGTTCTCGCTGTTACGTTCGCGGATTTTACCGGTTTTATACTTCTGTGTGGTCATTCTTGTTCCAGTTTGTCGGGTCCCTCTGCGCTGACAATCATAACATAGTGAAAGGATTGTCGTTCAGCGAAGGAAAAAAAAGGGAGCCAGTGCTCCCCTTTTTCAGGTCAATGCATCAGAAGTGCATTTTAACCATGGCTGCTACGTTGTCTTCGTCGAACTCAGAGCCGTACTTGTTGTGCCAGGAGCTGACTTCAACACCCACTTTCAGTTTGTTGTCATAGCCAACCATAGGGCCGATGTTATAAGTGATCTGTGGGTTAAAGTTAAAGCTGGCTTTGTGGTCTTCAGCACCGGTTGAATAGTCAATATAACCTTCGAATGCCAGGTTACCCCAGTTAGTGCCGTATACCAGAGTCAGCTGGTGGTCGTCTTCAGTGGTGTCGTTTACTGCATAGTAGTAAGTGGCGCTGAAGTAATTCATGCCCGGGATATTCAGGTCAGCACCGAAACCCCACAGGTAGTTATCCTGAGTAAAGCCGCTGTTAGCTGTATTGGCGTGGTTAGAGCCGGATTCCAGAGTGAAGTCAGCGTGGATAGTTTTAACCAGGCCACTGTCAAATTTAGTCAGGAATACTTTGGGTGAGAATTCACTGTAGCTTGCATCCCAGCCATCTTCACCTTCGTCACGGTCCATGAAGAAGAACAGGCCGCCCCAGCTGTAGCCGGAAACGTGTTCGATGGTGTAAGTAGTCTGAGCGTAGTCATCGTTGTTGTAGTTGATGCCGTCCAGTTTGAACTCGGCTCCGCCCAGAACACTTACGCTGTTATCAGCGAAATAACGTTCTGCATGCGCAGCAGGTACCATAGCAGCTGCCGCAACAGCAATAGCCAGAATTTGTTTTTTCATTTTTCTCTCCAGGTTTTCCTAGTTTTTTAAATATAAGATAAGAGCACTTAAATTATCAGTTAATTCCGTTTCTGACCATCTGGTCAGCTTAAATTCCCTGTTGTTTTTTAAATTGGCAGATTTGTTTTGTCATTTTTTCCGGCCGTTATTTTATTTGGTAATAACACAACGGCCGGTCGATACAGAAAACAAAGCGTCTGCGTTTAAGCCATTGGCCGGTACGGCTGACCAATCGACTTGGGTGCGCTCATCTTGGTTTTAATCGCGTCGGATGAAAGCCAGACAAGCACAATAATGGTTGCCAGGTAAGGCAGCATAGCCATCAGGTTCGGTGATACTTCAAAGTCCGTTCCCTGCATAACCAGATGCATAATACTGGCGAAGCCAAACAGGTAAGCACCGAGCAGAATACGCTCTGCTTTCCAGCTGGCAAATACCACCAGAGCAAGCGCAATCCAGCCACGTCCGGCAGACATACCATCACTCCACATTGGTGTGTACACCAGTGATAAATACGCCCCGCCCAGACCGGTCATTGCGCCACCAAACAATACCGCCATATAACGGATCTGATGGACATGAATACCGATGGCATTTGCTGCTTCCGGATTCTCGCCCACGGCACGGATTTTTAAGCCCAGACGTGTCGAACGGAATACCCAGAACACAACGGCAAATAAAATAATGGTCAGGTATACCAGGGGATCATGCTGGAAGAATACTTTGCCGATCACCGGAATATCACTGAGGAAGGGAATGCTCCATACCTGAATGCCATCCAGACCAATACCGATATACGAGTTACCCAGAAATGCGCTCAGGCCCGCGCCGAAAATGGTCAGTGCCAGGCCGGTTGCCACCTGATTAGCGGCCAGGGTAATGGACAGAAAACCAAATACCAGAGACATCATCATACCGGCAAACATAGCGCAGAAGACGGCAAGGAAGTAATTGCCGGTTACGGATGCGGCAATAAAGCCAACGGCGGCGCCAACCAGCAGCATGCCTTCCTGCCCCAGGTTCAGTACACCGGATTTTTCACACACCATTTCACCCAGCGCGATCAGAATTAATGGCGTACCGGTTTTAAAGGTGGCGTACAGAATATTAGTAATTAAATCGATATCCATAACTCAGGCCCGGGATGAAGTAGGTTGAAATACAACGCGGTAGCCAATCAGCAGATCCGCGGCCAACAGGAAAAACAGCAGCATCCCCTGGAATAAGCCGGTGAGGGATTTCGGCAGGCTCATCTGTATCTGAACCATTTCCCCACCCATAAAGGTTAACGCCAGCAGCATGGAAGCAAGAAGAATCCCGACCGGATGCATGCGGCCAAGAAACACAACAATAATGGCGGCGTAGCCGTATCCCGGAGACAGCTGGGGGACAACCTGACCAATAGGGCCGGTCACTTCACTGACCCCGGCCAGGCCGGCAAGGGCACCACAGGCCAGTAATACAACCCAGGTGAGTACTTTGGAATTGAAGCCGGCGTATTTTGCTGCTTTGGCATCTTCACCCATAACGTGAATCTGGTAGCCCACCCAGCTGCGTGCCATCAATGTCCAGATAACCACCAGAAAGAAAAGGGCGAATAAGATAGAAATATTCAGCCGGTAGCTTTCATTAAACAGAGGCAAAAGGGCGGCATCGGCAAACATGGCCGACTCCGGAAAATTAAAACCGGACGGATCTTTTAACGGACCGTGCACTGCCCACAGCAACAGATTCAGTGCGATGTAGTTGAGCATGATAGTGGTCAGAATTTCATTGGCGTTAAAGCGGGTTTTTAACAACGCCGCAATACCGCCCCAGGCCAGACCACTGGCCATGCCGGCGAGCAGAATAGGTACCAGCACCCAGCTGCTTTCTGCATCCAGAAACTGCAGCGCGCAATAGCCGCCACCCAGGGCGCCCATAATAAACTGGCCTTCAGCGCCGATATTCCAGATCTGGGCGCGATAGCAGAGTGTCAGGCCCATGGCGCACAGAACCAGTGGCGCGACCTTGATGCCCAGCTCTGTCCAGCCGTACACGTCCTGTAGTGGTGTTATAAAAAAGGTATGCAGTGCTTCGCCGGGGTTGTGGCCGAGAAACAGAAACAGTAATGAACCGGAAATCAGTGTCGCGACAATTGCGATAACCGGAGACAGGTAGGCCATTAACCGCGAGTCGGACTGGCGCTTTTCTAACTTAAGCATTGGCAGCCTCCGCGGCGTGATGTTCTTCAAACTGACCGGCCATCCAGCGGCCCAGGGTTTCAATGCCGACTTCATTCGTGGCTTTGAACGGACTCAGTTTGCCGTCGCAGATGGCGCCAATGCGGTCACAGATCTGGTACAGCTCATCAATATCTTCGGATACCACCACAATGGCAGCGCCCTGATCACGCAGGGCAATCAGAGCGTGACGGATCAGAATCGCGGCGCCGATATCCACGCCCCAGGTGGGGTGTGAGCACACCAGCAGCTTAGGCTGTTGTTCTATTTCGCGGCCAATAATAAATTTCTGCAGGTTGCCGCCGGACAGGCTTTTGGCCTGTGCATCTTCGTTGGCGCATTTCACATTGTATTTATCAATGACATTCAGCGCGTAGTCACGGACTTTGCTGTAGTTGATCCAGCCTTTCTTTTTCAGACCACGGTGACTGGCACTGAGCAGGCTGTTATCCACCAGAGACATATTGGGCACCGCACCGCGGCCGAGACGCTCTTCAGGCACAAACGCAAAGCCTTTTTCGCGGCGTGCTTCCGGCAGCAGGCGGGTAATCTCATCCCCCAGCAGGCTGATGCGACCGGATTCGGCGATTTCTTCACCAGACAGCAGCGCGCAGAGTTCGTCCTGACCGTTACCGGCAACGCCGGCAATACCCAGAATTTCACCGCTTCTGACATTCAGGTTCAGGCCTTCCAGTGACACACCAAACGGATCTTCAGGGCGGAAAGTCAGGGCCTCAACGGCGAGAGAAATATCGCCGCCTTCGGTTTTTTCATAATCCTGATTCAGTGGGGTATCGTCCCCTACCATCATGCGGGCGATATCTTCGCCGGTGACTTCCTGAGGATTACAGCTGCCGGTAACCTGACCGTTACGCAGAATCGTTGCGGCGTTACACAGCTCGGTGACTTCATCCAGCTTATGAGAAATAAACAGGATGGACACACCTTCGGATGCCAGCGTTTTTAATGTACGGAACAGGTCGGTGACTTCCTGAGGCGTCAGTACGGAGGTAGGCTCGTCGAGAATCAGGAGTTTGATGTCCTGCAGCAGGCAGCGCACAATTTCCACGCGCTGCTGAGCGCCCACCGATAACGTATGCACGTGCCGGTCAGGGTCCAGCGCCATACCATAGTGTTCGGAAATTTCACGGATACGCTGACTCAGGGCTTCCATGTCTTTGCTTTCCTGTGGTGGCAGGCTGAGCGCGATGTTCTCGGCCACCGTCAGAGTTTCAAACAAAGAGAAGTGCTGGAAAACCATGCCAATACCTAATTGGCGGGCATGGGCCGGCCCGGTAATCTGCACTTCTTTACCCTGCCAGCAAATGGTCCCGGCATCCGGACGTACCACGCCGTAGATAATCTTCATCAGGGTGCTCTTACCGGCACCATTCTCGCCGAGCAGCGCATGGGTCTCGCCGGCGTTCACGCGGAGATCAATGGCGTCGTTGGCACGACAGCCCGGATACTCCTTGGTGATGCCGCTCAACAGCAGGCGCTCGGTGGATGTTTGTAACGTCACTTAAAATCCTCAGTCGTGTGGCAGTCTGTTGGCTCTGCCCTATAAAAGCTGACCACTTGGTCGAATTGTTAGCAATTAGCTTGCCAGCTGCAATATCTGCGCAAAATGACAAGATTTATAGTATGCTTGACCAGTTGGTCAGGAATTTGCAAGTTATCCCCGCAGGAAAATCCCAACACTAACAAAAGCGCTGACGCTGCAGGCCCTGGGGGCCGTGGCGGCATCTGCAACAGGCCAGAAAACAGGTGTTACCGTGATCCGATTTAACTTAAATGGCCGCTGGATTGAAAGTACTGATATTGATCCAGCTTGTACCATTCTAAAATATTTACGCACCGAAGTGGGGCAAACAGACGTAAAAGAGGGCTGTGCTGCCGGCGATTGTGGTGCATGCACCGTGATGCTGGGCGAGATGACAGAGCAGGGCATTGAATACCGCACTCTGAATGCCTGTATTGCGCTGATGGCGAATGTTCATAACCGTTATCTGCTGACGCCATCCGGTATTGGCCGGGCGGGAGACCTGCATCCCGCTCAGCAGGCGATGGTGGACACCCATGGCTCTCAGTGTGGCTTCTGCACACCGGGCTTTATTATGTCTATGGCCAACCTGTATCAGAATGCCTGTATTAATGAAAAGCAGGCGCTGACCGATGACGAGATTCACGCTGCGCTGTCTGGCAATCTGTGTCGCTGCACCGGCTACCGGCCGATCGTAGATGCAGCAAAAAAAATGGCAGAGCTGCCAAAGGTGGACGTGTCAAAGATCTCCACCCGCGCCGGTGTGCAGACCTTCGATCCGGATACGCAGACCCTGAGTCCGCAGCCGCTGCAATATAAAGACGGACACCGTCTGTTTATGCCCTATACCGAAGCCCAGCTGAAAGCGCTGCTGAAGGCTTACCCGGATGCCCGTCTGTGGGCCGGTGGTACGGATATCGGTCTGGAAGTGACTCAACGTTTTTCGCAGTTCGACACCATTATCTGTGTCAACCGCATCCCTGAACTGGCCGCAAGCCAGGATACAGGTAACCAGCTCTGGCTGGGCGCCTGTGTCACCTTCAGTCAGGCTGAGAATGAGCTGGCTGAATCTTTTCCTTCGTTTGCTCAGTTATTGCACCGTATCGGCTCACGCCAGATCCGCAATATGGGCACTTTGGGGGGGAATATCGCCAATGCATCACCGATTGGCGATACCCCTCCCGTTTTTTTAGCGCTCGACGCAATGTTGGAAATTGACGGTATAAACGGGCGCCGTGAAGTCCCGGCGAATACATTTTATCTGGGCTATAAAAAAACCGTTATGCAACCGGGGGAATACCTGCGTGGCATTAGGGTGAATAAGCTCAGCGCAGAAGAAACCCTGACAACCTTTAAAATCAGCAAGCGTTACGACGACGATATTTCCGCCGTGATGTTTGCGCTGTATCTGAAGGTGAATAACGGCACTATCGACAGTGCGCGTCTGGCCTGCGGCGGTATGGCGGCAACGCCGTTAATCGGTGAGAAAACCAGCGCCGCATTAACCGGCAAGCCATTCACCATGGAGACCTTTAAGCAGGCGGCTGACTGCATAGAGCAGGATTATCAGCCGATTTCGGATGTCCGGGCGACGGACAAATACCGCATACAGGTCACTAAAAATCTGTTAACCAAAGCCTTTATTGAACTGAATCAGAAGGGAGATGCCGCATGAGTTTTACATCGTCAAAAGTCACTCCCTGGGAACAGCGCCGCCAGCGTCCGCCGAAGGGTAAATCCGGCAAAGAGCTGGCCCATGAAAGTGCCGAGAAACACGTACTGGGAACGGCGGTTTATATTGATGATATGCCGGAAATTGCCGGTACGCTGCATGCCGTTGCCGGTAAAAGCACCATTAACTGTGGTGTGATTACAAAACTGGATCTGTCCGGGGTGTGGGCCTCACCCGGCGTCGTGGATGTGATCACCGTTAACGATGTGCCGGGTGATATCGACATCAGCCCGGCCTTTACCGGCGATTTGATTCTGGCTGACGGGCGCATTGAGTTTTATGGCCAGGCGATTTTTGCGGTTGTGGCTGAAACCTTTGAGCAGGCCAAGCGCGCGGTGCAGGCCGCGGTCATTGAATACACTCAGGAAGAGCCCATTCTGACGGTAAAAGAAGCGCTTAAGCGTGACTCTTTCGTCAACCCGACTCACACCATGACCGAAGGTGATGTGGAATCTGCCCTGCAGGGCGCGGATAACACTCTGGCAGGCGAGATGTATGTGCGCGGTCAGGAGCAGTTCTATCTGGAAACCCAGATCAGTTACGCCATTCCCGGTGAAGACGGCAGCATTAAAGTGCTGTGTTCGACACAGCATCCATCCGAAGTGCAGAAGCTGGTGGCGGAAGTGCTGGATGTTCCGGTTAACCATGTACAGGCCGAGGTGCGCCGCATGGGTGGCGGCTTTGGTGGTAAAGAAACACAGGCGGCGCAGTGGGCCTGTCTGGCGGCGGTATTTGCGGCGCGCCTGAACCGGCCGGTGAAAATGCGTCTCGACCGTCAGGACGATATGGTGCTGACCGGTAAACGCCATGACTTTTTAAACCGCTATAAAATCGGCTTCGACAACGACGGCCGTATTCAGGGTGCTGATATTGAGCTGGCCAGTTTCTGTGGTTATTCCGCAGACCTGTCGGATTCCATTACCGACCGTGCCATGTTCCATGTGGATAATGCCTACAACCTGCATGACTGCAGGGTGATTGGTCACCGCTGCCGTACCAATACGGTGTCTAATACTGCGTTCCGTGGTTTTGGTGGTCCTCAGGGGATGATTCTGGCGGAATACATGCTCGACGATATTGCCCGTAAAGTAGGCAAAGACCCGCTGGATGTACGCAAACTGAATTACTATCAGGAAGGCGAACATACCCATTACGGCCAACCGATTGAAGATTATTATCTGCCGGAATTAATTGAAACCCTGGAAAAAAACTGCGACTACCGCCAGCGTCGTGCAGACATCGAGGCGTTTAATAAAACCAGTCAGTGGAAAAAACGCGGTCTGGCATTAACGCCGGTGCGCTTCGGTATTTCTTTTACTACCACGTTTCTGAATCAGGCTGGTGCACTGATTCATATTTATACTGACGGTTCGATTCATCTGAATCACGGCGGTACCGAAATGGGTCAGGGTCTGTACACCAAAGTGGCTCAGGTTGTTGCCAACGAGTTTGCGGTGGATATCGACATGGTACGGGTCAGTGCCACGACCACCGATAAAGTACCGAATACGTCGGCTACGGCAGCCTCGTCTGGTTCAGACCTGAACGGTAAAGCCGCACAGAATGCCTGTATCACACTGAAAAAACGCTTAGTCGATTTTGCCGTGGATTATTTTAAAGTCAGTGCCGACGATGTGCGCTTTGAAAATAACCACATTGTGGTTACCGGCAGTGATGGCAAAGAAGACTGGGTATCCTTCGCTGAGTTCGTTAACCTGGCGTATGTGAACCGGGTGTCACTGTCGACCACAGGCTTCTATAAAACACCGGATATTCACTATGATCCGAAAGCCGAACGTGGCAAACCTTTCCTGTATTACGCGTTTGGTGCGACCTGTGCCGAAGTGGAAATCGATACTTTAACCGGTGAGTATAAAATCCTGCGTGCCGATATTCTGCACGACGTGGGTAACTCCCTGAACCCGGCCATTGATATCGGTCAGGTGGAAGGTGCCTTCGTACAGGGGACCGGCTGGCTCACCAGTGAAGAACTCTTGTGGGATGACCAGGGTCGCCTGTCATCGGCATCCGCGGCGACTTATAAAATCCCGACATCGGTGGATATCCCCGAGGTCTTTAATGTCGCCCTGTACGACCGCCCGGCAGCAGCCGATACCATTTACCATTCCAAAGCCGTGGGTGAGCCACCGCTGATGCATGGTATTGCCGTATTCTGCGCGCTGCGTGATGCTGTGTCTTCGGTGGCCGGTTACCAATTCAATCCGCAACTGGATACCCCGGCGACGCCGGAGCGTATTCTGAATGCTGTGATGGAATGTCAGCAGGCAGGGGAATAACGGAGAGCAGGTATGAAATTCGTCCGCTGGTTTGAAGCCATTAATCAATGCCAACAGAAGGGGCAATCCTATGTGATTGCTACGGTGATGGGCAGTGCCGGTTCAGTCCCGCGTGACCCGGGGGCCAAGATGGTCATTACCGCGGACGATCAGTTTGATACCTTAGGGGGTGGTCAGCTGGAATTTCAGCTGGTGAATAAAGCACGCCAGTTGCTGGCCGACAACGCCGGCAGTCATAAAGCGCTGCAGCAGATTGAAAAAATCCCGCTGGCGGCAAAAGCCGGGCAGTGTTGTGGTGGCAGTGTGTCTGTATTGCTGGAAGTGTTTTGTCTGGCGCAGCAACCCATTGTGGTGTTTGGTGCCGGTCATGTGGCCAAAGCCCTGATGCAGATTCTTGGCGGCTTGCCACAACCTGTGATCTGGGTGGATAACCGTGCTGAGCAGTTTCCCCAGGCGCAGGATCTGGCGGCTAATATTGAGTGCCGGCTGCTGGATAATCCGGTGGATATTATTGCCCATCTGCCGTCCGGCAGTGAACTGATCATCCTCACCCATAATCACCAGCTGGACTATGATTTACTCCAGGCGGCTCTGAAACGCGATGATTTCCGTTTCACCGGCTGTATCGGTTCGGCTACTAAAACCGAGCGTTTTACCATGCGCCTTACCCATGAAGGTTTTGGCGAAGAAGAATTTTCCCGCCTGACGATGCCGGTCGGTATTCCGCAGGTGGGCGGCAAATTACCTATGGAGGTTGCCGTCTCCATCGCAGCTCAGCTGCTTGCCCGCCATACGGCGGAACTCCCGGCAACGTCGGCTGCGGACGCCAGTGCAGCACGCAGAAAAGGCCTTAACTGGCGCGACCTGAAAACAGGTTTTGATAAAACACACGATACACCGTCAGCAGCGGAACACGATCTGATTGCTGAGCCCGGTGATAAAAATTAAGAGAACCAATATGCACAACAAAGAACAACATCCTTATACCGAGTGGGTCGATCTGGCTGGCCGTAAACTGGGTGGGCAGGTCCTGTCATGCAGTGATGACTTCTTCGCTGAAATGGAAAATCTGATTAAACCGGAAGCGCCGGTTTTTATTGCCGATAAATATACCGATCGCGGTAAGTGGATGGACGGCTGGGAAAGCCGCCGTAAACGCGTGGTGGGTTATGACTGGGCTGTTCTTAAGCTGGGGGCTCAGGGCCGCATCAAAGGCTTTAACGTCAATACCACGCACTTCGCCGGTAATGCTCCCAAACAGGTATCCATTGAAGCCTGCAACAGTAAAACTGCACCGGATGAAAACACGGCATGGACGGTGATTATTCCGCAGCAGGATGTTCAGCCGGACAGTAATAACTTTATTGACTGTGAATCCGATGGCGTGTGGACGCACCTGCGCCTCAACATGTTCCCGGATGGCGGCATCGCCCGTCTGCGTGTATACGGTGAAGCCGTGATGGATACCGACTGGTTCCTGCCCGGTGAGCCTGTGGATCTGGCATTTGTAAAAAACGGTGCCCGGCCGATCAAATGCAGTGATATGTTCTTCAGCTCTATGACTAACCTGATTATGCCGGACCGTGGCGTAAACATGGGCGACGGCTGGGAAACCAAGCGCCGTCGTGGTGGCCGTGAATGCGACTGGATCATCGTGAAGCTGGCAGGTACCGGCAGTGTGAAAAAGCTGATCGTCGATACGGCACACTTTAAAGGTAACTATCCGGAAAGCTTCTCTCTGCTGGGGATCAGCATGCCGGAAGGTCAGAACCCGGATGAAAATGCCGACTGGCAACCCATTGTAGAGCGTCAGAAGCTGACCGCCGATGCTGAGCATTTCTACAAAGACGAAGTCATCAGTGGCGAGCAGACCTTTACTCACATCAAACTGAATATGTATCCGGATGGTGGTATCAGCCGTCTGCGCGTGTTCGGTTTTTTAGCGGGGTGATGTATGACGCTGGATGAACTGAATAATCTGGCCGCAGAACAGGCCACCGAAACTTTCACCAGCTGCTGTGCCGCAGAGCGTTGGGTAGCAAAAATGGTTAACGGGCGTCCTTATGCGTCCGTTGATGAGTTGCTGAAAAAAGCCGATGAATACTGGTGGACCATGGAAGAGCCTGATTTCCTGCAGGCGTTTACTGCACACCCGAAAATCGGTGATGTCGATTCTCTGCGCGCCAAATACGCTAATACCAAAGCCATTGCCGCCAACGAGCAGAGCGGTGCCCAGGCGGCGGATGAAGACGTATTGCAGGCTCTGGCCCAGGGTAATACCGATTACGAACAGAAGTTCGGATTTATTTTTATCGTCTTTGCCACCGGTAAGTCTGCCGCTGACATGCTGGCGCTTCTGCAGCAGCGCCTGCCCAACAGCCGCGAGCAGGAAATCCGTAATGCCGCAGAAAACCAGATGATGATTACCGATCTGCGGATTAAGAAAATCCTGCAGTTGGCCTGAACATTTAAGGTATTGTCAGTCCCGTGGAGCAATTATGAATAAAAGTGTAATTACTACTCACATTCTGGATTCCCAGCGTGGCCGCCCGGCCGTGGGTGTGGATGTGCGTTTGTTTAAATCTGCCACCGGTGATGCGAAATCACCTGACTGGCAGTTAATGGCACAGGCCAAAACCAATGACGATGGCCGTATTACAGACTGGCTGGGCGATCGGAAACGTGAAGCCGGCCTGTACAAAGTTGAATTTGAAACCGGCGCATACTATGCCGCACAGCAAATCAAAACCCTGTACCCACAGGTTGAGCTGTTATTTGAAATTGATGCCCCGGATGAGCATTACCATATTCCGCTGTTGTTAGCGGCGAACAGCTTTTCTACCTACCGGGGGTCTTAATGGTTAACCTGACCCTTAAGCCAGAGCCGCTGACAGCGGACAGCTTCGCTCCTTATGGTGAACTGATCAGTGCGCGTGATACGCCGATTATGATCAATGAGGGGAATACGGAGCGCTATCACCGTCTGGGAAATGTGACCACCGGCGGCGAAGATCAGCAGGGACAGGCCATTCTCAGTATTTTCCGTGGTCAGCCCCGTTCATTGCCGATGACCATTAAGATGATGGAACGGCATCCACTGGGCAGTCAGGCATTCCTGCCGGCCTCGGATGAGCCCTATCTGGTGCTGGTTTGCCTGGGGGATAAGGAACCGGACCCTTCGACGTTTAAGCTGTTTATCGCTCAGGGCGAGGGTGTGAATTATCCGGCAAACTGCTGGCATCACCCGCTGCTGGCAATCAATAAAGTCAGTGATTTCTGGATCGTGGACCGTATGGGCCCCGGCAATAACCTGGAAGAGTTTTTCTTTCCGGATGACTGGCAGATACAAATTCAATTGTGAGAGAGCTGATGAATCTTCAGGGTTATCGCGGTCAGGTACTGCATTATATCGATGAGTCCACACCGCAATATTTTGCCGATGGTATTCTGGTGATTGATCAGGATTCAGGCACAGTGCAGGACTGTGGTAAATCCGATGCGGTACTGCAGGCACATCCCGGGCTGAACGTTAAAAGCTATCAGAATGCGCTGATCATGCCCGGGTTGATAGACACGCATATTCATTATCCGCAGGTGGATGTCATTGCCTCTTACGGCACTCAGTTACTGGAATGGCTTAATAATTATACTTTTCCGACCGAGATGGCATTTGAGAACCCGGAAGTTGCTGAAGAAACGGCCGAATTTTTTCTCAATGAGCTGTTAAAGAACGGTACGACTACGGCACTGGTTTTCGGTACTGTACATAAGGGCTCGGTAGATGCATTTTTTAAAGCCAGTGAAAAGCGCAATACCCGGATGATCTGCGGTAAAGTCATGATGGACCGCAATGCACCGGAAGACCTGTGCGATACAGTTGAAACCTCCGTCGCGGATACACAGGCTCTGATTGATGAATGGCATGGAAAAGGGCGCCAGTTGTATGCCATTACTCCAAGGTTTGCCATTACATCGACGCCGGAACAGTTAGCCGCAGCCGGTAAGTTGCTGGCCGATAACCCCGGCGTGTATATGCAGACGCACCTGGCCGAAAATAAGGATGAAGTCGCGTTTGTGCAGGAGTTATTCCCTGACAGCAAAAGCTATCTGGATGTCTATGATCAGTTTGGTCTGCTGGGGGAGCACAGTATTTTCGCCCATTGTATCTATCTGGAAGACGGTGATTACCACCGCATGAACGCCACTGGCAGTAAAATTTCTTTCTGCCCGACATCTAACCTGTTTATTGGTAGTGGGCTTTTCAGGCTCGATGACCAGCCGGCTCCGGTGGACGTGAGTGTGGCCACGGATGTGGGTGGCGGTACCAGCTTTTCCATGCTGCAGACCATGAATGAAGCATACAAAGTCTGCCAGTTGCGGGGCAGTAATTTATCACCCCAGCGGGCGTTTTATATGATGACGCTGGGTAATGCTGCAGCACTGTCACTGGATGATAAAATCGGTAATTTCGAAACCGGAAAAGAAGCTGACTTTGTTGTCTTTGATCTGGCCTGTACTGATCTGATGAAACGCAGACAGGCGATTTGCAAAAACATCGATGAAATTTTATTCAGCCTGATGATCCTCGGTGATGACCGGGCTGTGACTGAAACCTTTGTCGCCGGTCAGTCGGTCTGGCGCAAAACTGACGAAGTAATGAAAGTGGCGGGGGCCCATTAATGGAAGGTTATATTTTTGACTGGCTGAATATGTTTCTGCGCTGGTTTCATGTACTGGCAGGTATCGCCTGGATCGGTGCATCATTTTACTTTGTCTGGCTTGACCTGAGCCTGGAAAAGCCATCCGCTGAAAATGAAGCCAAGGGGATTAAAGGTCAGCTTTCGGCTATTCACGGTGGCGGCTTCTATGAAGTCGTTAAATATAAGCTGGGGCCTCAGGCTATGCCGGCCAATCTGCACTGGTTTAAATGGGAAGCCTACACCACCTGGCTGACCGGCTTTTCATTGCTGACGGTGATGTATTACTGGGGGGCAAACCAATACCTGATTGATCCGGCGAAAGTCGATTTCAGCCAGTGGCAGGCGATTGGCAGCAGCCTTCTGTATCTTGCCGGTGGTTTTGCCGTTTATGAAATTTTGCTGAAGTCGCCGTTACGCAACAGCAATAAGGCGTTTGCTGCGGTCCTGTTCGTCTTTATGATCTTTGCTGCCTGGCTGGCGGACCAGTTGTTTGCTGACCGTGCTGCTTATATTCATGTCGGTGCCCTGATCGGCAGTATTATGGCCGGTAATGTATTCCTCGGCATTATGCCGTCTCAGCGTGAGCTGGTACGTGCTGTGGAAGCCGGTGAACAGCCACAGGCACGCTTTGCACTGATGGCGAAACTGCGCTCCACCCATAATAATTACCTGACCCTGCCGCTGGTATTTATTATGATCAGCAACCATTATCCGATGACCTATGGCCACGACCATGCCTGGCTGGTACTCGCGGCTATTGGTGTTATAACCGGCCTTATCCGCCACTTCCTGAATCTCAGAACCCAGGGGGCCGGTACGAAACCCGGTTATCTGATCGTTGCTCTGCTGCTGACCATTGCACTGGCAGTTTGGATGGCTCCCAAACCAGTGGCAACCGGTGATGCTGTCATTAATACCGATCAGGCATTGCACATCACTCACCTGCGCTGTGCCGAATGTCATGCGGCCATACCAACCAGTGATATGTTCAAAACGCCGCCGGCTGGCATTATTCTGGAAGACGAAGCCCATCTGCTGCAGTACAAAGACCGTATGATCAGTGCGCTGCAAACCAACTATATGCCATTGGGTAATATTACCGCGATGACAGATGATGAGCGTGCCCAACTGTTGGGATGGTTACAGGCTCAGGAATAATCTGTATTAAAGACAAGACAAGCCCCGGTGAAGCAGTACTTCAGCGGGGCTTTTTAGTATCTGTACCTGCAGTTATTTACCCTGAATTTAACCTGATGCTTATATATTTATGCTGTTGTTGGTAGCGGTTGCCTTACGTCAAATTTTTTATATTTATTAACAAGCGATTACACAACGGCTCCTGTGGCTTTGGTAGACTCTGCGTTTTTCAGGAGCAGGCCAGATGCTGCATAATCAAAAGGTTCATGATGCCGTTGCCAGGCTGGAGCAGCGGTCCGATGCGGCAGAAAACGAGATGGATCTCGTCAATATCATTCAGGTTGTGGCAGCGGATCGCAAAGGAAGTCTGGAGTATAAAGATACCGGGTGGAAGGTTGGTGCCGCGGTTGTCGCCCTGACAGGTCTTATAACGATACTTCTCGGTATGGGCATCCATCAACTGGATGTCACTTACCTCGTTCTCGGGCCCGTTCTGAACTATAGCTATTGCTGGCTGCCGGTGTTGATTATTACGTCATGGGTTCTGTGGCGTGAAGAATCCGGTAAGCCCTTCCGGTTGATGTCTTTTATTGCTGATCCTCTCTACAGAGTCTTTGCTTTGGGCGCCATTCTTACTCTGTTGACCGGTGGGATTCCCGAATGGCAGGTAGTGTACTGGGAGGGCATTTTCTGGCTGGCCGGTCTGACCGGGACTGTGCCGGAATTTGTTCTTGGGATGTTAATGCTTCTGTCCGGTGGCTACCGTTTTTTAAGCGTGTTGCATCGCAGTGGATGGCGGGACCGCTTAACGGCCAATATCCGTTTCAAAGACGGCGTGATGGACACCGGATTAACTGAAGTAAAAGCCAAACACCAACCGTCGACTGAGCAGCTGAAAAAAGATTTTCGTGAATTTAAACGGGGTAATTACAGCCGTAATCTGGAAAAGATGTATGCAGGCGAATATCTTCAGGACGGTGTCAGCTTTCCGTATCGTGTGTACCAATATCACTATGTGAACCGACGCACTACCACAAGTACTGACAGTAAGGGTAATACCACAACACGAACGGTTTATGATCACTATGACCGCTACGGCGTATTGCTCTCGTTTCCGATGTTGCGTGAAGTTTGCTTCAGTTGTGATGGTAATGTCAGCGGCTATGGCAGCCGCATCAGGAAAAATATTCACAACCTTGATGATGTTTTCCGGGTATATACCGACCGGATTCATGAACTGCAGAACTTTCTTAATACAGAAAAAGCCAGGCTGCTGACTGCTTTTGCAAGCGAAAAACATAACGTTGTGATTGAAGCGAATGAACGCAGTGAATTGTGTATCGCCTTTGATGATAATATCTTTGAAACCAGTCATCAGCACTCACTGGACGATGCCGGTGCTTTTGCCCGGGAAGTAGCCGGGGATTCAACGTTTCCGGCACTTCAGCGTGTGCTGACCCTGGTGCATGATCTGCTGCATTATTGATGCCTGCGATGCTGCACAATCACAGAGTGATGGAACACGTAAAAAGGCTGCCAGAGCAACTGTCTGCCGTCCGCAGTGAAGCCGGTCGGGTCAATACTGTCTGTACCATCGCTGAGGTTTATAAAGAATCTCTGCACTATAAAGGCCTTGGCTGGAAAGTCATTTTTACGTTCATCACTCTGGTGGGCCTGCTGCTGACCTTTTCTGAAATGAAAGATGTCTGTCTGAGCAGCGACCCTGATGTACACAGAAATAAAGAGCCGGTAAGGGATGGTCTGAATATTCTGAATAGCCATTACCGTGTGTATGGCGACGATGCCAAATATGTAGAAAATGCAGAAAATTTCCGCCGCTTTCTGAATCCTTACCACGCGCAGATGTTGTGTCAGTTTGCCGCGCACTTCTCCAATGTCGTTATTGAGGCGGACAGCCATAACCGTCTGTGTATAGCTTTTGATAACGATATCTTTGTCACTGATTACCAGTACTCACTGATTAATCCTGAAAATTTTACCGACGAAATTGCCGCTGGCTCACAATTGACTACGCTGAATGATGCTCTTTTGCTGATCCAGCTGTTGCTGTGAAGCTTATTGCTTCCGCGTAATCTGATGAACCGATTTACCGACCGAACCATTTATTCAAGGCGTATTTATGCATCAGTTCGATAAGAACACCATTGTCACCTTTGATCCATCCTCTGCTGATTCGATCAGTCAGGCTTTATCCGAATACAGCCGCTTGCTGGATAGCGATAAAGTCATGAAGCCGGGCCGCTTTGAAAACGATTTTGATATTGAATTCCGCGCAGAAGAAAACGGTACCGTACGCCGTCTGCAGATGGCCGATGTGACCGATAGTAAAATCAGCGCATTATTACGAGAAGCACTTGCTCTGCATGCCGATGGTGAAAGCAATATTCCGGATGGCGTGATCGCGGATGATGACCCGGTCTATGTGTCTGAGCCGATCTTTTTTGCCATTGCTCTGCAGGATAAAAGCCTGCTGACCAGCGTGCGTGAGGCGGTGCAGGCCATTGTACGTTTTGCCCGTCGTCATAATGATACTGACGCTATGTGGCTGGATGATATGGCCGTGTTCGGTGCCGAAGCGGTTTATATGCTGGCCTGCGTTAATCCGGACTGCAGCCCGTTACTGGGGCAGTTTTTTATTCCTTACTGGGATGATGAACACGCACCAAGCTACACAGATTATCTGGCCTCCTATCTGCAGAAATTCGGTTGGTGTCACGAAACCATCAGCGCCTTTATCTGGTGTGATAATTCTGCCTTCCGTCACGGGATGTTCTGCGAAGAATATCAGGAGCGTGCTTTTTATCAGCCTCTGGGTGAATATCTGAAGGAAAATCCGGAAGAATATCAGTGGTTCCGGATGGCGTTAGCCCAGCGTTTGCTTGAACAACCTATGATGCTGTCGACCACCGATGAGCCTCTGAACCAGAATCCGGTGCTGGGCTTTTACATGACCCTGCTGCCGTTTGAAGGCGACCGCTGGGAGGAAGAAGATGTCGATGCGTTTATGCAGAAAACCTTTATTTCTGCCTCGCTGGAAGATGAAGCAACAGAACTGTTTAAGTTGCTGAAAGAACGCACCATGAACCCGCTCACCTGTTACGCCAAAGCTCATATAGAGCGTGATGAGGATTATGAAGAGTATCTGGAAAACGATAACCTGTCGCTGGAAAGCCTGCGTGACTTTATTCTGGCTTTGCCGCAGGGCGACGGTCTGTGGCGTTATATTATCGATGGTTCGGAACAGCAGGCTTTTGATCAGCTGACAGAAGTCGATGTTTATCAGTTAGCCAACGATAAAGCCCGTGGTTTTAAAAGTATGCTGGACGATCAGATTCTGATGCGTAATAACAATCAGAGTATTGTCCGTGAGCTGTCTGAACTGCTGGAAGATATTGAAGATCGGCTGCTGCATTGGGACGTTGTGGAAGAGTTTGCCGATATTCTGCCGTCTGCTGATGAAAGCCAGCGACAACAGCAATATCTGCGTATTCTGGATATTTTCTACCGCATTCTTAATCCGTCTCAGCTGCCGGAAATATTCCGTGAAAAACTGACGGAAGACTCAGGCATTCTGAGTGCGGAGGAATATTACAGCCGTTACAGCGATGTTGCACCGCAAGAGGCAGATAAACAAGCGGCGCGGGAAGCACAGCAGTCAATTCTCCGTGCCTTTGAGGATATGGACGATCAGATTTATGGTCCATTGCTGCAGCGTGCGCTTAAGCAATTTGAAGAACATCGTGAGCTTTATCATCCGCAGGCGCTCGCTGACCTTCAGCGGGCTTATAACGAAAAATTTCTCGCCGGTATGGATGAAGGGGATGACGAGCGGGAAGAAGATGACGACGATGATAATTGGGATGGTGATTATCGGAATGACGAGGATCGCGATAACAATGAGAGCATGGCTGAAAATGCAGATAAAGGCGCTGATGCAGAGAATAGCAAAGAGCAGATCTCGTCGCTGCTTGGGTTAGGGCATTACGCTCTGAGCGCCTGGCTGATTTATAACGATTGCCTGCAACAGCGTTTTGATGAGATTACCGGCGCCTGGATCGAGCTGTTTGAAGGCGATGATTTCTGGCAAAAGTCAGCGCAGCTGCTGTCAGAACAGTTTGCTGAGGAAACACATGGCAGCGAGAAAGTGAAGGCTCTGACAGATGAACAGAGGCAGCAGATTACGCACTATTACCTTGCCGTTGAAAAAGATGAAGCACTGGTTTCTGCCGATGATATGGTGGCACTGAGCGATCAGAGCATGTACCGCGATGATGAGGTTCGTGGTGACGAAGTTTATGCCTCCATCAGCGAAAAGCAGAAAGCCTATAAAGTGTTTCATGATTATGACGACGATTATCAGCGTGTTGTTCTCAGCTGCTTCTGGCTGCAGCAATTGCCGCTGATGAATAACACACGTAACCGTTCACGCCGTGTCTGGCAGTACCTGATCAAACTGGGGCCGGTAAAAGTAACGTCATTGGTAGCAAAAACCTACAGCGAACACAATTACCGTACTGAATTTGAGTCGCCGGTTACTCAGGTTGAGTGCATGGAAAAACTGCAGCGGCTGGGTGTTGATCAGGCTTATACCCAGGCGTATGAAATCAGCCGGATTCACCCGCTTGGTGACTCTGATGAATATCGTCAATGGCTCGATATGTACAGCAGTATTGAGGATGACGATAATTCCATGATCGGCGGTATGGCGCGTCGTAAAGCGCAGGCTCTGCGCACCGGTCTGGATTATATTTGTACGGTGGATAAGCTGCAGTTTTATCGTCACCTTGAATTACGTTATCCACAGTTCAGTTATGAAAAAGACGAAGGTCTGCAAAAGGATTTCCGTAATGCGATCAATATCTTCGTACGCAGCAATATCCTCGCCTGGGAAGATGCTCTGCATAACGAGTTTTCCAGTCAGTGCAGTTCCACTGATGTCGACAGCAAAAAAGCCAACAGTAAGCCCATTAAAATCGCTGATGATCATTTGACGGAAGAGCATCTGCACTGTGGCTATGGCAGCTGGCTGGATCTGTTTATCCTACAGGATATGGGCGATCACTATGAATATTTTGCCGGCAGTTCTGTGCCGGAAGATGGACTAAGACGCTACCGGGGCAGTGCACTGATTTTTAACAAAAGTGCTGATCGTGATGCCGTTATTCAGCGTATCAAAGCCTTCGGTCCTGTCGGTGGTAAAAAGGGTAAATCTGACCGGATTGAATGGCTGGAGAATCTGCTGACTGGTTACCTGGAAGGCACAACCGATTGGGAAACTATCTGGCCGGTATTTCATGCGCATATATCACGTGATGATTTCAGGCCGGAAGGTCCGGATCATTGTGTGCTTGGCCTGAATGATTTCATCATGATGTTACCGTCCGATCAGCGAGACCGTCTGGCGCGCTTATGCATTACCCACAGTTATCGTGGCCTGCGCTTGTTTGATTCCGATTTTGTCGATGAGTACAAGCAGCTCAGGGTAAAAAATAACGTCGTAAGCTATGATGAGATGGTTACTGATGACAACGATCGCGAAGATTATGAAGAAGATGCTGCGGATGTGCTGCTGCAATGGCTGGAAGGCATTCGGGTACCGGCATTAAATCGGCTGCGTTATTGCCTTGAACACAACGAACTGGACGCCTGCGTTAAGCACGTGGGCCATATCAACGAGCAGGAAGATATTAAAAAGATATCCGACAGCATGTCAGCGGGTGAACGCGCGAATCTGGTCGCTATGCTGGCGAAGACTTCGTCGACTGAAGGCTTACTGGCGAAATTTATTAAAGATAAATCACGTAAAGTCAGGGATGTTGTGGAACGACTTATAAATTGAAGCTTTTTAAGGTATGAATAAAGGCGATGCTTGCATCGCCTTTTTATTTCCTGTTTTCCCAGGTTCTCCATTACAGAAGTGGAAGATCCGGCGCAGTGAATTCCAGTAATTCTGACTTGTCAGTACTGTCCTGACACCAGAGTGCAGAGTTGGAGGCAGGATTACGGAATCCGGTGATCACATCAGCACAGTGCTGTGCGTCACCGCTTGTGAAAGTGTAATCACCATTCTTGGTTGCAGTGGTTGCGTCGTAACTGATGGCGAAGGTTCCGCCAGCCGGAGACGTCATATACATACGGATATCGTTGTTTGACTTCTTCCACACATGAATATCGGCTACCTGCCACAGGCTGGTTGTACCATCGAATTTATTCTGCGTGCTGATCATCAGATCGGTGAAGGCTGCCCCTTGCCGTACCAGGCGAACACGGTTTTCACCACTTACCGGTGCTGTGTAGGCAATCACGGCCGAATTGGCATCCACTGCATGCATTGCCTTGACATGATAGTTATAGGTACTTAGCTGGTATATTACGACCGAATCTCCACCACTGAACGCAGTATGAAACTGACCGGTTGCGTTAATATCATAGGTGAACATCGTTTTGGCAATGTGGTATTGGTTGGTCGACTCCCGGGAGTCGGTACCGGTACCGCCAACAAACAGAGTGACTGAAAACCCGGAGGCGCTGATACCGGCCTGTGCAATAGAGAGAGAATCGCAGTTGCTGATTTTCTTGACCTCAGTACCGCTGCTGGTCTGGTAATATTGATACAGTGGAAACGTCGCGGGTGTCGCTAATAAATCCGATTCTTTATAAATCCTGATCGATGCCGGTGAGTAATGGTTATCGCAGAGGATAATCAGGCGGTCGCGTGTATTGTTATTGTCGCTGAACGGATAGACTTCAATCGCACCAATATGTGTACCACTGAAGCTTCTTATCTCAGTGAAATTTTCGGCGTTTTCGTTGGATGTTGCCGCTTTGCCCTTCATAATTTTTGAGCTGTTACTTGTATGCTTGACCATATACAGGGGAGCGCCGGTCTTTACATCGCCATACGACCATACCATATCGACCATTTTATCTACGCCAGAAACCCAGCTCTGATCGGATATCTGTGTATCCGTCAGGGTTACGTCACCTGAACTTTCACCGCCTGACTCACTGCCAGAACCTTCACCGCTGCCTTCGCCAGAGGAAGGGCCGTCAGAAGAACCGCCGGATGATGATCCGCCACCACAGGCGGTTAAAATAAAAACTGACGCCAGAAGGGCGGCCAGAAGTTTTGCCGAACTTTGCATAAATACTCCGTTATCTGTTTTTAGAAACCGGAGCAATTTTCGCTTTTAAGATGCGTTCAATCTTCACCCGGAAAGGTGAATAGTTCAGAATTTTCTCAATAATGTTAAAAAAAGACGCTGAATATCATCGGCGCTTTTATGCGTTCTTTTAAAGGCAGCATCCCTGAAAATATGCCATCCCTGAAGAAATACTATCCTTAATATTTCTTAAAAAAGTCAGGCGATGCGCCTGACAGGCACTGTATCAGTGCCTGATTATTTCAGATTTTATAAAAGAGAATCAGTCGTTAACCCGGCGTGTAAAGAAGGTTTTAGGCTCAGTGGTTGACTGAGAATTCTTAAAGGCATTGTAAACCAGGGTCACGTCATCTGAATTATCCAGATAAACACCCAGGCCACCTTTAGAGGAAATAAACGACATAACATCGATATTGCTGTCGACGGTCTGAACGTCCAGCCAGGCGCTGCCATCATAGAAGCGGGAATAAATCGTACCATCGCTGAGGGTCTGGGTTTCCGCATCAGCGTCATAGCCAAACCATACGATAACGGCTTTACCATTGTCGTTAATGGCACCGGTAACGGACCGGATTACATCATTGTCCTGCGGGTGCTCTGTAGCGCTGCTGGCAAATGAACCGGCATCCGAAATATTGGTTTTCAGATCAGTCCAGTTATTTACCCACAGGCTCAAACCGTAGTCTGCGCCGGCACTGAGATAAGCCTCTATCGTAGCCTCGTAGTTCGCTCCGGCAAGGTCGTCAGTCAATTCAACACTGGACGCAAAGCCTGAACCGTTGTTGAAGCGCGCCTGCAGTGTGTTGTTATCGTTGAACAGTGCCAGAGCATGATTGGCATCGTTCACCGCAACCCGTGCCAATCGGGAGTCGTTTGATACACCGATACTTGCTGACGAACCTATGTAGCCATCGGAGAAGCTGGTAGCGAATACCCCGGATGCACTGACGGCAAATTTACTGCTTTCCATTTTCAGAATGTGGCCTTCACCATCGTTGCCCATACCCAGGGCAACGGCTCTATAGTCATAGCCCAGTGTCTGCGGAGACAGTTGTGGTTCGGTCACGCAGGTATCTGCGCTGTCACAGCCCTGAACGCGGCCTGTGTGAGCAGTAAGGTCACCACGGTTCCAGATCAGGGCGATGCTGTCGTCATCGGATAGCGCGATTTTCAGGTCGTCGACGTTATGACAGGTGTAGTTATCGTTTGGATTAACAAGGGTGCGTGCGCGGGTATAGCCGCCCCACTGCGTACCGTTGTAGCGGTAGTAATTCAGACGGCATTCGGTGTGCCCGGTGCCGGCGTTTGTTGGATTGCTTTCCAGAACCAGTGCCGCTTTACCATTGGCGTTGAACGCCCAGACAACATCGTTAGTGCCATCGTAGGAACCGATACTATGAGCGGCGCTCCAGTTACTGCCGTCGAATTCACGGACATTGAGTAAGTTGCTTTTGGAGTAGGCAATCATTGGCTTATTCGCTGTACCGCCAACCATCAGATTGGATACGGTAACAGAGCCATCTTCCAGTTCTGACGGAGTGGACCAGCTGGTCTGACCGCCAGAGCTGCCACTACCCGAACCTTCACCAGAACTACCGGAACCGCTGCCCGAACCTTCACCAGAACCAGTGCCCGAACTATCACCTGAAGTGCCGGAAGATGAACCACCGCCACCACAGGCAGTGAGTAAAAGAAAGGATGACGCCAGTAGCGCCATTGAAATTTTGCTGAGTTGCATAACTGCTCCGTGCTTGCATGAAGATCTGAAACCGAAGCAATTGTCGTTTTTATAGCTGGTAAAATTCTTCACCCTGAAGGGTGAATTTGAGTGATTTATCGATTATTCGAAACCTTGTCTGCTTAACGTACAGAAGCTGTCACCCGAATCAGAACTTCCGTTCAGCTGATTCAGGCAGGCCGGACCGTTGTCGCCTGGCGTAATCTGCAGCTGCTTTCCTGTAACCGTTGCCAGGTAAGCATAGCGCAGCATGTCAGCTTGCAATGTTATTACTGTAAGCCGGGCCCCGTGTTCTGTTTAAGGGTCGGCAATTATATCGGCCCTGGGGTTGCTGAGTGCATAAAAGTGTAGGAAGGGGAAAGGGCTTGCCCACCGCACAGTTTAACGGGTATCAGTCTCTGCTGCTGACAATCAGCTTCTCCGGATCATAAAATCCAACACCGCTTTCAACGCTGCCTGGTTGGGGGCTGTTAAAGATATTGTTGCGCATATGACCAATTACATGCATCTCGCAGGGTTTACAATCGAACTTAAGCGTCAGTACTTCACCGTCGCTGACCAGCTGCATATCTTTGACTTTGGTGGTTACCCCGGTCACGCCTTTGGCCTGTTTAGGGCACAGGTTAAAGGAGAAACGCAGGCAGTGTTTGGTAATCATTACCGGCACGTCGCCCTGTTCTGCATGCGCCTCGTAAGCCGGTTCGATCAGTTCCACACCAAAGCGTTTGTAAAAGGCGCGGGCTTTTTCGTTGTACACGTTATCGAGGAAGCTCAGCTGGCTGTCCGGGTAAACCGGTGCAGGGTCGCTGATGGCTTTGCGTGAGCCGCGCGGATAGTGGGCGATACGCGCTGCAGTTAACTGTTCGATGGCATCGCGGCGCAGGTTCTTTAATTGTGAAACGGGGATAAACCAGGCGTTGCTGTCTTTAATGTCAGAATTTATATGAATCGCTTCGGCATGGTAAATGGTGTTGCCGAGTTTACCGAAGGTATCCTGCAATTGTTGCTGTGCTTTCTCTGCGTCTTTAGCCGCCTCAAACGGGCCGTTTAAGGTCACGCGTACACTGATGCCTTCTTCGCTCTTAACTTCGGCTATCAGCGCTTCCTGTGAGCTGTGAATATCCCAGTTCACTAATACACGACGCTCGGCAGATTTTTTCAGCAGTGCCTGTTGCCAGTTATGACCCAGATTGCGGTTCAGTTTGGCCGGTAAACGCAGCTTCTTTAACGCTTCCGGCATTTCATTTACCACTACTCGGTACTGCCAGACGTGTTTTATTTCGCCGTTATCATCTTCCAGATCAAAGTCGGCCAGCGGGTACACGTTATTTACACGGAAGCCAACCACTTCGCGTTTTACCAGTACGTTCAGACCATCGCCGTTGGTCAGTTCGGTATCCGTCTGTACGGTTAATTCGTTTTTGCCTTTTCCCTTACTGACGCCAATCAACTCACCAACGGGAAGACCCACGAACTTCGGTGAATCAAAAGCGCCGATGTCCATTTTGCGTTTGCTTACGAAATAATCCGTGCTGCCACGGTGGAAGGTTTTATCCGGGTTCGGTGCAAAGAAGTGCTCAGTGTAACCACTGGAAGCGCGGGCCAGCTCCGGCCGTTCAGTCAGAATCTCATCCAGCAGCTGACGATAGTGGGCGGTAATGTTCTTAACGTAGCTGATGTCTTTATAGCGCCCTTCGATTTTAAACGAGCGTACACCGGCATCGACCAGAGCAGAAAGGTTGTTGCTCTGGTTGTTGTCCTTCATCGACAGCAGGTGCTTATCGTAAGCGATCACAGCACCGGTTTCGTCTTTTAACGTGTAGGGCAGGCGGCAGGCCTGGGAGCAGTCACCACGGTTGGCACTGCGCCCGGTCTGGGCGTGAGAAATGTTGCACTGACCAGAGAAGGCCACACACAGAGCGCCGTGAATAAAAAACTCGACCGCGGTATCCACCGTATCGGCAATGGCTTTTATCTCATTCAGGTTTAACTCGCGGGCTAATACAATCTGTGAAAACCCGGCCTGTGATAAGAACTGTGCTTTTTCTAAGCGGCGGATATCGCACTGAGTTGAGGCATGCAGTTCAATCGGCGGAATATCCATTTCCAGAATACCCATATCCTGCACGATCAGGGCATCAATGCCAGCATCGTACAACTGATGAATCAGCTGGCGTGCAGGTTCCACTTCATCGTCATGCAGAATGGTATTTAAGGTCACGAATACTTTGGCGTGAAACAGCCGCGCAAACTCAACCAGCCCGGCAATATCTTCAACGGAGTTAGCAGCGTTATGGCGTGCACCAAACCCCGGGCCACCGATGTACACAGCGTCCGCGCCGTGCAGAATCGCTTCTTTGGCGATGCCAACATCACGGGCAGGACTTAACAGTTCGAGCTGATGTTTTTTAAGCATGGCGGTTCCGGGTATTCGTAAAAAATAAAACTTAAAGCAGAAATAAAATTGCCGGAAATCCGCCTGTTACAGCAAACTTCCGGCAATCAGGTCTCACAGGTAGAGTGGTAATTAAACCAGGCTGTTAACCGCGTCAATCACAGCATCTGTTGTGATGCCGAATTCTTTAAACAGCTCACCGGCTGGTGCCGATTCACCGAAGGTGTCCATACCGATGATCTTACCATTCAGGCCCACGAACTTGTGCCAGTAGTCTTTGTGCAGCGCTTCAACCGCAACCCGGGCCGTCACGGAGGAAGGCAGAACCTGCTCCATGTATTCGGCGCCCTGTTTGCAGAAGCGCTCCGCACAAGGCATGGAAACCACACGGATATTTTTCTCACCGGCCAGTGCGTCAGCGGCTTCAGCCGCTAAGCCCACTTCAGAACCCGTGGCAATAATGATGGCGTCCGGCGTTCCTGTTTGTGGGTTCACAGAATCTTTCAGGATATAACCACCGCGGGCAACGGCTGCAACCTGCTCTGCGTCACGTGCCTGATGAGGCAGACCCTGACGGGAGAAGATCAGCGCGCTTGGGCCGTCTTTACGCTCAATGGCCAGCTTCCATGCGGTCGCGGTTTCGACGGTATCGCATGGACGCCAGGTTTCCAGATTCGGCGTGTTGCGCAGGTTGGCAACCTGTTCAACCGGCTGGTGCGTCGGACCGTCTTCGCCCAGACCAATGGAGTCGTGGGTGTATACAAAGATGGAGCGTTGCTTCATCAGGGCTGCCATACGGACAGCGTTACGGGCGTATTCCATAAACATCAGGAAGGTTGCGCCGTAAGGCACAAAGCCTTTGTGCAGAGCAATACCGTTCATAATGGCGCTCATGCCGAACTCACGCACACCATAGAAGATGTAGTTGCCGGATGGGTCCGTCTCGCTCACGCCCTGGGCGCCTTTCCACAGTGTCAGGTTGGAGCCTGCCAGGTCGGCAGAACCACCAAGAAATTCCGGCAGCAGCGGGCCGAAAGCGTTGAGTGTGTTCTGCGAGGCTTTACGGGAAGCAACCACGTCACCTTTGGCCTGACATTCTTCAATATATTTGTCGGCCTGGGCTGCGAAGTCAGCCGGCAGGTCGCCACTGATGCGGCGTTTGTATTCCGCTGCCAGCTCCGGATATGCCTGTTCATAGGCGGCAAATTTTGCATCCCAGGCGGTTTCCGCCGCAGCGCCTTTTTCTTTTGCATTCCAGCCGGCGTACACGTCGTCAGGAATCTCAAAGGCACCGTGTTTCCAGCCCAGACGCTCACGGGTCATAGTGATTTCGTCGTCACCCAGAGGTGCGCCGTGGCAGTCTTCTTTACCTTCTTTATTAGGTGAACCAAAACCAATGATGGTTTTGCAGCAGATCAGCGTTGGCTGTTCGGTATTGGCACGGGCGGTTTCGATGGCCTGCTTGATTTCTTCAGGATCATGGCCGTTGACGCGAGGAATCACCTGCCAGCCGTAGGATTCGAAACGTTTCACCGTGTCATCGGTAAACCAGCCTTCCACTTCACCGTCGATGGAAATGCCGTTGTCGTCATAAAAAGCAACCAGCTTGCCCAGGCCCAGGGTACCGGCCAATGAGCAGGCTTCGTGGGAGATACCTTCCATCATGCAGCCATCGCCCATGAACACGTAGGTGTTGTGGTCAACGATGTCGTGACCTTCACGGTTGAACTGACCTGCCAGTACTTTTTCTGCCAGTGCCATACCTACGCCGTTGGCAATCCCCTGACCCAGAGGACCGGTGGTGGTTTCGATGCCCGGTGCATAACCATACTCAGGGTGGCCCGGAGTTCTGGAGTGCAGCTGACGGAAGTTCTTCAGATCCTCGATGCCCAGATCATAGCCGCTCAGGTGCAGCAGGGAGTAAATCAGCATAGAGCCGTGGCCGTTAGACAGAATAAAACGGTCGCGGTCAGCCCATTCCGGGTTGGACGGGTTGTGCTTCAGGTAATCGTTCCACAGCACTTCGGCAATATCGGCCATGCCCATTGGTGCACCCGGATGACCGGATTTTGCTTTCTGTACGGCGTCCATAGCCAGAGCGCGGATGGCATTGGCCAGTTCGGTACGAGATGTCATAACGACTCCTGAATCTGATTCGCTGCTGCCCGGGCGCCGGTGTCAGGCCCGTGGCGGGTTAATACGGCTCCGGCTGGACGGAGCGGAAAAAAGGGGCGCTATTGTCGCTCAGAAGCTGAGCAACGGCAACGGTAGAAGCCAAAACACCGGGCTTCAGAACGCTGTTATTGCCCTGTTCAGGGGCAAAGAGCGGGTGACATTCTGTTGCTGTCACCTTTGCTTGACCATTCGTCACAGAAGGACACAGATTTCGCCATTTTGTTTCCGGCAGGTTAAGTTTATGTCGCCGTTCCGTTTTCAGTGTGACTGTCTGCCAGGCAAACCGGTGTCGTAAACACACAGGTACGGCGCCGGGAAGTCATGGTATCTTGCTGTTGATTCAATTCTGGCGTGGCTGTGGTCTGCCGGGCAGAGGTGCAGCGTCAGAGTAACCTCATTCAGGAATCTTGTATGAAGCAACAGGCTGAGACATTAATTCAGGCGTATTATGATGCCTTTAACCGTCAGGATATGGATGCGTTTCTGGCACTGCTGTGTGACGACGTGGAGCACGATATCAATCAGGGCGATCGTGAAACCGGGAAAGCCGCATTTGCTGACTTTATGGCAAAAATGAACCGCCATTACCGTGAACAACTGGTGGATATGGAAATTATGGCCAACGCCGCAGGTACTCGCGCGGCTGCAGAATTTGTCGTGCTGGGTGAATATCTGAGTACCGATGAAGGCCTGCCGGAAGCCGCCGGGCAGACGTACCGCCTGCCAGCGGGTGCCTTCTTTGACATCCGCGATGGTAAGGTCGCCCGGGTGACCAACTATTACAACCTGGAAGACTGGATCGCCCAGGTATCCGCATGAGCCTGAGCTTCCGTCATATCAGTGGTGCTGAGTTGCAGCAGTACATTTCTGAGCTGGCACGCCTGCGTATTCGTGTATTCCGTGAATTTCCCTATCTTTATGACGGTGATCCGGCCTACGAAGAAGGCTATCTGCAGACTTACCTGAAGGCGGAGCGCAGTGTGGTGGTGCTGGCCATGGATGAGTCTGATCCGGCGCTTCCTGTGGTTGGCGCGTCATCGGCTTTGCCGCTGGGAGATGAAACCGAAGAAGTACAGCGGCCGTTTATCGCGGCGGGGATGAATCCGGATGAGATTTTTTACTGTGGCGAATCCGTTCTTCTGCCGCAATATCGCGGCCTCGGGGCTGGGGTGGAATTCTTTAAGCGCCGCGAAGCTTATGGCCGGGCACTGGGTGGATTTAAAACCGTCTGCTTCTGTGCCGTGCAGCGGCCAGAGGATCATCCGCGCCGGCCGGCGGATTATGTGCCGCTGGATGAATTCTGGAGCAGGCGTGGCTACCGCAAAGCGCCGCAGCTGCATACCACCTTCAGCTGGCAGGATCTGGACGAAGACAGCGAATCGGACAAACCAATGACTTTCTGGCTGAAAGATCTCTGAGCAAGCGGATTTTAAGCCATAAGGGTGGAAGACAGATTGTGAATCAAGCATCGCAACATCGTCAGCTGCGCGTTGCCAGCGCACAATACGACATCAGCTTTTTTAACTGCTGGGATGATTATCGCCAGAAAATCACCAATTGGGTAAGCGAAGCCGTGGCTAACGGTGCTCAGCTTCTGGTATTCCCCGAATACGGCAGCATGGAATTACCTTCCATGCTGGGCGATGACGTTCTGCAGGATATGCACCGGCAGTTTGCAGCCATGCAAAATCTTTGGGCGGATGTACAGGCACTGCATCAGGCGCTGGCGGCTGAACATCAGCTGTTAATTCTGGGGGCGAGTTTTCCCTTATTGATGGACGATGGCAGCTACCGCAACCGTGCAGTGCTGTACGGGCCAGGGGAAAATGGCGAAGGGTGTGTGCTCGGCTTTCAGGATAAACTGATGATGACGCGCTTTGAAAACGAACACTGGCAGATTGCCGCGACCGATAACATTCAGCTGATCGAAACACCGTTCGGCAAAGTCGGCATTAATATCTGCTACGATTCGGAATTTCCGCTGCTGGCCAATCAACAGGTAGCCGCCGGCGCCAATATTATTCTGGTACCCAGCTGCACCGATACCGAAGCCGGTTTTTATCGTGTGCGTATTGGCTGTCAGGCACGGGCGCTGGAAAATCAGTGTTATGTGATTCAGTCAGCGACGGTAGGTAAGGCAGCATGGTCCGAAGCGGTGGATATTAATTACGGGCAGGCCAGTATTTATACCCCGGTGGATTATGGCTTCCCGGCCAACGGTATTCTCGCTCAGGGAGAGGCGAATCTACCCGGCTGGGTTTATGCCGATCTGGATATGGCAGCAATTGAAAGCGTGCGCAATAACGGCCAGGTGTTTAATTACCGCGACTGGCCGCTGCAGAAGAAAAAGTCGTTGCCTGACGGTTGAAGTTTTTCCTGCAATTTAATACAGGGCCCGAATAATTGCGGGGTGCAATGCGCAACGATAACCGTAATCATCCGTCATGTCCGGATTCGCCGGATTCGCGGCGGAAGCCGCTCCTGTAAAAAACGCTCCTGTAAAAAGACCGGCGAGCCAGGTTACCCGGCTGGCGCCGCTTTCTTTTTTAACAGTACCCCGCCAATAAAATAAATCACCAGCGCCGTGAGCGTCATCGCGGCGCCCACATAGCCTACCGAACTCCAGCCATACCCGGCGGCGACGGCAATGCCACTGAGCCAGGGGCCTAAAGCATTGGCGAGGTTAAAAGCAGAATGGTTGGAGGCAGCCACCAGTGTCTGGCCTCCCTGTGCAATATCCATCAGATGAGTCTGCAGTGCCGGGGTCATGGCAATCATGGTACCGACTAACAAACAGCCCAGCAGAATGGTGGGCAGAGTACCGGTCATCTGCGGATAAATCAGCAGAGTGACCGTTGCCCAGGCAAGAATAATCCCCAGCGAATGGTAACCGGCGCGGTCAAACAGCCAGCCGCCGACGATATTACCGATAATGCCCCCCAGCCCCAGCATACCTAAGCCCACGGGAATCCAGGCCGGGTCGGTTTTTGTCACATTGAGCATGGTCGGCCCGAGGTAACTGAATACACAGAACATACCGGCAAACCCCACCGAGCCAATAGCCAGTGCCACCCAGATATTCAGGTTAAGCAGAGACCTGAGTTCGCCCAGCGCACTGCTGCGTTGTTCATCCGGATTGCGCGGTAAAAAAGCGAAAATCATCATCAGAGTAAAAATGGCCAGCAGACCGACCAGCCCGAATACGTAGCGCCAGTCGGTTAATTGACCGAGGCGGGTAGCCAGCGGGCTGCCGAATAACATGGCAAATGCAATGCCCAGCATTACCCGGCTGACGGCTTTGGCGCGCCCGTTCGCCGGGGCGAGCGACGATGCCACCAGAGCGATCACGCCAAAATACGCACCATGGGGCATACCGGCGATAAACCGGCACAACAATAAGAGGTCATAATCGGCGGCAATCGCGCTGGCAATATTCCCCACCGCAAATAATCCCATTAACAGAATCAGCAGCTGGTGGCGTAATAAACGTGCCCCGGCAATGGCCAGCAGCGGGGCGCCAACCATAACACCCAGAGCATAAGCACTGATTAAATGACCCACCTGAAACTCGCTGATATTGACGTCGTTGGCAATATCCGTCATCAGACCCATGGGAGAAAATTCGCTGATGCCAATGGCAAAGCCACCCAGCGCCATGGAAAATTCGATCAGTGCGCGGCGTGAGCGCGAAATCTCAGCATCGGGATGTGGCCGGGTAAACAGCGGCATAGAGTCTCCGTTAATACGCAGAAAATGCGTTAATTACTCAATAATGAAGCGTTGCAGCGCTATCCATAACGTCTTAAACAGACAGCACCTTAAATAAACAGCGCTTTAAAAAGCCGCGCAGTCTATCGGCTGTTAGTGCGACTTAATAGCACCCTCAGTGTGACAGATTGTTCGCCGCCAGCGTCTGCCCGGAAGCAATGCGGCCAAATACCAGATACAGCGCCAGCGCCAGTCCGGTCATGGCCGCGCCCACATAACCGGTAGAACTCCAGCCAAAGCCAGCGGCCACCGCCATACCGCTGAGCCAGGGGCCCATGGCATTGGCCACATTGAACACGGATGCGCTGGAGGCAGCTGCCAGTGTCTGGGCATCGGCAGCAATGTCCATTAAATGGGTTTGCAGCGCCGGGGAAATGGACACCATAGTGCCCACCAGAAAACAGCCAATTAACATGCTTGGCAGTGTGTAGGTGAACAGCGGATACATCAGCAGCGCAATGGTGCCCCACAGCAATAAGACACCCAGCGAGCGGAACTGCAGTTTGTCGAACAGCCAGCCACCAAACATATTGCCGGCTACCCCCCCTAAACCAAAAGCCGCCAGTGCCACCGGCACCCAGGAAGGGTCGGCCTTGGCCTGATTGATCAGCGTTGGCGCCTGATAACTGAACGCGCAGAACATGCCGGCAAACCCCACGGAGCCAATAATCATCGACATCCAGATGGCGGGATTACGCACCGCTTTTAATTCATTCACCGGATTATTACGCACTTCGTTTGGGTTGTGGGGCAAAAACAGCAGGATCATCGCCATGGTAAGAATGGCGCAGCCGGCAACTAACGCAAAGGCAGAGCGCCAGCCCGCTTCCTGGCCCAGCCAGGTAGCCAGCGGACTGCCGAACAGCATGGCACCGGTAATGCCCAGCATCACCCGGCTGACGGCTTTGGCACGCCCGTTAGGTGGCACCAGTGAGGCTGCAATTAACGACATAACACCGAAATACGCGCCATGTGGCATGCCGGATAAAAAGCGGCTCAGCATCATATCGCCATAACTCTGGGCCATTACGCTGAGGCCATTGCCGAAGGTAAAAAAAGCCATCAGTAACAGCAATAACCAGCGCCGTTCCAGTCGCGCGCCCAGTACCGCCAGTAATGGTGCACCCACCATCACACCCAGTGAATAAGCACTGATAAAGTTACCGACTTCAAACTCGCTGATCTGCATGGACGATGACATTTCAGGCATCAGTCCCATGGGGGCAAATTCACAGATGCCGATGGCAAAGCTGCCCAGTGCCATGGAAAACTCAATAATTGAGCGTTTGGCCAGAGATGGATATTCCATCCCCTGACCGGATGAAACCGACATGAAAGACTCCGCCAGAGGCATTTACAGAGTCTGAGTTATAGCAAAGGCCATGGGGAGGGGATTGTCAGAGAACGCAGGAAAATTAGGCCTTTAGCGAACCATGCAGGATGAATGGCTTTTAACCGGCGTATTTTGTTGTCATTGGCGGGATAGCAGCGTCAGTGAATGATTATTTGTTGTGGCGTTGCCGCCTTGTAAACGGGCGTCAGGACTTTAACCAGGGGGACGTCCCGACAGGCCGTTTTCGGTCGTAAGTACAGGCATCAGAATCCTGGATATCATCGCGGAACTCTGATGCCTCAAACAGATGCAATCTGCCTTTACTGTTTTAATGCCTTCAACATGGCTTCGCCGACAATCTGGTGAACACGGCGGGTTGGGTGCCATTCATCCCAGAAATAATATTCATCCGGTGCGGCGCATTCCGGTTTTACCTCCGGGTATACCGGCTGGCAGGCATCCGTCATATTGGTAATACCATAGTGTGCAGGATTTTCCTGAATGCGGTTGCTGACTGCAATGTGGTCAAACACGATAATATCCACATCAAGGTTACTTTCTGCGGTCTGCATGGTGGCGCGCAGACTTGTATTAAATTGTGTCTGGAATGTATCCGCCAGTTCAGTTTGACCAGCTGCAGTGACCGCCGGCAGCATGGTGAGATCGGACGAATTAACAATCATATAGTGCTCAGCACCCAGATCAGCAAGTTCGGCAACGGCCGTTTTTACATTGTCGACCGCCTGGTCGGCGAGGTCGGTTACTGTACCCGGTAATGCGTAGTCCGTGTGTTCAAAAAAATCATTCGCTGAGATAAAGATAAAGTACAGCGCCTCAGGGTCAGCTTTGCCGTTTTCCAAAGTATTTTCGTATGCCTCAACCTGGCCTAATACACCGGTATCCTGGTGTGGGTTCATCCAGTGATAGTAGTTATCCGGACCACTTTTAGCGCCCCCGACAGCATAGTCGATCAATTCTGCGTCCAGTTTTTCGGCTAACACTTCAACAGCGGTCGGACCATTGGTCCAGCGGTTCTGCCAGTAGAGATCGCCCGGTAATATAGCGGCGTCAGTCACGCCGTCATCCACCATCTTCTTACTGATTTCGAACGAGGCGCCGTTGTCTGAATAGCTGTCACCGAAGGCAATGATCTTTTCAATCTTTATATCGCCATCTGCGTTATTTTCGGTGCTTTTCATATTGGCGCCTGTGTCTGCACAGCCAGACAGGAATGCGCTGAGCAATATGCTGGTAAATAAAAAATGAACCCATTTTTTCATTAATCGTATCTCCGTTTATCCAAAAACATTAAATAATCTATATGGTACCTTTTATTTTCTAGCATCTATTGAACGCCGGTACAATCACCCACAGGGGATAGGTCAGGGGTATAAAAGAAGCTGTTTAATGGAATAAAGCGTTCCAGCGGCCAGATCGTCAGACGTCCGTACAGTTCTCTGTTAAGCACTTTTTACAATCAGAAAACTGAGACGGGGTGGCTGTTATAAAGGGGCCCGGTATGCAGAGTAGTGACAAGGAGCTGTTCGGATCTTCTTTTACGGCAGAATAAAGACGGGCGAAAAATGATGGGTATATCACTGAGCCCGGATATCACTGAGCCGGATATGATGCTGATAATGTATACCGGTCGGAGTGTTGGTAGTATTTTATTGATAAGAAATGGACAGCAGATATCCACGCGTGAAAAATGTGCACAGTGCGTGTTATTACACGCACTGATAACAGCATGATTTTTATTCTGCCTGTGCCAGTTTAATTCCTGCTTCCGCTTCGTTGCGTAGCTCCACGGCAATACTCTTCGAGGTTGGTGTATTGCTGAATTCGCCCAGTGATTCCAGTGGTACCAGCGGGTTAGTTTCCGGGTAGTAGGCGGCAACATTGCCGGCGGGAATATCGTAAGGTACCAGTCTAAAGCCGCGTACTTCACGTACCACGCCATCGTCCCACAGGGATTTTATGGTGACATCTTCATCGCTGTTTAAGCCCAGACGCTGAATATCCGCCTGATTGATAAACACGACTTTGCGGCCGCCTTTAATACCACGATAGCGGTCGTTGAGACTGTATATTGTAGTGTTGTACTGATCATGGGAACGTAATGTCTGCATAATCAGGGTGCGTTCGTTCAGTTGCGATGCCGCCCGGTCTGGCAGGATGCTATCGGGCAGAGGGTGGCTGTGAATAACGGCTTTGCCAGAGGCTGTGTTCCAACGCCGTTCACGGGCGGAATTACCGAGATAAAATCCGCCGGGTTGGGCAATCCGTTCGTTGAAGTTATCGAAACCGGGAATCACGGCTTCAATGTGATTGCGGATCACATCATAGTCTTCCACCAGTGCCTGCCAGTCGAGCGGAAATTTTCCTAAAGTCGCTTCGGCAATGCCGGCAATGATCGCGGGCTCAGATTTCATCTCTGCAGACAGAGGTTCCAGCACACCACCGGATGCGTGCACCATGCTGAAAGAATCTTCTACGGTCACCCGCTGAACTCCGGCTGCCTGCATATCAATGTCGGTGCGGCCCAGACAGGGAAGTATTAAAGCCTCTTTGCCGACTACCAAGTGTGAGCGGTTCAGCTTGGTACTGACCTGAATGGTCAGCTCACAGTTCTGCAGAGCGGCTTCTGTCGCTGCGGTATCCGGGGTGGCAGAGGCAAAGTTGCCCCCCATCCCCATAAAGACTTTCGATTTACCATCACGCATTGCCCGGATGGCTTCTACCACGGAATGGCCGTGGCTGCGTGGTGGCTCAAAATTAAAATGACGGCCAAGTGAATCGAGAAATGTCTGGGCCGGTTTTTCGTTAATTCCCATGGTACGGTCACCCTGAACATTCGAATGACCTCGTACCGGGCAGGCGCCTGCACCGGGCTTGCCAATATTGCCGCGCAGCGCCAGCAGGTTAACGATTTCGTGCAGTGTTGCGACGGAGTGGCGGTGTTGCGTCACTCCCATGGCCCAGGTGCAGATTACCTTCTCTGAGCGCGCATAAATGCGGGCGATAAATTCAATTTCGTCACGGCGCAGACCGGATTGCTCACAGATCTGTGGCCAGCCGGTAGCATGGACCTGTTGCAGGTATTCATCCATGCCTGAGGTATGTTGGCGGATAAACTGATGGTCAAAAATGGTTTCGTTATTTTCGCGGGCAATATCTTCCAGTGCCAGTAATGCTTTGACGATACCGCGTACCAGCGCCATATCACCGCCAATATTCGGGCGGAAATACAGGTCACTGATGTCTTCAGAGCGGTTGGTGAGCATTTCCAGTTTATGCTGTGGGTCCTGAAAGCGTTCCAGGCCCCGTTCCTTCAGGGTATTAAAACTGAGCACTTTGGCACCCTGCTCCCGGGCTTCCCGTAAGGTGGCCAGCATACGCGGATGGTTGGTGCCCGGGTTCTGGCCAAACACAAAAATGGCATCCGCTTTATTAAAGTCATCCATTTCGACGGTGCCTTTACCGATGCCGATACTGGATGTGAGTGCATAGCCACTGGCTTCGTGGCACATGTTTGAGCAGTCGGGAAAGTTGTTGGTCCCTAATGCGCGGCCGAATAACTGATACAGAAATGCGGCTTCATTGCTGGTGCGGCCGGAGGTATAAAATTCAATTTCATCCGCCGAATTCAGACCTTTTATCGTGCGGGCAATCAGAGCGAAAGCGTCATCCCAGCTGACCGGTTCATAATGATCGGTACTGCGGTTGTAACGCATGGGGTGGGTTAACCGGCCCTGATATTCCAGATAATAGTCGTTCTGTTGCTTCAGCCAGCTGACCGGATATTGGCGGAAAAAATCGGCCCCGATGGTTTTGCTGGTGGCTTCCCAGTTAACGGCCTTGGCACCGTTTTCACAAAAGCGGAATTTATTCGGGTCCTGTTTATCGCCCCAGGCGCAGCCGGGACAGTCAAAGCCATCCTGCTGATTGGTTTTCAGCAGGCTTTTGATGTTCGAAATCCGGTTTTCGCTCTTCATCCAGAAGCGTGCGGTACTTTTTAATGCTCCCCAGCCACCGGCTGGCCCGGTGTAAGGGGTAAATACAGGATGATCTTTACTCATAAAGCGATGGTCCCGGTCAGATCGCGCGGGTGCTGTGCGGCGCTGGTGAATTGAATGATGTGCTGGCGGCAGACAAGGAAGCGTTTGCCTGTTCCGGACGGGCATAAATCCGGGCCGCGTCTTTGCGTGGCAGATGTATGATGCGGATGCGGTATTGCTCCGCCAGTTTTACGGCCAGGGTGCTGGGCGATGACAGATGAATCAGATTCGGCAGCCCACTGCGGGCGGCTTTGATAACCAGTTCGGTGCTGCAGCGGCTGCTCATCAGCACGGAGCATTCCGTCAGATTAATCTGTTGCGACAGGGCAGCACCAATGACTTTATCCAGTGCGTTGTGGCGGCCAATATCTTCACGGCAGAACAGCGGGTTAAGGTTTTTATCCAGCAGCAGGGCGGCGTGGATGCCGCCGGCGGTCTGGCCCAGTTGCTGAAATCCGGGCAGGTGATTACGCAGATTCTCCAGTGCCAGATAATCCGGTATTGCGCTGTCCGGCAAAGGTGGCAATAGCGGAAATACCTGCTGCAGGGAGTCGGTCCCGCACAGACCGCAGGATGAGGCACCGCGCCGGGCACTGCGTTGTTGCTGCAGGAAACGTTTGAAGGGCTCCGGCTGCAGCTGGATATCCACTGTCAGGTTCGCCGACGGGTGTTGCGACGGGCTGATATGCAGCGTGCGGATATCGTCACTCTGGTTGATCAGGTTTTCGCTCAGCGCAAAGCCGGTGACGAAATCTTCAATATCCAGCGGCGAGATCATCATGATGGCGTGTAATACACCATTACAGGAAATCGCCAACGGCACTTCTTCGACCAGCAATGCGGTATCGCAGCGGTCAGACGAAGGCGAATAATAGGTGTACAGATCGGAGCCGGTCTGTTGCGGGTGCAGGCTGGAGCGGTCTGCCGCCCCGGTATCACGCTGAGGGTCAGGCATAAGATTATTCTGCTGTTAGCTGAGTATGGTGTGGCCTGCTCTGCAGCTCTGCCGGCTGCTGTAAAAAAAGCCTGTTCACACCTGGGAAATGCTGACTGAATGAGGCCGTATTCAGTCAGTGTGAACAGGACATGCTGAAAGCTTATGCGTGACCGCGGCTGGCGTCCAATTGCCTGTAATGATGTCATGATAGATATGGTCGATCACCAGGCAGGTGGAACAACGCCATTTGCCTGACTGCCGCTGTTGTTATCCGGCGCTGTTCTCAGGTGTCAGCAGAACCTGTTGCATCAGTGCCTGCACCAGCGGATTACCACTGTAATCCTCCCGCCGGCAGACCAGCCCGAGAGCGGGTTGTAACAGGTTGTCCTGTAAGGGCACGACGTTCAGACCGGCCGGCACAGCCAATGGCGCGGGTAACGGGATCAGCGTGCAGCACAGGCCATGGGTGGTGGCTTCCAGCAGATGTTCAACGGAATCGGATTCCAGTACCGGGTTCAGCTCGGTGTTGTGCGCCCGGGCACCGCGTTCCAGCCCCTGGCGGAAGCGCATCGACGTGGTCAGCAGGCCCAGCGGCAGTTCCGCCAGTCGCTGCCAGGGAAGGGTCGGCAGAGACTGGCTGGTGGGCTGAAAGTGCCCGGGATGATAAAGCAGGCCAACGGCAGGCGAGCCCAGCGGGTGAACATAGTAGTCTTCCATCTCAATCTGTGACAGGTAAGTCAGGCCGATATCCAGCTGGTTGCTCTGCAGCTGCTCGAGAATATCACCGGAGGGTAAAGCCTGCAGGCTGAACCTCAGCTCAGGCGCCTGCTGATGCAGACTCTGTAATAAAGGCATCAGCCCCACGTGACTGAGTGGCACCATGCCAATGCGCAGGGTGCCGCTCAGGGTGCCGTGCAGTCGCCGTGCTTCGGTTTTCATACCGGTAAAGGCCCGCACAGCCTGCCTTGCCCAGATAAGTAAGCGCTCACCTTCTGGTGTGAAACCTTCAAACCGCTGACGCCGTTCGATCAGGGTGACGCCCAGTTCCTCCTCCAGATTGCGCAGCCGCATCGACAGCGTGGGCTGGGTAACATGGCAGGCTTCTGCAGCGCGGCCAAAATGGCGCTGTTCATCCAGGGCACAGAGAAACTGCAGTTGGCGAATATCCATACAAAAAATACTGGTTTGATAGATGAGGTCAATTGAGGATAACACAGCGCTGGCAACAGGCATGCGCTTCTGTGCATAACTGCAGACAGTCTTATACAACTGTCTGCCTCTGCGGGCTGATATGATGCTGGTTATGAAAATCATCAATGAAGACGTGTTTGATATCTCGGGGTTCGGCGGTGTGCGTGAGCGCGTACTGCTGTTGGATCGCCGTACTTTTCCGGCCAGCCGGATCCCGGACGAATGTCAGGATGGGTTTGCCGGTTGCGTATATCTGGCCAATGCCTGGTTTCTGCCACGCGGCGAAACCGGAATGCATAACCATGAGGGGATGGATATTGTCAGTGTGATTCCGCGCGGGCAGATATTTCATCAGGGCAGCCACGGCGTTCAATCCCGCCAGCATGTTCAGGAAGACAATGGCAACCGGGTAGAGGCCGGGCAGGTACAGTTACAGCGCGATGGTGGCCGCGGGATCCGGCACAACGAGCTGAACCCGTCAGATCAGGTACAGCCCATGATGCAGGTCTGGATACAACCGGACCCGGTAAACAGTGAGCCGGAATACCGGCTGATTGATACCTGTGAACAGGGCCTCACCTGCGTTTATGGCGGTGAACTTTTTGCTGCCCACACCCGGGTGGATATTCTGCGGCTTAACGCCGGCGATGTATTTCGTGTGGATGAGGCGGGGTTATCGTCAGCGGATGAAACCTTTTTACTGTTTGTCTGGCAGGGAAAGGGGCAGATAACCGAACTTGATCAGACGGAGGAAAACCGGGTGGATTTCCGGCGCGGAGATCTGATTGAAACACGGGCTTTCGGGTTGATAGCCAGTGAGACCTGTGGCCTGATGATCATCTGCGCGGCCTGACCGGCCAGCGGGAATGGCCGGTATGTTTTCCCGCCACAGGCAGAATCCTGTCAGCCGGATGTTGGCGCGACCCAACCCGGTATACTGCGGGTGTTCATGACACACTGGTATTGCCTGATAACAATAATAAGTGTGCAAACCTATGAAAGATTTCAACAATAAAGTGGCGGCAATCACAGGAGCGGGTTCCGGTATTGGCCGCGCACTGGCAGTTAATCTGGCCCGGGCCGGGTGCCATCTGGCGCTCAGTGATGTGAATGCCGAAGGGCTGCAACAGACGGCAGAACAGGTACATGGCAGCGGGGTGAACGTGACCACGACGGTTCTCGATGTATCGGATCAGGCGGCGGTGTACGCCTGGGCTGATCAGGTGGTGGCTGACCATGGCCGGGTGAATCTGATTTTTAATAATGCCGGCGTCGCTTTGTCCGGTACCGTCGCAGGCCTTAGTCTGGAAGATTATGACTGGATTATGGGCATTAATTTTAATGGCGTACTGTACGGGACAAAAGCGTTTCTGCCGCATCTGGAAGCGGCTGGTGAAGGCCATGTTATTAATATTTCCAGCGTTTTCGGTCTGGCGGCTCAGCCACTGATGAGTGGCTATAACGCAGCGAAATTTGCAGTGCGGGGTTTAACTGAGTCGTTGCGCCAGGATCTGGAAGTGAGTCAGTCCTGCGTCAGTTGCAGCTGTGTTCATCCGGGCGGTATTAAAACCAATATCGCCCGTGATTCACGCAGTTCTGACAGCGCGCAGAAGCTGACCGGGCAGAATGCTGAAGAAGCTGCCAAAGAGTTCGAAAAACTCTTTATAACCACACCGGATAAAGCCGCCCGGGTGATTTTAAAAGGGGTGCAGAAAAACAGCCGCCGTATTCTGATTGGTCCGGATGCCCGGGTTCTGGACTGGATGGTCCGTTTGTTCCCAACCGCCTATCAGAAACTGTTTATCCGCATGATTGAGCTGAGTCGTAAAAAGGCCGGCCGTAAAAAACATATTCGTGCACAGGATTGTCGCTGAGTCTTATGCCGGTGGCGGAAAGGACTCCGCGCCAATACCTTACCTGCACGGCGCCATACCTCACCAGCACCGCAGCAATCCCGCAATATTCCTGCAAAAACCGATGAAACAAACCATATCACTGCTTAGTGATGCATCAGTAAGCAGCTTCTGATAAAACAGAGCATCCAAAAATAAGAGGTGTTCTGAATATGTCGATCTGGTTTGCAACTCCCGATATTGCCGAAATGAACCGGCAGATGGAAAACACTGCCTGCTCTAATCTGGGCATTGAAATCACGGAATACGGTGATGACTGGGTCAAAGGGACTATGCCAGCGGACAGCCGGACGTTTCAGCCTGTGGGGCTGGTGCATGGCGGTGCCAATGTATTGCTGGCAGAAACGCTGGGCAGTATGGCCGCTAACCTGTGTCTGGATAACAGTAAAGAATATGCGGTCGGGCAGGAAATCAACGCCAACCACCTGCGCGGAGTGCGTTCAGGAAAGGTTACCGGTGTCGCCCGGATCCTTCATCGTGGCCGCACGTCGCAGGTCTGGGAAATCCGCATCTACAACAGTGACGACAAGTTAAGCTGCATTTCGCGTCTGACGATGGCGGTGATTGCGGCGCAGTAACCCGGCGCAGTAACCCAGAGTTGGAACCGGGTACCGTAAACCGGGCGTGCTCTGATTGCGTTATATGGTCAGAGGTATCACGGAAACGCCGGGGGATGAAAACGAAAAAACCTGAGCCGCTCGGCTCAGGTTTTGGTTCCGGGGCTGGGGTTCCGGGGTTATGCCACACGGATGGTTATTGCTGCATTTTTTGTTTTTCAGCCAGTGCTTCCGCTGCCCGGATGCGCTCTTCCGTGGCAGGGTGAGAACTGAGGTAATCAAAAAAGCCAGGCTCAGTGCTGTTGTTATCACAGTCCTGAGTGCAGTCACTCTGTCCGGCAGCGATCCGTAACGGATGACTGGCTTCCAGAGCGCGCATGGCATCAGCAAAATCCTGCGGGCTGCGCCCTAAGCTTTGCAATTCCTGAAACGCAAACTGATCCGCATCGCGTTCCATATCACGCGAAAACGAGGCCTGTGCCAGACCGGTACCGGCCCCCAGCATGATTTCTCCCATTCCTTCAACATCCCCGAACATCATGGCGAACAGCAGAGAAGTGACGGTACTCTGGGTGAGAATCTTCAGACTGTGTTTATGTTCCACATGGCCAATTTCATGCAGCAGCACCGCGTCCAGCTGTTGTGGGTTATCTTTCATCAGCCGGGCAATACTGTCAGTAACGATCACTGTGCCATCGGCTAACGCCATGGCGTTGGCACCATGATTCCAGCGGCGGAACTGCAGGGAATATGTGTCCGGCGGGATGTTCAGACGTTGCAGAATATCGTGCCAGCGCTGTCGGATATTTTCCTGTTCAGACGCTGCCAGTTCACTGGGTTCCATATAGGCGGCATCGATAATCGTCAGGCTTTGCTGGCCCAGTTCATCCGCGACGACCTGAGGCAGGCTCTCGGCGACCACATTGCTGCTGGCCGGAATAACAACGGCAACCATAAACCACAGAAAAAACGGCAGAAAAACCGCAGCGACCAGAACCGCGCTCCAGTGCGTTTCTAACCATTCTGTGATGGTCTGGCTTTTACTCAGATGCTTCCAGCGGTATCCGGCATCATCCGGAATAAAACGGCTGTTATCGGCAAAAATAAGATCGACCGGTAACCCGGCAATGGCTTCACTGAAACGGTAATCGCCGTGCACCGCTGACATAACGGGCTGACCGCCCTGCTGTTGGTAAATGACAACCTGACGTTCAGTGACCATGGCCCGGGCAGGGGTTGAATGGCTGCTGTTACCGGCCTGATACAGGCCGGTAACACTGTGCTGATCATTCATGCCGGTATCAGGTCAGGGACAGATCAACATCAAACAGCCCTGCCGCTTCTTCACCGAAGGCTGAATGGGTTTCGTCGACCGTGTTCACCAAATGATCAATGGCGGGTTCAAGGGTGACGGTCGTTGCCGCGGCGAGGAATTTCTGTTTCCGGATACGGGTTACCGGATAGCCCAGACCCAGGGTAAATAAAACAATTAATGCGTTGGTAATCATCAGACCGGTAAATGGCATCAATTTCACATCAGAATGCGTTTTGAAAATATCCTCAGCACTCAGGTTGTTGAAAATATGGTTGCGGATCATGCCCTGATAAACGGCAGAAATCAGGTAGCTGATAAACATAAAACAGATGATGGTAAAAAGGTAACCGATGATAAAAGAAATCGCCGCCCCTTGTGACATCTGACCGCCATAACCCGGCTCAGAAGCCGATGATAATACTGCGGCAATACCAAAGACGGACATCAGGATGCTGAAAACGACGATGGCGGCAATGCCAATGCCCAGGCACAGCAGAACGGCTTTGTAATATTCACCGGCCGAGGTATTCAGAGTAAAAGGTTTGCCGCCGTAGGTGGCATTCTCGTAAGTGTATTTCTGAATGCGCTGAACCACCCAGGGCATCGCCAGGTAGAGCGTTACCACGCCAACGATCGGAAGCAGCAGGAAATGGACAAAAACACCACCGTAAGTGCCTTCGAAAGAAAAACGTACACCACGGTAGGCAGAATTACGCAGGGTAAATTTAAGCCCCTGTACAATCAGCCATGGCATTAACAGCAGTAACAGCAGAGCCATGAGACCACCGAGCGCAGGATTCAGGCTGGAAATAAAACCATAAGCCACAAAAAAGACGACAGCGATAATACGGCCACGCAGAATCTGCAGCGGTTTAGCCAGGTATTGAAAGCGGTGACCTTCTATTTGTGTATGGCCATACAGGTATTGGTTGTTACGGACTTTGGCCCAGGCGCTGTAAATACCCAGCGTAATAATACTGAGCAGCAGGTTAACCAGCCAAAGCTTGGTAAAAGCCGATTTGCTGCCGGAAAATTCTATACTTGCTGTTCGGGAGCTGGCTGCGGGTGCGTTATCCGCAGGTAATTCAGTAGGCGTCATATTGTACGTCCTTGTTTCAGTCGAGGGATAAACCGGCATTGTCCGGCTGTTTTAATGTGTTCCAGCGTCTCTGCTTTCAGTTACGCTTAACAAGCTTTCAATAATACACGGTTTTTTATTGCGCAAGTGAGAACATTTTCGCAATCCACATCCTGTGAATTGATCATAATCAAAATCTTACCTGTAACGCCTGACGGATGAGATTGGTTTTGGAAATATTGCCACCAGAGAGAAAGGCAATCATGTCTTCCGGCCCCAGCAGCTTATGGGTGATCTGTTTTTCATTCAGCCCTTGCTGTAACAGCTGCTGTGCTCTTTCGCACAACTGTATCAGGTTGTTACGTTTGTCACTGAGCGCCTGATAACCGTCTTCCACAATGCCCCGGTGGGGGCAGAAGATAATGTCAAAATCCAGTGCCAGCAGGGTGTCGAGACTGTTGATCAGCTGTTGCAGATTTTCATCGCTGCGGAAATGCTTCAGTGAGCGGGCAATGTACATGTCACCACTGAACAGGTATTTCTGCTGTGGCATAAAAAAGCAGGTAAGGTCTTTGGCGTGGCCGGGCGTATGCACCGGAATGACGGGGCTGCCGTCGGCCAGAGTAATGTGATCCGGGTAGGGTTGAGTCTGCACCGGCCGCGGGCTACCCCAGATCAGTTTCTGCATCAGCGGCGTCCGGTACCCCTGGGTGAGCTTGGTGCGTGCCTGTTCCGGCGCATATGGCGTTACGCCGGTTAATGCGCTGATGCGCGCGGCATTGGCGCTGTGATCTTCATGGTGGTGAGTAATCAGTAACTGACGCAGCGGGGTATTCTGCCACTCCTGTTCAAGAATCTGTCTGACTTGCCGCCACTGATTCGACGGCCCGGTATCGATCTGAGTGTCACCGATCCGGTAAACGATAAAGGTGGTATTGATGCCCAGGTTGAAACGGCCGACCCGGGTACCCAGAACAGTATGCTCGCCATTCTCATAGCGATAGTGATTACGGATGCTCATTCATTATTATTCGCGCTGAATTCAAGGTGACAGTATCCGGTAAGGTTATCGCTGGTGGAATGGCCAGAGTGGTCATCCGGAGTGACATATAAGCCAACTGATGGGGATATCCACCGGGTTATAGGCAGCTTATCCAGATAGTTATCCACAGATTGGTTGTGATTACGGATTTTTTGTCCCCAGTTAGTACTTAAGAGTGATAGAAAATCCCGGAAATCTGTCATGCGCGATATTTGCCCGGAAAATGCCGGGTCGCTACTGGTGGATATGCCTTAATGTCTGATAATTAAGGTTTTTTTGAAAAAAATTGCTGCTGGTTAAAAAATGCACGTTTTAACAGGAAGGGCTCTGTTACAGGGATTGCCAGGGTTTCCCAAAAAATATGCACAGAATTATCCACAGAATCTGTGAGAAAAAAGCCGTTGACATCCGCAACTTATGCACAAATCCGCTGCTTCCTGTGTTTACTGTCATTTAAGTGGCGATTCCGGTTGGTTGGCCGGGGAGAATTGGCCCGGCGTCACTTTACTGGCATTAACATCAAAAGTGGGTGTATGGCCTGCAGAATCCAGATGATTCAGAGAGGCGACAGACCCTTGGCTTGTCGGGGAATAACCGGCATGAAAAAGAAAGCGCTGAAAAAAGAAAGGCACAGTGGATAAACCACTGTGCCTAAAGGACCGGGATGAATCTGCTTTGGCCTGATCGTTCCGCAGCAGCTTGCTCTGTATGTCCCTATATTTCATCCCTTTGATGGGGTGTGAGCCACCCTCATAGCTCACATTTTCAGAATATGCCTTCAGGGTTATTTTTAAAATGTGACAGGTTGTCGCACAGATCAAAAATCAGACGCAATGGCGAAAAAAGGTCGCGATATCACTGTCATTATTCTGCAATCAGACTGCAACAGAACCTTAAGTAAACGGCAACTGGCCTGTCATGCGCTGACCATTAAATAGGCAGCGTTCAGTAATGGCGGATACCCGGATGACGGTTACACGGCGCAATTTTCTTTTAGGTTCTTCCCGTGCTGCAGCAACGCTTGCAGCCGGTGCCGCCACCGCGCCAACCATCGCCAACCCACTGCTCAGCGCCAACGCATTACCTGATTTACCTCTTAACAGCGGCTTTCCGTTTCAGCATGGGGTGGCCAGCGGAGATCCGTTGACCGATCGGGTGATCTTATGGACGCGGATTACCCCTCCCGATAACAGCGAGTTGTACAGCATTCCTTATCGCTGGCGAATCTGCTCTGATCCACAACTGCGCCAGGTAGTAAATGAGGGGGCTGGCCATACCGATATCAGCCGTGACTTCACCGTCAAGGTGGACGTAACCGGACTGGCGCCCGGCCAGAGTTACTATTATGTGTTTGAAGCGCTGGAACAGATGTCTGACATTGGCCGCACCCGGACTTTACCGGAAGGCCGGCTTGACCGTCTGCGGATTGCCTTTACCTCCTGTTCTAATTTTGCCCGCGGTTACTTTAATGTTTATGCCGAGCTGGCTAAGCGGAATGACCTGGATGTCGTATTGCATCTGGGAGACTACATTTACGAATACGCTGATACTGACGCCAGTCTGGAAACCGGGCGGGTCAACACACCGGCGGCTGAGACCTTAACCCTGGACGATTACCGCGCGCGGCACGCATTGTATAAAACCGATAAAGATTCACAGGATGTGCATCGCCAGCATCCTTTTATGGTGATCTGGGACGATCATGAAGTGGCCAATAATGCCTGGCTGGGTGGGGCGGACAACCACACCGAAGGAGAAGAAGGGCGCTGGGATGATCGCCTGCGTGGCGCGGTGCAGGCGTATATGGAATGGATGCCCATCCGTGAGCACGAACGGGGCGTATACCGCAACTTCCGTTTCGGTGATCTGCTGGACCTCAATCTGATGGATACCCGTTTAGCGGGTCGTGATGCCCAGGCCGATACCATTGAGGACCGCAACCGCGAAGACCGCACACTGCTGGGGTTTGAACAGGAAGCCTGGCTGGAAGAAAAACTGACGGCAGCACAGCAGGAAAATATCCGCTGGAAGATCATGGGACAGCAGGTCATGGTCGGGCAGCTCGGAACCAATAGCCGCCCGTTTAATTATGACCAGTGGGACGGTTATCCGGCAGCGCGCCAGCGTTTATTTGATTCAGTACGTCGCGCCGCCGTGGAAAACTTTGTCGTATTAACCGGCGATATTCACTCCAGCTGGGCGATGCAGCTGCATGACGACCCTTTTGCTGATGATCCGGGGGCGCCTCTGGGAGTTGAACTGGTAACGCCGGCGGTAACGTCACCGGGCATTGAAAATCAGACCCGCGCCGATCTGGCTTCTGCATCACTGGAAGCCATGTTGCCACACCTTAATTTTGTTGATTTCTACTATCGTGGATACGTTTTGCTGGATATAACTCACGACCGCATTCAGGCCGAATGGTGGGTTGTGGATAATATTCTTTCACATCGCTATGTGAGTGAATGCCTGAAGGCATTGGTTATTCCGGCCGGACAGTCACAATTGCTGCCGGCACAAGCGCCGACTCAACCACGTGAAGCTGCCGTCCCGGCGCCTGACTTTTCACCTTCCTTAGCATGGTTACGCCATTGGCGCCGCGATACCTCGGTACTGATGCTGGATGGAATGCTGGCGACCAGGCCTTGAGGGGGTTGTTGGTTTCTTTTGTGCAGGAGCTGCTCTTAAAGGAGAGGCATCCGATAAAGCATAGGCGTTCTTAATTCGGTCGCGATAAGAGATTAATGAAATTTACTCCAGGCTAGCCTGGCTTTTCGAAAGAGCTTCCTGCATTTTGGCTTTAGCTCGTTCTTCCTCATCCTTTAAAATTTGCATAGCCATATAGTTGTGCATAACCTCACCACGTGGATAGCTGTTTGGTAGTGGGGTTGGTTGCACAAGCTTATCAATCAGAGCTGAAACGTCTTCATAAGATGCACGATGGTCATCATCTTTTTTAAGTTTAGGGTTTGTATATTCTTTCGCACTCCAGGCCCGCATGACTGTCTTGGCGAGTAGAATGTGGTCTGGTGTTGCTTCGATAACTGGTTTCTCACCTTTGTCATCCGATTTTAAACCACTACCGGATGATAATTGATTATGTATATCGAGTTTTAAGCTATAGATTATATCAAGAATATATTTTCTAAAATTGTCTAAAGGTATCTGGGTAAAACCTTGGAATGCATTACCTGCATTGTGAAGTGTTAAAGTAATTGGGAAATTAATTTGAATAATATGCTCATCACTTAGGGGTGTACAAAGTTGAATATGAATAGAGCTATCAATTAATGAAAGATATTCATAGTATAGCCAATTGATATTATTTATCTTTAACCACTGTGCATTAAGTGGGCCCAATTCGTTAGGCCACTTTTGGGGTAAGATTACAATTGTATTATCGTTGGACCTTTCATTGTGGATCTGGCATGAATCGTATTTGATAATTTCCAAGCAAGTATTTAGGAGATCTTTTTTATTGAAAAGACTCTCATTAACAGCTAAGTTTTCAATGCGATATACAAGGCCAATCATGTTCAGTCTTCCGCAAGATCTGTTGAATATTTGACCTCCCTTAAAAGTCCATGAATTTGAATAGAATGTTACGTATTTTATGTGCTCTGGCAGCTTCTCTTCTGAGCTAATTTTGTTTGTGTATATGCTATTGTCAGTAACATCAAATTTTTCAGCTTCGCTTTCCCAAGGAGGGAGTACCTGGTACATTGGATCAGAAGGATTGGTTTTAAAAGATAGCCTCCCTATGCCAAAATCCTTCTCTATCTTTCTGGCTTTTGAGAAATCCGGCCCCTTGGGATTTTTTACGCTAGGGAGTTTGAAAAACATTATAAGTTTCCTTGCTTGCTCTTAACCGTTATTTGTAAAGCTATTTTTTATACCTTTGATTGTATTCTCTGTAGCATTAGCTAATGGATTAGAGCCACGTTTTTGATTTAGTGCTGGGACTTGGGAGAGTAAAGCATAAAGGCTGACACCACCAGCAGTGGCGTATGACCATATTCCAGGATTTTGCAGGAATTGAGTGGCAAGAGGCATAAAGCCAGTGGTTGCCATTGTGCTGGCAGAGGCTATACCAGCGGAAAGGGCTTTGTTATCAGAGATTGCTTGTGTTCCAACTCTGAATATATTTTCCACAGAAAAGTCATAGCCGAGAGCGGTAACGGCACACGCCATCCCTGCAGTTCCAAAATCTTTGCCACCAATCCACTGGGCAGCGTTAAGCGATTTTGGATTGCTATATTTCCAATCATTGTCAGAGACGTTCATCCCGACAGACCTTCTTGCTCTATCGGCAGACAGCGCGCTTGAGGTTGCATCAGCTATATATACCGCCTGCTTTCCATCAACGTTTACACTTCTTTGAGCAAGCATTCTCATAGCCTTTGTAAGGACCTTGGTGCCTCCGGCATGGGCTGTCCATTCTATATGCAAATTTTTCTGATGAGCTTCATACATGTAGTCTGAAAGAATCGCAGCCGCTTCATTGGTATTGCTATCTTCCAGGTGGTTTCCAAGAGTTCTAACGAAGTCCCAGCCAGCCTTAACAGAGCTTCCATAGGGAACGTAAAGTAATTGATATCCATTCTCTTGTAAACGTTTTTCTATGGTTTTATTTCCTCTGGATATATGTGATGGCATATAATTTGCCGCCCTGTCAAATCCTGAGCAATGACCGTTTATTCCGACTTGGATGGGGTTTGATGGCTTATCGCCTCTGTTAGGTATTGATACTGAATTTAATGGGTCTTGGCCTTTCTGAGTCCATTCTTTCTTACGCCCATCTTTATATACCACATTCCACAAAGCGGCTCGTTTCTTATTCTTTTGATCAGATGTCTTGATCTTCAGGTCGGTAATAACCGTTACGGTTTGATATTGATCCAGGTAGGAGGGGTTTGTTTCGAAGTAAATCTCAAAGCTTGATCCTACGAGACAATGCGGGCTATTTTTGGAGTTTTTTTTGAATGAGTTTACAGGGACTGCCTGAGCTCTAAGAGAATCAATAGATCTCATAAGCTCTAAGGCGTGATATGAGTCACTCCCTGGTATTTGTGCCATTTGTTCCAAAGACTTAAGGTCATTATATAGACTCTCTTTTACAAAAATGCTCCGTCCTGATGTTGTGCCGCTGGATGGAACAAAAGGGCGATACCCATTTAAGTAGCCTATGGATGTTGGGTTTAATGTCTGGGGCGAATTCATACGATTTTCCTTGGTAAACTTTTAGCCCCTGTTGCTCATTAACTGGGACAAAATTTTATATGTAAGCTGGTATTGATTAAATACTAACTCTTCTCAATATCCCTGATCGCTTTCTGAGCGTTACGCGTACTTTCTTCTGTCATCTTGGTCAGTACATAACGCATCATGCTGCGGGTCAGTTTCTCTTTCGTTGCTTCCACTTTGATTTTCAGGGCCTGCATCAGCTTCTTCATCAGCAGGATTACCCAGCTGCTGATTTCCTCAGCCAGGTTGATACCTTTGGCAAGAATGTACGCGAGTTTGTCGACAATGGTGTGTAGGCCGATAACGGCTCCCTGCAGCAAAAGCACGGCGCCCATAGCAATTTTCTTGATCACATAAATAAGCGCGGCATCGATCCATTGCCAGAAGCTGGCACTGCTGGCGTCGACCGGTGATTTGGATTTCAGCCAGTTCTCAATAGCAATCTCGATGTTGTAAGGTTCAATCGGATTGTCGGACAGATCTTCCCAGGAGGTATTGCGTACGGACGCCACATAGTTGCGCATAAAATGCGCTTCACCTGAGGTGAGAGGCTGATTGGAAGGAAGAAAGTGGCCGTTGTGGTCATAAGGAGCCTGCTTAAACGGATAAATAGCAACCATAGGGACCGGGTCGGTCTTGTGATACACCCGGTGCATATTCTTATAGCCAATCGTGTCTGTGGTGCTTTTAACGAACCAGTCGGTTCCGACCCGCGGTGCTCCGTAGGTGTAGAGTTTTACGGGGTTGGTCAGGTTATTCGATACCCAGTCGGCAGCAAGCGAGGCGACAGCTCCGCCCGGACTGTGGCCAATACAGTGGATGGTGCCTTTGCACTCAGCTTCGGTCAGAAACTCCTTAATTTCCGGCAGCATGCTGTTGAAGGAGTTGTTGAATCCGATGTGAACCGGCAGGTTGGTCTTTGATGTACAGATACCGATGCGTGCATCGGTAATGGCATCAGCATTCTCATTGGCTTTTGTCGTACCACGGAAAATGATGAAGACATCATCTTTGTATGGGCCGGCACCTTTGGCCATAACACCGAAGTTATCGACGGCATGGCGGAAGATACGTCCGCCAACCTCGGCCTTGAGCATTTTGGTGTCTTTTTCCGGGCCTTTAAACAGGTGGCTGGATAAAAACAGCTTTAATGCCATCGCATCATCACCATTAACGGTGTACACGCTCTCTGCGAGGTTTGCGGTGTTATAGGGGGTTAGCTCAGCCATTCCTTTTTCCTCAACCGTTATTCGGTATCTGATTGCGGCATGTTTTCCCACTGGCATTTGGCGAGAATGCCAAAACCACTGCCGTTAATAATGATTTCATCCTGTGTGAGATCACAGACCAGCCCCTGCGGCTGTTCGCCTCCAAATTCGGAGTTCAGCTCACCGCGGGTGTTGTTGCTGTACCAGAAGTTCACCCACTCGCCGTTGAGTTCCACGTCGACCTGGGTGGCACTGACGAACTGTGTGAGGCCAAGGTCATAGGTTTCTTCGCGAACGGGTAAATAGAAATTACCTTTATCATCGGTGTTGAATTCTTCGGTGATCCAGTCCTGATGCTGGTTGGAGCGTACTTTGCGAAGAATACGGGCATTGCTCACGGGCTTTCCGTGATGGAGGATCTGTCCCTGTAACGGGGATGAGGTAACGTAGGCCTGCTCGCCTGTTCCAATAAGTGACATGTCAGGTTCCTTTACTGCTTGATCTGTTGCCGCTGACTCTGAATTACATCCGGCCGACAGTAATAAAATAAAAGCCGGTATATAAAACTGGCGGCCCCAATGCCTTTTGAGTGTCATGGCTTATCCGCCAATCAATACCGTCGGACAACCGAGCACGATCTTGCCGCCATGACCACTGGAGTCACCCATGCGTGCTGCCGGTTTATTACTGAGTAATACCGTGCCACTGCCGGATGCCACGGTATCCGGCGGACCCACACAGACACACATGCTGCCAACGGTAGCGGCTGGCAAGCCGCCAATTAAAACGGTCGGGGCGCCGGGCACAACAATCGGGCCACCGACATGGGGAACAGGGCCATTTGAAGCCGGACACACATGCATATCTGTAATACGCGACGCTGGTTTACCCATAATCAGGCTCCTTCGATCATGCCATTGCCGCCCTGTGCCAGGTCGATTCCCTGAGACAGAAACAGCTTATAAAAGTGTTCAATGTTTTCCGGGTCAATGGTGGCTGCTGCCAGCGTAATGCACCCGGATACGGCGTGAGCATACAGAAAGGGCGGTGGCGGAACTTCGGGTTCACCGGGGTCGGTCATACTGCCTGAACACCAGTAAGCCGCCGTTGCTGCCCAGCTGGCGGCGGTTTTGTACTGGGTTTTTTCACCCAGTTCGCGACAACGCTGACGGTGTTCTTCCGTTGGTTTGCGGGCCCAGGTTTCCGTGGCCAGCAATGCGTTGATGTTATCTTCGTCGGTGTCCGGCGTCTGAGCTTTACGCGCGGCAAGGCAGGCCCACCAGACAGCTTCGCGCTTTGGCAGGCCGTGAGCCAGCAGTTTGATTGCGTCGGCGTAATATTCGGATTTAATCAGATGCTCAATGCTGATCTGGGGCGCGGTATCGCGCACCAGTACTTTTTCCGCTTCCGGCTCAGTCAGTTCAAACTCGTTCAGCAGTTCATCTGCTGTTAAGGCCTGAATTTTAATAAGCTGTGTCATGCTCGGTTCCGTTAATTAATTTTGGTCAGAGCGCCTTTGACGGTCAGGATACCGCCTGCGGATACTTCGCCCATGGCACTGGCTTTGGCTTTCACCATGGTGCCTTTGATCTGAATACCGGACTGATCGATTTTGATCGAGTTGGCTCCCACTTTAAGCTCAATGGATGTTTTGGAGGTGATTTTAATTGCCCCCATCACATCCGTTGTTGAAGTACCTTTGGATACTTTGAGTGAGTGGTTACCGGAACTGACTTCGGTCGATTTATTACCGGTTTTCACCGTCAGGGTGTCATTACCTGAGGTGATGGTCTCTGTGCGGTTATTCTCAACCGTCAGAGTCTGATCATTTTCAACGTTGCCGGTCTGATCGTTATGTACCAGCCAGTTGTGATCTTTACCGGCTTCCATATAAATTTCTTCTTCGCCGCTTTTGTCATCAAAACGCAGTTCGTTGAACTTGCTGTCTTTGATGGCGGTTTTCCAGCCACTCTGAGTCGACGTGAAGTTAGGGCCTTCATTGGTGCCGTTGTACACTGCGCCGGTGACCAGCGGGCGGTCCGGATCACCGTTAATGTAGTTGATGACCACTTCCTGGCCGACGCGCGGAACGAAGTTGGCTCCCCAGCCTTTACCGGCAAACTGTTGCACAACCCGGACCCAGCAGGAGTTCTGCTTAGTGTTCCAGGGAAAGATAACCTTAACCTGAGTGTAAGGGTCATCCGAACTCTCACTGGCTGTGGCTTTCACTTCATCAATCGTCGCGATCTGAGGGGCCAGCACCTTGCGGCGGAAAGCCGTGTGCTGAGGTCTTACGATGACATCACTGGGCACACAGGAAAAACGGTTAGAAAAGTGTGTATCACTGCCGTTACCGTCGCGCGCAATAATATGAACATGCGTCAGAAGGTATTTCCCGGTCTCGGATGACAGGGAATGATCAATCTGGAAACGTCCGCCAGCCGTCAGGGTAATAACGTTACTGGTTCCCTGAGCCACATCAAAACCGGATTCCTGAGCTTCAACAGCTCGTTCAACGTCGGCCTTGCTTTGGCCATCCACCAGTTTGTGTTTGGTTTCACCATCGGCTTCAAAATGATAGATGCCATAACCGCTGGCCATAAAACTGCTGACATTGTTGAGCGGTGATTTGGTTTTCACCTGCTGCTTGTTGTCTTTGGTGGTGGTGTATTCGCTGTAGTCTTTAAACTCAAAACCACCGGTATGGTAGTTGTAGTTTCGTTGCCAGCTGTGAATGGTATTTTCAGCCGGCTGACTGCCGCCGCCGTCATATTCTATTTTGGCGGATTCAGCATCAAAGAAGTCCTGGGTATCATCGGCCATCACCATTTCATGCTTGCCATCGCCATGGGTGAAGTAATAGCTGATCCCTTCTTCGGCCATCAGGCGTGACACAAATTCGAAATCACTTTCATCAAACTGAACACAGTACTCACGTACCGTAAACGGGCCGGATGCTTTGAACTGGGTTTTCAGTACGCTGGCATAGTCGCCCAGTACTTCTGTAATAATGTCTTTGGCATTTTTCTTGTGAAACACCCGGTTTTTGGAACCAAGGGTGGTAAACCACAGACCTGAGGTAACCTCAATACGGTAACGACGCAGGCCCTCATCGGTAACATCCAGCATGGCGATATGATTGATGTAACCATGAATGTACCGGGTGGCGGCGTTTTTATCGGAGAAGATGCTGATGGTTACATCTTTACCAACGAGATCTTTCTGGTTGATGTCATGGTTGTCGGAAAACAGTTCCAGGGTGTAGCGAAAAAGATCGGAGATATACTCATCACCGATTAATTCTGAGACGATAAAGGCGTCCTTTCCCGCAGGAGTATCAATCTGGATAAGACGTCTGTTTTGACTTAGTACGGACATGACTGGATAACCACTGTGTGAAGGGGAGCGTAGTTTTTCAGATAATTACACTTCCACTTTGCGTTATATTCCCTGAGATAAGATAGGATTGGCCAGTGGCTGGCCAATCCTGCGCTATTAAGAGTACAAAGACTCTTCTTACAGCGGCTTGGCAGTAGTCAGGTCGTAACCGACCTTCATGTTCTTGGTGTTTTTGTTGGTCTTATCGGCGTGAGTCAGGTCAGCCTCAACCTTCGCGAAGCTCAGAGAGATAGACTCCTGAGGCGCGCCACCGGCAACTGCGCTGATGCTGTAAGAAGAGATGATGACATCATCCAGCTTGTAAACAGCGTATTTTTCAACGTTATCAGCACCAGTCTGAACAACATGCAGTTCAACAGGTACACCTGCGTCACCAGTAACAGAAGCTTTGAACAGGCCACCGGAAGATGCATCCAGAGGTTTGGTCAGAGTTACTTCACTGATGCTTGGGCGGGAAGCTTCACGGTTAGCCATTGCACCAGCCTGCATGGTGATAGAGCGGCCAACGCCAAAGCTCATGCTATCCACTTCAATCCAATCTTCGTAGCCGGAAGCAGTCACGTTACCCGCTGGAGATTTAGCATTGAAATTCATATAAATAGCCATTAAACAATTCCTCTTTGGTTGTTAAAAAGTCTCCTTCGAACCAGACCTTGATGCGAACTGATTCACAGTTTTTGCGCTTCGGTATGGCGAGTGATGGCAAGTAAAGCAAAAAAAAATTTGCTGGAAAACCCCTGATTTTCAACAAATTATTTGACTCTGGCACGATTTTTAACAGGGCTGAGTTAAATGCCTGAGGGCAGAAATCCGCGTGTTTTGGCCTCTTTTGATTAAACCTTATCACTGTCGCGGTTGCTGGCCCGCAACCCCTGGTATGTCACTGAGTGTTTGACTCTGACCCCAATTAAATTAAAAAAAATTATTTTTTGTGACGTAGTATGTTCAAAGTGTAAGTGCGCAGGAGGAGCCGCTGACGATGTCAGACTGATGCCACACAGAGAAGAGCGCAGCAGGCGTATGCTTATGAAATGTCGGAAGAGATGGCGTGGTGGTGACGATCTACTGTTGTGCCGGCTCAGAGCTTTTCTTTTTCTTCTTTGGTCGTCCGCGCTTCAGCGGGCGCACGCGGTGATTGGCGATCTGTTCAATTTTATCGGTGAACTGGTCGCCGCCCAGCACCTGTCCGAGCTTGATGGTTTCAGCAATATAGCTGAGCAGCATACGGTCAAAGCGGAAGCGGAATAACTTACTGTACTCATCCGCACGGTCTTCCCGGGTGTCAGCCAGCTCAAGATAGAGTTTATGGTCTGATATTAAAGGATTATCTTCCCGCCCGGTGTGATGGCGGAAGCTGGACCAGGGGTAAAGCTCAGGGCCTTCTACCAGACCTTCATGCATCGGCTTGAGCTCGACGTAGCGGTAACAGGTCAGCAGGTAAGCCTCAGAATCAATGACGCTGGATTTATAACGCCCGGCCCACAATGTTCCGGAACGTTGGTACCTGTGGTTGATGTACTGTACGTAACGGCGCCCCAATGATTGCATCATGGACGAAATGCCCTGAGCAATGTTGGGGGTGGCAACCATCTGAATGGCATTGGGTAATAACACGTAGGCGTGAATATCGACGTCGTACTGTTCAGCCGCTTTGTGGAGAGAGGCCAGGTAAAACTCGTAATCTTCATCGTCAAAAAAGCAGTTCAGATTGTTATGGCCAATCTGAACGATATGCTGGGGGATATTGGCGATGTTGATTCTAGGCGGTCTTGCCATGCCCTGATGGTCCCTTTCTCACGAAATGAAATACTGCGGTTGCATCATCCATGCATCCGCACCGGATTATGCTTAACGGATTTTTCTAAATCAACCAATGTCGGAGCACATATATATTCCATCAATCTACCCTGTTGTTATTAATTTTGGTTTAATTCAGCCCGCGGACGGTCCGGTTGCCGGAACTAAACATACTCAGAACGCGCCAGGAGTAGCGGATAACCATGAATTCAGGATCGAAATATGAGTAGAACAGTCAATCTGGCGGTCAACGGGCGAACCGATATTGGCCAGGTCCGGGAAGAAAATGAGGATTCTGTGCGCTGGTTCTCACATCCGGATATTCCTTTTGGCTATGTCGTCATCGCTGATGGCATGGGTGGTTATACCGGAGGGGCGACCGCCAGCCGGATCGCCGTTGAAACTCTGGCCATGACCTTTTCCCAGCTGATCAGCCCCACGTTTCTTGCCTGCACGACTGAGCAGCAGCGTCTGATGATTCAGGCCGGACTGCGCCAGAGCATTCAGACTGCCAATCAATCCATCATTGCCGCCAAGCAGGATCACCCTGATCTGGCTCATATGGGTACAACACTGGTCACGGCTGTTGTCTGGCAGGACCAGTTGCTGGTCGCTCATGTCGGTGATTCCCGGGCGTATCTGTGGGGCTTGCGCGGGCTGGTGCAGCTCACCCGCGATCACAGTGTGGTGCAGGAAATGATAGATGCCGGCGCGCTGTCAGAAGAAGAAGCCCGGGTCAGCGATGTGCGCAATCATATTACCCGGGCGCTCGGGGTGGTGGATGATGTTGAGCCTGAACTCAACGCCTACAGCCTCACCGACAATGGATTGTTGATGCTGTGCAGCGATGGTCTGACCGAATATTTTGATAACGCTGAAATAGAACACGTTTTAGCAACACATCGTCCCGCCCTTGAATGCTGTTACCATTTTATTAACGAAGCCAATCAGCGCGGCGGCAAAGACAATATCAGTGTTGGCATGATCGACGTCAATGTTTCTGCTGCTGTCAGAGCCACAGAATCTATGCAGCAGCCGGAACGGGACGAAGAAGATATTACGATACGGCGGAATGCGCCGCAGAGGGAATTCTGACCCTGCTGATCTTGTTCTGTTTTATTACCTGTCAATTGCGCAGGTAGTTACTTTTTCTGTCGAATTGAGACCTGGTCTCTTATTAACAGATTGTTATGTTAGCGGAGAGAAGGTTACAATCCGCGACAATGAAAGGGTGCAGGTTTGTATATTTCTGCTACCGGCACCAGGTAAAACTTGACACGGAAGTCAGTGGAACCTTTCCAGGGACCATAAAACTCTGTCATACGTTGTCAGGGGGAAGAAAGGATGCATTTAGTCTCAGAAAAATTTCCTAGTTTAAGACTTGGTCTTTATTCCCCTCATTATTTCCGGATTGTCACAGGTATCGGGAAATTCCTGATGCTTCATCACAGGAGAAGAGTACATTGAAACGGACTTTATCAGTTCGGCTGGCCCGTTATTTGTTGCTGATGTCTGCAGGTCTGGCTGCGCCATCACTGTTGTATGCAGCCGACGATGTGAATTCCATCCGCTCCATTTTTGGCGTCACGACCCTGGACGCCGACGGCGATATCGAGGACAGATTCCGCAAGCGTAATGAGCAGAAAAGCCTTGCTCCCAGAGAAAACGCAGACCTGAGTGATATCTCCGAGCGTACAGAAGGCCCCCGCATTCTGGTGAAAAAATTCGCCTTTGAAGGCCTGCAGGATTTACCGGAATTTGATGTACGGCGCGATGAAGTTGAGCAGATGGCCGAACGCCTGCGTGCCTTGTATATGAAAGAAGACAAAATAGGCAGCGATGGTTACACCCAGGAAGAAAAAGACGAAATTACCGAGTTTCTGAGTGATATTGGCAGCCAGAAAAGCGTAGACAATATTACCCGCGAAGATCTCGAAGCCCTGGTGGATATCGTGCGTGAACAAAACCAGAGTCGCGGGCTCAGCTTTGCGGATCTGGAAGAGATTTCCAACAAACTGTCTCTGTATTTCCGCTCCCACGGCATGTTCCTGGCACGGGTCATTCTGCCGGCGCAACAGGTTAAAGACGGGGTTGTTACCTTTAAAGTCATTGAAGGGCGCCTCGGCCAGCTGGAAGTGATTGGTGAGAGCGGCTACCGCGACTCCGTATTAAAAGCACCGCTGAACAATATGCTTAATGGTGTGGTGACATCACAGAAGACAGAAGATGGTCTCTACATCCTGAATGATCTGCCCGGCCTGAGCGTGACCGGGGCCTTTGCGGCAGGGGATAACCCCGGTGAAACCAAACTGAAGATCAAAGTAACAGACGAAAAAGACTACGATGTTATGGTGCGGCTGGATAACTATGGGGCCCGCTTCACCGGCCCGATCCGTGCCTACACCAATTTCAGCTGGTACAACCCGACCGGCTATGGCGACAGCCTGAGTATTGGCTATCTGCGTTCAGAGGATCTGGATGGCAGCAATGAAGCAGATCGTGAGTCACATGCCAACCTGGGGCAGTTCAGCTATAAGTTCCCGTTGTTTGATCTCAGAACCCAGGTCGGTTTATCCGCCGTGTACAACTCCTACGCCATTGTTGATGAAGATGGTGGCCTGATCAACGCGCTGGATCTGAACGGTACCACCAACAACTATCGCATCAGCGTTAACCACAACTTCGTCCGCAGCCGGGCGTTTAACGTGTCATCCGGATTTGCCATCACGGATAAAACCTCCGAAATCAAAAGTGACATCCTGCCTTCCAAAGATCATGTCGTTGGCGGTGAAGTGAATTTTTACATCGATGGTCTGAGCGAAAGCGGTGTGCGTATGCTGAATACAGCTAACGTCAAACTTCAATACGGCAGTTATGAGACGGACGTAGTGCCGGGGCAGGATAATGAATTTTTGCTGGCAGCTGTTGATACCAGCTCGCTGTTCTTTGTGCCCTTACCCTTCACGGCAAAATACAGCCGCCTGGCCACCAATGTCAGCATTCAGTACAGCGATTCATCTCTGCCATCGTTTGAGCAGTTCACCATGGGCGGCGCCAGTGGCGTCAGAGCCTTTGCAGTAGAAGACTTCTCGGCGGACACCTCGGTGTTTGTCAGTAACGAATGGTACCTGGGCTTTCCATCCCTGCCATTCATTGGTGGCCGCACCACAGATCAGGTATTCCAGGCCGGTTTGTTACTGGATTTCGCCTACGGCGTACAGAACGGTGGCTTTATTGAAAACAGTGGTGCCCAGGCGGGTGATGAATGGGCACGGATGAGCGCTGTCGGCCTGGTGTTGAAATCCACCTGGGGCAACAGTTTTGCCAGTAAGCTGACTCTGGCGACGCCACTGGAAGCCAAATCCAGCTTCGATCCGGATGAAAGTAACGAAAGTTCGGCAGAAAAGCTCAACGACAAACCGGATTCTGTCGAAGTGTTCGCAGATTTCAATTACTACTTTTAATTTAAATACACAGCCCCAGACACGGCGGCTGTTAACAGAATGTAAAAATGGCCACGCCATTACTATCGGAGCAGGGATATGACCAGGTCCAGAGCAATTCAGACAAGCCGCAACAGCATGCCGGTAATCTATCAGGTATCCAGGCTGACCCGCGCCGTGCGCCACGCTAGCTACAAGATGTGTGGTGTCAGTAAGACCGTCGGCAAACGCTTTTTTGTTGGCCTGGTATCCGGCTCCCTGGTATTTCCTGTGTATCCGGTGATGGCGGATAATTTGCCGACCGGTGGCGTGGTTGTTGGTGGCGGCGCAACTATAACCGATGGCCTCATCGAGAACACCAATATAACTACTATTGATCAGACAGCAGACCGGGTTCGGATTGATTGGGGCAGCTTCAATATTGCAAATGGTTATGAAGTTAATTTTAACCAGAATTCAGAGCAGGTTGCTATTAATTTGGTTAATGAGTCCGGTGGGCTTTCCACTATTGCCGGTGATTTAAACGCTGGTGGTCATATTGTACTGGTTAATCCATCTGGTATTACGTTCGCTGACGGTGCAACGATAAGTGTTAATTCATTAGTGGCTTCGACGTTATCGTTTTCGGATGATCAGTTGGATGATTCAGGTAGTGCTTTAAACCAATTTTTGAGTAGCACAAGGAATAATCTAGAGTTTGATAAAAATCAATCAGGAGAAATAATAAACAATGTAGGTATTACTGCTGCATCCAGCATAGTGATGCTAAGTAGTAATATTAGTAATAATTCTGACGCGTTGATATCCGCCGATTATGTATATCTGGGAGGGAGCGGTGACGGAGCAACGGTAACCTTTGCCGGTGAACGTTTCGGTGTGGAGGTGACTAGTATTGATGGTGGCAACTCTCACGATATTAACATTACTAACTCAGGTATTATTGAAGGGCATGAGATTTATTTAACTGCAGCCCAGGTCGATCGTACACTAGAATCAGCAGTAAATAATAAAGGTACAATTAAGGCTACTGAGTTAGAGCTGGATACGAGTGGCAATATTTATTTAGCAGGTAATGAAGTGTCGTTATCAGCAGGTTCATCCATTAATAGCGACGTTGGCCTCACAAGCAGTTCCTTGCATATTGGTGGAGAAAGTAATCCCGTTAATAAACTGACTATAGAAGCTGACGCCTCAGTTTCTACTAGTAACAATACCGCCTACACAACCAATCTGGATTACACGCAAAACTCAGCAGATGACAGTGTCGCTTTAACAGGGGCTTCTGGTGAAGTGCTCGCCAGAAATATCACGGTTAAAGAACTGTCTTCGGTGAAACTTAATGAAGGCACGCTGACCGGTACGGCAGGCTCGGATACGTTTAAAATCACAGGTAAAAATGCATTACGCAGCCAGGAAATTGCCTTCAGTGGTGTAGGGGCAGTGGATGGCGGAGCGAACACCTCCGGTGACGGCGATAAAGTCACAGCCGTCGCAGACGGTACAGCAACGCTGGTCGCGTCAGATACGTCGGACATGGCGGAGGGCAATAGCCTCAGCACCTCTGATATCGATTTCAGCAACATTGAAGTTGCCGATCTGAATGGAGGCACTCTGTCCGGCAGCACCGATAATGACAGCTTCACCGTCAGCGACACCGGCGCACTGACGGCTAACGGCATCATGGTCAATAACGTTACAGGTACCATCGATGCTCAGGGGGATACCAGCGGCGACAGTCTGACAGGCTCCAACCTGACACTGACCGGTGACCTGTTAGGTGTGCAGGCAGGAACCAATGATGAGTCAGTGCAATATACCTTTACCAACATCAACACGGCGACGGCGGCGGATAAC